>Ga0157370_10003922_pt1 | contig 17334 bp, 11 predicted proteins | sample C35metaG_FD_113463 | JGI IMG/M metagenome (GOLD analysis project Ga0157370, IMG submission 113463) | Corn rhizosphere microbial communities from Kellogg Biological Station, Michigan, USA - C3-5 metaG | ecosystem: Host-associated > Plants > Roots > Rhizosphere > Soil | place: USA: Michigan...
CGGCAACCGGGTGCGAACTCCACTTGATCGGGCCACTCGCGTTCGAACTCACCGATGCGAGGCTGCGCCGAGCCGGACTCGACTACCACGATCTCGCGAACGTAACCGTGCATCGCAACATGTCGGAGGCGTGGTCCGCACTACTGCCCGCCCGAATCTTCGCGTTCACCGGCCGGGCGAGCATTTCTTATGCGGACGTCGAGTACCAGCCCGGCGACGTCCTCATGTTCGGCACCGAAGCAACTGGCCTGCCGGATGAAGTGCTCGACGACCCGCGGATCACCGAACAGGTGCGGTTGCCCATGCTGCCGGGCCTGCGATCGCTCAACCTGTCGAACGCCGCATCGATCGCGGTCTACGAAGCGTGGCGCCAGCAAGGATTCGCCGGCAGCGCCGATGTAGCAGGCATCTTCACCTAGAGGCCGATCGAGTCGACGTCGGTCAGCAACAACTCGCGATCGTCGTCCTCGATGATCGGCACCTCACGAGCGCGCTCAGCCCACAGTTTCGCCTCCTCGACATCGCCCCCAACCGCATACGCACGCGCCAACGCCTCGTAGCAGAAGGCCAAGTCGAAGTCAGCTAGCCCATTCGCCTCGCAGATCTCAAGTGCCCGTTGAGCATGAAAAAGCGCAGGCTCGAACCGCCGCAGCGTGGCATAAACCCGCGAGCATTGCCATTCCCCGCGCACGACATTCGCCGCCGTCCCCACCCGAGCCCAGTGCAGGCACGACGCATGCGCCATGTGCAGCATGCGGGCGTCGTCGTCCGCGCTCCGGTCTGGCTTTTCGAGCAACGCCCACACGTCGTTGAACAAGCCCTTCGCGAGCGCTCGCTCGGTTTCCGAGTCAAGCACGCCGACACTCGAAGCAGGAGCGGCCATCGACTGCCATCCTTTCGCGATCACGTGATCGGTGCCGTGCAGTTTCAGTTGGACGTCGGTCAGCTCCGCCTCGAGCCGAATCCGATGCGCGCGCAGCAATTCGGCAACCAGGGAAGCATCCGGCTCGCACCCCAAACCCTTGATCTGGTCGAGCGGCACGCCGAGGTCGCGCAAGACCCGCACCAGCGTGGCGAACGGCACCTGGTCGGCGCGGTACCGGCGATATCCGGTCGCGGCATCGACCTGAGCCGGTACCAGCAGCCCGACCCGGTCGTAGTGCCGCAACGCCTTGGCCGTGAGCCCGCTAGCCCGCGCTACCTCTCCGACGGTGAGCAACCCCTCGACGTCCACGCACAAGACGGTAGAGCCCTGCCGCGGGGCAAGGTCAACAACGTGGGGTCAGTGTGACTCGCGGCTAACATGGTCGCCGCTCGCGCCGACCAGGAAGTCGAGGTCTGCGCCCGTATCGGCCTGCATCACATGGTCGACGTACAGCTGCTCCCAGCCGCGCACCGGCGCGGCGTACGCCGAACGCGACGCAGGAGTGCGAATTCGCAACTCAGCATCAGGAAGATCGATGTCGAGCCGGCGCGCATCGACGTCGAGCACGATCGGGTCGCCGGTGCGCACCAGACCCAGCGGCCCGCCCGCGGCTGCCTCTGGCGCTACGTGCAGCACGACTGTGCCGTAGGCCGTTCCGCTCATGCGTGCGTCGCTGATCCGCACCATGTCGCGCACCCCCTGCGCGAGCAGCTTTGCGGGCAGCGGCAAGTTGCCGACCTCGGGCATACCGGGATAGCCCTTCGGGCCGCACCCTCGCAATACGAGAACACTGTCGGCGTCGACGTCCAAAGCCGGGTCGTCGAGCTGCGACCGCGCGTCTTCGATGCTGTCGAACACCACCGCCCGCCCGCGATGCTTCAACAACGAAGCGGTCGCCGCGGCTGGCTTGATGACCGCGCCATCAGGACAGAGATTCCCTCGCAGCACAGCGATTCCTGCGGCGTCGAGCAACGGCGACGAGCGCCGGTGAATCACATCGGAATCGAAGATCTCGGCCTCAGCGAGATATTCGACCAGCGGCCTGCCGGTCACCGTGATCGGCGAAGAATCGAGCAGGTCGTACACCTCGCGCAACACTGCAAGCAAGCCGCCCGCCCGGAACAAGTCGTCCATCAGATGCCGGCCCGCCGGTTGCAGGTCAACGAGCAGCGGCACCCCCGAGCCGACCCGGTCGAAGTCGTCGAGACCCAGCTCGACGCCGAGCCGCCCTGCAATCGCGAGCAGATGCACCACCGCGTTCGTCGAGCCGCCGATCGCCGACAACGTGACGATCGCGTTCAAGAACGAGCCGCGGGTCATCACCGAACCCGGACGCCGCCCAGCCTCGACCATCGACACGATGAGCCGGCCCGACTCATGTGCGCGTTCGCGCAGTCTCGAATCGGGTGCCGGAATCCCTGCCGTGCCAGGGATTGTCATGCCGAGAGCCTCTGTCATGCAGGCCATCGTCGAGGCGGTGCCCATCGTGTTGCAGTGCCCGCGGCTGCGGATCATCGACGACTCCGCCTCGAGAAAACGCTGCTGCGAAAGGGTTCCGGCCCGCACCTCTTCACTCAGCCGCCACACATCGGTGCCGCAGCCGAGCGCCGCACCGCGAAAGTGGCCGGTCAGCATCGGACCGCCCGGCACGACCAGCGCCGGTAGATCGACCGACGCTGCAGCCATGAGCAAGGCAGGAATCGTCTTGTCGCAGCCCCCGAGCAGCACGACACCGTCGATCGGATTCGCGCGGATCATTTCCTCGATCGACATCGCCGCCAGATTGCGGAACAGCATCGCGGTCGGCCGCACCTGCGTTTCGCCGATCGACATCACCGGCATCTCGAGCGGAACCCCGCCCGCCTCCCAGATGCCCGCCTTGACGCTTTCCGCGACGTCCGACAAATGCATGTTGCACGGCGCCAGGTCGGACGCCGTGTTCGCGATCGCGATGTGCGGCCGCCCGTCGAACGCGTCGGACGGCAGCCCCCGCCGCATCCAGGCTCGATGGATGAACGCATTGCGGTCAGTCCCTGCGTACCAAGCCTGGCTCCGTCGTCCAGGCCGACCGCGCAGCGACGGTTCGGTCGTCATGCCGCCATGATGTCATCGTGCGCGCATTCGTCATCAGCGGTCCGCGGGACGCCGGCGTCGTCGACGTCGAGCCCCCCACACCCGACCGCGGCCAGGTCGTCATCGACGTCGAACGTGTCGGCGTCTGTGGCACCGACGTCGACCTGTTTGACGGCACCATGCCCTACCTGCTCGAGGGCCACGAGCGCTATCCACTGCGGCCTGGCCACGAGTGGTCCGGCACCGTCAGTGCAATTGGCCCGGACGTCGACGAACGCTGGCGCGGTGCTCGGGTGACCGGCGACACGATGCTCGGCTGCGGGAATTGCGCGCGTTGTCTGCGCGGCCGCCATCACGTCTGCGAAAGCCGTTACGAGATAGGCATCCGCGGTGGCTGGGCGGGCGCCTTGGCCGAGCAACTACTGGTGCCGGTCACCGCGCTGCACCGGTTGCCCGATGAACTGACTGCCACCGCCGGCGCGCTGGTCGAGCCGGCGGGCTGTGCACTCCGAGCGGTCGAGGCGGCCTCGATCAGTGCCGGTGATCGCGTGTGCGTCTGGGGTCCGGGCACGCTTGGCCTGCTGATCTTGCAGTTCGCCAAAGCCCGGGGCGCATTCGTCGACGTCGTCGGCCTCGATCACGACCGGTTGGCGCTGGCCGCGCGACTCGGGGCCGCAACCACCATGCTCGCAACCGAGGCCGATCAGGTTTGCCAGTACGACGCCGTCATCGATGCGAGCACTTCGCCTCGGGCGTCGGCCCAGGCCGTTCGCCAGGTCGAGCCGTCCGGGCGGATCGTGCTGGTCGGCCTGGCGTCGACGCCGAGCAGCATCGACACCCGTGATCTGGTCTTCAACGACATCACCATGGTCGGCATCCTTGCCGCATCGGCGGGCCTCGACGGCGCCATTGCAATGTTCGCCTCCGGCGCCATCGAGACCGATCCGCTCGTCGCCGCCACGGTCAAGCTCGAGGACGTCGCGGACGTGCTAGCCGGTCGCCGTCCAGCCAATGCGGGCCCAGGCCCGAAGATCCACGTCGATCCCCGGGCCTGACCCCGCGCCCCCCACGAACACCTATGGGCGGGCCTCGAACACCAGGTTGAACGGCGTCTCGGTCGCGCGGCGGAACCGGGTGAAGCCGGCGTCCGTCGCGACCCTGCGGATCGCCGCCTCGCCGGCCTGCGCGCCCAGCGCGTAACCGCCGGTCTGCGACAGCGCATTAGGTACGCACAGCTGTGACGAGAAGTTGTAGTAGACCCGGCCGACCGGGTTGAGGTTGTCGGAAACCGTGTCACCGGCCGCCGGCTCCACGATCAGCCAGGTGCCATCGGGCCGCAACGCAGATCGCACGTGCTTCGCGGCCGACACCGGGTCGCCCATGTCGTGCAGGCAGTCGAACGTCGCGACGAGGTCGTAGTCACCGCCCGAGAACGTCGACGCCGACGTGGCCTCGAACGAAACCCGGTCGGCAACGCCCGCGTCGGCCGCACGCTTGCGGGCGAGTTCGATCGAGCGGTCGTGGTAGTCCGACCCGAGGAACGTCGAGTTCGCGAACTCCTTGGCGAGCAGGATCGTCGAGGCACCCAGCCCGCAGCCGATGTCGGCGACTCGCGCGCCCGCCCGAAGCTTCGCCTCGACGCCGTCCAGCGCGGGGATCCACGACGAGACCAGGTTCGCGACATAGCCGGGCCGGAAGAACTGCTCGCATCCGACGAAGACGTCCTCGTCGTGCTCGTGCCAACCCATGCCGTCGCCGGTGCGGAACGCGTCGGCGATCCGGTCGTTGGCCTTCAGCGTGCCGAGCGCGAGCACGAACGCGCCGGGGATGTAGACCCCAGCCTCGGGGTCCGCGAGCGCGAACGCCTGCTCCTCCGTCATCGAGTAGGTGTCGGTCGTCGCGTCGTACTCGACGTAATGACCGGCCGCCTGCCCGCGCAGCCATTCGGCGAGGTAACGCGGGTTGCATCCGGTGCGCTTGGCGAGCTGGTCGGCGCTCGCGGGGCCGTCGGCCAGCGCCCGGTACAGCCCGAGCCGGTGCCCGATCACGACGTTCCCGGCGGCCACGGTCGCACCGAGGTCTCCTACGAACGCGTGCAGCAGTTCCATGAGCTTGTCTTCGTCGATAGCCATCGCCATCTCCTTGATCGCTGATTCGCCCCGTCCTTCGCGGCTGCCGACGACCCTGCTCGGGGGCATTGCATTTTTCTTGCAACCGAACTGCAATGAGCGCGAGCAGCGTGGTGCCGGTCGGATCGACTCCCAGGGAGAGCACATGCGCGCGAGATATCCCGATATCGAGGACTTCATCGAGCGGGACAGCGTCAAAGTCGGCTACGAGGAGTTCGGCGACGGCGACCCGGCGATCGTCTTCGTGCCGATCGACGCGATCGTCCAGTCCCGAGCCTGGAAAGCTCAGGTCCCGTACTTCGCCCGCCGTCAAAAGGTCGTCACGATCGATCCTCGCGGCAACGGACGATCCGACCGGCCGACCGATCCCGCCGCGTACGACGACGTCCAGTACGTTGCCGACACGATTGCGGTGATGGACGCCGTAGGCATCGAGCGGGCCGTACTCGTCGGCATCTGCACGAGCGCCTGGCGCGCGTTGCTGACCGCTTCCATGCACCCGGATCGAGTAATTGCCGTGGTGTCGGTCGGCACGAATGCGCCCTACCTCACGCCACCCCACGACCACGGGCCGATCGACTTCGAAACGGAACTCGACGTGTACGAGGGCTGGCAGAAAAGCAACCGCCATTACTGGCTGGCAGATTGGCGCGGCTTCGCAGAGTTCTTTTTCGGCCAGTTGCTCGTCGAACCGCATTCGAGCAAGCAGCTCGAAGACACCGTGGGCTGGGCGGTCGACATCGGTGCCCAGACCATGCTGGTCCACGGCGAGCGCACGCTCGCGACGTCCAGCAAAGAAGAAACCGAGGAGATCCTGGGGAAGGTGCGCTGCCCGGTTCTCACCATCCACGGCGACCAGGACAACTGCCAACCCATCGCCCGCAGCGAGCTGGTGGCCGAGATCACCGGCGGCGAATTCGTCGCCATCGCCGGCGCCGGACATCTCCCCATGGCACGAGAGCCGGTTTTCGTCAACCACACGATTCGCGACTTCATCGACCGCGTGACCTCGAAAGCTCGGCCGCCGCGCCGATGGACCCGCCCACTGGATCGCCGCCGTCGCGTGCTCTTCTTGTCGTCGCCCATCGGCCTCGGCCACTCGCGTCGCGACATCGCGATCGCGGACGAACTGCGAAAGATCGAGCCGGACGTCGAGGTGCACTGGCTCGCCCAGCACCCGCTGACCGAACTACTCGAGCGAAATGGGGAATTCGTCCATCCCGCATCGGCGTTCCTCGCCGCCGAATCTGCGCACTTCGAGGCCGAATCCGGTGAGCACGATCTCCATGCGTTCCAGGCCATCCGGCGCATGGACGAGGTGCTGGTGAACAACTTCATGGTGTTCTCCGACCTCGTCGAAGACGAGCCGTACGACGCGTGGATCGGCGACGAAGCTTGGGATCTCGACTACTTCCTGCACGAAAACCCTGAACTCAAGCACACGCCGTATGTCTGGCTTACCGACTTCGTGGGCTGGATTCCAATGCCCGATGGCGGCGAACGCGAGGCCGCACTCGCTGCCGACTACAACGCCGAGATGGTCGAGCAGATCGCGCGGTACCCGAGCTTGCGCGATCGCGCTTTGTTCGTCGGAAATCCTGACGACATCGTGCCTGACGGCCTCGGCCCGTCACTCCCTGCAATTCGCGATTGGACGCAAGCAAACTTCGATTTCGTCGGCTACGTCACGGGATTCGAGGCAGCCGACGTCGCCGATCGTGCGGCCGTGCGCGCCGAACTGGGTTTCGGTGACGACGAGCGGGTGTGCATCGTGACGGTCGGCGGATCAGGTGTCGGCGGCCACCTGCTGCGCAAGATGATCGCGGCCTACCCGGCCGCCAAGGAGCAGCTGCCTGAGCTGCGGATGATCGTCGTCGCGGGCCCACGCATCGATCCGAAGTCGCTGCCCCAGCAGCGCGGCGTCGAGGTGCACGGCTACGTGCACGGTCTCTACCGCCACCTCGCGGCGTGTGATCTGGCGGTCGTCCAAGGCGGTCTCACCACCGCGATGGAGTTAACCGCGAATCGGCGACCGTTCATCTACGTGCCGCTGCGCCATCACTTCGAGCAAAATTTCCATGTGCGGCACCGGCTCGCGCAGTATGGCGCCGGCCGCCATCTCGACTACGCCGACGCCGACCCCGACACGATCGCGGCTGCGATGGTCGAAGAACTCGGCAAGACCGTCACCTATCGGCCGGTCGAGCGAGACGGCGCCCGGCGCGCGGCGGGGAGGATCGCCGAACTTCTCTGACGCCCGCTCGTCGTTGCCTCGCGCTCGATGCCCAGTAGGCCATGCCGTTGGGCCAGCTCGCGGGCACGCGCGAATTGACCTGATGCCTCGTCGTCCAGGCCAAGCATTGCCGCAGCTCGGCCGTCGACGGCTGACGCGCCGGCGAGCGCGGCGACCCAGCCGCAACGCTGCGCCGCGACGAGCAGCGGCGCCAGCACCGCCCGCGCGCGTTCTGGTTCGCCTTGCGCAAGCCACGCGCGCGCAACCGCGAGATAGCACCAGTCACCAGCAAGGAACGCTGATCGTTCGGGTGCGGTGATACCGCCGATGAGTGCGTCAGCTTCAAGCAGGACGTCGAGCGAGCCGGTTGCTTCGGCGAGGGGTGCAGCGCAGCGCAGGACGTACGCCTCGGCGCCTTCCTGCTCGGCGGCGGCTCTAGCGCGTTCGAGCACCCCGATCGCGGCCTGCCGTTCGCCGATTTCGAGCAGCGTCGCGCCGAGCAACCCGCCAGCAGCCGCGGTGCACCAAACGTGCGGTGCCTCTTCGCACAATTCCAATGCGCGACGGCCGAATTCGAGCGCGTCATCTACCCGGCCCTGCAGCCGTGCAAGCCATCCGAGATGCGCCACGTGCCATCCGGCGTAGGCGGTGTAGCCGCTTTGTCGCTGCACCTCGAGCGCGGCCTTGATGCGGTCGGACGCCGTCGTCCAGTCGCCGCGAGCGATCGCACCGAACGACGACTCGAACACCGCCCAGTGCAGCCGGAACAGGTCTCCGAGCCGGCGAAGCAACGGATCGAGTTCGTCGATGACGTCCTGCAGCTGGTCGACCTCGCCGATATAGGCGAGGGACGTCTTGCGGCCGTCGAGGGCGGCCGCAAGTGCTTCGCTGTCGCCCGATGCGCGCGCCGCGCGCACCGCGCTCTCGCCGTACCGAACCGATTCAGAGAAACGCAGCCCGTTCGCCGCGAGAATCGCCAGCCAGCCTTGGGTATCGGCCTGCATCGTGCGGTCGGACAACGACGTCGCGAGCACGAGCCCACGCTCTAGATGGCCGATGCAGTCGGCGACAGATCCGCCCAGCGCGGTCGGGATTTCCCCGCCGAGCTCGCGCAAGGCAAGCATCTCGAGCCGATTGTCACCGATCGCGCGTGCGATCTGGACCGCCTGCTCGATGTCGGTCAACGCAGCGGCGTAGTCGGCCTGGGCCGCCTGCGCGCGCCCGCGCGTCAGCAGCGCCCGCGCGCGGACGTCGCCCAGCGCACTCATGGCCGTTGCTTGCGGGCCATCGCGCTCGACGGCGGCCAGGCATCGGCCAAGGAGCTCGACGGCATCTGCGGCGGCCGCGCGGGCCAACGCCTGTTCGCCCGCAAGCAGCCAGCCGCGTGCCGCGCGCGGCCAGTCGTCAGCTGCGGAAGCGTGCGCAGCAAGCGCCTCCGGGCGATCGGTCAGCAGATCCGCCGCCCGCAAGTGGTACGCGTTTCGCGTCGGCGCGGGTGTCGTCGCGTAGAGCACCTCGCGCACCAGATCATGCGCGAACTCGTAGTCGCGGCCGGCCACCGCAAGCAACCGGGCCTGCAGCGCATCGGTGCAAAGTCCGGCCACGACGTGCACCGGGCTTCCGACCATCGCTGCAAGCTCGCGGGGATCGAAGGCACTCCCGAGGACGGCAGCGGCCCGCAGCAAATCTTCGACCGGCCGCCCGGCTCGCCGGACGCGCGCCGACACCGCAGCTTCGAGGCTCGGTGGCAACCCAGCGATGCCCGAGCTCAACGCGCGCAGCGTTTCGAGGACGTACAGCGCATGGCCGCCAGTGCGACGCAAGATGTCGCCGGCATGCTCACCAAGACCGGCGTTGCGGGCGAGCTCGGCGACCGCAGCTTCCGGCAGCGGCCCGAGGTCGATGCGTTCGGCAACGGTGCTGAGGCTGTCGAGCACGTCGGCGCCCTCTTCGGCCCGCACAGTGCCGAGGATCAACAATCGATCCCGAACCAGCCTGCGCCGCAGGTAGTGCAGGAACTCGATCGTCGAGCGCCCGGCGTTCTGCAGATCGTCGAGCGCGAGCAGCACCGGGGTTCTCGCCGCGAGCGACACGACGAACCCGGTCGCCGCTTCGAACGCCCGCCGCCGTTCCATCTCGGCGCTACCGCGACGGCGCGCGGGCACCGGCCCCAACACCGCGGCCGCGTCAGGCACGAGGTCAGCGAGGGCGAGCGCGTTGTCACCGGCCAGGTCGCGAAATGCGGACGGCGACAACGTGCGCGCGGCCGCTGCGACCGCCTCGACCACCGGCTGCAAGAACAATGACCGCTCGGTTTCGTAACAACGGGCGGCTAGCAGGAAACCACCGGAAGCAGTGGCGATGCCAGCTAACTCGTCGGCGAGCCGGCTCTTGCCGATGCCGGCTTCACCCGCCACGAGAACGAATGCGGGCCTGCCTTCGGCGACGCCGCTCCAAGTTTTTCGCAGCCGGCCCAGTTCATCAGCTCGGCCGGCGAGCCCGAATGAGTCGGCCGGCTGCGTCTGTGTCGAGAGTTTTCCCTTGCTGTCTAAGGGTTCTGCCCGCAGGATCGCGAGATTCAACGCCACCGTTTCGGCTGCTGGGTCGGCGCCGAGTTCGTCGGCCAGCAAATCTCGCAGGCTTGCGAAGGTCGCCAGTGCGCGGCCGGGCTCACCCACCGCGCAATCCGCGCGCATCGACACGCGAACGCTGCGCTCGTCGTACGGATCCGCGCCGAGTGCCGCCGCCGCAACCTGGCGCGCGAGGGCGTGATCGCCCACTGCAAAGGCGGATTCCGCAAGCACCTGCCGCATCCGGCGCAGCAATGCCGCGTGCTCGTCGAACGCCGGCGATGCCCACTCGGCGGGCGCTTCACCCCCAAGCACCCCGCCCGATTCCACGATCTCGCGCGCGCGGGTGGCCGCGGTGACCGCGAGCCCCGGCTCGCCGGCCAGGGCGCGACGGTCGGCTTCGTCGAGCCACCGCGTGGCGTCGTCCAGATCGACGCGAACTACGCGGCCGAGCCGGTAGCCGTCGCGGCCACCCTCCACGACGTCCGCCCCGAAGCGAGCTCGCAGCCTGCTAACCAGAGTCGCGACGTTCTCGACGGCGAGCGTGGGCGCGCTGTCGCCCCACAACACTTCGATGATGCGATCGACCGAGACCACGTGGCGCCGCTCGACCCCGAGCAGCGCCAGCAGCGTTCGGGCTTTGCGGCTGCCGAATCCCGCGCCGGAGACCTCTTCGTCGCCGATGCTCAGGGAGAACGTGCCGGTCAGGCGCAGACGGCGCCCGCCGCCTGTGTTCCCCGTCGTCGCCATGGCCGCCCCCAGAGCGTGATGGCCGATCCTAGCTCCGGGGCCTCCGGGGCTGCGACGGAATCAGTAGCGATACGCGTCTGACTTGTATGGCCCGTCGACCGAAACGCCGAGGTAGGCCGCCTGCGCGGGTGAGAGCTCGGTGAGATTCACACCGAGGGCGTCGAGGTGCAGCCGCGCAACCATCTCGTCGAGGTGCTTGGGCAACGTGTAGACGCCCACGGGGTAGTCGGCGGTCTTGGTGAACAACTCGATCTGCGCGAGTACCTGGTTGGTGAACGAGTTGCTCATCACGAAGCTCGGGTGACCGGTGGCGTTGCCGAGGTTCAGCAGGCGGCCTTCCGACAGCACGATGATCGCGTGCCCGTCAGGGAAAACCCACTCGTCGACCTGCGGCTTCACATTGATCTTCTTGACACCGGGGATTTTCGCCAGCCCGGCCATGTCGATCTCGTTGTCGAAGTGGCCGATGTTGCCGACGATCGCCTGGTGCTTCATGCGCGACATCTGCTCGGCGGTGATGACGTTCACGCAGCCGGTTGCGGTGACGAAGATGTCGGCGGTCGCCACGACGTCGTCCAAGGTCGTGACCTGGTAGCCGTCCATCGCGGCCTGCAGCGCGCAGATCGGGTCGACCTCGGTGACGATGACCCGCGCGCCCTGTCCGCGCAGCGATTCGGCGCAGCCCTTGCCGACGTCGCCGTAGCCGCACACGACGGCGACCTTGCCGCCGATCAGTACGTCGGTCGCGCGGTTGATGCCGTCGATCAGCGAGTGCCGGCAGCCGTACTTGTTGTCGAACTTCGACTTGGTGACCGAGTCGTTGACGTTGATCGCGGGCAACAGCAGCGTTCCGGCTTCGGCCATCTGGTACAGCCGGTGCACGCCCGTGGTGGTCTCCTCGGTCACGCCCTTGAGGCCCGAGGCGACCGTCGTCCAGCGTTGTGGGTCCTCGGCCAGCGAACGCTGCAAAAGCGTGAGGACGACGGCGAACTCCTCCGACTCCGCCGTCGACGGGTCGGGAACCGCGCCCGCCTTCTCGAACTCGACGCCCTTGTGCACGAGCAAGGTCGCGTCGCCGCCGTCGTCCAGAATCATGTTCGGACCGTCACCGTCAGGCCAGCGCAGCACCTGCTCGGTGCACCACCAGTACTCGTCGAGGGTCTCGCCCTTCCAGGCGTAAACCGGCACACCGGCCGGCGCATCGACGGTGCCCGTGGGCCCGACCGCGACCGCCGCGGCGGCGTGGTCTTGTGTCGAGAAGATGTTGCAGCTTGCCCACCGCACCTGCGCGCCGAGCGCGACGAGCGTTTCGATCAGGACCGCGGTTTGCACGGTCATGTGCAGCGAACCCGAAATCCGGGCACCCGAGAGCGGCTTGGAGTGGCCGTACTGCTCGCGCATCGCCATCAGGCCGGGCATCTCGTGCTCGGCGAGGGAGATCTCCTTGCGCCCGAAGGTCGCCAGGCCGAGGTCGGCAACCTTGAAGTCGAACGTCATGCAAACACTCCCTCGAGTCGGTCGGATCAGTAAGAGGATACGGGCCCCGCGGGCCCGGCCCGCCGCTCAGGTGCGCGTCCGGTTCGAGCTCTCCCCGGCAGGATCGTGATCTTGCCGTCGTGATCATTCCGTAATCTTTACGTGACCTTAGCGTCATAACTCTCGTTGAGCCGGGTACTCGGAGGTCAGCACCGTCCAGTCAGGCTCCGCGAGCCGCGAGGCGGTCGGTGCGGACCGCTCGTTCGACGGAAAGACGGCTCCGGATGGCTCTCGCACGCCCTGCAGTGGAATTTCGGCAGTACGACGGACAGCGGCGCGCCGCGCCTTCCAGGCAAGCCGTACGGCCGACCCCTACCCCTCTGCGTTGGGTGTTGCGCACCAGCCGGATGCTGGGCAGCAAGGGCTCCCGGCTCACGCTGTTCTGCGTCTTCTCCGTGTTGGCCGAGACGCTGGTGCTGATGCGCCTCAATGCAGGTTCTGCGCTGGCTCTCGCCCCGCAAGTCGCCGCTCCGGCGCCGTGGGGGGTCTTTCACGATGAGCGCTGGCTGCTCGCTTACGCAGGATCATGGCCGGTGCTGGTACTCGGCATCGTGGCGATGGTCGCCGGCCGGGGCCTTCTCACCGGGGTCATGGTCAAAGCCGCGTGGCCGCAATCGGCGGCGCCACTGTCGTGGCGCAAGGCCCTCCTGAGGGGTTGCGAATCCACGGCGGTCGCCGCGGTACTGCTCAGCCCTTGCGCAAGTCTGCTCGTCGCGTTCGCGCTCGCGCCGATCTCCGACCTCTGGCTTGCCGCGATCCCGAGCGCGATCGGCATTGCGATCTTCGTGCATCACAGCCCGGTCGACTGTTGGTGGCTGCATCACCCTCGACTGCGCTCAGTCGGCTGGGTGCTCCTCAGCTATCTCGAGCTCACCCTCGCGGGCGCGCTACTCGTCTCGGCGCCGCGAGGGTGGACGCCGTTCATCGCCATCGCGGCAGGCCTGGCCGACGCCGTCGCCTGGCGCGGACTCGTGCGCGCGCTCGCTCGGCCGGCGAAGCTGCGCTGGGCGCCGGTCGGCCCTCTTGGGCTCGGGGGCGTCGTCCTCATCACCGTGCTCGCCGTCACGGCGGCGGCGACCCCGTCAAGCTCGGCGACGAGCCCGCCACGTCCGCCGTCCAAGACAGCCGCCGCGGCGCCCTACATGCCCCAGGAGAAGACTCCAACTCACGACGTGCTGCTCGTCAGCGGCTACGGCGTGCACTGGGACGGCAACGCACCAAACCTCGGGCCCGGCTTCCACGCGCACGAGTTCTCCTACCGCGGCATCACCAAGTCTGGAAAGCCGCTCGCGTACAACTCCTCGGCGACTCAGCAACCGTTGCCCGTGCTGCTCAGCAAGTTCCGCATCCAGGTCGCGAACCTCGCCCGCGCCAGCGGCCACAACATCGACATCGTGGGTGAGAGCGAGGGCTCGCTGCTCGCGACGATCTACCTGCTCACGACGCCGAACCCGCCGGTCGACAACGTCGTGTTGCTCAGCCCGCTCGTGCGACCGGCACGGGCGAGCTATCCCGGCCCCGGCCAAGACGGCGCCGGCCTCGGGGCAGCCTGGGAACTGCGCGGTATCGCGAACGCCACGAACGCGCTGACCCCGCTGCACGTCTCCCCGGACAGCCCGTTCATCCGGTCGCTCGGCGAGCACGCCGACGCGTTGAACACCATTTTCGGCTGCCCGGTGAATGGCGTGCGCCAACTCGCGATCCTTCCCCTGGCGGACGCCGTGGGCGTCCCTCCTGGTGCGTTGGCGAGCGTTCCGCACGAGGCCATACCGGCGCTGCACGGCACCCTGCTCGTCAATCCCGACGTGCGCTACGACATCGCGCAGTACCTCAAGGGCGCCGCGGCGCCAAGCACTCGCAACAACGGCTTGGAGACCATGGCGGCCGCGGCGAGCGCCGCATGGCAAGCACCCGCGCAGCATCTGCACGTCGAGCCGCCCGCGGCCGTCGCTTGCGCGCAGGCCACCGACGCGTTGCGATCGTGGCTCGGCTAGCCGAGGCTAGCCGAGGCTAGGCCTGCGACAACCGGTCGAGGTCGGGCTCGATGTAGATGACGGCGTCGAGCCCGACCGCATCTCGCACCCGGCGCTCGGCGGCATCGATGCCCTTGGCGATCATGTCTGCGGTGTTGTCGTGGGCGACGGCAATCTTGGCTGCGACGAGTAACTCATCAGGGCCGAGGTGCATTGTGCGCAGGTGAATCACCCGCTCGACTTCGGGGCCGTCGAGAAGCGCGGCGACGATGATGCGCTCGACGTCAGCGGACGCCGACTCCCCGATCAGCAAGCTCTTCGTCTCGATCGCCAGCGTCACCGCGACCGCGACGAGCAGTACACCGATCGCGAGCGTGCCCACGCCGTCCCATCTGCCGTTATCGGTGACAACGGCAAGGCTGACGCCGATGAGCGCGAACGCCAGCCCGCACAGGGCTGCACTGTCTTCGAGCAGGACGACGGGCAGCTCGGGGTTCTTCGTGCGCCTGATGAACTCAAACCAAGACGCGTTGCCCTTCAGGGGCTTCGATTCCTGCCGCGCGGTACGGAAAGAGAACGACTCGAAGACCATCGCGAGGAGCAGCACACCGATCGCCACCCACGAGTCTTCGACCGCGTGCGGGTGCCGCACCTTCTCGTAACCTTCGAACAGCGCGAAAATCCCACCCGCACTGAACAACACCAGCGACACGATGAACGCGTAGAAGTAGCGCTCGCGCCCGTATCCGAACGGGTGCGACCGGTCGCCTTCGCGTCGCGCCCGGCGTCCGCCCAATAGCAGCAGACCCTGGTTTCCCGTGTCGGCAACGGAATGCACAGCCTCCGCGAGCATTGACGAAGAGCCGGTGAACGCAAAGGCGACGAACTTCGTAATCGCAATCCCGAGATTTGCAGCGAGCGCTGCGACGATTGCCTTTCCGCCGCCGTGCGAGGTCATGAGGCTCCGAAGTCTGGACGACGTGCGAGCACCGCGTCGATGCGGTCTTTCATCTCGAGCACGGCACGGGTCGGTGAGGGATCGAGGCCGAGGCCGAGGCCGAGGTACACACTCGCGAAGTCGCCGAGCGCGACCATCTGCGCAAGCCGTTCCAGCGGACGCCCCGATTCGGCAACCATTTCGCTCGTGCGCATGCCACGTTCACCGGCGAGTTGAAGTGCGGCACTGCGCAACGCGCGGTCGCCGTCGTTCTCGTCGGAATCGCGCATCAGCATGATGCGAAGCGGCAGCGACTGTGGTGTTTCGTCCTCGAACGGATCGTGAAAGACGTCGGTTGCGGCGGCGGCCGCGAAAGGTCCGTCGAACAACGCGACCATGCCATGCGCCGCTTCCTGCACACTGCCGTCGAGCGCGGGGTACTTCGCGTTCGCGTGGAGTTGGCGCGCGAATCGCTTTGCGGCGGTTCGGCAGAGCGCACCGGCGCCCCAGACGACAGGCAGGTTCCCGGCAATCTCGATGGCGAGGCGCTTCGCCGGATTGACAAACGACTCGCTGCTCGGGCGGCAGGTTTCGGCAACCGCGTCGAGCCGATCGGCCGCCAGCGCCATCTCGCTCGGTGGCACGGTGGCCAACCCGAGCGCATCTGCGACGGCGAGCAACGGGACGGCGAGCGACCACAAACTCGCTCGCGTGTGGCGAGAAGCCTTGTCGACCGGGATCTGGAGCCCGCGCACCCGGTCGGACAACCCCGAGAGCGGCGAACCCGGCCCGGCGATCGTGACGATCCGGCAGCCGCGCCGACCGGCTTCGGCTACCGCCTCGAGTGTGGGCCGGGCGGTGCCCGACCGGGAGACGCCGATCACGAGGTCGAGCGGCCCGACCCAGCGCGGCAGGCTCGGCCCGGACACCTCGATCAGGGGCAGCGGGACGTCGTCTGCGATGAGTGCCCGCAACACTTCGCAAGACGCCGCGCTCGAACCGACCGCAGACAAGATGACCGCGCGCGGCCGCTCGTCGCCGAGCGACTCGACGCCGGCTTCAGAGGCCGAGGTCGCCGCCTCGCGCACTTGTGCGCCCGATCCGGCGACGGTTCGCAGCATCGATGCCGGGTCGGCAGCCGCGAGTGCATCGGCGTCGTCCAGCAACTGCTCGTCGAGCTGGAGTTCCATCAGGCGGTGTTGTAGGTCTCGGCCGGGACGATGCGAGCCTCGTCGACGAGCAGCACCGGAATGTCGTCTCGAACCGGGTAGGCGCGGCGGCAGTCGGCATTCGTGCACACGAGCTCTTCGGCGTCCGCACCTTCCGGCGGCTCGGGCAGTTGCCGGACTTTCAATGACGCATGACAAGCCGGGCAGGCCAAAATGTCGAGCAGCGACTGGTCGAGGTTCACGGGGAGCGCTCCTTCTCAGCCGCGCACCAGGGCGAGGACTTCGTCGCGCACCTTGTCGAGCGTGGCTTGGTCGTCGGCCTCGACGTTCAGCCGAAGCAACGGTTCGGTATTCGACGGGCGAAGGTTGAACCACCAGGTCGGTGCGGTGACCGTGAGCCCGTCGAGTTCGTCGATCTCGACGCCGGGCTGCGCCTCGTACTTCTGCTTCACGTTCGCCGTGACGGCGGCCTGGTCGTCGACCGTGGAGTTGATTTCACCCGAGGCTACGTAGCGGGTGTATTCGCTCAACAGCTGAGAAAGTGGCGTGCCCGCAGGGGTTTCACCAAGCGCGGCCAGCACGTGGAGTGCGGCGAGCATGCCGGAGTCGGCGCGCCAGAAGTCGCGGAAGTAGAAGTGCGCGGAGTGCTCGCCACCGAACACGGCGTTCGTCTCGCCCATCGTCGCCTTGATGAACGAGTGCCCGACGCGGCTGCGCACCGGCGTGCCGCCGTTCTCGCGCACGATCTCTGGCACAGCCTTGGACGTGATGAGGTTGTAGATGATGCTCGAACCCGGCGACTTCTTCAGTTCGCGAACGGCAACGAGTGCAGTAATCGCGGACGGCGGCACGATCTCGCCGCGCTCGTCGATGACGAAGCACCGGTCGGCATCGCCGTCGAACGCCAGCCCCAGGTCGGCGCCGTGCGCGACGACGGCGGCCTGGAGGTCACGGAGGTTCTCGGGCTCGAGCGGGTTGGCCTCGTGGTTGGGGAAGGTGCCGTCGAGCTCGAAGTAGAGGGGGACCACCTCGAGCGGGA
>Ga0157370_10003923_pt1 | contig 17325 bp, 15 predicted proteins | sample C35metaG_FD_113463 | JGI IMG/M metagenome (GOLD analysis project Ga0157370, IMG submission 113463) | Corn rhizosphere microbial communities from Kellogg Biological Station, Michigan, USA - C3-5 metaG | ecosystem: Host-associated > Plants > Roots > Rhizosphere > Soil | place: USA: Michigan...
AGCGCGCAATCGCCGCGTCCGATGCGGAGCACCATGGGCGTGTTGTACGTGGTGCATTGCGGAAGCGAGCCGGCGCGGGTACCGGCCGAGGTGATCGCTGAGGTGCGCGGACGGATGAATGAGTGGGGCGTGGTAACGCTGGATCTGCCGGCGGCGCAGCGGGACCCGTTGTTCGACCGGCGGGAACGCGAGCGGGTGCGAGCGCTGGTGAAGCTGGCGGAGGCGGGGTTCAGGGTGAGGGTGGGGTGAGGGAGCGCATGAGTAGTCCGACCTGGCTGGATCCCATTATCACGAAGTCGGATGTCTTCCACTCGCTGCAATACATGCGGGGAGACGACACCGACGACACGACAGGGTTTCAAGCGATGCTCGCCGCGGTTCGGATGAACGGCGGCGGGCATATTGTCATGCAGCGTCCTCCAAAGCGGTATCGATTTGAGGCGACGGGGAACGGCTTCCCAGGGGCCAACTTTCCATCAAATACGGAAATGTATGGAGAGCTGGGGACGGAGGTGTATTGGACTGGGGCACCGAAGCAAGGAGATTTCGGTGGGAAGGCGGGTACATATCGTTTCGGGTGGTTAGACATCGGTCATGGATCGTCCACCATTCTCATTCGAGACTTGACCATCCAAAGCGACAACACACCATTTGTCAGCTACTTCAACAACGAGTCAACGAGCATACATCTGGAAGTAGCACCGCGCCCGCCGCATGACATAACAATCCGGGATTGTGTGTTTATCAATCACGTGGGATCTCCCATTCAGGCCCCCGGCGGCGGAGTCCGCATACATACGATTCGCAATACTTACAAAGACTGTGCGGATGGTGAGAATGTCAATGCGGACTATTCGGTCCACTATCGCTGCCGTTACATCAACACCGAGGGATTAGAGGCATCTGGCGCATACAACGTATTTGCCTTGAATGATTTTGCAAACTCATTCACGACAGGCGCCGCTATGTCGGTTGGTGGCGACACATCACGAGCAGCAAGGCGACCTGGTTCATTGGTGATGGGAAATACAATAAGCGAAACTCCTGGATTGGGGATTATTACCGCAGAAGCATTTGTGGAAGGCTGGCTACAGGGAAATGTCATCGAGGGAGCTGCGAACTCCGCGATTCAGATTGGCGGTGCTACACCTGGTCTTTATGATCACAATGCGATCCTTCAAAATATCTGCAACAACTCGCGTTTTGGCATCAACATATTTAATAGTCTCGCCACAGATACACTCATTGCAGAGAATACTTGTATCGACGACTTTTACGCTTTCCTCTGCACTGGTGCCCGCGCGACGGTAGTCCGTAACGTATTTTCGGGGCGTGGTATGGATGTGTCGTTCCATACGGCTGATAGTACCTTGTTTCTTGACAACACGTATCAGACTCAGCGATTCGAAGTCCGTGGCAGCGCCGCGTTCCTGCATTCGATCTCTCCTTCCGGGGCGGAGGCTTCGTTCTTCGGTTCGATAGAGCAGGGTATGGTAACTGTCCACCTGAGGAATTGGTCGTCTGATCCCATCATGCACTTGGATATAGCCGGTATCGTACCAGTCGGCGACAGCTTCGCTCTCCACCATCCATACGATCTTCTCGGATCGCCTCTCCTAGAGGGTACATACACGGGGGCTCCTTTAAGCCTATCCATGGAGGCGATCGCGCCGCCTTCGGACTGGTCGGTCGGCACGAGCCAGCCGCTGCCGAGGCTAAAGCCAACTTTCGCTGGGTTTGCCCTCAGGCCAATTCGCGCTCGCTAAATCAGCTGTAAGCTCGGCGAGCGTTGCGAAATTAAAATTGGCATTCGGCTGGTGTCAGCGCAACGCGTAATCCCAGCGAGATTTGCCTCAAGCAAGCGGCGATCGGTGAATCGATTCACGAACTGATCAACGCGTTTGGCTTACTTAACCGCTAAATCATCCTTACGCAGTGCGATGTCCACGCTTTCGGTCGGCCTCGCATCGCGTGAGACGAGCGTTAGCTCTGGACAGGAATGCAGAGTGTGAAGCAACCCACCCGCTCCGATTCAGGCCGATCAGACAGTAACCTCGCGCGCACTCGAGGCATTGAAGCGGCCAGATGGGTACGTGTCATTCTTTTTACAGCAGGGTATCCGTACGGTCCCGGAGAGCAATTTCTTGAAACTGAGGTACCGCTATTGGCGTCCGCGTTTCCAGAGGTTGTAATTGTGCCGCAGGATATCGCCGGGAAGGCACGATGCGTCCCCAGAAACGTGATCGTCTCGAAGGCACTCGCCCGTGTCCTCTCTCGCCGCTGGCCTGATGCTCTGCGAGCCGCGCTGGAGCTCCCGTTGACAAGGTATTTCTGGCGTGAGGCGATCAGCGAACAGAAGGTTCTGCGCAACGCGGCGTGCCTCCGTCGACTCATCTCATTTTACTCTGATGCGATTCGCACAAGACGTTGGCTACTTGCCGCACACCGGCGGGAGGATATCGGCCCGAACGATGTACTGTACACGTACTGGCTCAGCGGGGTCACCCTTGGTGCCGTCCTGGCACGCCAAGCCATCGGAGGATTGCATGTAGTATCTCGTGCCCACGGTGTGGATCTTTATCAGGAACGGAGCAGTCCGCCATACCTCCCGTTCCGTGTTAGAACACTCTCGGGCGTGGACGCTGTATATGCTGTTTCGGAGCATGGAGCGTCTTACCTGCGCCAGCATTGGCCCACTGCGCATGTGTGCCTGTCGCGACTGGGTGTGCACGACCCACGACACGATACGCGACCGTCAACAGACGGAGTCTTTCGGGTAGTTTCTTGCTCATTTGCCGTCGCGATCAAGCGGCTTGTTTTGCTGATGAAGAGCTTGCAGCTGTTTGCGGATCGACGTCGAGATGTGCAGGTCTTATGGACACATATAGGTGATGGGCCTGTGCTGCCTGCACTAATGGCGATGGCGGGACACGCATTGTCTCGTAACTTCCAAATTCGGTTTACTGGCGGACTAGCAAATGCGCGAGTGATGGAATTTTATCGTGAACATCCCGTTGATGTCTTCGTGAACGTCAGCGCTTCTGAGGGGCTTCCGGTTTCAATAATGGAAGCGCAAAGCTTCGGCATTCCAGTCGTTGCCACAGCTGTGGGAGGGATCCCCGAAATCGTAACCGATCAAAACGGCCGTCTCTTAGCAGCCAACCCTTCTCCTAGTGAGATTGCGGACGGATTACAGGAGTTCGTCCCGGGGACAGCGAGTTCCTGGATCAAGCGGCAGGCGAGCAAGGAGACGTGGCGTGCGCGATGCAGTGCGCCAGACAACTACATGGCATTTATCAATGAATTGGCTGGCTGTGTGCGCGCGGGATCCTGCGATTGAGAATAGCCTCAGATTCGCACGCACGGGGCGTCGGCCTGCGCAGGATCAGCAGAGATATTGCTCTGACAGCGGGAAGGCAGCTTCTGATCATTGTGGTGGGCCTTGGATCCACGATTCTGATTGCGCGACTCTTGGGTCCAGCAGGGAATGGTCAATTTGTTCTGGCGATGCTCCTGCCCACAATGCTCGCTACGTTTTTGAACCTCGGCATCGCCCCAGCAAATGTCTACTTCGTTGGCCGTGGAGATGTCACGGTGCGCACGGCATTTCACGCAACAATCGTGCTCTGGATAATACTTGCGAGTTGCGGATGCCTGGCAGCGATTGGAGTGATTGAACTTGGAAGCACCACGTGGTTCCGGGGCTTGCCAATCTCACTACTATGGATAGCCGCAGCAGGTTTTCCCTTAACACTATTGAGTGGCCTTGTCGTCAGCCTTCTGCAGGCGCTCGAGGCCTTCCGGCAGTACAACAAAGTGATGCTAGCTGCACCGCTCGTCACTTTTGTTATTTCCGTGATCACGGTATGGGTTCTTCGCTTAGGCGTCACAGGTGCGCTTATCGCGGCGGTAGTGGGAAGCAGTGCCGGTCTGTTATCTGCGTTTATTGCTCTCAAGCCCCATCTGTTAGCTGCGCAGCAAGCGATTCGTACCTATGCCCTGCGCTGCTTGAGCTATGGCTGGAAGGCACACCTCAGCAACATCCTCACATTCTTCAACTACCGAGCCGACGTCCTACTTCTGAACTACTTCCTCACACCTGCCGCCGCAGGCATCTACATGATTGCCGTGAAGATCGCGGAGCAGTTGTGGTTGTTGTCTGGCGCAGTGAGCATTGTGCTCCTTCCCCGTCTTTCGGTACTGCATCGTGAGGAGGAAAAGAGACGATTTCTGACGCCATTCATCGCACGCTGGCTCTTGATTGTCTCTATCTGCGGAGCGCTTATCCTGGTCCTCATCGGAGGACCCCTGATACGAGCCCTGTTCGGCAGCGACTACGCGTTGGCCGCCCCGGCGCTCACGTGGTTGCTTCCGGGGATAGTCGTAAGCGGGAGCGCCAGGGTGCTCGCAAATGACATTGCGGCTAGAGGTCGTCCCGACATCAATCTTGTCGTGGCCATTCTTGTCGTGATCACTAACATCGTTGGCAACGTTCTGCTCATACCTAAGCATGGAATTGTCGGCGCCTCGATGGCTACGACACTGTCGTACGGACTGGACTCCGTCATTAAGCTCGTAATTTATTCTCGAATGAGTGGCAATCGATGGTTTGCCTCATTGCTTATGGTACCTGAAGATTGGGCCATCGCCCGTGCGGCACTCCGTTCGCTCATTGGCGTTGGGCGCACCGTGTAAGATCGCCGCAATCGCCCGTGCACGATGTGGTTATGTGGGCGAACAATGTGAGGAGTCTTGGTGTGTTCTATGCCGGCGTTATCGGAGGCCACAACTTCATTCGGTGCATCGCTTGGACTCAAACGGGATCACCATTGACTCGAGGCATACAAGCCGTTGCGCTCTCCGATCAAATGAAGGTATCGAGTATGGGTGTCATACTATTCTGTCTGTTCGGTCTTACCAAGGCATCTCTCTGATGGACGGTCAGCCGCATGCGGCGTTCAGGATTGTCTTACCGTTTGGTCGTAGCTCACGTGAAGTCCGCCGCGACAGCCTCCGCGCCTCATCACGACAAGGCGGATGCCGTTATCAACGCTCGAACTGATTTCCGCCCAATCGTAATTAGTTTAATGGAGAGAAACGCCACTATTCTTGGCGGACAAGAGATACGCTGGGGACGAATAGTGTGTGCGCTTTCGTCCTTTGATGAGGCGCCACTTACAATTCTCTGTACAAGTTCTCTTCTACGTTCCTGGCGGAAATACGAGTTGGAGCCTCCCTACGACAACCTGGTTGAATTCTCTGACGCCGGTCTGAGACTTCTCACATGGGTGAGAGCCCAAGTCTTCGCGCTGCGAAATATTCCTCGTGGGTCAGTTGTCCAGCTAACCGGTCCAGGAATGCTCTTGCTGCCAGCCGCGGTGATCGCGGTCCTGTTCAAGGGGGTACGACTGCTTACGTCGTTGACGACGTCTCGTGTGCTTCCATTCCGGGAGGAGCGATTTCCCCAGAAAGGTTACTGGATGTTCTGGACAGCACTAAGACTGTCGCACGTTGTCGATGCACTCAACCCGAAGATCGATGTGACTTCAATCGTAGATGCAAGCAAGCTCTACATCGCGCCATGCAGTTTTTCAGACCCGGAGCGGTATCGTTCAGCAAAGTGTAAAGCAAACCGTGTAGTGTTTGCTGGTCATTTCAACTGGCAAAAAGGATCCGAGATACTTGTGGAGATTGTGAAGCGATGGCCTCGTGAATCGGATTCCAAACTCGTCTTGTGTGGAAGTGGGCCTTTTGAAGGTCACTTGCGCAAAGCCGCAGAAAATAACGCGAATGTTGATATCAAGCGAGTCGATGACGTTGGAGAGCTACTCGCTGACGCAAAGGTGTTTCTCTCACTCCAACAATGGGACAACTATCCATCCCAGGCCGTTTTGGAAGCGATGCTATGCGAATGTTGCATTGTTGCCACCGACGTCGGCGACACTGACCTTCTGGTTCGGGCGCCATGGGGAACGCGTTTGTCTGTTCATGCTTCCGGTGGCGCCTACATTCAGGCAGCGCTGGCATTCGTTCGGCTTGACGAAGAAACACGACGGCACGCCGGAGCTACAGCGCGGGCATTTGTCCAGCGAGAGCATTCGAGAGACAGATACCTTGCTTATTTGCGGGCGCTTTGGCGTGCTGCGAGCGATGGGGGACGATCGGAATGGCCCGCGGCTGCGGAGCGTCGGACCGCAGTGCCTTCTAAGGGAACATCCTGAGGGAATGCCGATTACGTTCACCGCCGGCATCTGAGACTTGCACTGCGCTGAAGATCTGGAGCGGCGATGCTTGCAATCGCGATCACTGAGGCAGTACAATTTCCAATCGCTCGGTCGATCGAACGGCGTGCGTAAGATCCCGAACGATGTAAATGGAGACTCTGCATGGCTATTGCAGCAGATCTCCTGGTCTCGGCGATTCTTCCCATTGGAACTGCGTCGATTGAATCGCGCTCGACCTATTCCACCTTCGAATACCTTGGCAACGTCGTTGCGATGAGCACACTGCCCAAGGCGGTCACGGTGCTCGCAGGTGCGCGCGACTATTTTCAACTTCCGCTGGCACTAGCTGAAGAAGGTCTGTTAGAGGTTCTCGTCACGGATCTCTACTGGCCCGATGACCGAGAATGGCTTGGGAAGACACTTCGCCGGGTTGTTCCCCGTCGCTTGATCGAGAAGAGATATCGACCTGGATTGAGCAGCAGCTATGTCCGGGTTTCACGGCTAGCTCTAGCTGCATCGATAGCCATGAAAGTACGACACAGTACGGCACTAAATCCATTTCAGGGGGCGGTGTTAAGTAGGCGCGCACGAGACATGGCGCTCGACAAAGGTGCTGCGCTCTTTGCCTATAGCACGTATGCCATGCCAGGATTTGCAGAAGCCGGGCCGAAGATACCACATCGGTTCTTGTTCCAAATGCATCCGCATCCTCGCACCACTCGGACAATTCTCACCGACGAACTCGATCGTGTTCCATGGGCTCGAGACTCACTGCTCAAGGAATATGAATTGACCATCTCTGAGCAAGAATACGAATGGCTATGCCAGGAGCCAGAAATCTCCAATGGTTGGGTAACTGCAAGCTCATATACTGCGGACACTCTCGTGGAGCATGGAATCAGGCGGGAACGAATTCATGTTGTCCCTTATGGGGTAGATTCAAGCGCTTTTCCAGTCAGAGTGTCTCAGTCGTTGCCGCAAGGCCAATTCAGGATTGTCTACGTTGGTAGCATGATCCAGCGTAAGGGACTGTCATATCTGCTCGAGGCGGTGAAGTTCCTGCGAAGCCGCCACGTTGAGCTGATTCTCTGTGGCCGTGGCGTAATCGATGAGAAGTTGCTCGCGCAGTATGCCGATTTGCCGCTCACCATTCGGATTAACCTTGACCGTGACGAACTGGTCAGGGTGATTCAAGCGAGTGATGTCTTTGTCCTCCCATCGCTTACTGAAGGTTTCGGCCACGTAATCCTGGAGGCGATGGCGTGCGGTGTCCCTGTTATTACGACGGCGCATACATGTGCTCCCGATGTGATGCTTGAAGGCGAACATGGCTTCATTGTGCCTGTTCGCAATGTGGAAGCACTGGCCAACCGACTAAATTGGGCAATCGAACATCGTAATGAGCTGGCCGGTATGGGCAAAGCTGCAGCCAAGCAAGCGCGCACATTTTCTTGGGAGCGATTCCGCGTCGGTATCCGAAGCGCCTATGAGCGCATGATAACGTCAGTGTGATTCCAAAATACCGGGTCCCATGACTAATCATTCGCGTCACAAATTGCTCATCCTGACCAACGCGCCTACTCCATATCGAATTCCCTTCTTCAATTCCCTTCATGTCGCCCTCGAACGGTACAATGCAGAACTGCACGTCCTGTATTGCACGTTTCGCGAGCCCCATAGGCAATGGGACCTTCACGTTGAGGAGCAAGACTTCCCTTGGAAGGTTCTGCCAGGCTGGCACCCGTCTGTTGGTGATTGGTACCCGCATGTCAATCCGTCGGTCGTGCGTGTCATACGCCAGTTGCGGCCGACTTGGCTGCTGAGTGCAGGCGCTTGGAATACTCCTACGGTACTTCTGGCGGCACGACGGGTGATCGCTGGAAGCGCATTCCGAATGTTTTGGAGCGAAAGTCACGCCCGAGCTGTGCGACATTCGCGCGGCCCGATCGCGATCGCTCGGCGCCGAGCGTTGCGGGCATACGATGGGTTCGCAGTCCCAAATGCCGAGGGCGCCGCCTTCATTAAAGCGGAAATTGGCCAGGCGGCGAAGGTCTTCCTGCTTCCGAATACCGTAGAGAATGAACTCTTTGTCCAACTGTCCGTGACGGATCGCATTTCACTTCGCGGCAAATTGGGAATCCCCCCGTCGAACATACTGCTTGTCACCGTAGCTCGCCTTGTCGAGCCCAAAGGGATACGAGAGCTAATCGACGGTTACCAGCAACTTCCAAGTGAAGTTCGTATGAGAACCACGCTTGCGCTTGTTGGTGAAGGGGCGCTTCGCACTGAAGCGGAATCCAGCGCTCGAAGTTTGAGCCAAGGGGAAATCCGGATTGTTGGGCATTTGGAGAAGTTTGGCGTTCGCGACTGGCTGTGTGCCGCGGATGCGTTTGTGTTGCCAACGAAAAGAGACAATAATCCGCTAAGCGTTATCGAAGCCGCATTTGCACGGCTTCCGCTCATTGTCTCCCGGCAAGCTGGGAACATCAACGAACTGGTTCAAGATGGCGTAAACGGCTTTGTGCTCGAAGCTGTCGATGCTGCTTCCATTTCTAAAGTCTTGCAGCAGCTCCTCTCGCTCGACTGCGGTGAGCGCCAGGAGATGGGACGGCGATCACTGGCGATCGCGAACCAGAACTTCCGCAGAGATGATGTCGCACAGCGCTTTGCTCAGCAGTTGGTAGCCGTGGGTAAATTCTGGCCACAGCACACAACTGATCTGTCTCTCAACGCGTCAGTCGACTCATAGGCGCAAACTGCTTTGGCGGCAATTAGGCGGCAAATCCTGCGTGCGAGGGATTTGATCGGAATCACTCTCTCTGTGCCTGAAAGCGCAGTTTTACTTCTGGGCCTTTCAGCAATTGTGATTGCGCTGCTCGGCGTGACGCTGCTTCGTCCTGATTTGGACGCCTATTTCTTGAGCTTCACAGTGCTGACTGGTTTGCTCTCGGTACCACTCGTGATTGGATGCGTGACGAGGCAGATGGATCCGTTCAATCCCACTACCGTTATAGCGGCATCGTACTTCCTATATTTCGTATACGCGCCAATTCGGAATTTGATCGCCGGGCAATACTACTTCTTCGGCAAGCTGATCATGCCGTTGCTGCCGCTCGGCTCCGCTTACCTGGCGTTTGGCTTCATCGCACTCTGGGTGGGGTATTATTCGTCGCGGATGGCCCGACATGCGATAGGAGTACTGCCTTCGCCTCCTGAACCACGCAGCGGGATTCTTGCGTACGCGTGGGTGGTAGCTGCCATCGCGGTCATGGCATTCACGGTCTACGCTCGTCTTGCTGGATTGTCTTGGGTGCGACTCCTAACGCTAGGGCAATTGGGTAGCGCGCCCAAGATGATGCAGGATGGAGTAGTGTCGCTCAGCGGCGATTTTGGCAACTATCTCTACAGCATGCTTGACTGGCTTACAGCGGCGCTGTTGCTCTTTTACGCATTTGCCCGTCGCGGGAGAAAGTGGCTAGTTGTGGCGTTTGTCGCGCTCTTTCTAGTCTATACCACAATAGGATTCCGGTTCCGGATTGTGATTCTGGTCTTGGCGCCAATAGTCTATTACTACCTGAAGCGAGGGACGAGGCCAAGCAGTTTACGTGTAGGCATCGTGGCGATCGTTTCGATTTTCCTGATCGGCACAATTGGTATGGCAAGGGATTCTTTCAGAGCAGGCGAGCGGGTGGATCCACAAAGCATTTCGATTGCATCCTCCGGCTCATCATTTTCGAATGACTTGAATCTGTATCAGGGTTATCTGGCGATGATTGACGCCATACCCCGAGAGCATCAATACCTGTGGGGATCGTCCTTCGCATACTTGGTGTTTCAGCCAATTCCACGCAGTCTTTGGCCAGGGAAACCGCAAGCGCCTGTTGTCACTATTCTAAACGTGATTCTCGGATCAGAGGCGGTCACAGCCGGGATCGCGTATCCCAATGTGGGAGAATTTTACGCGAACTTCGGAGCCTTGGGCATCATCGGCGGAATGTGGCTGTTCGGGTTCCTCAGCAGAGTTCTATACGAATACCTCGTGGCGTATCGTGATAACGAGTGGGCAAGAATTGTCTATTCATTGATGTTTCCCTTCATCATACAGATCATCAGTCGGGGCTATTTTGTTCAAATCTTTCAGGAAGCTGCTTTTCTGCTGATGCCCATCGTGGGTGGAGTTTGGCTATCTCGTCGTGTGCACCGCGTAAGCGCGCGAGAGGCTAGTGGCACGGTGCCAGCGTAGCTAGTAGAGAGATCGTCAGCGTAAGCTCGGGACGTTGGATCGCAGCGAGAGGTCGTCGTCTGCTGGAGCTGCGGCCGTTGCCATCTAGGCGCTGCAATTCAGCTGGTCCGCTGAGCATCATGAGTCGAAATTGGCGCCCTTGCCGTAGTCCATCGAGCATGCGACATCTGGATCGAGATGCAAATCAACGTCGGCTGTGGAAGAACCCCAACCAACGGCTGGCGGAATTTCGACAATTCGCCAAGTCTTTTGCTTTCGAGGATACCGGTGATTGCGACAGGGCTCTGGCAAATGGGCGTCCTCCAACGCGAGCAGTACGAATTCATTCAGTTTGCTCGCGTGAATAAGATTATCTATGGAGATGCTATTAAAGGCCTACCTCTCAGATCTGGCTCTGTTGATGCGTTTTACAGCTCGCATTTGTTTCATTTGCTAGAGAGCAGCCAGGTTGCACGATTCCTCAATGAAGCACTTCGTGTCCTTCGGCCGGGCGGAATGATCAGAATTGCAGTGCCAGATATTCAGAAGTTAGTGGCTAAATACTTTGAATCTGGCGATGCGGATACACTGGTGGCAGGGATGCGTCTCAGTACGCCTCGCCCACGATCGCTGTCTCAATATTTGCGGCGGCATCTGCGGAGAGTTCGCTCTTACCAGTGGATGTATGACGGAGCTTCGTTGTCCGGTTTGTTGAGGGCTCATGGATTTGTGAATGCTTTCGAAGCGCCATGTGGCCATTCCCGGATTCCTGCTCCGGGAGAGCTAGATCTTTGCGAAAGAGCATCGGAGAGTGTGTACGTCGAGGCGGAAAAGCCTCAGTAAGCAGATAGCGCCTCATAGACCGCCGATTCTAGAGATCAGGCGACCTTCCTTTTGGATTCAGAAGAGTGAGCTGGTTGCTTCCTCAGAGCGGGTCGCTCGAAGGGTTTGTAGCGCTTCAGCCGGAATTGAACTTTCAGGTATCGTGATCGACTGGCACTTTCCCCTCGTACCGGCGAGTGACCGGGGTCGTAACATGGGGGAAGAGCGCAATGGCGGAAACGGGACCGACCAGTCCGAAAGGACAGCGCTTAAGCGTGGATGAGAAGCTCAGGATCCTCGAGGGCTCCAGATCGCCGAACACCACGGTGGCCGAGGTCTTGCGGCGGTACCAGCTCGACGGGGCAACGTTCTATCACTGGGAGAGGCAGGCGAAGGCGGCCGCCACGGCAGCCATGCGGGAGGCGCTCTCCCGGCCTCGGGAGGGAGAGTGAGAAGTGGAAGAGCCAGTGCGGCCGCGCGGGCAAAGAATGAGCGGATCGCTCGGCTCGAGGCCGAGCTGGAGACGAAGCGCCAGGTGATCGCGGAGGTGACCGAAGAGAACCTCGCGCAAAAAAAGGGTTCTGGAATTGGGTTCGGCCACGCGCGTCAGCGCTCGGGTGAAGCAAGAGGTCCTGGACCTGGTGGAGCTGACCATAGAGCGGACCGGCTGGACGATCTCTCGCATTCTCGAGAAGCTCTCGATATCGACGTCGCACTATCACTGTTGGCAGCGTCGTGCGAGGCTTGCGAAGCTGGAAGATCGTCCGACGGCCGAGGGAAGGAGTCTCGATCAGCTCTTGCCCGAGGAGAAGCATTCGGTAATAGCCTACGCCCTGGCCCACCCGAGGGACGGCTACCGTCGGCTCGCCTGGCAGATGATCGACGAGAACATCGCGTTCCTCTCTCCTTCGAGCGTCTACCTGGTCTTGAACGACGCCGATCTGCTCTATCGCTGGAAGCGGAGTACGAGGAGCGGCGAGGCGCCACCCAAGCCGACGCGGCCCAATGAGCGATGGCACACGGACATCATCTACCTGAGGGCGGAGGACAGGTAGTACTTCCTAGTCACGGTGCTCGATGCCTACAGCCGCTACGTGGTACACTGGGATTATGCGGGCCGCGGACGTGGGGCTCGTCATCCAGGATGCGTCGGAGCGGAGCAGCATGGCGACGGCGGTGGTGAAGGCTGAGATCGTGAGCGGCAACGGATCGCAGTTCATCTCGAAGGATTTCAAGCAGCTCGTAAGGCAGGTCGCGCTCTCGCACATCAGAATCAGGACCTATCATCCCGAGTCGAACGGGGTGTTGGAGCGCTATCACCGGACGACGAGGGAGGAGCTTTCGGAAGAGGATCTGAGGAATCTCTCGCATGCACGGGAGATCATCGCCCGGTGGTCAGGCACTACAACGACCGCATGCTGCACGCTGGGCTGGACTACCTGGAGCCCGTGGTGTACTACAGCGGCGATCCGGAGAAGCAGAAGAGCGAGCGTGCGGCGAAGCTTCGCGCTGCACGTGAGGATTGGCGGAGAAGGAACGCGGAACGGCTCGAGCTGGCTGCGCGATCTACGCGTGATTGACCGGAAAAGTGTAAGTCGTTCCGTCACGCGAAAAGTTCAAAAGAGGCTGAACCAGTACACCGCTTGCAAGGAGAGGATGAATTGCCGCGCGACTTTAACAGTATTGAGCGAGTCGCTCTGACTCTGATACATGCAGTGACAGATCACTCGCTTCGAGAGTCAGCAGATTTTATGAATAGGAGTCACCCTCCGTCATGTGGATTCTCAACTCAGCATGGTTACACTGATGATCTCTATGGACCGCTACCAGAGCGTAGGCAGGATGGCTAGCGAGAATGGCAATCAATTTCTCGAAGATCTGTGGATCGGATGAGGGTTTCGCCTAGGCATTCCTCTCCGGAATCAAAAGTCACCAATTCGCCCCATTCTCGCCTGGTGATCAACGCTGACGATTTTGGAATGTCACCAGAAATCAATAGCGCCATTGTTCAAGCATTTAAGCTCGGGCTCATTTCGAGCGCTACGCTTCTCACGAACATGCCTGGATTCGTCGATGCATCAGCCTACTTGCAGGATTCAATGTTGGTTGGTCGGATTGGTGTGCATTTGAATTTCGTCGAGGGCCACCCGGTGACGTCGGGGATGACGAAGCTGAGGCGCTTCTGTGACGAGAACGGGATGTATTATGGCCTGCGGCCGACTGCATTTCACTTGCACCGAGTCGAAGCTGCTGCGGTGGAGGAAGAAATCAGGGCACAGATCGCGACAGTAGTCGCTATGGGGATCACGCCAAGCCACATCGACTCTCACCATCACGCGCATACGGAGTGGGCAATCGGCCGCTTGGTAACGAAGGTCGCGATAGATCTCTCGATTCCTGCTGTACGACTCACTCGAAATTGTGGAGCAGGTATGTCGTTCGCGAAAAGGGTATATAAGCGAGCATTTAACCAGAGGCTGAAGAATCTGAATCTTGCACTTACCTCGATCTTCGGTACCGCGACCGATCTCTCAGCTATAGCCCCACGGCACGCTGGACCGATCGAGGTAGAGGTTCATCCACAATTCACCTTTTCTGGAGCGCTTGTCGACGCCACGGGAGAACATCATCAGAAGCTGGAGGCTGCCGTGTCACCCCTGCTTCGATCGTACACTCTCGTGAGTTATGCTGACTTGGCACACGAACGCAATTCCCGGATCGCGAATCCACCGCCCGCACATACCAAGGCCAGGAGTGCGCATTCCGATACATCGACGGTGAAACGCGAGCACGCCATTTAGCGTGCACTCTGCTCTGTTGAAATCTTAAGGTTGCAGCACCTGACCAGCGTGAGGTTGTGGGCGAGGATGTTGAACCGATCCCCGGGATACTGTGATCGCCAGCTACGCGCGATCGGCGCGGCGCCCGCCGGCTTTGCCCTGCCCCGCCCGCGAGTGCTCCGCGTGGCCTGATACCTCTGACGCGATCGCAGGAAGCAGCACGCAGCGATCACCAGTAACCGCCCCGAACCTGGAAATCGTTGTACGGAGATCACGGTAAAGCGAACAGCATTGCTCTAAGGTCGGCTGAAGTGAACGATGGGATCACGAAGTACCGTTCCTACATCCACGTCCAAGACATTGTATCCGAGCTCGCGGAGCAACGCAGCTGTCTCTTGTGTCCCTGCGTGGTAGAATCGTCCAGGCCTTGGCTCGGGGCCTTGCTCCTTGTCTTGCAAGGTCCACGCCTCCTTCGGGTATCGTTTCTGAATCGCAAGGGCGGCGAGGCGATTCCATATTCGTCTGCGAACGTTGAGTGGCTCGGCGAGCACGGCGCGGCTTACGTTGCATTTTGGGTCCATAACCGCGCGATTGTACTTGTCGAAGTCAGCCACCATCACGAACGCATGCGCGCCGGGCCGCAGCTTGGTCCAAAGGTTCTGAAAGTACTCCCTGATTGCGACAGGTGAGAGGTGACAAAAACACCCGAATGAGAACAGAAAATCGAAATGATTCGCAGGGAGGCAATCGCAGAGGAAATCCGAGACTTCGAAGTAGTTCACATTCTCTCGAATGCCCACATAATTGTCGAAGCCGTTGTGCTCACGCGATAGCGCGTCGAGACACCATATCTCTCGCGGGTTGCACGTTAGGATTGCCCTGGTCCAGGCACCTCTTCCCGGTCCGATTTCAAGCACAACCGTGGAGCTTCCAACATACGGTTTTATGCAGCACAGATATGTCGCGTAGAGCGAGCTGACATAGCCGAGCTCACGGTAGGTAGACCCACCAAGCGGATCGAGCGGGTCACCTTCGAAGTAACCGCCCTTCCATCGGCCATCGAATTGATGCAGTTGAGCGCGAAGGTGTTCTTCTTTTGATCCTGCCTCCGGTCTCACCTCAGTTGTCCTGTCCGTTTCGCTCATCTTGCTAACCCACGGATTGAGTCTTTGCGTCCTGTTCATTCAGAACGCGGTCAGTGTGAGACGGTATTCACGCCCGAGTTCCGAGATCTTCTGGAGCATGATGCCCTTGGAGTTCTGCGTGAAGCGCAGTCGTTCGCGGGATTGCTCGAGGATCAAGCTCGGGTCCAGTAGAAAATCGCGTGGTGCGGGGGTACAAGAGTGTCTATCCTCTCGGGGATCTCCACTCGTTCCCAAGGAAACCGCCCATGCGAAGCTTACGACAGAAACCGACCAACGGCCAGCGGCTCAAGGTCCCTACTGCCTCCCCCACCGTATTGCATTTCACTCTGGATGAAGATCTGCTTTCTAGTCGACTACCGCAGCCCCATCGCGCGGAGTTGGATCGATTATTTCATCAACAGCCAACATGAGGTGCATGTGATTTCGACGCATGATGCCATGGCCCCTGCGCCCGGCCCCGCGTCACTGCACTTTGTCCGGATGGGTCTTGGCAGTTTGCGATCGCGGCCGGGATTACGCAGGCACCTAGCGATTAGCGCTGGTGCCGAATCGTCTGCCCAGCGCTCAATGCCGCGAGGAGCCGAATCCTTCCTGCGACGCGTCAGCGTAAACATTCAGTACATCTACAACTGGATTGCGCCATATGAGGCTCGATTACACGCGGCGCGCCTCGCGCGCATGATCACTGATCTGAATCCTGATCTTGTGCATGCCATGCGGATTCCCTTCGAAGGCATTCTCGGCGCTCGAGCTTTAGCCTCGAGGAGAATCGCCTATCTCGTATCGGTGTGGGGGAACGACTTCACTCTGCATGCTGCGAAATCTCGACCCGTAGCTACCGCCACCCGCTTTGTGATGGCACGTGCAGACGCCCTCCACGCGGACTGTGAGCGCGACATTGATCTGGCGCGAAAGTGGGGCCTCCGCGCTCAAAAACTGTGTTTACTTGCGCCTGGCAACGGTGGTATCCGCGCCGACGTTTTTCATCCGGGGCGTCGAGACGAAGCGATGATGGCAGAGTGGGGAATTTCTCCTGACGCCATGGTCGTGATTAATGCCCGAAACTTTCGCCCAAGATACGTGCGCAACGATGTCTTTTTCGCAACCATACCCGCGGTCCTACGGGCCTTTCCTACCACCGTTTTCCTCTGCGTAGGGATGCGAGGTAACCCCATCGCTGAGTCCTGGGTTCGTCAATACGACGTGTCCAATGCAGTCCGCTTGCTCCCGGTCATGCGCCGCGAAGAGATGGCAAAGTTGTTCCGCCTGGCGGACGTTGCTGTCTCGCCGTCAAATCACGATGGAACCCCGAATACATTGATAGAAGCCATGGCGAGTGGTGCATTCCCGGTTGCTGGCGATATTGAATCGGTTCGCGAATGGGTAAGGAGCGGCCATAACGGCCTGCTATGCGATCCCAATGATGTTGACGCTCTCACCACCGCACTGGTGAGGGCGCTACGTGATCAGTGGCTGCGCGAGCGTGCCAGCGTGGTGAATCAGGGTCTGATTGCCGGAAGAGCGGAGTATTGGCAAGCGATGCGTCGCGCCGAAGTGTTCTACCAAGAAGTTATAGATTCTGTCACGCTCCGATACGGAGGTGCGCAGCGCCCCGGGATGAAGTCGTAGGCGTTGGCGAGACCTGTGAGACTGCCTTCCAAGAAGCCTGACCTTCTTTGGATAAACCACTTCGCCGTTGCCCCCTCCGACGGCGGCGGCACCCGCCACTTCGAGCTGGCCCGCGAGCTCGCCTGGCGCAACTGGCACGTCACAATCGCTGCCTCTGACTTCCACCTCCACACCCGCGGTTACACCCGTCGCCCATCGGCCGCTGCGCGGTTGCCCATTATCGAGCAGATTGATGGTGTGAATTTCCTCTGGCTCTGGACCGCACCCTACGAATCGAACAACTGGCGCCGCGCGCAGAACTGGCTGTCTTTCCAGCGATCGCTTGCACGCTGGCACCCGACGGAATCGCCGCCGGATGTCATCATTGGCTCCTCCCCGCACCTCTTCGCCGCACTTGGCGGATACCGCATGGCGCGGCGCCTCCGCGTCCCCTTTCTCTTCGAGGTGCGCGATCTCTGGCCCGAGAGCCTCCTCGCCGCCGGTGGCACCAAAGGTCCGGCCTA
>Ga0157370_10003924_pt1 | contig 17317 bp, 14 predicted proteins | sample C35metaG_FD_113463 | JGI IMG/M metagenome (GOLD analysis project Ga0157370, IMG submission 113463) | Corn rhizosphere microbial communities from Kellogg Biological Station, Michigan, USA - C3-5 metaG | ecosystem: Host-associated > Plants > Roots > Rhizosphere > Soil | place: USA: Michigan...
ATTTGAAAAATTAAGCTTAACCGACAAACATATTTAAAGTTGCCCTGTTATTGTAGTATAAATTCGAGATCATGGCACCTTTAAAATTAAGCGAAGAACAACATGCTACATTAAGCAACAGAAACACGACAGCAGAAACCGATGAGCAACCTTTAGCCCTTCATCCAGAGGCCTATAAAGTTAAAGGACCATCACCCGATAAGATGAAAACGGTATCGGCCTCATTGAGGAATTATGCGCACGGTTTGTACGGTTTGCTGTAAAATACCATTTAGAAAAATCTCAACATACAAGCAGAAGAAGCCGGTTTTATAAAAGCTGGCTTCTTCTGCTTTTTACATTTAAAACGTTAGCAGATATTGCTGAGCAAAAATTAATAGATACCTGCGCTAATCTTCTTAAATCTGAGGGGAAATTAATTCGCTTATTGCCCATTCTCCCGTAGATAAAACAGATTTTACTGATTTGAAATGGCTAGAATCTGCATTTAAGCCTCTAGCTCAAAACTGGCCAGTTCTTTTTCTGCTCCATTTATAATTATCGAAACCTGATGATCGCCCAAATGGAATTTTCTGGTGCTAATTAATACAAACTTTTGCTTGCGGATAATGGCCACCTCGGCACCTGCTGGATAAACCCTTTCCGAAATTTTGTATACTTTTTTGGTGTTCTGTCCATTTTGCTTTTTGTAATATACCGCATACTCGAGCCTTACCCTTTGTTCGGTAGGGTTTTCGTTACGGATAGAAAATGAGAAGGCCAGACTTTCACCAATTTTTACTACCGACGTTAAAAGCTTAAAATCTTTCACTACAATGCCAGTATCATCCAAGCCATAATGTTTCAAAATTTCGGTATGACCTTGTTTTAAAAGTGTGCGGCTACCGTGTTTAATCACAGCATCAGTTTCGGCACTCAGGCCCGACCAGCTTTTAGCTACCTCCAGGACCACTTGTGGGTGATCTTTGGCAATATCGTTCAAACTGTTGGCCACACTTCTCCTTACATATTCGGAAGGATCGTTTTTAAGGTTTTCTAAAATCGGTAAAATCGAAGCTGGATCTTTTTTCAGAAAAGGAATACCCATTGCCCAGGGTAGGCGGGGTCTGCTACCCTCACTGGCAAGTCTGCGCACCTTATGGCTCTCGTGTAGCGACCATTGCTGCATCCGTAAAATCATGTCGTTTCCGTATTTCAAAATAAAAGGACGTACAGCAAATTCGCAGCTTACAAACTGGGTAACAAATTCAAGTGCTTCTACCGAATTTTCGAAATCATCAATTCCATAAGTTTCAATATAATCAGGCAAAAACATATAAGCCAGGCCATCTTCGCCAATGCCCTGACCCCTCAGCTGTGCTATTGTTTTTTTGATCAGTATAATCGTTTGCGGATAAGCTGCGGGTAAAAAATGATGTAATACTTTTGAAGTATGTTTCATTCTTTCTTTCAGTTCCATCGAATCAAACTCGGGCACAAAAATGTTTTGAACAAACTTTTGCTCATCAAATCCGGGAACGGTGGCGGTTAGGGCACTGCTTAACCTGTTGTAAAAAGCTGGTGAATATAAATTTTTTAGCGGGCTGGCCATAGGTAGTTAAATAGGAAATCAAAGTTAGTGCAATAAAAATTTATTTTGTTTGGCCAACATCATTTTTACCAGGCTGATAAATGATTTCAGCTTTTTCTTTGCCACATTTGTTTAATCAACAAATAACAGCAAAATGAACACAACAAAAATAGGCTGGATCGGATTGGGTAACATGGGGATTCCGATGGCTACACAACTGATTGAAGCAGGATACGAAGTTAATGTGTATAACCGGAGCAAAGCCAAAGAAGGTACCTTAAAAGAAATGGGAGCTTTACTGGCAGAAACACCGAAAGATTTAATTGCACAAACTGATGTAGTATTTGTAATGGTGAGTGATGACGCTGCAATTGAAGCCATTTTTAACGGCACAAACGGTATTTTGAGTGCAGAGGTGGTTGGTAAAACCATCATCAATATGAGCACGGTTTCTCCGTCCATATCCAGGGAAATGGCTAGAGCATGTGCAACGAAAGGACACCATTATTTAGATGCACCCGTTTCGGGCAGTGTAAAACAGGCTGAAACTGGTCAGCTGGTGATCATGGTCGGTGGCGATGAAATTGCTTTTGACGAAGTTAAACCCATTTTAGAAAAGTTGGGGAAACTCGCAGTGCGCGTGGGTGATACAGGAGCAGGCAATAGTGCAAAGCTGGCCATCAATTCGCTATTGGCTTTATACGCCCAGGGGTTGGCTGAAACCGTGGTGTTTGCCAATGCGCAGGGAATTAAAACCGAAGATTTGCTGAACCTGATTAACAATGCCGCTATAGGCAATATTTTTACTAAAATTAAAGGTGATGCTATTGTAGCTGATCAATATCAGGCTGCCTTTGCACTGAAACACATTGTGAAAGATCTAAATCTGGCCAAAGCAGAGGGAATTTCATCACCTTTGGCTAAAACGGCATTACAAACTTTCGAATCCGCTTCGGTAAGATATGGTGAAGAAGACATCATTGCGGTGATCAAAGAGGTTAAGGCTGAGTAATAGGATAATATAAGCCGCGTATCCGGGCTGATAAACTAAGATTACCTATTCGGTTGGTGTCTGCACCAACCGGAATATTATACCTTCAACCCGCCAAAAGTGCTGAGAAGAATAACACTCAATACAAGCAGGGTAATTACAACATATAGTTTGTCTTTTTCCAGAATAAATGCAAAAAGTGAAAAGACGATCCTCATAATAGGTGTAATAATTAACAGCAGCACTCCAAACTGGATAATGGCCATGGGTTTAAAGGTAAAAATTCCCAGAAATATCCTTTCAAAAGTAATGTAACTGTCTTGCTCTCCTTTAAAAATATGGTAATCCGGACGTGGTCCGTTTCCGTTTTGGATTAAAAAGAGTATTCCGCCCAATAAAACAACCAGGCTTGCAGTAATTACCCCGAAGCGTAATAGCTGACCAACAATTTTTTCTACATCGCGGTCCCCGATAAGCTGTTTTGAAATTGAATTTTTCATGATTCTGTTTAAAATTGATGGTGATAACCGTTGTAAATCATTTCCAAGGCCACAAAAGTGATGGCAACACAAAAGATAACTCGCAGGGTTGAAGGATTGATATGCGTTAACAATTTCGCGCCTGTAAATGCACCACCCAGTACCCCAAGTACTACGGGGAAAGCAATTCCCGGATCCATGTAGCCCCGTTGCAGGTAGACCACAGCACTGGCTGCTGCTGTAACACCAATCATAAAGTTACTGGTGGTAGTACTCACTTTAAACGGGATTTTCATTGCCGTATCCATAGCCAGTACCTTTAATGCTCCCGAGCCGATTCCCAGCAAGCCAGACATTACGCCGGCAACCGTCATGATCGAGAAACCTGCGGCCACATTTTTGAGTTTGTAGGTTACGTTACCTGATGGGGTAGGGTAACTGCTGTTCAGTTTTAAAACGGCTGATAATTGACTGCCTTCGGTTAAAGCCTCCTGGTTCTTTTTTCTAAGTGTCATGGCGGCAGAGAAAAGCAGTACGCAGCCAAAGAGGATAGCGATGGTATTGGTTGGAGTATAAATGGCAATTAAGGCGCCTAAAACAGCGCCTACTGTGGTGGCTATTTCGAGGAACATACCCAGCCTGATATTGGTAATGCCTTCTTTGATATAAGCACTGGCTGCACCCGATGAGTTTGCTATAGAGGCCAATAGCGCTGCACCAATGGCGTAGCGGATATCGACGTGAAAAACAAGGGTAAGCAGCGGAATCACAACTACGCCGCCACCCAAACCGGTTAATGAACCAACTAAACCTGCAAGGTATGCACCAAGGATTAAAATCAGGGTAAAAGTTAAAATTGACATGATATTAATGGTTATTGTTCAATATGGTAATGGTTATTTCGCGTGCCGCATCAGCATTTCCATCCTTTATTGCATTAAATAAGGCCTGGTGCAGGTGATGACTCATGGCGAAATGTGCAATGCCCGATGGAGCTCTTTTGGCGAAGAAATCACGAATGATGACCGTAAAGCTTTCGTAAAGATCAGCTAAAACATGATTGCCTGATGCACGGGCAATGGCCAGGTGAAATTCAATATCAGCATTGGCGCAATCCTGTCGCGATTCTTTTTCAATAGCGAGCTTTCTGCTTTCCAGCGCCGTAGCCATAGCTTCGAGATCGGTTACGGTACGGTTTTGGGTAGCCAGCAATACGATTTCCTGCTCCAGTATCGATCTTACGTGGTTAATTTCTTCAAAATCTGACCGGCGCAACCTTTGCTCAATGGGTTCGGTGGGTAAAGCGTTAACCAAAGTACCAAAACCTTGCTTAACCGTAAGTATGCCCGATAGTGTGAGCGATTTTACCGCTTCCCTAATGGTAGAGCGGCCTACTCCGTAAAGTTCCATCAGTGCGGGTTCGGGTGGTATTTTTTCGCCTGTTTTGAATTTGCCTGCTTTGATATCGTTGCGGATTTTAACCGAAACCTGCTCGAAAAGTTTACTTTCCTGTTCCATTACTTTGAATTTATAAATCAAACATACGATGTTTATTTTAAACATCAGATGTTTAGTGTCTTTTTAATCTCATTTCTTCCCATTGATTAAGCAGGATAGCAGAATAGCTTTATTGTTGTGAATTTTTTATGTCTGATAATGAAGTGTTTAGGTGTTTTTTGGTGAGGGTTGAGTAAAAATAATTAAGCTAATATTTGTATCGTACGAAAAGTATCGTACCTTTAGGGTATGAAAATGAATCAAACTGAAAATAATCTACCTGAACCTACCAAAGCCGAATTAGAAATATTACAGGTTTTGTGGGAATTTGGTCCTTCTACAGTTCGGTTTGTAAACGATCAGTTAAATACGCAGCGGGAAGTGAATTATACTTCAACCCTTAAACAAATGCAGATTTTAGCAGAGAAAGGAATTTTAAAGCGTGATGAAAGCCAAATGAAGCACATTTATATTCCGGTTGAGGCAGAAGAAAAAACCAAAGTACAATTGTTAGATCGTTTTGTAAATACCCTGTACAAAGGATCGGCATCGCAACTGATGATGCAGCTTTTAGGGAATGAAAAAACATCTAAAAAAGAAATCGAAGAGATTAAGCGGCTATTGGATAGCATGGAATAATTAATAAATGCTAAAGAAACACCATTATGGAATTTAAACTGGTTAACCTTTTACCCGAGAACTGGTTGCATGCTTTAGGCGCAACATTGTTTCACTCGCTTTGGCTGGGTGTAATTTTGGCCTTGCTGGCAGGTTTAGTAATGTTTACCACCCGTAAGGCAAGTGCTGCTTTACGTTATAATCTGCTAACCGTTTGTTTAAGCCTGTTTGTTGTTGCTATTGCTTTTACTTTTTATACAGAACTGCAAAAACCGGTAATCGCGCCACAATTATTTAGTAATAACCAAAAGGTGGTTAATCTTTCACCTGCTGACGGGCAAACCATTACCAGTGTGCAGGATAAAATGAGTGCGGGTATGAACCGGGCGCTTTCATTATGGAATACCTATGCAGTACAAATTGTTTTGATTTGGTTTCTGATCATTTGTGGTAAAAGTATCCAGCTTATTGTGGGCTTAAATAATGTTTACCACTTGCGCAACCATGCAATTTATGCGGCAGGCAAAAAATGGGATGTAAAGCTGGCTGAACTCAGCGGGAAGCTGGGAATAAGCCAGCAAATCAACCTGATGCAATCGGGTATTGCACAAATGCCTATGGTTGTGGGGCACTTTAAACCATTGGTGTTAATTCCGCTGGGCTTGTTAAACGGCCTGTCAACTATCGAGGTAGAGGCCATTCTCGCACATGAGCTGGCACACATTAAACGCAAAGATTATCTGGTAAACCTGTTACAGAGCTTTATCGAAATCGTTTTCTTCTTCAACCCGGCGGTACTTTGGGTATCGCAATTAATAAAAACAGAACGCGAGCACTGTTGCGATGATTTGGCCATCGCTTGTGTAAACGATCGTAAAAACTACGTTCAGGCCTTGGTAGTCTGTCAAGAGTTTAAGCAGCGTGCACCTGCTTATGCCATGGCGGTTACAGGTAAGCAAGGTAGCCTGCTGCAAAGGGCAAGCAGGATGTTATTTAACACCAATTCAACTTTAAACAAAATGGAAAAGACAATATTAACCATCGCACTGATTTCGGTAGTGGTTTGCACTGCTGCATTTAAAAGTGTTGGCCATGCAAAAACAATTACCGGAAATAAAATATCAAGCGCCATTCAGGTGGTGCAGGATTCGACCAAAAAGCGGGTAGCAGCTAAGGCCGTAAAACGCAAAAATGACGAACCAAAACAAGGCAAATCTGCCGAGCAGATGGAACGGGAAATTGCGGCTAAAATGGACCGTACCGAAAAATCGTTACAAGAAAAAAACAGCGCCTCAATTGAAAAGGAGCAGGATATTAAGGCCCGGAAAGAAGATCAGCGACGTGCGGAAGAAGATAAAAGAATGGTAGCAGAAGACATAAAGCGCGCCAAAGCCGATAAAGAAATGGCTAAGCATGATGCTGAGTGGGCAAAAGCAGATGCCAAATGGGCTAAGGAAGATGAGCAATGGGCTAAACGGAATGGTGATGCAAAAGGTTATGATGTACCGCGTCCACCACGCCCTCCACGTCCGGCGCGTCCGGCCAGAGCACCACGCCCAGCCAGAGCACCAAGACCCGTAAGCTCATATGCGATACCACCTACGCCACCAACTCCTCCTACACCTGCAACTCCGGCTACACCTCCAACCCCGCCAACTCCACCGGCTTATGGGAGTACCACAACCAAAACAGGTGTTGAACGGACGGTTACTTCTAAAACGGTAACCAATGGAGATGGTCACGATTATACCAGCGAAATTAATCAGCAGATGATCAAAGACGGGATTATCAGCAGCACTAACAAACTCTCTTATAAGCTGAATAAAGATGAGCTGATTGTAAACGGTGTTAAGCAAAGTGCCGATGTACAAAAAAAATACAAACAAAAGTTCTTAAAAAACGAAGGACACTCGCTGATGTATAATTTCCTGGTAGAAAACCACAAAACCAATTTCTAAAAAGCGCTAATCCAAACCCTTCATGAAAACAACAATTGTGGCCCTGTTGGCCATGTGGATGAATATTGCCCTTACTTTTGCTCAAGCTCAAGCGCCATCATCCAAAATTTATGGCCGGGTATTGGATGCCGAAGGCAAGAACATCGAATTTGCAACGGTGGCCCTGCTGAAAGATGCCATTTTGTTAAAAACCAGTTTTACCGAAACTGATGGACGTTTTGGTTTCGATAAACTTGCTTATGGTAAGTATCTGATTAAAATATCAGTGGTAGGGGCGGCCATTTACCAGAGCGACACTTTGATGGTGGATGCAGCACATACCAGTATTGCATTAGCCGATATTAAAATGGCTACCGGTGCCAATAACCTGAAGGAAGTAACGGTTGCTGGTCAAAAAGCTTTTGTTGAGCGGAAAATCGACCGTATGGTCGTAAATGTTGATGCCCTGATTTCGAACGCAGGGACCACAGCACTCGATGTGTTAAGCAAATCGCCGGGCGTGAGTGTCAATCAGAATGGTGCAATTTCGTTAAAGGGGAAAAATGGAGTAGCCATTTTTATAGATGATAAACCTACTTATCTTTCGGGGGGCGACCTGGAAAACTACCTGCGTTCGCTGCCCTCCTCATCACTCGATCAGATTGAACTGATGACAAACCCACCTGCTAAATATGATGCAGACGGAAACGGAGGGGTAATTAACATCAAAACTAAGAAAACCAAAACAGCCGGCTTTAACGGTGGGATTAACCTGAGCTTAAATCAGGGCGAGCTAAGCAGATCGAACGATAGTTTTAACTTTAATTACCGCAAGAATAAGCTTAACGTTTTCGGAACGTTGAGCTACAACCTCAACAACAGTTTTACTGATCTGGATCTGAACCGGAAATATAAAAATGACGATGGTAGTGCTAAATCCTACTTCAATCAGAATTCTTATTTCCGCAGACATGGCAACACTTTTAACCTGAAAACAGGTCTCGACTTTTATGCCACCGATAAAACAACTTGGGGAGTGGTGTTTACGGGCATGAACAGGATTTCGAAACAGGTTAACAGCAATATCAGCAACCTGTCTAACGCGGCCATGCAACTCGATTCGGTTATTCGTGCCGAAAATATCGATCAGATTAAATACCAGAATGCAGGGGTTAATTTAAATTACAGGCATAAATTTAACCAAACGGGCAGGGAACTAACCTTCGATGCGGATTACCTGCTTTATCACAACCAAACCGATCAAACCTATTATAACTACAGCTACCTGCCCAATATGGCCTTGAAATATCAGGATATTTTAACCGGTAATTTACCTTCCAATATCGATATTTACACCGCTAAAATAGATTATAGCCATCCTTTGGCCAATAAATGGAAGTTAGATGCAGGAGCTAAAACGGCTTATACCAAAACCGATAATACTGCAGGTTATTTTAATACCTCCAACGGGAATACTGCCCCTGATTATGAAAAGAGCAATCACTTTTTGTACCGCGAAAACATCAACGCTGCCTACCTTAACATGAGCAGGGAAGGGAAAAGGTTTTCGTTACAGGTTGGCCTACGGTACGAAAATACAGTTTCAAACGGTCACCAGCTGGGTAACCTGATTAAGCCCGATTCGAGTTTTAAACGCACATACAATAGCTTTTTCCCAACATTTTATCTTTCGTACAAGCTAGATACAGCAGGTAATAACCAACTGGGCCTAAATTATGGCCGCCGCATTGACCGGCCTTATTATCAGGACCTGAACCCTTTCTTTTCGCCGCTGGATAAGTTTACCTATTATGTAGGCAATCCTTTCTTAAAACCCTCGTTTACCCAGAGCTTAGAATTATCACATACGTTTAAGAACAAAATAACGACCACCTTTAGTTACAGCTGGGTACGCGATGAAGTAAACGAAACCATCGAAATTTTAAATGGTACTTATTACAGCCGGCCAGCCAATGTGGGGAAAACGAGAGTGGCCAATCTTTCTGTTAATGCAGAAATTGATTTAACCAAATGGCTTAAACTTAATGCTTATACCGAGGTGGGCAGAATGGTTTCGAAGACAGATTTCTATACAGGCTTTCTTGTTACCAATGGTACATACTTTAGAACCTACCCCAATTTACAGTTTAAAATCAGCCCGACCTGGAGTGCCGAGTTAAATGCACAATACCAGAGTAAGTTTTCTAATGTTCAGTTTTTATTGGGGTCGGTACACGAGTTTGGTGCCGCCGTACAAAAAAAGCTGAGCGCAAAAAGTACCCTGAAATTAACAGCTGGCGATATTTTCAGGAACCGCATATTTAATGGGGTAATTAATAACCTGGCTGCTACTGAGGCCAGCTGGGTAAACCGGCAGGACTCGAGAAGAGTGGTTATAAGTTACAGTTATCGTTTTGGTAAAGCCTTTGCTACGCCATCCAACCACGAATCATCGGGGGCAGATGCAGAGAAAAACCGGGTGAAGAATTAAAGGACTAATCGTCAGCAATGGCGATTATTTCCTTATATCATCTGGTTCAGTACCAGTACACCAAGCAAACCCAATATGGATACTAAACTTTCCATCACCGTCCAGGTGCTGAAGGTTTCTTTTAGCGTGAGGTTAAAATATTCTTTAAACATCCAGAAACCCGTATCGTTAACGTGCGAGAACATGAGACTTCCGGCGCCAACCGATAATACCATAAGTTCGGGTGGGGTACCCGGACCAATTAATGGTAAAACCATACCCGAAGCAGTTAATGCGGCAACCGTAGCTGAGCCCAAAGTTACCCTGAGCGATGCTGTAATGAGCCAGGCTAAAAGTAAGGGAGATAAGTTTAAACCACCGGTAAGCTGTTTTACCGTTTCGCCCATACCGCTATCAATCAAAATCTGTTTGAAGGCGCCACCTGCTGCAATAATTAAAACAATCATGGCGATGCTTTTTACCCCTTCAGTGCAAGATTCCATCGCTTTAGCTATTGAGGCCTTTTGTAGCATTAAAGTAAGCACTACCGAAAGGAGCAGTGCAGCAGTTGGATCGGCGAGAAAAACAAAGATGGCTTTACCTGGGTAATCCATTTTAAAACTACTGCCCAATGTACCTGCAACAATTAAAAATACAGGTAGTAATGCGGTAATAAAACTTTTTGAGGCCGAAGGCAGATGCTCGTCTTCATTAATTACAAAGCCATCTTGTACAACGTTTGTGCTTCTCTTTAAGATCAGCCTTGGTAAATAAACTCCCGCAATAACGGCAATGGGCAAACTTAAAATTAATCCATAAATCAGTGTTTTTCCAATGTCGGCATGAAATATACCTGCCAACGCTACAGGGCCAGGGTGTGGTGGTAAAAAGCCGTGTGTTACCGAAAGGGCTGTAGCCATAGGTAGCCCAATATATAGTTTGGAGAGGCCTGTTGCTGAAGAAATAGCAAATACCAGCGGGATTAAAACCACAAAACCTGCATTATAAAAAAGTGGAATACCAACCAGCAAGCCCGTTAAAAGTACTGCCCATTGAATGTTTTTTTGACCAAAAGCTTTAATCAGGATAAAAACAATCTTTTTGGCAGAACCACTATCTTCAATCAGCTTACCCATCATGGCACCCAACGCCAAAACCATTACCATGCTGCCCAGTGTACTGCCTATACCGTTGCTTATGGCACTCATAACTTTGGCTGCCGGCATTCCCAAAAGCAGGCCGGTAATAATGGCCACGGCCAGCAGGGCAATCATCGGGTTGATCTTTTTCAAAATCAAAACAAATAACAGTAGGATACCAAGGAGTAAGATGAATAATGACATTTGGTTAGAGTTTAAGGAAGATGAATGGTTTATCGACAATTGGCCACAAATCAATAGGTATCTGTGGCAAAGCATGGCCGCTATTTTTTAACCGTAATGGTTCTGCCCGTAACAAGAGTAAATTCGTAAATCCGGTACAAACCATCGTCTTTAATTTCTATGCTTTCTATCAGGCCGGTTTTGCTGAAAGTATCGGTTACCATATCGCCAACCTTTACATCCCGAAGCACTTCAGTTGGGGTATCACTGTTTAATCTGATCATACGGGTAAAAGTATCAAAATTCTATGTTATTCTTTGCACTTGTGTATTTAGCCACGGATGCGCGGAATCCACGGAAGGTTATTTCTTAGCTCTGTGTTCTTCGCGCCTTCCTTAACGTGCTTTCCGGTTAAGCAGGTGCAATATGCTTAGCCCTCCGTTCTTAAAATTTTTAAGGCTGGCTGCTTAAGGATACTCCTTGTACTTAAAACTCCTGTAATCACCACCAGTAATACAATTGAACCAAACAACAGCAAGGTGGGGAAAAATGGCGGTATAAATGCTGCATCGAAACTAAATTTAGCCAGTGCCCAGCTTCCGCCAAGCGCAAGGATTAATCCTGTACCAGCTGCAGAGGCGCCTAAAAAGAAATATTCAATCGCATTAATTCGGATAATCTGTTTGCTGCTGGCGCCCATGGTACGAAGTAAAATACTTTCTTTTATTCTCTGGTTTTTACTCGTTAATACCGAAGAAATTAACACAATCCATCCAGTTACCATACTAAAACCAGCCATAAACTGAATCACGAAACCGATTTTGCCCAATAGTTCGTCCAGTAGTTTTAACACCAGGTCCAAATCAATTACCGAAACATTGGGGAATTGCTGTACCACTTCTCCCTGAAAACGTGCCGACACCTCGCTCGAGGGGACTCTGGTCATCAGTACATGAAACTGTGGTGCTTCTTCTAAAATCCCTGCCGGAAAAACAACCCTGAAATTGGTTTGCATCCTGCTCCAGTTTACTTCCCTTAAGCTGCCCACTACCGTAGGGATCATCATGCCCTGTACATTAAACAGTATTTTGTCGTTTAAACCAACTTTAATCTGCTGGGCATAGCGCTGATCGAGCGAAATGTAAACCGTTTCGCTGGCTTTTACCCGGCCGGTCCATTTACCCGAAGTAATCTTTTCGGCTGCGGTAAGGGTATCCTGATAAGTAGCCCTGATTTCATTACGGTAGGCCCTGCGGTTGTTGGTATCGGCAGTCGATTTTTTGCCGTTAATTTCTTCAATCCGCATGGTAATTACCGGCACCTGGTTCATTAAAGGCAATTTAAAAGCTTTGGTTAAGCTATCCAGCCCTTCCTTTTGCGAATTCTGGATATCAAACATCACCATGTTGGGCTGGTTGCTGCCCGATGAGAGGCTAACCCGGTTCATTAAAATGCCTTGTACAAAAAACAAGGTGCAGATAAAAGCTGTAGAAAGGCCAATGGAAACCGTTAACATTAACGTTTGGTTGTTAGGCCTGTAGAGATTGGCAAAGCCCTGGCGCCACAGATAACTGGCTGAGCCAGGCAAAAGTTTCCTGACCATAAACATAAGCAGTTTAGATAAGATCAGGAGTAAAACAAAAGCGATGGCAATGCTGAGGGTAAAAGACAATGTTTGTACCCAGGTTTTCATCTGTAAATGGGTAAAACCCGCAACGAAAAGGACCATAAGCAGATATACCAGCCATAATAAGGGATCCCTTCTGTTTTTAGCTTTTTCGAAAGAGACCCGTATGGCATTTAGTGGCGAAATTTTACGTACTGCTAAAAGCGAGGGCAGGGCAAAGAGAACGGATATGATGAGCCCGAGTAAAATACCCTGACCAACTGCCGGCCACGAAACCTGCATGGTGATTTCGATGGGTAGAAAATCTTTCAACACCCATGGTAGCAAAAACTGTATCGCTGTGCCGAGCAATGCGCCAATAACAGCGGCAATTAAACCGATAAAAAATACCTGAATCAGGTAAATTAAAAATGCATGTCGCGCTTTTAAGCCCAGGCAGCGTAAGGTGGCAATTGTGGCCAGTTTTTCCTGAATGTATACCTGTATGGCACTGCCCACACCTATACAACCAAGCAATAGGGCTATAAAACCCGATAAGGCCAGAAAACGACTAACATCTTTAAACGACCTGCCAGTCTGTTCTTTTCTCGATTCGACAGTTTCGGTATCAAAACCTTCTTTTTCGAGTTTACTATCCTGTTTTTTTACCCATTCATCAATTTTCGACGGGTCGTTGAATTTAAAGTAAAACTTATGGTTAATTCGGCTTCCGGTTTTAATCAGGTTGGTTTTTTCGAGGTATTGTAGCGGAATATAAACAGTTGGAGCAATGCTTGCCGAAATTCCGGTTTGACCGGGAGCCTTGGTTAGTGTGCCCAGTATCTTAAAATTAAGGTCGCCAACCTTTACCGAATCGCCAACCGTTGCATTAAACTGCAGCATCAGGGTTTTATCAACCAGCGCATTTCGGTCTGATTGAAAGCTTTTTGCTGCGGCTACCGGGATGGTTTCGATAGCACCATAGTAAGGATATTTTCCTTCCAGGGCTTTCATTTGTACCAAACGGCTACCACCGCCTTTCATGAAATAAATCATAGAGGCAAAAGTTTTTTCCTGCGATCGCTCGTCGCCCAGTGTATCAAGCATGTTATTCATCACATTGCTCACACCTTTGCGGCTATCCAATACCAGATCTGCCCCTGTTAGTTCTTTTGCCTGTGCATCGATATCTTTTTGCAGGTTATCTTTAAAAGAATAAACGGCCACCAGTGCAGCAATACCCAAAACAATGGCCGAAATAAAAAGCAACAAGCGCGAACGGTTCTTCCGGCTGTCGCGCCAGGCCATTTTAAGCAACCACGAAAGTTTAATGCGCTGTTTCGGAATAGTGCTATGCATAAGTCGGGTTTTCGTCTGAAAGGATTACACCCCCTTTAATTTTTATAGTTCTCGATGTGCGGGCAGCCAGTTCAAGATCGTGGGTTACAATGATAAGTGTAGTTCCGGCATCTTTATTTAAATCGAAAAGCAGTTTAATTACTTTCTCGCTGGTTTCGGCATCGAGATTGCCCGTAGGCTCGTCGGCAAAGAGAATAGCCGGCTGATTGGAGAAGGCCCTGGCCAGCGAAACTCTTTGTTGCTCGCCACCCGATAATTGCACGGGGTAGTGGTGGGCACGATCGCCCAGCCCAACTTTATCCAGCAGTTCTAAAGCATGTGCCCTGATATTTTTTGCTCCCCTTAATTCAAGCGGAACCATTACATTTTCTAATGCGGTTAAGGTTGGCAACAACTGGAAATTCTGAAAAATGAAGCCCACATATTGGTTCCTTACTGCAGCACGCTCATCTTCGTTTAATTTTTCGAGCGCAATCCCGTTCAGTTCTACGGTGCCACCACTAGCCCTGTCGAGGCCTGCACACAAACCCAGTAAGGTAGTTTTGCCGCTTCCGGAAGGGCCGGTTATGGCTACTGTTGAGCCTGTAGAGATCGAAAAATTAATCTGATCGAGAACGGTTAATTCGCGTCCGGCACTTTGGTAAATTTTGCTTACATTTCGGATGTTCAATATGCTTTCCAATAGCTAATGTTTTTAGGGTTTGCGTATAGATTTTTGCCAAACATAACAGGATGTTTCCTGTTAAGATAATATTTTATAATTAGATATACACCGGTTAAATATGTTACGAAAACGCATTATAGGCTTATTTGTTTTAGGAATTGCACTGCTGGGCTGTAGTAATGGCCAAAGCAAAAGCGACAAGGGAAAAACTTTAGATTCGGCTGACCAAAAAACGGTAGCGGTAGTACAGCAGCAGCAGAATATCCTCTTTTTCGGAACAAGTTTAACGGCAGGTATGGGCCTCGATCCTTCAGAAGCTTTTCCTGCCCTGATCCAGAATAAAATCGACTCCTTAAAATTGCCTTACAAGGTTATTAATGGAGGCTTAAGCGGCGAAACTTCTGCCGGCGGTAAAGGAAGGATTGACTGGTTGCTGAAACAGCCTGTGAGTATCTTTGTACTCGAGCTGGGGGCAAACGATGGTTTAAGAGGCTTGCCCGTTGCGCAAACCACTAAAAACCTGCAGGATATTATTGACCGCGTGAAAGCTAAATATCCTGATGCCAAACTGGTACTGGCGGGTATGCAGGTGCCACCGAATATGGGCGCTAAATACGCTGCCGATTTTAAGAACATTTTCCCGGCACTGGCACAGAAGAATGGCATGAAACTGATCCCTTTTTTGCTGGATAAGGTAGGGGGCGTACCAAAATTAAACCAGGCTGATGGTATTCATCCAACTGCAGAAGGAGATAAGATTCTGGCCGAAAATGTTTGGGTGGTGTTGAAGGGTTTATTGTAGGTTAATTACCAGTTTTTAACCGCAGAGCACGCAAAGTTAGGCGCAAAGCGCACAAAGTTGGGGTGAATTAAAAATCATTAATCCTCCGTGGCTTCGGTGCATCCGTGGCAAAAAAATTATGGCAAATCCTCAAGCGTACCTAAAAAGGCAATAATCTGTTTAATCTCCGTTTTACTTAAATTCAGTTTGTCGGCTGATAAAGTTTGGTTATCAACAGTTATCCCCATGCCGGCACCACCGCCACGATTATAGAAATCCATTACCTGCTCCAGTGTTTTATACACCCCGTTGTGCATGTAAGGTGCTGTTTTGGTAATGTTGCGTAGAGTTGAGGTTTTAAAAGCATGCTTATATTGTGGATAAGCGTACAGCGCATAGCGCCCCAGATCCTGATCTATTTTAGGTTTTATAGTATCGGTGCTTGCAGGTACACCTAAAACTTCTGCTTCACTTTTAATAAACAGGGGAGCTGGCGTGCCATTAAAAATTGGCGCAAAATGACAACTGCCACATTTGGCTTTCCCCATAAATAAGTTAAATCCCGTCTTTTCTTCCTGGTTAAGTTGTTTTTTATCGCCCCGCATATATCGGTCGAACTTTGAGTTAAAAGGCGATAACGACCGGATATAGGAAGCCAGCGCGTGCTGGATTTTCCAGGGATCAGCTTTCCCTGTCTTATCCTGATAGGCCTTTTGAAATGAGGTTAAATAATTTTTCGAAGCGTTAATCCGTGCTGAAGCCTGTGCGAGTGAACCATCCATTTCCTGTTTGTGGTGAACCACATCAAGTGCCTGATCTTCAAGGGTGCCTGCTTTTAAATCGTAAAAGAAACCACGCTGCAAACCAGCATAGGTTAATGTTGGGGTATTCCTCAGTAAGGTTTCGCCTTTCGATATTGCAGCCGCTTTAGTTAAACCATCAGTAAAAGCAAGCGATTGGTGATGGCAGCTCGCGCAGCTGCGCTTACCTCCGTTAGAAAGTACCGGGTCGTTAAATAAGGTTTTACCAAGAGCAACTTTATCGTCGTTAATAAATAAGGTGCTGTTACCCACAAATTTATTTACGTTAAAAGCATTGGGCTGAAACATACTTGTAGCATCATCGTGCAATGCAGAGCCGCTCGCTGCAGTTGGTATTTTTTTTTCTAGCCGAAGCAGGTTGATGTGTTTACTGATTGGATCGAGATAAGCTGTGATAAAAGTTAACCTGTCAAAGCAGTTGAAATCTGGGTTTTTATCCAGGTAGGCAATGGCAGAAGCGGTTGTTTTATTTGCTGATGCATCATATTTGGCCAGTACAGCTTCAATTCCTTTTAATGCCGAGGCCGTTTCGGGGATTGCCTGTAAGGCCGCTGGTGTATCAAAGCCGGTAATACCTAAACTGGTAATCCTGAAAATTTCCAACCGTATGGCATCAAATAGCTGTGCATCAGTAAGCTGGTATTGTGCGTTAAAACGGCTAACCCGTTGCAGGTTGAGCTGCATTTTTTTTACCTCGTTTAATAACTCCAGGCGGTTTTCCTTTGTTGGTTCTTCATAAATTATTTCTTCCATTACCTGAAAGCCTGTTGGGTTTTCGATCAGGTTTTCGCCCAGTTCAATTTCATCAATGGGTGCGCCATTAAGCATAACTGCTGTTGAAGGGAAAAAATATTCGATATAATATTCCAGCTGCTTGTATTTTGCCCTGGCCAGTAAAAAGGATTGTTTAATTGCCTTTTCGTTACGGTCCTGAACGGCCTTAAATAATTTTTGATCAACAATGCTTTGAAATTCAACAAGCTGCTGGTCAAAGTCCGCTTTAACCTGTTCTGCCGCTGATTTGCTTGCTGTTTTACAGAAAATAGATAGCAGCGTAGTGAGGGTTATTAGTGAAACGAAAAAGACAACTTTTTTAAGGCCTGGCATATTTGGGTAGGTTGAAATAAAATAGAAAAATCCCTTCCAGCTACTGCCGAAAGGGAAATGAAAGCATTTTTGGGTTATTTTGAAACGCCGCGAAC
>Ga0157370_10003925_pt1 | contig 17313 bp, 13 predicted proteins | sample C35metaG_FD_113463 | JGI IMG/M metagenome (GOLD analysis project Ga0157370, IMG submission 113463) | Corn rhizosphere microbial communities from Kellogg Biological Station, Michigan, USA - C3-5 metaG | ecosystem: Host-associated > Plants > Roots > Rhizosphere > Soil | place: USA: Michigan...
ATTGAATGAGTCCGATATCGCCAGCAGCGACGGCCCCAGCGCCACTACAAATATACTGGGGAAGATGAAAAAAACAAGCGGGAATACCAACTTCACCGCCATTTTTGCCGCTATTTCCTCTATCTGCTGCCGCCGCTGTGTGCGCAGATTTTCCGAATAAATCCGCAAGGTCTTGGCGATGCTTGTACCAAACTGATCCGCCTGAACGATCGCGCTAACCAGCGTCCGGATAACTTCCAGATCGATACGATCGGCCAAGTTCCTCCAAGCCTCAATTCGCGGGCGCCCGGCGCGTTGCTCGAGAGTGACCAATCCCATCTCGTCTGCAATCTCCGGGTGGCTTGTACGCGTTTCCTCTGTAGTGCGGGCAAGCGCCTGGTCCAGGCTCAACCCGGCCTCGATACAAATGCGCATCAGATCGAGGAAATCGGGAAGTGCGAGCCGGATATTTGTCTGCCGTTGTTTGATCCGTCGGCCCAACCAAAAGTCCGGCAGCAGATAGCCCACCGCCAAGGCCAGAGTATAGGCATAGAACGGGCTCATCTGGCTGGTCACCCCGCCGACTGCCACCACAACGCAGAGGAACATTGGTAGCAGTACTTTCGCGCCATAAAAAACTCGTAGATGACCGTCCTCCCGAAGACCGCCGCGAATGAGACGTTGCTGGGCTACTGAGACCTCTTGCGGGCTCTTCGGCAGAACCCGGTCGAACGGCTGGACCGCGGCTTTGATGGAGGCCCGCGCCCGGTTGGGTCGCAGCCGGCTCAACCAAGTCTCTTGCTCGGTATCCGGAGAGATAGCCACTGCCAGCCGTTGCGTCATCCCGGCCCGATAAAACACGAAGAGTCCGGCGCTGGCGATCAGCAGAAAAACGGCGATGAATGCAAAAAGAGCAATTCCCATAGCGAAAAGTCCTTACACGCGTATCCGGACGATCTTCCGGATGATAAGAGATCCCAGGATGATCATCACCACCCCGGTATAAAGCATTTTCAGACCCGCGGGGCGCGTCCACAGCAGGCTGACGATCTCCGGCCTCAAGATATACATCCCCGTCGCCAGCCCGACGGGCATCAAAGAAAGAACCAAGCCGGTGAGGCGTCCCTGCGCAGTTTTTGTCTGAATCTCACGTTTTAGCCGGAATCGCTCACGAATCACAACTGCGCATTTTTCCAGAACCTCGGCCAGATTCCCACCGGTTTCCTTTTGTATCAGAATCGCGGTCATGATAATACGATTGTCTTGAATCGGCACTCGAATACATAGGTTCTCGAGTGCCGTGCGCAATTCCAGACCATAGTTTTGCTCATCAAAGCATATGCGATATTCGGGGCCGATCGGGTCCCCCATTTCGCGGGCTACCAGGCCCAGGACGGAAACCAGGCCGTGGCCGCCGCGCAGTCCGCTCACCATGAGGTCGAGCGCCGCGGGCAAGCCCCCCTCAAACTTGTCGAACCGTTTTGTGCGCTTCCAGCGCACATAAGCAATGGGAAGAGCCCCGGGTACTAATCCCACCAGCACGGCGATCAAAAATTGACCGGTTCTTAAATTGATCGCGTAGGCAGTCACCGCCCAGGCTGCGATTGAAACCAGCAACAGACCGCCGACCGTCCATTTGACATTCGCCTGATACAGCAGCCGGCGCAACTGCGGTGCAATTTCGAGCCCCACAAGAATCCGGTTGACCAGCGGAATCGAGCTGAGCAACTCACCCTTCTGCACGTTAATTTGCTCGTCTCGGGTGACGCCTTCGGTGACCAGCAGAGCCTCCAAACGGCGCAGCGTCTGCTTCAAGCGCTCAGAAGCCCCGACTCCGGTTGCGGCGATCAGGAGCGCGGCGACGATGAAAACGCCAATGAAGACAATCACCGGTAGCAGCATCTATTTCTCCTTCCTCATGCAACTTCCAGCGAAGTCTCGAACAGCGCGGCCGGAAGTTGAATGCCCGCGACACGCAGCCGGTCGAGGAACTTCGGACGGATGCCGGTCGGTCGAAACGTTCCGACGACATTTCCGTTCGGTCCAATGCCCTTTTTCTGAAAGGCGAAGATTTCATGCATGCTGATCACGTTTTCATCCATTCCCGTGATCTCAGAGATAGTTGTCACTTTTCTGGTGCCGTCGCTCATTCTCGAGCATTGGACCACAATACTGATCGCCGACGTGATCTGCTGGCGCACGGTTCGCTCCGGCAAATTCATGTTGCCCATGGCTATCATCGATTCGAGCCGGGAGAGAGCGTCACGCGGACTGTTAGCGTGAATCGTCGTCATGGATCCCTCGTGACCCGTGTTCATGGCTTGCAGCATGTCGAACGCTTCTTCGCCGCGCACCTCGCCGATGATAATACGATCCGGCCGCATACGCAGACTGTTGATCAGAAGCTGTCGCTGCCGTATCGCTCCCTGGCCTTCGATATTGGGTGGCCTCGTTTCAAGGCGCACTACGTTCTCCTGATTGAGCTGAAGCTCCGCCGCATCCTCAATGGTGACGAGTCGCTCGGTTGGCGGGATGTACTGCGAGAGCAAGTTCAAAAAGGTAGTCTTCCCAGCGCCGGTTCCTCCCGAGATGAGAATGCTGATGCGGGCGCGCACCGCGGCGGCAAGAATTTGCAACATCTCAGCCGAGGCGCTTTTTAAGCCCACCAGTGCGTCGGCCGAAAGGGGGCCCGTTCCAAAGCGCCGGATGGATAAAGCCGGCCCGTCTAACGCCAGCGGAGGAATGATCGCGTTTACACGGGAGCCATCCGGAAGTCTCGCGTCCACCATTGGCGACAATTCGTCCACTCTTCGGCCGACTTTCGAGACAATCCGATCGATGATCTGCATGATGTGGCGGTCGTCGCGAAACACCACATCGGTCTTTTCAAGGATACCGCCGCGCTCGATGTAAACCAGATTCTTGTTGTTCACGAGAATGTCGGACACCTTGGGATCGCGCAACAGTGCTTCGAGCGGACCCAACCCGAAAACCTCGTCCAGCAAGTCGGCCTGGATCTTTTCCTTCTCCGCCGCGTTTAGCGGCATTTTGTTCTCGAAGACAATCTCGTCAACGAGCGTGGCCACTGCCTGTCTCGCTCGGGTGGGTTGCACCTTGGCCAGCTTCTCGAGGTCCAGCTTCGAGATCAGAGTCCGGTGAATATCCGCTTTGAGCTGTTCGAAATTCAGGCTTTCCATTTATTAGACCTGCACATCCACGCGACGCAAGATAGGTGCCTCATCAGAACAAACCGAACATCTTCTTTTTTTCCGGGCTGGCGATCTCACCACAAGCCGCCTGAGCCATTTGCGCAAAACTACGGGCTATGGGGTGGTTCTTCTCCGATGCGACCGCCACTCCGCTGTTCTGAGCCCGCCGAGCGGCAGCGTAATCGTTCGGAATTTTCCATTTTGCGGGCACGGTCAATGCCTTCGTAATAGCGAGATCATCGATCTCGACATTCCGCGCCACGTAGCGATTCAGGATAATCTCGAGTTTGTCGCGATTCGCGCCGCTGAAGTACCGCGTTATGAAGCGATTCGCGTTTCGCAAATCGGCCACGCTGACCTGAGCCACCAGATACACCGTGCTCGCCATTTCAAAAAGCGCCTCGTGCAGATCGATCGAGGGCGAGCCGGCGTCCACCACTACGTAGGCGAAGTCTTCCCGCGCCACGCGCAACATTCGCCCGATGCCATCTTTTGTGGATTGAACCAGCGGGATCGTGTCCGGGGCGCCCAGAACCGCCAGACCGGACGCGTGTTTGGTCAGTAAACCAGCCAAGAAATCGGAATCTAGCCGCGCCGCGTTCTGTAGCGCATCGAGCGTCGTGAACTTGGCCGAGACACCTAACGTAAGGGCCGCATCTCCCAGCTCCAAATCCAGGTCCATGAGCGCCACTTTGGCGTACTGGGCAAGCGCCACGGCGAAGTTGCTCGCCACCGTAGTCACCCCCACCCCACCTTTTGCGCCGGTGAATACCAGGAGCTTTCCCACCGCCGTCTTCCTGCGGCGAACTTCATCCCGTCGCACTGAGGCACGCACCAGGGCCTCGCCGATGACGCTCGCAAACAGAGGCTCGGCTAAAAACTCGCGTGCGCCGGCGCGCATGCATCGCAGCAGCAACTGCGGATCCTGGCGCGCCGAATGCACCATCACCGTCATCGAATTACTGCCGCTGCACAGACTCTCGATTACGTCCAGCGCGGGCTCCGGATCCGGATCCAGGTGTACGATCGCCACATCGTAATCCCCCTTTACCAGATCCGCGACTTCGTCTACGTCGGGATAACCGGAAAGCTCGCGCGCGACGGTGGCTTGCGGGCCGGCCAGGGCTTTCGCCATAGCCTTCCTCTGCTCCTCATCCGGGCCCATGATCACTACCGATAGCGCGCCCATGCTCAGTGATTCAGTCGCGCCTGTAAAAGTGGCCATCACATCGTCCTCGTTCTCGTTGCTGTAAATTCAGTGGTAGCCTTCATGCCAGTGCAAAGAAAGAAAGAATGGTCCCGATGGCGATGGCCGGCGCATAGGGCATTTTCCGAGCGCTCGGGTTCGCCAAAGCTAGCGTTGCGTGCGGCCGCAAGCCCCGCTTCCGAAAGTCAAATATCAGATCCGCCGTGCCACTCAGCGTCTCATTAACAAACCCGCCGCGCACGGCCCACGCTAATAGCATCAAGCCTCCCGCCAGTCCCATAAATATGAACGCAAAAACCAACTGCCACGGGCCGATCCACGCTCCGATCGCCGCGAACAGCTTTACGTCGCCCATCCCCATTCCCCCAACCAAATAGAAACCGCCCAGCGCGAGCACTGCTAATAATACGCCTAAAACGCTCTGGCCCAGACCCGCCCAGCCTCCGGTTATCGTACATACCACCAAACCTCCGAGCAGGGACGGGAAAACAAGCCAGTTGGGAACCCGCCGGCTACGGAGATCCGTCACCGTCGCGACGATTACGATAAAAAGCGTAGGCCACCAAGCGATGGAATGCATTATGACGTCTGCCGGTACCGACACCACCGGAGCCCTTGCTATGGCAATTGGAAAGCCACTTTGAAAAGGCCTGGAATTAGATAGAAATATACGGCATTTCAGGCAGGTTCTTCAAGGTCTACGAGTACTGGCGTCAACAGCCGTATACACACCCGCCGGAGACGCGTGACGGGCCGTATACATCTGGCGCCCGCCACCCTCCCTTCGCGCGGGACTTAATAGGGCGGCAGGTTTGCGGTCTCTCTCCGCGTGGGCGAATGTATAAACCTAATAGAACCCGCGAGGAGCTGGCTCTTGACGCAACCCCAGCCGCGCCCTGTCGCGCCATCTTTTTTCACAGTTTCCAGGATTGGCGCTCCGATTGCTCCCTCGGCTTCACCTTGCCTTCGTCGGTGAGGAAGAAAACTATATCAGGAGGATTTCGAAATGCGCAATGCAACTTTGAAGCTGTACGCGAAGAGCCAGGTGATTTGGAACACGCTGAAGGACGAACAGGGCCAGGATCTGGTCGAATACGCGGCGGTGATCGTTCTCGTCGTCCTGGCGCTTGCCGGCGGAATGGGCACGCTCGCCAATGGCATCAACAATGCCATGACCAGCGTCGGTACCAAGGTTAACACCTTGCTCAGCTAGCCGATTTCATCGGGGAGGCGGAACGATCCCTCGTCCCGCTTCTCCGAATGTCTTGATAGTTCAGAAACTTGAGTGTTCACAAAAGAAAGGGACCTTAAACTATGCGAAATAGATATTTTAATGTGTACTTGAAGAGCCACGCCTCATGGAAAGCTTTGCAGGACGAGCAAGGACAGGACCTCGTGGAATACGCGGCAGTAATTGTACTGGTGGTTCTGGCACTCGCCGGTGGGATGGGTACGCTCGCCAACGGCATTAACAATGCTATGACTTCCGTCGGGACCCAGATTAACACCCTCCTCAGTTAGCAACAGGGACGAGCAGAACGGAATCGTAAACTTTGCTCTTAATTCATTTCAACCGCGCTGTGTGAATTGTCCAATATGCCTGTTCTGCTCGCCCCGACGCCAAACCCGACGGGCGTCACTCTTCCTGTAATCGAGCTTGGATTCACCCTGATCGCCATTGCTCTAGCGTTATGCTTGCCACAGATCGGTTCCGGATTTTTCGCGCGCCTGGAAAAAGTATTCAGAAAGCTCGCCCGCAGACGCGGTTTGTCGGTCTTCGCCGCCGGTGCAACCGCCTGCCTGATTCGGCTACTCATTCTCCCCGTCTCACCCATCCCTCAGCCCTGGATCCACGATGATTTCAGTTACCTACTGGCAGCCGATACTTTCGCTCACGGACGTTTGACCAACCCGACTCCGGCGATGTGGACCCATTTTGAAAGCTTTCACATCACGCTCAAGCCGACTTATATGTCGATGTATTTCCCCGCCCAGGGCCTGTTCATGGCGGCGGGTCAATTGATTGCCGGACATCCCTGGTGGGGCGTGTGGGCAAGTTGCGGGCTCATGTGCGCCGCGCTCTGCTGGATGTTGCAGGGGTGGCTCCCGCCCGGCTGGGCGCTGCTCGGCGCAATGCTGGCCGTGCTGCGGCTGGCCCTATTCAGTTACTGGGTGAATACATATACCGGCGGAGCTGTTGCCGCGATTGGCGGTGCTTTGGTGTTAGGCGCTCTTCCGCGTATCCGGCGCAGCTTCCGTGCCCGCGATTTTTTCTGGATGGCGCTCGGACTGGCGATCCTGGCGAACAGCCGTCCCTACGAGGGTTTGCTCATTTCGATACCTTCGCTTGCGGTTCTCGCGTGGTCGCTGTTAAAGCAGCCCCATCCGAATGTTTCTGTTCTCGCACGGCGCATGGCGCCGGCGGCCCTACTGCTGGTTGCTATGTTGGGGTTCATGGGCTATTACAACTACCGGGTCTTCGGGAGCCCGTTTACAATTCCCTACAAGATCAGCCGTGAGACATACGCCTTGGCTCCGTATTTTATCTGGCAGTCGGCCCGTCCCGAACCGGCGTATCGTCACGTTGCCATGCGCAACTTCTACATCGGAGACGAACTGAAGACCTTTCGCGATGAGACCCGGTCGGCAGCTGCATTTGTAACGACGGGTATGCGAAAGCTCTTTAACGCGGGCTGGTTCTACCTAAACATCGCTCTGCTACCGCTGCTCCTTTTGCTTCCTTGGGCGCTCCGCGACCGTCGCACCCGCTTCTTGACCGCTGCGGGAATCGTTCTCGCGATCGGCCTTGGAATCGAGACGTTCTTTATACCGCACTATCTGGCGCCTGCCACCGCGCTGATTTACGCCATTCTTCTTCAGTCCATGCGCCACCTTCGGTTGCGAGGACCGTCGGGATTGTTCCTGGTGCGAGCCATACCGGTGGTCTGCGTTTTGCTAGCCATGGTCCGCGTCTATGCTCAACCGCTTCACGTCGAACTTCCTTCGGTGCTTAAACAGGCTGGATCTTGGGCGGGAGGAACGCCAACCGCCGGACGTGAGCGCGCGCGTGTGGCGGCCGAACTGGAAAGCCAGCCCGGCCCGCAGCTTGCCATCGTACGATATGTCCCCGATCATCTTTATCCTGAATGGGTCTTTAACGCAGCCGATATCGACCACTCCAAGCTGATTTGGGCCCGCGAAATGGATCCCGCGAGTAATCGGGAACTATTGAATTACTACAAGGACCGAAAGGCCTGGCTGGTGGAACCCGATACCGACCCGCCGCGGGTCATTCCTTACCCTGACGGCGACGCGCACGATTCCGCCAACGGCCTAGCCGCGAACTACCCAGTTGCAGCCCCTTCAGAGGAAGCCCGCCCGCGATGATGTCCAGAGACGCCGACGCCGTCTCCGCCGCTGCGGTCAAAACCGGCTACCACAACCAGGTTGACGGCGTGCCGACGTTTCCCTCCGCGCCTGGAAAATTTCGCGGGTGGTCGCACAAGTTCGGCAGCCGCGAGAGCGTCTGGGCCGCTTCAACTTGCGCGATTGTGCTGCTCTGCATCGTACTCGCAAATCCTTTTGCCAACGCGGGATTTGACGACGACTGGTCGTACTCCCACGTTGCGTTGCGTTTCGCCGAAACCGGGAGGGTTCACTACAACGGTTGGGGTAGCCCCATGATCCTGTTTCAAACGATTTGGGGAGCCGCATGGATACGACTGTTCGGGTTTTCCTTCGATATTCTGCGCTTCGCTACTCTCCCGTTTTCGTTGGGGTTTGTTTGGCTCGTGTATGCATTAGGCCGCACGATTGGATTGCGGCGTGACTTGGCGTGCTTTGGCGCGCTCGCCGTGGGCACGTCGCCACTATTCCTTCCCTTGGCCGCATCCTTCATGACCGAGGCTTACGCCTGTTTTTTTACGGCATTGTGTATCTATGCGGCCATTCGCAGCGCCGACGCACCCGGGAGTTGGACCGCAATGATTTGGTTATGGGTGTTGGCGCTATCGGGGATTGTCGGAGGTTCAGACCGGCAGACGGTCTGGGTTGCTCCTTTAGCGCTGATTCCCTATTTGTTTTGGATGCGGCGCTCTGACAGGGCATTTTCCGCTCATGCAGCCGCCACTTATGTTGTTTGCCTCGGATCGTTGGCACTTCTCGCGACCCATTTCAAACCGCCATACGCGCTGTTTGCGCTAGCCGGACCCGAGCTTCGCGACGTCATCGGCCGACAGTCTGCGGCAGGCTTCGGAAGGCTCATCAGCTTATGTCTAAGCTGCATGATGCTCGCCTTGCCAGGTCTACTCTGCTTTACACGACTCTGGAAGAGACTCGGGGGCCTTGAGATATGTCTGCTAGCCTTTGGGTCTGTCGCGGTGGTTTTCGTTTTCATCTATTCAATGGGCGTGCTCGGGATTGTACCCTTCATCGGAGGGATTCTTTCCCAGCATGGGATACTGCTTCCCGGGCAAGATCTACTTGGATACAGACCGACCCTGCTACATCCAATTCTTCGAGTCATCCTCAGCGTTCTTATTGTGTTCAGCGTTTTCGCAGTCTGCCTTCTTTGCAAAGCTTTCTGTAAGAACGCGCTGGGGAAGTATGGCTCTATATTTCTGGCCTTCTCCGTCCCGTACGCAGCACTTCTATTACCGGGCTTGTTGATGAATATCTCCTACGACCGCTATGTTTTGCCGATACTTCCGCTGCTGATGTTTCTCCTTCTGAGCTGTTTTCAGCGCTTGGAGCGCCAAGCCATTCCTGCTGCCGCATGGGGATCTCTCCTGATTTTCGCCGGGTACGGAATCGCCATTACTCACGACTACGCGAGCGGATTGCGCGCCCGGGTCCAGGCGGCTCGAATTCTCGAACAGCACGGAATCCCGAGAAGCCGTGTCTCCGCTGGCTTGGAATACGACGCGTGGACGCAGTTGCTCCGGACAGGACAATTGAAGGGCGTGATGTACGACACTACTTTCGAATGGAACTACAGCGATCGCTTTTGGTTCTGGAATTTCACAACGGCGCTCAAGCCGGAGTACGTGGTCACGTACTCGCGGAGTCCAAATCTTGGAAATAATTCGATTTCATCCGTCGCTTATACTGCGTGGACGCCGCCGTTTCAGCGCTCGGTGGCCGTGATCCGACGAGAAGACTTGCCTAAAAGCAAACTTTGCGTGACGCCGGGGATTTGCTCGCTCCCCTATTAAGTCTTTTCCGCCTGGATTGAGAGCTTAGAGAGCACGTCTACACAATGGCGACGCTCAATCCACGATCTGCATCCGCTAACGAGTGCCCTCCAGCTTATCTTTCCACTGCAACGCCGGTCTCTCAATGAAATAAAAGGAGGCAATAGAGAATGCCGCTATAGCGAACGGACTCCACCAGCGAGAATGCAGGCCGGTGAAAAGCTGCTGCCACAGATAGATGCTGTAGGAGATTTTGCCCAGCCAAACCATAACGGGCGTCGAAAGGAACACAGCCGCCGTACTGGGGATGACAAGCAGCCAGGAAATAAGTGCCCCGATAAAAAAAGCCGCGACTGCGGTGCGTATTTCATAGGGAACGACCAGGGAATAGCAGGGCAGAATGCACCCCAGGAAGACTAGGGGCGGGGTGAACCTGATCCAGTCCCATCTTGTGATTGCAAACGCTGCGCCGATCAAGAATGTATCCATGCGCAAGTCAACGTGATCAATTAACGCGTAGTCGGCGCCGTGCTGGTGAATCCAAACCGTACGCCAGAGCGTGAGCGCGATCACAGCCAGTCCAATCAAGTGCAGTCTCCGCCGGCGTGCCAACATGAAGAGCATCGGCCAAATGAGGTAGAACTGTTCTTCGAGTGCGAGGCTCCAAAGATGACCAGTGTCCCACCCCGAACCGGCGTAATTGCGAAAATAAAACACGGAGGCCGTCCAGGTAAGCCCGTCTTCCCGCGGGATCAGGTGAAAGAACGATAGTCCAAACGCCACGGCGAGGAAGCAATATAGAGCCGGGAATATTCGCAACGCTCTGCGCCGATAGAACCTCCCTAGGCGCAATCTGCCAGACTTCGCTTCGTCCGCAAGCATAACCTTGGTGATCAGATATCCGCTCAGCACCATGAACGTGGAGACGCCCAAATCGCCAAGGATTATGCATGCTGGTCTTAAATACGGAATTGCGATAAAGCAGTGTGCCAGAACAACCATCACGATCGCTAGTGCTCGAACGCCGTCGAGCACAGGCAGCCGCCTGTCTGCTCCGGTCGCAGGCGCCGACTCATGACGAGACACAGGGTTCAACGCGGAATGTGTCGATATGGCCATGCGAGGTGTCGATCTGGTGTCGCCTCGCGGGAGTGTGGCCTGCATCACTTCTGTCTCGCGAAGATCACCGCTTGTTTGTCGCCGTAGACCTTTCTCCAGCCCGGAATCAGCGGCAGCACCCGCGCGATCGGTTCATCCTGGGCCACGAAACAGTAATCGATCCGGTATTTATCGAGAATGGATGGCGATCCAATCTCCGAGGTGGTGAATTTCATGTAGTCGGCGAGCACTCCGGCAGGCTCGTACACGTCCGCGCGCCCATCCACGAATACCGGGTGTTCCGGTGCCGCCCAGATTAAGTAGCCGCCATACGCATAATCGTTCAGCATCCTGCCCGAGAGGCCGGACCGCTGGATGAATTCCACAGCCTTCACCGGGTTGGCGTCGTTCACCTGCTCGACCAGGCTGCGAGAACTCGGGAACCCGAGCACCACGGCTATTGCCGCCACCAGCATGAGAACGGCGTTGGGCAGAATGCGGTCGCGTTCCGGCTGGTAACGGTCCCAGGCATCGGCGAGCAAGCGGCACAGAATGGGTGCAGCCACGATGCCGAATAGAAATCCCATCCGCGCATGGCGCACCGCGAAGTAAAACAGCAGAGCCAGGAGCAGCAGCTCGTGGACGTAAATTTTCGCGCAGCGGATCAAGGCGACGGCTATGATCAGGCCGGCGACGCCCAGCAGCCCCAGTCCGTGCGAATCGCTGAAATTGGTTTGCTGCCATTCATTAACCACTCCCAAATTCAGCGGCTGGTTGAACATGACATCAAACGGATACCAGATCAGCCTGGGACCGATGGGATTCAGCAACAAGGCAAGAGCTGAGAGTCCGGCGGCGATGGTGAGGGTCTTGCGTTCGCTTCGCGTCCAGCGTTGCGCTACCACCAGTCCCCATTCGAGCTGGATGAAAGAGCAGCCCAGAACCACCGCGAGCACCACGAAACCAAATACAAATGAACTGTGGAAGTTGATCCATAATGCGAAGACCGGCGGCAGCGCGTAGAACCAGCGAGCATTTCGCTTTTTGCCCAAAACCAGAATCAGCAGCTCGCATAACAGAAGCAGGTAGCCGATCAGGTGCGGCCTGACGGCTAAGCCGACGGTCGCAAATAGCCATGTGACCAGGCCGCCTAAAAAACCGATCTTGACGTTTCCCGAATAGAGCGCGGAGAGCGTATAACCCGCAAGGACAATAGCGGAAGCCAGTATGCACAGCCACAGCATCAAGCCGGTATACCCTGCAAGATGATAGGCGCCGTAGATGGTGACTTCGGACAGCCACTCTTGCGCCGTCCAAGGATGCCCAGCGGCGGAAAAGGAAAATACGTCGACTCGTGGGATCGAGTGACTGTTCCAGATCAGCTCGCCGGCCTTCAGGTGCCACCACATGTCCGGGTCGCTAAAGCGTCCCCGAGCGGTGAATATGGTCACTACTACCAGAAGGGCCGCAAATGCGACCGGCATTGAGAAGAAGGAGCGAAGCGCGCCCTGCGGCTGATGATAGGACGGGGTTTCGATTTTTGGTTGAGCCGATGCTTCGAGTAACACGAGTGTGTTCCTCAAAGGCACTCCTGCAGCCAAAGGGCATCTCTCAATCTATCAATGATTTAGAAGGATGCGGATCGGTCCCTTGTAAACGCAAGTTTACAATCAGAGGACTCCGGGTTTACATAAGGAAGTTGCGGTTTCGGTGCGGCTAAGCGTGGCGGAAATCGAGCTTACACGGAGCTGCTCTTGCCGAGCGGTCCTAGTTTTCGATATGCAGCCAGGGCATTGTATCCATCCAGCCCGGGAATAAACGGCACCAAGTTGTACGCCCCCAGGAGGAGGTTGATTAAGCTGAACTGTGGCGCAGACGACCACAGAACGCCGGCGAGCAGCAGATTTAAGGCCGGCCCTGCAAGAGCAGTGCAAAAATTACCGAGTGGCGCCCCTTGTTCACGAACGATATACGGTCCCCTCCAGGAGATTCCCATCCTCTTGACACGAATGCCCATTACGGTTGCCACGAGCACATGCGCGAGCTCGTGCAAGATCACCGTTGCAATACAAGCACTTAGATATCCAGCGAGTCCAGAATTCATACGGGTTCGAGCTTTCCAACCGCTATCAATCGATCACGGGCCCGTGCCACACTACTGTCATAGCAATCGGTTGCCCTACCTGCCTTCGATTCACTTCGGCAATATTCTCTTCGGCACTTACGCGGATTTGGAATAGCCTATACGTGTCAGTGCGCTAGCGCTGATTCGGAAGTACCGGTACTACTAACGTATTAGGCTGGCCTTAAGAACGGTACCAGATAGACCTTGTAATACGTAGTAATAGCCGCTATTCTCAAATCTCTGAAACCAATATTCCAGGAGGGGGAATAGTGGCTCCGACTACCATTCGAGTTATTCTCTATTCAGCGGATTCGAAGCTACAGGCTCTGCTAACGAGCGCTTTGAGACGTGACTTCGATGTGCGGTCGGAACCCGATTGGGAGCGCCTGAAACAAACCCTCTGCGCCGGGCAAACGGATGTCCTGCTCCTGGACCTGGATCCCGAATCTTTTGATGCCGACCAGCACGTCAGAATCTTTGAAGAAATAAATGCCGCTGGCGTTGCAGTCATCATACTGACCGAAGATGCCGCCCGCCCAACAGCTCTCGATCTTGTGACGCGCGGCGCCCACAGTTACTGCCGTAAGCCTCCTGCATTGCGTGAGCTGAAGGCAATCATCCGCCGAGCGGGTGAACACGCGGCGATGAAGCGCGAACTGGAAGAGCGGCGAGGAAATGGCTTCCCGTCATCTGAGGCGATGGAGTTGCTTCGGTGTGATGGCCTGATCGGATCCAGCGCCGAAATGCGCACCGTGTACGATTTGATACATCGGGTCACCAATCTGAACGCGTCCGTGCTTATCACCGGCGGGAGCGGGACCGGAAAAGAGCTCATCGCCCGAGCGATTCATAATTTGGGTGACCGCTCGAAGGCTCCTTTCATTGCGGTTTCTTGTGGGGCTATTCCGGAAACGCTCATCGAGTCTGAGCTCTTCGGGCATGAAAAGGGAGCCTTTACCGGAACCAACGGCACCCGAATCGGTTATTTCGAACAAGCCGAGAACGGCACGATCCTGATTGACGAGATCGGTGAGTTGAGCCTGCAAACGCAGGTCAAGCTGCTGCGGGTATTGCAGCAAAGAGAGTTCTCACGGCTAGGGAGTGGCCGCGCAATTCCTTTAAACGCCCGGGTGATTTTCGCTACCCACAGAAATCTCTCGCGCATGGTCGCCGAAGGAACGTTCCGGCTCGATTTATTTTACCGAATCAACGTAATGAGCATCGAAGCACCGCCGCTATGGCGCCATCCGGAAGATATATCTGCACTCGCGCAGTTTTTCGTGAGGAAGTATTCCGAAATTTTCCAAAAGCACATCACTGGTCTCGCGCCCGGCGCGGTGGCGTTGCTGCAGGGATACGAATGGCCTGGAAATGTCCGCGAACTGGAAAATGCAATCCAAAGCGCCATCATCTGCGCCGACACCGAAGTCATTCAGGCGAGCGATTTGCCGGAACGTTTACAGGAACCCAATCTTGTCGACAATGCGGATATTGCGCAAACAGGATCCTTCGAACAACTTCTGCGTGACTTCAAAGTTAAATTGGCCACTAAGGCTATTCAAGAATGCAACGGTAATAAGACCCTGGCTGCCCGCAGCCTCGACATCTCGCGCGCCTACCTTCACCGCCTTATCCGATCGCGGGAGGAGGCAGAAACAGCCGATCCTATAGAAGAAGCGCCTATACGGCCGTATGGGGGCGGATCGAGCGGATCCCGCTGGTCGTCTGAAAACCGGCCAAGCAAGCTGGCTCAGAATAAGAGTGCTGACACCGTGGCGGGGCCTCTTCGTGCAACCTTTGTTCGCGAGCCATCCCGCGAGGAGTTTACGATAGCCAGGCCCTGGGCAGAAGATGCGCCAAGGCCGAGCCGCGACGCGGGTCCAGGGGACGGAATGCGGAACACCCGCAAACGGGGCCTGGCGGGGTAAGCCTCGCTGACAGAATCGTTCCAGCCGACAGCGATAAAATCCGCCCCCAAGATTCTTCCAGCGAATCACGGTTCGGGTCGTTTTCAGTCAGCGGTCTCGATTAAGCGCGGGCCGAGCGTCTCTGGAGTCTCTTCGTGGTGTCCCACCGGCGTTTTGGTGTAGTAATTCCCCCTGATCTCGCGTCCTTGAGGCTCGAATATACGGATACCGGCGAACCCCAGTTTGTGAGCCGTAAATCTCAGGGTGGTTGAAAGGACGCCCAATCCGTATCGAACGCTACGGCGAAAACTGATAGAAGACGCTTCCTTAAAGTACTTAGTCGGGCAAGAGATCTCTCCAATGCGGAAGTCGAAGACGACCGCCTGGGCGATTACCTGGTTGTCGAAAACGAAATCGTCGGAGTTCGCTAACAACGGGAGCCGCTCCAATACTTGACGGGAAAATACGCGGAACCCTGTATGATACTCCGATAGCTTGATGCCCAGAAAGAGATTTTGAAAGGCTGTCAAGAAGCGGTTTGCAACGTACTTGTAGAGAGGCATGCCGCCCTTAAGTGCTCCCCCTCCTAAAATTCTGGAGGCGAGAACCACGTCGTAAACGCCATAAGCGATCATGCTGGCCATGGCGGTCACCAGCAGCGGCGTGTACTGATAATCGGGGTGTACCATTACCACGATGTCCGCGCCGGCGGCCAGCGCCTCGCGGTAGCACGTCTGCTGGTTTCGGCCGTAGCCATAGTTCCGGTCGTGAACAAACGTATGCACGCCGAGGCGCTCAGCCAGCGCTGCCGTATCGTCGCTGCTGGAGTCGTCGACCAGAATCTTAAAATCCACGGTTTCGGGCAGTTCGCGAACCGTCTTCTCGAGAGTCTTTTCGGCGTTGTACGCCGGCATAACGACCGCAATTCTTTTGCCGTTAATCATTCGCAGACTCTCCCTTCCGAAGCGTGCAATTTGGGAACTCGGCCCGCATGGTCTAAACGCTCCTCATCCATTTGACTCTCAGGAATGCAATCGGCTTTCCAAATCCAAGCCACGCGGAATGTGCCGCTTATGGCAAATCCTGGTGAAAATGAACACAAAGGTGTCCACATCCGTATACAATGCGCCTTGGAGAGTAATTGCAGGTAGGCATCCCGCCATTAGAGCGCCGGGCGCCCACATGCGCTCGTGCCCAAACCGGATTAATCCGCCTCCCGCGGAATGATCAGGAGAACCTCAACGGCTACCGGTTCGCCGTCCCGCTTGGCTGGGCGAAACTCCCACAGCTTCAGTGAATGCAGCAGCAGATCTTTGTCTTTGAGGTCGTCGGGGAAAACCATAGCAAGCTGATCGAAGTGGCCGGCCGCGGTGAGCATGCCGCGCACCATGATGTATTCGGGATCGGAGGCGCTTGGCCGATCCAGACGCATCAACAGAAACGGCCACGGCGCCTCCAAGGGAGTTGCACCTCCTTTTCCGAGAAGGCCTTTCGCGGCTGTTTTCGGAAGACAATATTGTAAAATCCAATTCTTGCGAAGTCCGACGCGTAAATAGACTGTGTATACAACTTTGCCGCTCAGCGCTCCAACACTCTCCGAATATCGTGCTGAGTCCGCGGACCCTTGCATAACCACGGCGAACTTCCCGTCCTCGGGCTGCCTGATGCGCGTGAGTCCCGCGATGCCGTTCTGAAGAGATCCCTCCGATCCATTCGCTCCCTTTCCGCCATTCGGATTGCCAGCCCCATTCCGTACGGAGGCGGTTCCGCTGCCTGCCTTGCCGGTAGCTGCGGCCTCGCCAGCCAGACCCGATCTACCAGCGGTAGGGGCGCTGCCTGACACCGCACTGTTTATTCCCGGCAACGGACGCGATGCGCTTCCACCGTCTCCTTTGCCCTCAGTACTCACTGCCCCCGTGCCCGAGCCATTAAGTCCACGGCCCGGAGCGCCGGATGATTCCTCCTGAGTATTCGCGGTGCCAGCGGCGCCTGGCGAAGATCCGGCGTTTGCGCTGTCGGAAGGAGCAATCTGGTTCGCCGGCGGCAGGACCAGCATGGTAGCGGAGCGCAGCGGCGTATTCGGTTGCGAGATCAGATTGGCAGCGTTCGGCTGGGTGGAGTTAGCCAAGCCAATCTGCGGAATCTCCTTGGCGGTCTCTTGCCCAGCGGTGGAAACCGGAGGCGCAATTGCCGGAGGCTGGATCAAACGCGGAGCGTCATTGACGATCACCGCCGCAAGATTCAGGTTTGCCATCTTGATCTCCTGATTGGGCGGCTCGATGAGCAAAGGGACCGGCAAGCTTTGTGCAATCGCCGGAACTTTCTTGACGGGTGGCGCGACAAACTGCTTTCTGACCGGTGGCGGCAGCTTCGTTAGTGTCCACAAAAGCACGGTTGGAAGGGGGATTTCCTGCTTCAGTACGATGTTGGGGGGCATCTGCATCTGTACTAGAGTCTGCGTCACAGGCTTTAAGCGAGTGTTTGATGGAAGTTGGAACCGCCGGTGCTCGCGTGTGTCGGCCGAGTCGGTGAATGCCGTTCGCGCGGTTTTCCCGGACGCTGCGCTGCCCGCCGCTTGCACCCCGCCGGCCTGCAA
>Ga0157370_10003928_pt1 | contig 17301 bp, 15 predicted proteins | sample C35metaG_FD_113463 | JGI IMG/M metagenome (GOLD analysis project Ga0157370, IMG submission 113463) | Corn rhizosphere microbial communities from Kellogg Biological Station, Michigan, USA - C3-5 metaG | ecosystem: Host-associated > Plants > Roots > Rhizosphere > Soil | place: USA: Michigan...
ACCCGTTGACGATGCTGCTGTCTTAACGATTCTTTCAACGTCTCCGCCATCCGTTTTTCCAGCTTGTCCAGGGTTGGATTACCATCAAAGCGACTGGCTTTAAAATAGCCATGAAGCGGCCCACCATTGTTATCCAAAACTCTCAAAACCAATCCACGATGCAGGTACATATCTGAACCCTCCTTTCCCCTGTAAGCCTGCAGATTATACAACTTCAAGACAGCATTCAACCCATCCAGATCGGGGTATTTATATAAAGGCAGCACTTTTTTCAACACATTGTTGATCGAAGGTCGCAAAGCCATTTCACGGTATTTTATTTTCAACACCTGCCTTTGCCTCGTTTCTTCCACCGTTGCAGACAATACCAGGTGATGCTGTAATGCTATTTCCCGCGTGATATTCCAGCTCTCATGATAGTCTGCCGGCGTAAGATGAACTCTTGTCGCATCCTTTTGTACGCCCGGCATCATCACATGCATGTGGGGATGAAGTGTATCGTAGTGCCTGTAAACCAAATAAGGCTGATGCACCAGCTTCATTCGTTGCAAATACTCCGCGGCCAGCCCGGCCATCTGGCGGTTCGACAGTTTCTCAGTTGGATGAAAGGTCAACGCAATATGCAATACCCTGTTCGTGACAGCTTCATTCAGGCTCGCCAGACGCTGCAATTGGTATTGTTTGTCCTGGAAGTCGAGGCTAGGAGTATCTTTCAAGAAATTACCGGCGCCTATGCACTCCGCCATACTCAATTTTTGTTTCTGTTCATGATAATACAGAGTGGCATAGATACTCTTGTTGAATCTTATGTGTGCTTGCATTGTTCATAAATTTTAATAATGATAGATTGAATACTTTCGAAAAGGGCAACCATTCGCCGCTCATTTTCTACGCTCCAGGGCAGCGTCCGACGCACAAGAGTCATCTCATTCCTCAATAAGACAGCTTCATCCAGAAATTTGTCCAGCGATTCATTCCGGTATAGGACCGTCGCTTGCTGCCCCAGCAATAACCTCCTTGCAAACTCGCTGAATGAGCCACAGGTGCTTCTGGCGGCTCGCTCCTTCACCCGCTGTATATCTTCCTTTTTCATCCATATGCTGAGACAGCATGTCACCTGTTTTTCCCTTTTTTTATTCCTGCTCATATCTTCTCACTTTTAAAAGTTCCTTCTCTCCAATTGCCATCACCAGCTCCCTTGCTCCATTCCCCTCCGCCAGCAACAGCACCAGCTCCTTATCCTTCGGCAACGCAAAAGGCCTGAACCCCGTTACCAATACGCGGCTGCTGTCGCCCTCGACCGCTTCCGGGGGAGAAGCATACAATGGCTTCATCACCAGTTCCTGCACAGCCGTCCTTCGCGCCTGTCGCTTGTCCCGGATACACCATCGCATATAACCCGGCACGTATCCGATGGGAGAATGATTTTCCAGCCGCACGACCACACAAAGCAAGCCGTCCCGCAAATAGATCCCCTGCAGCATCAGCGCCATTTTATCTCGCCGGACCACCCGGTGAAGGAAGGGTGTAAATACCCCCGGCTCTGGCACAGATCCTATACTGTCAGGCCCCAACTCCCTATGGACAACCTCTATCCTCCCCCGCACCCTGGTATTCCGCAGCAACACCTGATAACCCGCCCGCACCGTCACCCGAAGCAGCCGCACTTTTCTGCTTAATAAAGATCGCGCAGTCATCACGCCCGCATTGGTTACCTGGGCCATGGGCGATGCATCCAATCCCACCAATCCGAGGGAATTGATACTTTGATCGGCCGATTGTTTCACCGTCTCCCTCCCCAGACTGCCGGGAATATGAATGCCAGGCAATCCGTCCAGATCATACACCTGCAGAGCCACGGGGTAAATACCCTGCTCCCGCCGGATGGAATTGATAGTGATCAGCATCCGGTCATTATTGATAGACACCACCCCATACAGCAGCTGATCCCTTGGAAAAGACACGCCATTGATCCGCGCTTCCTCGGTCAGCCGCAGGGCGATGGTAGCGCCGGCCACCAAAACCTGGTTCTCCTGGGTGACGGCTGGCAGACTATTGGAAACAGCCGTGTCAGGCGCCTCCGGCATCCCCGACACAGGAGCAGCTATCTCGCTACCAGGATGCTGTATCCGGATAATCTTATCCAGCATAGTATTCAGCTTCTCCAGCTGCGGATCTTCCTCCATGGTGTCGATCTTCCTCTCCAGCTGCGGCCGTTCACGCGCAGGCAGTGGTTGTAATAACGATGCGTGCTGCACCACCTGTGCTGGAGGCGGCTGTTGAATGGTTTGCTTCAATCTGTCCAGTCGCTGTATTAGCTCATCGGCCTTGCCGTCATCCGCTATCATTACCCGATGTTGTGCGCTATCAACCACCTTTCGAAAATTGGGGTCCTCCCGCTGGTATTCCCGCCGCCGGATACTATCCTGATCAGCCTGTTTGTAAAATTCCAGTTTATTACGGGCTTGCTTTTGCTTGTCAAACCGTGCACCCGGTAGCTCGGTATTGAAACCCGGAACGACCGCCTGCTGCTCTCCGGCTGCCCCCCTCCCCCCACCCAGTGAATAAAAAATAAAGAGGAGAAAGGGTATTACGATCACGGGCAGTCTCAACAATCTTTTTCTCGTTGTCATAACCAAAGATTTAAAATGAAACAATCTGTTCAGCGTGGCTCCACGCCGATGTCTTTGTTCTCCAGGGTACTCCATCTTTCGATAAGGAATCCATGCGGATTGTTGTCGCTGCGGCTGCAGTTCCTCAACCATCCTTCGGTCAGCAGGCTCCTCGTGGTCAGGCTGGTAGGACGGATGATCTTTTGTATGGCCCAGCACCGGAAGTAATACGGATAGCTGTTTATATCCACGACAATGCTGTCGATGACCAGCTGCTGACTGATATTGCCGGAGATGACACCCGCATAATAGCCGTTCTCCTTCAGGTTGTCGTATAGCCGCTTGGCCGATGCATCCGCCAGGTACAGGGCATGGGTGATATTGGCATTGATCACCTTTTCATCCGGATCGAGTGTAAAAAAATACTGATGAAAGGCCCGGATATGATCCCTCGCCTCGACAGGTAAGTTTTCTTTTCTGTCGCCCGCCACTGCTTCCAAAACTTTTCCGGAGGAAAGAATATATATCTTTTTGTCCATCACGGATAGGAGACTGAACGTTTTCGCCAGCGCGTAAAAGGTCAGCCCGCTGCATACCAGCATCCAGATGATACAATATTGCCGCAACTGCCGGAAGGCCGTTTCCAGGTTCTTTGGTCGATTAAACATGGTATAGAATTTTATGGATGAAGGAATACAGATGGCGCGCTCCGCCCCCGCCTGCCCGGACGATATAATTGGCGACGCTGGGCACCGTACAGTATCCTGCTATGCCCATCACCAGAAAGATCAGATAGGCAGTGTCCGTTGGTCCAAATACAGTCTGGCCGGTGCTGTTGAGCTGTGCAATATCCAGCTTGATCATTTCCTGCTGTATCTGGCTGATGATAGATCCGAATATGTTCGCCACGGGCAGCCATAGAAATACATTCAGGTATTTCGCCAGCCAGTTGTCCAGCGAAAACCGGAGACCATCGAAGAGGGAGAAACCGAAGGCTAAAGGGCCGCAGATAGACAACACAATCAGAAAGAAAATCCTCACCGTGTTGATACAAAGGGCAGCGCTCTCGAACAATACTTCCAGCACTTCCGAGAAGGACAGCTTTACCGAATTCTTTGTATTATAGTTCATCTTCGCCATCTCGAACTTCATTCTGTTGGACAGTCCCGATATGGAGCCCGAATCGGCCTGGCCGGATAAAGCCTCCCATTTGTCCAGGTCGCCCCCTCCATTGGGACCGATATACATCTGCCAGTCGCTCGAATGCTGTATCGCCAGCTGTCTTTGTTCCAGCAGCGTAGCTACGGCCTGGTTGCTGTCTTTTACAAGCGCCGCCGTCCCCCTAACGGTAGGCTCCATTACCCCATTGATCACCCCCAACACGGCGGGGTACATCAGGATCATATAGCCGATGACAAAAGGGCGCAGCAGTGGATAGACATCCACCGCCTCGGCACGCGCCAGGTGACGCCATACCCGCACCCCTATGAACCATAAAGCCCCGAATCCAGCAATGCCTTGTCCAATACCGATCAGCTCCCCGCTATGCACCATCATAGTGGTGTACACCTGCTGCAGGACTGCCTGCAGGCCGCCGATGCTATCCGCCAGGCCATCGGCGGGAATATCAAGGATTTCCATACAATTGTTTTAGGGTCTTAATGTCATTGATTGCCTTCCCCCGCTGCAGAACCTGTACGGAAGTTTCATTGTTCAACCGCCTCACCGCTGCCAGCTGTCCTTGGATCTCCCCATAAACCCTGTCGATGGCAGCCAATCGTTGCGCATCGGACATTCGCAATGCATCATCGGTCAGCACCATGGTCAGCTCATCGATTGATCGAAGACTTCGCTTGAACAGGGTGGAGTAGATCCCGTCGATGTATCCCAGCTCCCCATCCGTAAAAAGCCCACTGCCATGCGCCCTGCCGGAAGAGGCTTTGTACTCCCGGACCAGGCTATACTCGGCCTGAATTATTTCGCCCACACGGTAGTAATTCCTGACCACCGGGCTTACGGCCAGCAATCCATCCAGGAAAGCCTTGTGTAGATTAAATTGTCCTTGAGCGATATCCTTTATCCGGGTATAGCCCTGGTCCAGTATCTTATAGCTCGTATACATATCCTGGAGGATGGCCTTCAAATCCTGCAGCTTTTGAAAGTCCAATACCAGCTGTTCGATAAGATCGCCGGCGGACTGCGCACGGCAGACAACGGGATGGATGCTGGCTATGAATGCCAGCGTAATAATGATCCGCTTCATAATTGCCTCCTTATAAATTCATCGTTCGCATCTTCTTGCATCGCTACCAATATCGCATCCAGCTGTGTCAAAAAGGACATTCCTGTTTCATAAGTGGCGCGTATGCCGGATGCCGTCGCGCGTATCTTCTTATATCGCTCATCGTCTTTCATGCTGATGACCCCATCGGATGTCAATAGATTCAATTCCTCCAGACCGTCCCGCAAGTCTCTTAGTGTTGCTATTACATACGGGATGATCCATTGAAAATCGTCGTGGTCAAGTTCAGGGTCTTGAAGAAAGACCTTCGCCGTCTCACCAAATTTTTTTATGAGAGCGGTCGCCAGTGCATAGCTGGACAAGAATTCCGGGCTGTTCTTCAATGCGGGTTTAACGAACGGCAGGCTCCTTATAAATTGCTCATGCAACGCCAGCTCTTCTTCTGCTACAGCTCCCACAGAATCTATTCCTTCCTCCGCGTTTTCATACCCCTTCTCGATGGTTTCTTTCAACATTTCGAGAACAGCGGCCTGCTTCCGTAAATATTTGATCCTTGTCTTTTTCTGCTGCCACCATTCCGAAAAAGTCTGTCCGTAGGTGACAAAGCTGGTGAAACATAAGCCCGTCGTAATCAGGGCGGTAAAAATGATAGTTTGCATACGTTTAAGTTTTAATGAATGTTGTATAATGTTTGGATCATCCGTATGTCCTGCTGATCCTTGCTCCGTTGCAGGCTCAAAAGGATATTTTCTTCCGTAAAGGCAAGCAGGTCCCTCCTGTTGCGATCCATTTGTTCCTCCAGGTGGTCGATTGCTTCCAGCCGGCCGCCGTCTTCCATCTGCGTGAGATAAGCCGTGATGACAGTCGTCAGTTGTTCTGTCTGTTGGATACTCCTGTCTAGAATGGCGCTATATGTCGCTCCTATATGCTCCAGCTCTTCGGTGTTAAAATGTGCATCCTGTCGGATGGCCACCCACGCCTTTTTGTACGCTGCCACCAATTGCTCTTGCTGTTCCGTGATATCCTTCACCTTGTGGTACATGGAGAGAACATTCTTCACCTGCCAGAGCTCCTGGTAATAGCCTTCAAACAGATCTTTTTGATGTTGTGCCCAGTCCGCGATGTCCGTCAGGCGCTGTAATTGCATGGCGTTCTCCAGGGCCTTCTGCGTATTTTGCAGGGCAATGGTTTCCGTCTGAAGACGCTGGATGGCCAGGTCTGTGGCGACGACGACTTTTTTGATACCCGCCTGGATAATGTCTGCTATAGGAAATTGAGCATGGGTCTTCTCCGTCGATAGGACGGAAAAAAGTACGAGGACGCCTGTCATCACCCACTTCACCGACCCATCCCGCAACCCGGCTGCCAGGGCGACAATACCCTTCCGCAGGCCGCCATACTTCCGGGCATACTCCTGCACCCGGATCTTTTCGCGCTCCTCTGTGGTAAAAGAGAGGTATTGTTCCAGGGACAATTCCACGCGGTACACCTTGCTGCAATTGGAGCCCAGGCTAATAAACACTTCCTTATATTTCCGCTGAGGGTCCTTATGCTGATTCAGGGAGAGTATCAGGGCCTTATCTTTTTCAGAAAGACCCAGCACTTGCTGCAGCTGCTCGAACTTATTCCGGAACTTGCTTTGGTCTAATAGGATTTTACAATCCGTGTTGTTGAGAATAGCCTGTTTTATGACGGGGCTGGAGATAATATCGTCCACCTCCTGTGTGACAACGATGGCTTCTCCATAGAATTTACGGACGGTCTTGAGTAGGCTAAGCACCCGGCGCCTTATTATATTACTATAACAGGTTTCCTTGCACTCGCCCCCGAACCGGACTTACACGTCTCCGCGTATCCGGCTCTCCGCCAATATCATCAGCCTATCTTACCTAAGTGAATGTTGCTGTGACAACTCCTGCAGACTGCTACTGTCTTACGGCGTCTTGCTATCATATGGCGCTCCCAAGATTCCTTTCCTTCTAAGTCTTTAAGTTTCCGCACATGGTGCATAACCAGACTTTCCTCTGAGCCACATAATTCACATTTTTGTGCCTTGAGCCTGTCGATTAGGCTTGTTCGACTTGCATCTACAATAGAGTAGGGCAAATAGTCAACATTCGGTTCATTCATTGGGTTTTTCCTGATAAACGATCCATCGTAGAAATGACGTTGTTTGATTACACCTGATTTGGTCGTATAGCTTACAGTAAATACACCATTGGATAGGTATTTTCTACTGATCTTGACCTTTGAGGTTCTGTACTTACCTGCGAAGGTTTTATACATGCTCAATTTCATAATGTAGTAAAAACTATTCAGTTCCCAACAGTTGTTAGCAATAGAGTAATAGTTATGCAATCCTCTTATTTCCCGGTTGAACCGGTCGATAATTTCAAGATCATCATTGAAGATCAGTCCGGGTCTGGACTTTGCCCTCCATAATTCCACGCCGTTTACATTTTTGAACTTTATAGCTCCGTATTCGATCAATTTCTTCTTGATCGTCTCGGTATTTAGCTTCAAGTATAACCTCTTATGGTAGGTTCTTCTTAAACGTCCTTGTTTATCTCTCCTTGTGAGATTAGACTTTCTAACAAGAACTTCATATCCAAGGAATTTTGCAGGCTTCTCCGTATGGGTGATTAGCGTCTTGTCATCTGATAATTCCAATGCAAGTTTGTCAAGTAGGAAAGTCTTTATTCCCTCTTTGATTCTCATTGCATCTTCTTTACAGCCGATCACTCCAATAATGAAGTCGTCCGCATACCTTACATACTTAATTCTCTTGTAGTTCTCATCCATTTCGTCATAACTTGGATAGCGCAGCCTTTCCTTCTCGTTGCTTTTAATCTGCTTGATCAAAACAGCTTTTTCTTCGTCAATTTTAACCTTCTTAAGTTTTCGCATAGTTCGATCTCTTGCATTTTCAAAATCTAAGCGTTCTCTGCTCGGCCTCCTTTTATCCCCTTTGTCAAATGTTAGCGTGAGCTCTTTCATATACTTGTCCAATTTGTCGAGGTATATGTTAGCCAGAATGGGGCTTACTATTCCTCCTTGCGGCGTTCCGCTGTATGTCTTATGAAAGGCCCATTCTTCCATGTATCCGGCGTTCAGGAATTTTCTGATAAGTCGAATGAATCGTTCATCTGAAATTCTCACTTTTAAGATTTCTAACATAACATCGTGACTGGCGTTGTCAAAGAATCCCTTAATATCTCCTTCAACGAACCATTTGGCCCCGTTGAAGTTCTTCTGGACTTGTGCCAGCGCCGTGTGACAGCTACGATGTGGACGGAATCCATGAGAAGTATCTTCAAAACTTCCTTCATAGATTGCCTCTAATATCATCCTCACTACCTCCTGCACTAGTTTGTCGTCGAATGCCGGGATACCCAAGGGTCTTTTCTTCCCGTTCTTTTTGGGAATATAAACCCTTCTTGAAGGCTGGGGCTGGTATGACTCGTCTTTTAACGAGCTTATCAGCTTTTCAATCCGGGAAAGACTCATTCCATCAATCGTTTCTCCGTCTGAGCCTTTTGTCATGTTGCCTGGCTTCGCATAGATGCGTTGATAGGCGACATAGAACATTTCTTGGTTGAACAGAAATCTATAAATCCGCTCAAATTTGTAACTTAGAGACTTACTATGCTCTTTTAGACTGTTTAATACTCTTTCAGGACTTCTCATAATGTCTCGCACATTTTCCTTTAATTGTATTAAAGATATTAGTTGCTTCCCTTCGCCATGTACAAGGCGTTACCCTGTTCGGACTACTATGGAAGCTCCGTTGCCATGCCAGATTTTCAGAATCCATTGACTCATAGCCTTTCGGCATTCCAGGTTAGGCAATCCCCGTTTTCAGCTTAATAACCAGGCTTGATAGATTGTCGGATATGACTTCCGTCCTTTTTCATTTACTATGAATGTCCTGTATTAAGTTCTTGCTGTCCCATATACCTTTCCAATATGGGAAGTAATACAGTATGACGAGTTTAGCTATCTTACGTCATAGTTTCAAGTGGTACAACTCGGACTATCATTCAATCAGTTTGGATTTTATCCTTGTATCTATCTTTTCATCTGAACCATTCAGTAGCAGTTCGATAACTAACTGACTTTTGGCTTTACCGACATGCTACACTCCCTGTCCAGTTTCCCTTTCAGATAAGTCGGTTGATGATAGGTTATTTCAAAGAACACTTACCTAATAGCTTGCCAGTGCTATATTTATTAAGCTGCCTTTACGGGCGCACAAAGATACTTCAGGTATTCGCTCATACCCTGACGGGCAATGGCCTTCCAGGCTTCCTCGATCAGAATAACCTTTCGCACTCCCTGAAGCTTGCGCATCTTTCCGATAAATACCTCCATGATGACAAGGGTCACTACGGGGAACAGGATAGGATGATCCTTGATGGTATCCAGCTCGAAGACGATAAATCGTTGCTGCAACAGGTCCAGCTGTTCCCGGGCATTGAGCAGGAAATCGTACTCCCCTCCCTGGTAAAAAGGGCGTAGTACATACAGAAAGTTGTCCATATCGAAATCCTTGCTCTTTACCTTGTCTTCCGACAGCACCCGGGTAAATTCATCCCGCAGGAACTCGTAAAAGGTATTGAAACAGGGAAAAAGCAACGAATCTTCTGCAACCTTGCCATAATATAATTGAAGGGCATTGGAGAGGGTTACCAGCTCGCTGCGGACAACGGGATCTTCTTCCATTTTCCAAAGGGCCAGGATCAGCGCTTTGAGGCTCTCCAGCTTCTCGATGTCCGGCGTCTCGCCAAAAGGTAGCCAGAAAGGGTTTAGCTGAAGAGGGGATGACGCCGTATAGGTATAATAGTATCCCTCCGACAGATCACAAAGCCCCTGATAGCTATTACCGATGTCCACGACAAGGACATGCGATCCCTGCTCATGGCAGCTTTGCAGCAGCAGGTTCATGGTGACGGATTTTCCGCTGCCGGAGCCTCCAAATACGGCCTTATTGCGATTGCCGATGATCCCGGCCCGTAACGGTGCATCCGAAAGGTCTACCTGGAGGGGCCGGCCCGACAGCCTGTCTCCCAGGCGGACGCCATAGGCGCTGATGCTGTCCTGGTAATTTGTCTCCTGCGTCAGCAGGCAAAGGGCATGATCTGCCAGAATATCGAAAGTTTCATAGGCAGGCAGGTCAGCGGCGTTGCCGGGTATTCCGGCATACCATAATTCAGCGACATTCACCGTCTCCAGGTAGGGCGTTGCTCCCAGCCGGGCAATGGCTGCGGCCACCATATCCCCCAAAGACCCCATAGCACTTCCATGCTGAGTCCAGGATAGAATATTGAAATGAGCCTTGATCAATTGTTTGCCGTCGGAGATGGATTCGTTCAATAGGGCGTCGATGGCATCCCTGCTAAGAGCATTGGCCCTGGAATGAGCCGATAATGACTGCATCCGCTGCCGGCGGGTCTCCAGCTTTTTACGCGCACTGGTTCCTTCTTCGATGAACAGATATTGGTTGTATATGTGATTACAGGACAGCAGCAGACCCAGGCGAGAGGCAAAAGCAACAGGAAAATGAAGCTGCTCCGTCGAATAAGGCCCATGATCCACTATAGGGCTGCACTGGGCGGGCAAATGTTCCGCGTCAGCGATGGTATGTATGAGGCAGTGATGATTACCTATGCGCATCCCGTCTTCAAAATGAATGTCGCGTGATTCCAGGGTCTTCTCTTCCGGCATGAGGAGTTGACAATAGCGCTCGATGTGGCCTACACGCTGCCCGGTACTGACCAGGTCGTCCGTCGACAGACGGCGGCATTGTAGCAGGCCGGAGTCCGTCAGTATGTGTATGAATTGATTGACCTCGTTGGTAAACTCTTCCACGGCGCCGGCTGTAAGCGTATCCTGCGGCGTAAGGCTCTTTTGTAAAAATGCGCGGCTTGCACTGGTCATTCTTCGCCGCGGTCGCCGGGTGACGTGCAAATAACAATGATGATTCATCCACGGCCGCTCGTGATGATATTGTTCGCTGCTGCGGGATAGAAAGCCGCTGTCCTTTTCGAAATCGGCTTGCCACTGGGTCTGCCAGTACCAATCCTGGATATGCACGATGGTATTGGGGGATAATACCTGCAAGGCTTTGATCCATGCCTGAAAGACCATGTTCAATTGCTCAGCCGACAAAGTGAATATCTCCGGCTTGAAAAGAGAAAATACAAGGGTGACCTCTCCCATTTCGGAGACGATACAATCCGCAGCTACCTCCCAGATAGGCAGGCGGACCCGACAATTCCGTGTCATGTGTTTATTTTTTTAATTGCAGATACTCCCGGCGGCTGCCAGATCGCAATGCTTTTGGAGCTCTTCGCGCCCGCCGGCTCTTACGCCAGCCATAGACGCCATATCGTTGGCTTAAGTGATAGACCCTGCCAATACCCATCGCACCCAATCCAAAGCACAGGAACAAACAGAGATAGCTATTGACGCGGGCTATGTACAGAATGGCGAAAAGTACCATACAGCCAATCACAGTTGCTCCAGCGTAAAGAATATACTGTCCTTTCAGTCCTTTGAACTCCACGGGTGCATTCACCCGCCGGTGTACCTTAAAAATTGTATACATAATCCCTGATCTAAAGACCAAAAAAGGCTTTTAGGACGGTAGCGGCCACCACCAGGAAAATGCAAACGCCAAACCAGATGGCGATCTCACTGTTTAGTTCTTCCCGATGTCTTCGTGTTGCAATCCTTATCGCCCCGATCAGACCCGATATGGCGCCTATAGCATACATCAGTTGCACCGCCGTATCGTAATAGCCGCGTACCATGGTATTAGCCTGAGCCAGGCCGTTGTTGCCGTCGGCTGTCTGGGCATAAAGACTGCCTTTCCATAGCATAAATGTTAGCGCAAAAAGAAAAACAGTGTGGGATCGATTCACAAATCGTCGCAGCTCCCTGCGGTAATATAAAAGTAGGATCACTACATAATAGCATGTAGTTAATAGGAGGAGAATCCGGACAAATGCCGCCCAGCTTACATTGTGTAACATAACTTTAATGTTTGGTGTTACACAAATATGCGATTACAGATGGGCGATATACAAGCTCAAATGAGCCGTTTTTTTTATTTCAAACCTTTCCCATTCATATAATCGCTCCTGGCGCGTTTAAGCGAACTTTCCGAAAAATTTAAATAGCTGGCAATAATAGGCGCAGTTGCCCTTTGCAATAATTCAGGCTCCTCGTTTAACAACGTCTCATATCGTTGCACGTGTTCCTGCCTCATTAGCTTGAACTTCCTGTCTTCGCTATGCGCATAATATCGCCTCAGGATAGCGACCTGGTGCTTGTTGAATTCCGGGTGCGTTCGACAGATATCGTTCAGCGCCCTGAAGCTAACCCCGACGGCTTCGCAGTCCTCTACAGCTACGATATTCTCGAATGAGGGTTGTTGCAAAAAAAAACTATGCACGGAGATAAAGATATTCCCTTCCGTGAGCAGCCAGGAAGTAACCTCCTTGTCTTTCGGAGTGAGATGATAGATCCGAACCAATCCGGTCAAGAGAAAGTATATATGCGTGTTGGTCTCTCCTTCCCGAAGAAAAAAGTCTTTCTTGACTCTTTTTGTAAACTCCAGCGCGCCTAAAAGACGATCCTCTAATGCCGGAGACATCCGGTCAATGTCATGTAAATAATTTAGTAGTGGTTGTGGGTTCATGCGTGATAAGGTTTCCGGCAATTTAAATCGCTTTCCCGATAAAAAAAATTGATAAATATCACTAAATGCCGGACACCTTCAACCAGAACCAAGTCACTCCCCCACCGGAAAGCTGATCCCTTCCCCCTCCCAATACGTCACGGCCAGCCTGTCCTCTCCCACCAGTATCCCAATCCCTTTGAAACTGGACTTTCCACTGACGACCCATTCCAAAGAGTAGTGGGTGATCCTGGATTCTATCCGCAACGTCCCCGTCACCGGTCCACCCTTTTCTTCGATCCAGCTCACATAATATTCCCCGGCTATAGGGTCTTTCTCGGGACTCCTCTTCTTCCGCGCAATCTCATTCATGGTCTTTTTGCCTTCCGTATGGTTGTTGGTCCACACCCCATTGAGACACCCGTCCCCGAGGATGTCGTACAGGACCACGCCCCATAGCTGGGCCCCACCGCCTTTCTTGTTCTTCATGCAGCATAGTTTTGATTTTCAAATATAAAGAAGAGGAAAGGCCAGGACTAGCGTGAAAACACCTGAAATTAAGAAAATCAGTAAAATGTCAGTAAACGTAACGAACCAGGCTCCCCGGTATTTCTACCGAAGGAGCAACTGGCGGTTACAAACTAACTAATAGGGAGATTCGTACAGAATAAGATGCTTGGCATATGCTGCGCAGGGGCGCAGCCCTGGAACAGGCCTGGTTCTGAAATAAAGGTTTAATGATTCATGGTATCGATTCGAGCAACCCCCATTACCGTGTGACGACGATCGTATTATCCTGCATATTCACCTCAAAATGCAGGTCCGGTAATTCAAGATCTTTCAGCAGCCTTTTTATGGGCAGGTCACGTTCGATATTACCAGAACCAAACGGACCGTTTTTTATATTGTCATCAAACAGTATGCGCATGTGATAGGACTGGGCCAGCTGCGTTAAGGCAGCCTTGACATCCAGCCCGTCGAAATTGAAATACTCTTCCTTCAATGCCAGCGCGCTGCGGACATCCATATTCGAATCAATTTCTATCTCTCCCCCTTCGCCGATATTCGCGCCCTGGGAAGATCGTATCTGAATGGAATCCCCACCGCTACGCATTTGATTGTTACGCACCCTCACCAGTCCCGATGCCACCGCCACTTTCGCGTGTTTTTCACCCGGGTAGTCCGACACTACAAACGCAGTTCCAAGCACCTCAATATCTTCCTTATGCGCCTGTACGATAAAGGGATGACGGCTATCAGGGGCTACATCAAAAAATACCTCGCCCGTCACTTCCACGACTCTCTTATCACCCGTAAAGGCGACAGGGAATTTTATGGAAGACCCCACATTCAATTTTACCCTGGTGCCGTCCGATAACAATAGTTTGAACCGGCTGCCATAGGGAACGGTCAATGTATTATAGACTTCAGGAGAGGCCTGGCCGGCACGGGCCGTAGTATATTGTAGCAATTTGCCATCCTCTGCGATACTTGCCTGCATATTCCCCTCCCGGGCCACTATTCCATCCTTCAACGCGTCTAAATACCGGATGGCCCCATCTCCCAATGTCAACTTTACCGAGCCGCTGTCAGGAGCCTTCCGGTAATAGAACGGATCTGCAGGTCGCCCGGTAGGAATCATGGCTGTTTGATTCTCCTTACCGGGAGCCTTTACAAGATAAACGAGGATAAGACAGGCCAGGACAACCGCTGCGGCCCCCCATAGGTATGGCTTTAGACGGCGGATAATTGGCCTGTATGGCGGTACGGCTGAAGGATCAGGTTCTGAAAAAGGCTCATTTTCATGGATGCCCGCGTCGATCTTTTCCAGAAGAGAGGCTTTATTCATGCCCATAAATACCTTTAGGTCATCAATGATAGATGCATCGCTGGTGACCCTCTGCAGGAAAGCCTCGTTCTGAGCAGACGCCACTCGCCAGCCATCCAGTTCTACCCTTCCCTCTTCGGTCAGGTCCCGGCATACAAGATTAACCAGTAATTTAGCTAAGCGTGTTTCATCCGACATAATAGATTTCTTGAGATTCCTTGGTTGGGAAGGACCATGTAATTTTCCATAATTAACTGCGACCTTCCATCTATATAAGACACAGGCCTGATTCGAAAACTTAAAATTCGGGGGAAGTTTTTTAAAAAATTTATCTCATCAGGTCCCGGAGAAGGACCACCAGCAGCAGCCCCTGCCAGCTGTCTGCGCGCAACGCATTAATTTTCATCTGATTAATAGCTTTCTCAGCATACGTCCTTACCTGGTATTCCGAGAGTCCCATTTTGGCGGCTATTTCCAGGATCTTCTCGTTATACAAGTATCGTCTGACAATTATCTCATGTTGTTGTGCCGGTAAGCTCCTGATCAGGGTAGCCAGCATCTCCCGCATCTCTGCCCGGATGACATTATGCTCATGTTCCGCCGCCCATTTTTCTTCAACGGCAGTCAGCTCCTCCAGGGTGGTGGGGTCGGCCGATGAGGCAGGGACCATCTTCTTTCTCAACACGTTAAGACAGGAATTCTTTACGGCTCCATACAGATAGTGCTGGATATTCCTGACCCCGCCTAAAGAATTTTCGTTTTTAAGTATCCGGATAAATACATCCGCCACAGCATCGCTGGCCAGATCCATATCGTCCAGCAGCGTGAATGCATAAAATTGAAGGCGTTCCCAATGCTCATCCAGCAAGGACCTCGGGTCCAAATTTTCATGGCTCATAAATGCAGTACGTTCCGTGGAAAAAAATGTCCGAAAAACGGGCCTCCCGGGAAATATAGCCCGTTTTCCGGAAAGGTCTAATGTCCGTCCTCCGGACAACGAGCCTCCGGCCCGTTCGGGATAGAATGCACGCTGGACAAGGTTTTAGCATGTACATAAACAAAGAGTTTCTTCCCCGGTCTGTTGCCGGTAGATGAAGGAGGGACGCAGATAATTATGGAAATCTAAAGTACTAAAAAATGGGGAGTATTACACTGGCTCGCCAGCAAAATGAAGAGAATAATTTGTTTGTCGGAGAATCGCATGCGGAGGAATTGCAGGGCCTTGCCCTTATGTTCCTTTACCGTATGGATGGAGATATCCATATAGCTGGCGATCTCATCGTTCTTCATGCCCTCGAGATAAGCCATTTTGAATACCATACGGCGTTTTTCGGGCAGCTTCTCGATCTCGGCATAGATCTCCTGCATCAGCTCCGCCTTGATCATCTGGTTGATGACGAGGTCCTGCCCTTTTTCCTCTTCGAGGTACATGAGCTCTTTACGGGATGACTCTTTTACCCGTACGTGCCGGAGAAAGTTGAGACAGGCATTGCGGGTAGTGATATACAGGAATGCCTTGATGTTCTGGGGAGTGGCAAAATCCGTGTGTTTTTGCCAAAGCTTGACGTATGTGTCCTTTACGATGTCCTCTGCATCCGGCTGGCTCCCGATGAGCTGGGACGCGAAATAGCAAAGGGGACGGTAATGCATTTGAAAAAAGGTGGTAAATGCTGTTGGATCACCCTTTTGAAAGTCGATGATGATGTTCGGATTTATCTCAGGATGGTCCATGTGTAATCTCTGTTTTAGCTACTTTTATGATGACTGTTATCAGGGGGTTCCCTTGTCGGAAACGTCCGATTGATCGAACAATTAAAACTTAGGGCGATTGACTAATAGAAAGACAAGGTAACAAGGCTATATAATCATCATTACAGGAACACAGCGCCTTGACTCTTAGCAATTTCAACAGAAAGGCAATCGTTCAATTTGTGTTCTCAGGCGGTGATACCAAACTAATTAATTCTTATCGAAATAGCAAATAATTTGTCCTTTTTGAGCATTTCCTATTTTGATAGTATACGGTCTGACTTTCGACACATCAAGGAGCGCCTGGAAGGCGCTCGTCCGAAGGACAGACTTTAGCGTTTTGCGGAAATTGGGCTATTTTGCCGCGAAGACCAATTTTCGCACATCCTACATTGGAAAGCCCCCTCCCCCAGGTCGGGAAAGAAAGGCTTAAGGGTGTAGGGGCGTTAATAATTATTTACAGAGAAAACATTTAAAGGAGTTGGGCTTAAAGCGTCCGGCGACCCGGAAATGACGATTGTATTGCTCTTATACAACGCATAGCTCCAAAAATAGCTGGTCAGCGAATCCCCTGTAGCCTGATCTCTTATCACAAATTGATAATTTCCTCCAACACTGGCGCCGGCATTATATTTTTTAAAATCCGTGATACCCTGGTAGCCAATAGCGGGGAATTGCAGGTTATTCGGGTCATCTCCCATCAGGGTTACCGTTACGGCCTTTCCTCCAATCGAAAGATTTACAAAGCGCACTCCTACAGAGCTGTCACCATAATACGGAATATTATCCCTCACTATCATGGTATCGGCATGAGCCGTATCCCCCGAAAGAAAAAAGGAATAGATCCCGCCAGACGCAAGGTTCAAACTGCCGTTGAATATTTTAAACCCGGTATCTGTGCTGGGAACCACAAGGCATGGGACTGTTCCGGCCATCGGCGAATACAATTGAGAGCTGCCATACCCTAGCCGGATCATACTATTACCAGAAGGGTCGTTATAATACCGTCCAGCCGTATCAGCCCCTAGTCTGGGGACGATAGGATTGGATGTAGCCATAGCATTGATGACGGTGAACGAAGCCGGCGCCGGCACAACCTTAGCCTTCTGGCAAGACATTCCTTCAGCCAGGAATAGAGCAAACATGACAATCGTGAAGATGGCCACTAAAACTTTTCTCATTGGGAAAG
>Ga0157370_10003929_pt1 | contig 17298 bp, 15 predicted proteins | sample C35metaG_FD_113463 | JGI IMG/M metagenome (GOLD analysis project Ga0157370, IMG submission 113463) | Corn rhizosphere microbial communities from Kellogg Biological Station, Michigan, USA - C3-5 metaG | ecosystem: Host-associated > Plants > Roots > Rhizosphere > Soil | place: USA: Michigan...
TAACTAACTAACTAACTAACTAACTAACTAACTAACTAACTAACTAACTAACTAACTAACTAACTAACTAACTAACTAACTAACTAACTAACTAACTAACTAACTAACTAACTAACTAACTAAGCAAATAAATAATAATAAAAAAAAGCCCACATTTCTGAGAGCTTTCAATTTTTATTTAAATACTTTTTTATAAAGAGCTTGCTTTAATCCTTACGATTTTACCATCCTTCATAACCACTAGATCGCTGTTATTCTTCTTTTTAAACTCAATTAATTTTTCAGCAACTTTATCCATTGCCTCTATGATCTTCTTCTGAGTCGGTGTTGTTGTTGTTTTGTGTTCTCCCATCATCTGTTATTTTTGAGTTTATCTAACTTGATTTTATTTATAATCTCAATAGGATTGCCTAATGTTTTTTGTGCTATCAATTCAGCTTTTACATCTGTATTGTCAAAAATCAATGCCTCATTGACTATTGGCAGATAGATATCAAATAAATTAATTATTCCGTTTTTATACCTGCGTCTAATAACGTCGGTTTCAATGTTATGCCCCCCTTCCTGAACCCTTGTCCTAACCCTCTCGATAGCCAAGTCGACACTATCTAGCCAAAAAAATAAAAGCATTACTTTATAGCCTTTCTGCTGAGCTGCAATTATTTTCTGTTTATAGCTTTTCGTCGCTAAAGTAGTTTCGAAAGCAAAGACCTCACCATTGGCTAATAATTCATTTATTCTGTGAAGCATTATCCTTCCCGCTTCAAAGGCAGCCTTTTCAGGCTGGAAAGGAGAAAGGCCTTTAGCTATTTCATCCGCATTGACAAACTCTTTGCATTGTAATATCTCGGGAAGAATTGTAAAGGAGGCTGTAGTTTTACCCGCACCATTACAGCCAGCTATTATATAGAGATTTTTATCCATTATTACAAAGATAAGAATTTCAGATATAATAACATTCATTCTTTACAGTTGAAAATATATCTTTCAATAATCCGTGCATCTAGACAAAAACTTAAAATCACGTCCGCCTTCAACCAACTCCCCCATCGCCGGCCAAAACAAAAACAACAATAAAAAACATCAAAAAACAAAACTAACTAACTAACTAACTAACTAACTAACTAACTAACTAACTAACTAACTAACTAACTAACTAACTAACTAACTAACTAACTAACACCTTTAAATAAACTAATCTTTATGGCCAGCTTCTTCCCTGCCAGTCCAAATAAAGAAATTGAAAAAATCTAAAGCTGACTGGCATGACTTTTCTGATAGATTTCATAACCTAATGCATCCCATGGAAAAAATCCGGGATACCAATTAGGTGTGGCTGCAGTTGCGATTTCTGACCAGTTTTTATAAGTTTCAATTCATAAGTTTGAGTATGTTAAGGATTTAATATAATTTTTTATAGAACTGAAAAATTTAGAAATTTTTTGAAGGTTATGGCATCTGTTTCATAATACTTTGTAGCTTTCTGACTTTCATCATCTTCATATTCCATATCCATACTATAAGAATTGGCATCGTATAGGTAAAATTGCACAAGGTTTTTTGCTTTAAAGTAATATATATTCAAACCTAATCTATGTTCAAAAAAATCTCGATTATGTGAATTCTGCTTAACATTAGAAGCCAGGTCTTTTGCTATATTCCTATCATTGAAGGTTTGGGTATTAATAAACATCAAAGTGCCCTCATATAATATTCTCATTGTTGTTTTATTTAGATAATCAGGTGTTAACTTGTATGCATTAGCTAATTCTGCCTTTGATACTACATAGTATTTACAACTGACTTTATTGTTCCAGCCTTTTTGGATTGAACTATAAGTATAAAAACCATCCCTGTATTTTTTAATTATAATCGCATATGCACTATCAGCAATTTTTACGTCTTTTATTTCAAGCGAATTAAAATTGTCAGTACCTAAACCATACGACTCATAGTTACCTAAAAGCTTTTGATTTTCACCAAGATCTTGAGGTATTTTATTCTTTCCGCTTATCCATTGTCCAGAAGAGTTTTTTAACCAACCGGTAGCTAATATTAATGCGCTACTTTTTTTTGTTATTATTGGCAATGGTTCATCCATTCGATTTTGAGCATTGATGCTGGCTGTAAGCAATGTAAAAATTATAAGTAGATTTATTTTCATAAGATACTTGTTGGTATATTTAAATTTATTAACATTAAAAATAAACTAATAATACATAGATCTGATAGAATTGAACATCGTAACTACGTAATTTTTAATTCAAAAAAGTTGTTCATTATTCGGAGGCAATACTACTTTATCTACAAAAAGCAAATGTGAATTCCACATTCTACATCTTATAGACATACTCCGCCTTCACGTATCCAAAATTCCCTGACTGGATCACCTTCACCTGCAGCCAGTCCCCGTCAATGGCTATCACCATCAAGAGATCATATTTTTTAAGGGGCTCTATAACTGCAGATTCATTTCCTGGCTCTTCACGCAGCTTTAGAGTTTCAGAATTTACAGCGACTATATCCTCAGGATGATAGATAGCTGTCTTTTTTTCGCTTACGGCTTCTTTCTTTGCCTTGGATTTAACGGACTCTTCGGAAGTAAGAGAAACGGTCTGTACTTTTTTAGACGGACTATTGACGCTACTTCTTGAAGAAGAAGAAGTGCTTGCGCGCGGAGCCGTATACCTCGCAGGCGGCGAATAGGTAGCGCAAACTCCGCAGCTTCCCCCATTCGAACAATGTGCGCATCTGCTGCAGTTTGAGCATGCGCTGCAGTAAGCGCTCCCTGTGCATCTCCCCGCTTCTTTTGGTTTGGCATCACAACAGCTTGCCATGAGCTTATCGTTCTGCGCATTAGCACATAATACCGTAAAAAAGAGTAAGGTGTAATAAAAAAGTATTTTTATCATGGTCAAATAGTTATGTTTCAGGCAAACATAAAGAAAGCTTTCCTCTAAAGTTTACGGTTTTCCGTAATTAGCAGATATTTCAAATCAAGACAATTGCAGCTTTATGCGATCTCTAATAAAAAGAATTACTTATTTAATAAATCCTTCAATTAAAACTCCCCATTCAAAACAACTCCCCCATCACCGGCCAAAATCAAAATAAAAGAAATCTGCAACAATTAAACAATCAAGTACAAAAAGAAACTAACTAACTAGAAATAATATGCATTTACAACAGGTATTTATACGGGCAATACTTTGCCTGTAATTTGTATTTTTGAAAAGGCATCCAAAAACTGTTTGTAAACAGATACCTAATACCAAAAATAAAAAGTAAATATGGTTATAACGATCATTCTTATTTGCATCGCGACAGTATTTTTTGTTATTGTCTACCGACAAAATCTAGAAAAGAAAAAGTATCTAGAAGAAAAGTACATTATTAATCTAGATCAAGCTAAGAATTTTATCAACCACATCGAGAAATTAAGCGACTACATTACATGGGTGGAACGTGACCGTATAAAGTCTGAATATTCATTATCAGGGCAATTCTTTAAAAACCGAACCAATTTTTACAAAAAAGAAGAGACTGTAAAAAAGTTTAATGACATTTTTCAGGATTTTGATTTATATATCGTCCAGTACAACCAAAATTACGTCAGCTCCCAGAAAGAAAAACTAAAACTGTATTTCGACAATATTGAAGAAAAAAAACTCGATGACCAGCAGCGCACCGCAGTTATAACAGATGAGTATTCAAACTTGATCATTGCAGGGGCAGGTTCAGGAAAAACGCTCACCATTCTAGGGAAAGTCCAATACCTTATCAAGCAGAAAAACATACAGCCTGATGAAATCCTGCTGCTGTCCTTTACCCAGAAAACAGTTGCCGAATTGAATGAGAGACTGCAGAAGCTCAATCTTGGCGTACAGGCCACCACCTTTCACAAACTCGGTTATGATACCATTAAAAGATTTAATGCTGCTGTTCCCGCAGTCACCAATGAAAACACTTTAAGCGCCGTTATCAGGGAATATCTGAAAACCGATATTCTGGATGATGACCAAGCCCTGCAGTCCTACATCCAATATGTATCCTGCTATATGAATATTCCCGAAGAGCATGACAGCTACGATTCATTGGGAGAAAAACTGGACACAGAGAAAGGAATCGATTTCCAAACACTGAGATCAAAATGCGAGCCGCTAAATATAGTGGCAAACCCCAATCTCAATACCATGAATGGAGAAAGAGTCAGAAGCGTAGAAGAGCTTATAATTGCCAATTTCCTTTACCTCAATGGAATTGAATATGAGTATGAAAGGCCTTATCCCTATGGCGATGCAATGTACCGTCCTGATTTCTTTCTGACAGATTATAATATCTATCTGGAGCATTTCGGCGTAGATGAGCATAATCAGGCAAAATGGCTTACTCCATTCCATGAACAGAAATATGTGGAAGACATGGAGATGAAAAGAAATACCCACAAACAGCATAAAACCAAGCTTCTGGAAACTTACTCCTATTACAACAGGGACAAAATCCTGCTGGAGAAGCTTAAAAATATGCTGATAGCAGAGAATGTATCTTTTAAGCCCAGAGACACGAAGGATATCTATTCAAAAGTATCGGAAGATGGGAAAAACTTCGGAAAGGAGATAAACAGGCTTATTGAAAGCTTTATCAATCTCATCAAATCCAGACAGCTGAACAATAGTTCATTAATGGAACTGCTGTCAGAGAAAAATAAATCCCAGGACACTTTCATGATCGAACGACAGGAAATGTTCCTGCAGTTTGCACTCCCCATTCTTGAAAAGTACGGCCAGAGGCTGAAGGAAAGGAATGAAATTGATTTCAATGATATGATCAATAAAGCCGCAGAGTCTGTAAAAATGAATAGGCCCAGCTATCCATACAGATATATAATCATTGACGAATACCAGGACATTTCTTTTTCCAGATTTAATCTGATTAAAGAAATTCGGGATCTTTCAGGCGCAAGACTTACTTGTGTTGGAGATGACTGGCAATCCATTTACCGTTTTGCAGGCAGTGATGTCTCCCTGTTCAGCAATTTTGAAAAGCATGTCGGCAAATATGAGAAGCTGCTGATCGAGCAGACTTACAGAAATTCCCAGTCCCTTATCGATATCAGCTCAAAATACATCCAGAAAAACCCAAAACAGATTGCCAAAAAGCCACGCTCCAATAAAGAGCCCTTGGAGAATCCTTTACATTTTGTATACTATAAGCTCGATGAGATAGAGGGTGTTTTCATAAATCAAATACAAAATCTAGCCAATAAATATGGGAACAAATCAATACTTGTCTTGGGAAGACACGGTTTTGACATTAAAGATCTGATAAAGCTAAAACCGGACAGCAGAATAAAATACGTTGAAAGAACTGACACACTGGAAGTCAGAGGATTTGAAGAAATTAATATCAAATATCTGACTGTGCACAAGTCTAAAGGAACAGAGGCCGATAATGTCATTATTCTGAATCTTCAAAACGATCTGCTGGGATTTCCCAATAAAATGACCGATGACCCCATTTTATCGCTCCTGCTGAGTGATGAAGAAGAATACAGATTTGCGGAAGAACGCAGGCTGTTTTATGTTGCCCTGACAAGAACAAAGAATGAAGCTGTGCTGCTGATTCCCACGGACGCTTCACTATTTACGGAAGAACTTCTTACAGACAATAATTACCTACTGGCTAAAAAAGGCGGAAATCTGCACGCCGCTAACTGCCCATACTGTAAGACAGGCAAACTGGTCACCAGACAAAATCAAAATACCAGAAGCCAGTTTCTAGGATGCTCGCACTATCCTAACTGCAATCAGACCTATAAGAACCTAGAAATTTTAGATGATCAATTTCTATGCTCCAGCTGCGAAAGCGGTTTCATGGTTAAAAGATCAGGAACATACGGAGACTTTTTAGGATGCACAAATTACCCTGGTTGCAGAAATACCATAAATTTAAAATAAACTGCCAAAATTGTCATAACCTAACAAATTATCTGCTGTACCGCATTTTAAGAACGCTTAATCGTCTACCCGTTCAAATAAACCAGCCTGTCCAACCAACCACCCCGTCACCGGCCAAAATCAAAATAAAAAAAATCAACAGCAATTAAAACAATCTAAAAAGAAACTAACTAACTAACTAACTAACTAACTAACTAACTAATAATTCTTCCTTTAAATTTCCTGATTGATATCCTTTTTGTAAGCGTTGCAGCCATACTCAATCTGCTGTCTTTTTTTGCAAACACAACATTTATAACGCTGATTACCCTTAGATTGAAATCCATTTTTTATGCATTTACCATTGCAAAAATTACATTTTATTTTCATGACCTAATTTGGAACACTAAGTTGAGGCAAAAGCACTTTAAGGCTTATTAAAAGACAAAAAAGAAAGAGACGACCTGATGGTCATCTCTTTCTTTTTTCAATAATTTAAATTTAATACTCTTTTTCAGCTAGTTAAATGATTAAATTACATAAACACCTAATCTGTAACATTACCGGATAATCACGCGCGCAGGGAATTCGAAATAGGGAAACTGGGCAACCAGGAGATTTGCCAGGTTCCAAAATACAGATCCAACTTTCCATTAAGGCTGTTGCCCAAATCCGTTTTAAGCGCTATAGGCCAAATGTCCAAATTCGTTGTAGCATATTCGCTGTGTATTTTATTCAATTACATATAGTAATTTCGGAGCGCCTGCATCATGTTCGCCAACCGCTAAATAAAAAGGTTTTTTAAAATTTAATTTACTAAATATATTCTCGTGGTGAGCCCTTAAAAAAGTATGGTATGATTCAATAAATGCTGCAGTTTCAAATAAATTATAAATATCCATTAAGTCCTCCCAATCATCAAAATCATTTTCTTTTCCCTGAATTTCTCTGGTCAAATCAGAAAGTAATGGAATTATACACCCTGGCAAACAAGAAATGTTTTCTAAATAATTCAGCCGCTCGTCCATAGTTTTAAAAATAGGCGATTCAATGCTACTGTAATTGAAATCGATGGCAAAGGTATCAAATGCGCCGCCGTACAGCCCTCCATGCTCAAAATAAAGCATATTGAACTCTTTTTTCAGGTCATTATTGTACTTGTCATTCAACCAGTAATTATTAATATTTGTTTTCAAATCATTAAACATGCTTTCAATATTTTTATTGCTATCATGTTCTTTCCAAAGATTATAAAACTCAAGTTGGGTTTTGTTGTCTGTTAATTTTAGACTTTCAGTTACGTTTTTTTCTAATTGAATTTCGGTCTCTTTTAATCTTTCGATTATGGTTTTATTTTTCATAATAGTATTTTTAATATAACAGCAGATTTTCTTGACTTAAACTAGATATTGCATTAAATGAGCCCTATTCTTCGACTTTATCAAATCCTCCAAATCCAGAACTATTTTCAATTAATCTAATTACCCAAATCTATTCTACAAATTTTTAATCGTTTGATCATTAAATATTATTGTCAGTTTTTAAAGAAAATCTCATATCCCAATTCTATTTTTACAATTATAATATTGAGTTTTTCCTTAATTAAATTTAATCCATCAGCATCAAATAAATATTTGGTCTGGTAGGAAAAATGATATTGCTCTCCTTTTTTAAAATCGTTCTTATTGGATTTTTTTACCACTTCTATATGAAATTCTATATTTTCAATTTCCGTAGACAAATCAGAATATTTCCTGATACTTTTGATTTCTTCTGCTGTTAACTTTTGATTTTCAAAATCAAAATCTATACAGCCATTTTCTTTTAATTTTTCATAAGTATTTTGGTCAGCCAATACAATTCCGAAATCGCAAATTTCATAAGAGAGTAAATAGAATTTCTTTTGAACATGAGCTTCTGTTAATTCCAAAATTTCATTTAAAACAATAGTAATTCTTTCGTTATCGATATAATGGCTATATTTTTGAAAAAAAGTTTTAAAAATTTTATTCTTTATTTCTAACTCAATAAAATATTTATCTTCTTTTTCTTGAATAGCTGTAATGGAATAATCAATACTTATATCTAGTAAATTGAAACTTTTATCAAAAATTTCCATGTAATCCTTACCTTCAAAAATACCATCCGGAACATCATAAAAGAATTCCTTATTTGAAATTATATTCTCTAATTTCTCCAATGCATTGCCATAATAAGCATTATTTTGCAACGATAATTTATTGAGGTCTAAATAAAAATCTATTTTTTTATCTAAAGCCAAAGGTTTAAAATTAGAATTATCTAAATCAATATAGACTACCTCGGATGTATTTTCTTCAACAAATAAAGCGCCATTGCTCTTATTACGGGCTATAGGAATTAAATTTTCTACACGGAATACTGGATAAAACTCGCTATTGACAAAGTCGAGAATTGCTTCTTTTAAGAAACTTGGATTATTAAAATTGCTGTCTCTACTGCTATAATTTAAAACTTTAAACTCGCCAAAATAAGGAACCTCAAAAATAACTTCTTTATTATGTTTTATTCTAAATTCTAAAATTTCTTTAATAAAACTAGGTATTTGCAGGTTTTCACGTTCTTCAAATCTGCGTATAGCTTTAAATTTGCCATTATTCAAAAATATTATTTTTAGCGTTTTAACAATTGATACAAAACTTCCGTAAATTATCATTAAAAGTCCCATATAATGAAACAATAACGCATTTAAAGAATATAAATAATAGCCAAAAAGGATTAAAATTATACCAATTAATATATTTATTAAGTTTCTATTTTTAGAATTCATTTTATGTTTAATTATTTAGTGTATGATGTGGTTTAACCAACTAACACTTTGAACCTGAGTTCATGAGGCTTCAAAGTACAAAGTTTCCTGTTTTTGTGTATATGAAACGCAATGCTCCTGGCTTAAAATTTTGAGTCCGCCCGGAGCCTGTTAGATATTTGTAAATTATTGCTGGAGTTCATTTAATATTTTTTTCGGAGCATAGTATATTTGAAATCCTCTCTCTAATGATTTTTCTATAAATCTATTATATTTCATGCATGCAGTTTCCTTGTCTTTAAATTTTAAGAGCCCGGCACCAGTCAACATTTCATTATTTCGAATTTCACAAATATCCCACTTGGAGTAATCTGTTGGGTCCATTAAACAACAAACAGTCTGTACTTGAATACTATCAATAAATGATTCTAAATCACAGATTCCTTTTTCCAATTTGTATTTCAGCCAATCCTTGTCTGATAAGTCAGAGACATGGAAAATATGAATAGTGTCCTTCAATTTATTTAATAACACAATTTCAGCTGAACCATATAAATTTCCAATTTGTATAAAATCATAGGGAACTTCTGGTCTGAATTCACTCTCGAATAATTTTAGGTTTTCCAGGCTGTCTAAAAAACTAAACGGTTTTTCAAATTCTTCATCATCACCTTCAATTATTAGGTTCGCTGGTATGGCAAGTAAATTGTCTCCAAAAATCTTAAAGGAATGAACCTGTCTGAAGTTTTCAGGGAATACCAAAAGGTTTTCTCCGGACAGTTCTAATTTTTTTGAAAGGTGTCCAATTTGTTTTTCAAGCTCCGTGAGTTTGTCGGTCATTTTATCGCTATTAAAATCTATATTTTTCACTGACCATATAGTATGACGCATAAGGTCAGTTTATGGAAAAACTTTGTTTGTTTTACCTCAAATGTAACAAAAAAGTTGTTCTAAAAAATGATTTTTGAGTTTTTAGAAATACAACATATCATAGGAATTCATCACAGCCAAATCCATTTTTTCAGTATACAAATCCCCTATAGGCTGAATTGGCACGATTCGGTTTAGGGATTTGGAAAACTTTATTATCTTATGGTATAAAAGCATCATAAAGTATGTCTTAACAATAGTGTGGACCCAACAATTAGCCCCGATAGCAGTGGAAATCCTTTTGTGCCGGGGTTCGGCACAAAAGATTGAAACGGATAGCGGGAAAAAGCTCCAAAAAAAACAATATCAAACGAAAAAAATACAACCAAAAATTACCACAAGGCGACCATAATTCCCAAAACCCGATCAAAGCCCCAAAACACGCAGCCAAAAACACGCAGCCAAAAACACCCAGCCCCCTTATAAGAAACCCCAAAGCGGCCCCAAAGACATAACGGTGAAGAACATAGAAAAAGACCTAAACTATACCTGCTCCAGGTTAAAAGGAAGTTCCCTTATTCTTTTTCCTGTCAAATCAAAAATAGCATTGGTAAGCGCCGGCGCAAATGGCGGAAGGGCAGGCTCGCCCACTCCCCCGGCATCGGCATCATTCTCCATCACATGTACCTGCATTTGGGGCTTATCATAGATGCGCGGCATATTGTAAGAGTAAAAATTCTGCTGATCTGCCATCCCATCTGTAAAAGTCATCTCATGGAAGGCAGCGGCTCCCAGTGCCATTATGATAGAGCCCTCTATCTGGGCCTCAATTATATCGGGGTTTACATACCAGCCGCAATCCATAACAGCCCATACTTTATCTACCCTCACCCCTCCTTCAGGCTTATGGGAAACCTTTACGATCTGCCCCACGGTACTGTCAAAACATTCGGTGATGGCAACGCCAAATCCTTCGTTTTTTTTTCTTGCCTTCCATCCCGATACTTCTTCCATCTTATCGATAAGTTTCTGAAGGCGCTGTTGCTTTAAATATTTTCTTCTAAAATCCAGTGGGTCTTTCCCGGCCGCATGCGCCATTTCGTCCATAAAGCTCTCATAGGCAAAACCATTGGTAGAGGCATAGACAGACCTCCACCAGAGCACTGGTATTGGCGTTTCAAAAGGAATATCAGAGAAACTTATATTTTTAACCGACTCGAAATAGGGCGCCAAAAACCCTTCTGTAGTGCTTCCATTGGCTTTTCCCCTATTCTCGGACATCCAGTGGTCGATGTTCTGGCCCGCCATACGAAACTTTACGGCGGTCATTTCCCCATCCTCTATAACACCTTCTCCCCTATAGGAAATACCCGGCCTGAAAGGCCCCTGGCTGGCATCATCTTCCCTTGTCCATACGACCTGGACAGGTCCCCTGATCTCCTTGGAGATCACAACGGCCTCATGAACGAAATCCGTAAAGGCCTTTCGTCCAAAACCACCGCCTAAAAAAGTCATATTTACGATAACCGAATCCAGAGGGATCCCGAAACTTGCACTTATAAATTCCTGCATCCAGTCCGGGGCCTGCAGGGGTCCCCAAATTTCAATTTTATCTCCCTGATGGTGCGCTATGCAATTTAAAGGCTCCATTGCATAGTGCGACTGGTAGGGCGTCTGATAGGTCACATCGAGCTTTTTTACTGCACCCTCTATAATTTTATCGGGATCACCCACTTTTTTAAAGATAAGCCCCTGCTCATTTTGCAGTAGCCCCAATTGCCTTTTGGATATTTCAGCGCTGTCCAAGTGCTCAAAGCCGCTGTCGTCCCAAACTATTTTTAATGCTTTTTTGCCCTGCAGGGCAGCCCAGGTATTGTCCGCTATTACTGCCACCCCTTCACGCAAGGTGTTATGGACCTTCATTTTTATCTTAAATACCTTTTTTACCCCGGCAATTTTCAAGGTCTCGCTGTCATCATAGCTCACGAGCTTTCCCCGCAGCCTGGGATTGCGCTCTACTGCTGCAAAAAGCATCCCGGGAATTCTTTTATCAATTCCAAATACGGCAGTTCCATTGGTTTTTCTGGCCGTATCAATTCGTCGGATACCTTTGCCAATCAGCTTATAATCCGAGCGTTTTTTTAATTTTACCTCTAAAGGGGCAGCCAGTTTGGAGGCTTTCTGGGCCAACTCCCCATAATGCAGGCTTTTTCCCGACGGCCTATGGATGACATGGCCTGATTGGGCAAAACATTCACCTGCCGGCACAGCCCAGACACCGGCCGCTGCAGCGATGAGCATTTCCCTGGCCGTGGCGCTTAACTTGAGAAGATTTTTATACGAACCTCTAATTGTGGAGCTTCCCCCTGTGATCTGGCCCCCATATTTCTTACTTCCCTGTGCAAATACCACATTAATATCCTTGAGGTCCACTTCAAGCTCTTCGGCTATAATTTGGGGTACAGAATGAAAAGAACCCTGCCCCATTTCTGCGCGATGGTCTATAAGGGTTACCTGGCCGCTTTGCTCAATAATAATCCAGGCATTCATCTCCACCGAATCAAGCATGCCCAGCTGCGGATTTACGATATTGGCCGATGCACCCGCGCTGTTAAATACACCAAGGTAGAAAGCCGTTCCCCCTATACCAGCCAGTTTAAGAAAACTTCTCCTTGAGACTGGCACTTTATTTGACTCTGACATGTTTTTGAGTATTTTATTGTAAATTCATTATTTAGCCGGCGCATAGGCCCCGTTTTTAATCCAGGCAGTCCACGCTCTTTTAAATTCGCTGTGGCTCATCGGGGGCATTGAATGCCCCTGGGCAGGCTTCCAGCCTGCCAGCACCAGTTCGTCATCGGCATGCTCCAGGAGCTGTTTCATATTCTTATTGCCGTTTTGTTTCAGGTCTACTAGCTGTTTGGCAAGATCATGTGCCGATTTGCCCTGAAAAACCATTTTCATATTAGCCGGGGGCAAATGCCAGTTTGGAGCCCCAGGAGGCGCATTAGGACCTGCAGTATTTTCCAATTGGTGGCAATTGGCACACTTCATGGCATAAAGCCCTTTACCGTCTGCTCCACGTTTTGGAAACATTTTGTGGATATGGCTGTCATCTCCCTGCAGGGGTATATCCCCAATGGGATGGCAGTTAACACATCTGGGGCTCATCAGCACACTATATACTTTCTCAAAAGCCTTTACCGATGCTATACTGTCCTTTGCAATAGGGGCGGGTATATCTTTGTATACTTTATCGGAACTGTATGTATTGCTAAAACCAAAAGCTGCAATGGTAATCATAACCAGGATTACAGCTGCAATTGAGCCGCCTTTTTTTCGGAGCATAACACTTATGTTTTTTGAGTACCTATTTTTTATCATACTGAAGAATTGAAAAGTTGTATAAATTTAGAATCCTAGAGATCACTTTGATTTCTCAGCTGATTTTCGTTGTATTTCCGCAGCAATATGTATCGCTTTTCGAATTCTGGGATAAGTACCGCAGCGGCAAATATTACCGGCCATTGCATTGTCTATATCCTGATCTGTAGGGTTGTTATTCTCACGAAGCAGTACGGCAGCTGACATAATTTGCCCGGAATGGCAATAACCACACTGCGGAACATCAATATTTTGCCATGCCTGCTGCAAAGGATGATCATTGTTTAAAGATAAGCCTTCAATGGTAGTGATTTTTTTCCCCTGCGCACGGCTCACCTTAGTAACGCAGGAGCGCACTGCTTCCCCGTCAAGATGTACCACACAGGCACCGCATTGCGCCACGCCGCATCCATACTTTGTACCGGTTAGCTGGAGAATATCACGCAACGCCCAAAGCAGAGGCATATCACTGCTAATGTCACAATCATGTGATTTATTATTTACATTTAATTTAATCATATTCTAATTAATTTAGTTTTTATTTAAAATTAATCATAAATACTTTAGGATTTAATTTATAATCAAAATTAACATAAAAGGTTTGCATAAAATTATAAATTCAAACTATTAGTTAAGCTAATCAAAGAATTAAAGAGGCTCCACCATTGAATCTCATCCGGATTTTTTTTAGAATTAATTATTTTCAACAGCTCAAAAAATGAGTTGGTCATATCACCTCTTTTCAATTGTAAAAAAGCCGGTTACCGCCAAGGTTTCTACATGTCATAAACCTACACAAAAACCTCCTAAATCAAATGACTTTGGAGGTTTATAATCTAACGGATTAGGAGCTGCAGCTATATTAAAAACGTCATTAGGAAACTATCTGTGCCACAAACTAAAATTTGACAATTCTTATAATTCTTTGAGCCTTATTCCATTTAGCATGTACTATTTTTCAATAATAGTTCACTATCTTATTTCAAATTATCATTAAAGAAACGCCCTAATGTATCAAAAGGAATCACATCGACTTTGTCATATAGATCCACATGAACCGCATTTGGTATAATGATTAATTCTTTTGGCTCGTTTGCCACTTTAAAAATATCTTCACTAAAATACCTTGAATGTGCCTTTTCCCCTGCAATCAATAACATTGGTCGTGGCGCAATTTCCTTTACATAAGAGAGTATCGGCATATTCATAAAAGCTATTGGATTGGTTGCAAGCCAGGCCCCGTTTGAGTTCACAGAATTGACCTGAAAACCGCGCGGTGTCCTGTAATAGTCAAAATATTCCTTTACAAATTGCGGCTCATCACCTTTTAATTTCTCGGGCAGATTCCTTGGACCAGCTGCCGGTTTACCAGCCTGGGCATCTTTGTTGCGCTGCTCACCCAAAGCTTCCAGTGTCTTGGTTCTTTGTTCGGGAGTAACCGAGTCATTATAGCCTTTGGACATGACTCTTGTCATATCATACAAACTTGTCACGGCGACCGCTTTCACCCTTTTATCAACAGCCGTGGCATTTAAGGCAAAGCCGCCAAAACCACAAATCCCGATGATCCCAATTTTGTTCCTGTCAACGTTTTTTTGCAATCCCAAAAAATCAACCGCGGCGCTGAAATCTTCCGTATTGATTTCCGGAGAGGCCAGGTTTATGGGTTCACCTCCACTTTCTCCTGTATAAGACGGGTCAAAAGCCAAAGCAATAAACCCGCGTTCTGCCATTTGATTGGCATATAATCCTGATGATTGCTGCTTGACTGCTCCAAAAGGCCCGCCAATAGCCAATGCAGATAATTTTTGGTTTGCTGCATTTTTTGGAAGGTATAAATCTCCTGAAAGCGTAATCCCATAACGATTTTTGAATGCAACTTTTTGACGGGTTACCTTATCGCTTAATTGGAATGTATAATGCTCTTTTGACGTGTTCATTTTCTCTGAATTTAATTTTGTTTTTTGTGCAAATAATTGCCCTGTTATCAGAAACAATATTATGATTGCCAATGCTTTTTTCATTTTATGTTTGAATTAATTTTTAATACTTAAGTACCACTTCTGAGTTATGGACTTCCCCAATTTACTATTCTATATTTGGAACGGAAGTCTATTAAAGCTCCTGTGCTGTTGGGCGAAAGATGATTTCATTAATGTCTACATCCAAAGGCTGGCTGATTGCGAAAGCTACTACACGGGCAAAACTGTCCGGACTGATTCCTACCTCCCCTACATAATCCTTGTTGGCCTTCTGGATATCTGCCTCTGAAATCTGTTCCAATAGCTCTGTTTTGACAGCACCGGGGCATACAATGGTGGTTCGGATATTATAGGGCTTGAGCTCCATTCGCAAGCCTTCCGTTAAGGCGCGCACCGCATATTTGGTAGCCGAATAAACGGCAGAACCGTAAAATACTTTATGGCCGGCCACAGAAGAAGTGTTGATGATCTGACCAAGTTTTTGCTCTTTCATATAAGGAAGAACAGCGGCAATACCATTGAGTACGCCTTTGATATTCACATCTATCATGGTATTCCATTCCTCCACATTTATTCTGTCCATAGGAGACAAAGGCATGATCCCAGCGTTATTCACGATGACATCTACACGCCCAAATTGCTGCACTGCTGAATCAACCAGGTTTTTTACCTGCTGCAGATCTGTCACGTCCACTTTTACAGCTAGGGCTTTCCCTCCCGCTGCTTGAATATCTGTCGCCAGCTTTTCAATTTTATCAGCTCTTCTCGCCCCTAAGATCACAGTTGCTCCCAATCCTGCCAAATGTTTTGCCGCAGCCTCTCCCATCCCGCTGCTTGCTCCTGTAATGATTACTACTTTATCTTTGATATTGTTTTCCATAATTATTTCATTTAAGTCCATTGTTTTGAAAACTATTTTGCGCTTTGATACACCTTATCGGTTACGGCTTCGTTCCAGTTTACAATTCCCTTTTCCGTGTTTGGAACGATGTATAATTGCTGCAAACCTACATCAGCACTCGCACCATGCCAATGCCTTACATTGGGCGGACATTTGATGACATCCCCTTTTTTGATAATTTCAACAGGCCTGCCCTCAATCTGATGATAACCAACACCATCGGTAATAATCAGGATTTGACCCGCGGGATGACTGTGCCAGTTGCTTCTTGCACCAGGCTGGAAATATACATTGCCAACCGCTGTTGTAAAAACCCTATCGGCATCAACCAGACCGGTATTGTATGCATTACCTGTAAATAAATCTTTTGAACCTTTTTCACCTTTTGGAAAAATTTGAGTCAGCTGGTTTTTATCTCCATTTGTTTTTTCATGGTTTTTATTCTTGTTGCAAGCAATAGCCATTGCCAATAACATGATGAATAAAAATGCTGTTTTAAAATTACTTTTCATAAAGATCCTGTTTTAATTGTTTTCAAATTTCACAACTACATTTCCTGTACCCAATGCAGCGGCCAGTCCCGATGGATTATCAATATATCCTAGTTTTGTATAACTATAGGAAGTGTTGAAACTTTTATAAAAAAGCACCAGGACATTGTTTCCGTAAAGCGTTAAATTGCCCGCTTTTATATCGCCTCCAACTGAAGCATTTGTTGGAAGCGGACTGGGAAAATCATAATACTTTTCATTGCCATTCAGTTCTGTCATATCGATGGTAAGGGGAAGTCTTGCTTTTAGTGCAGCGGCGCTCGGGTTGTTATACAATGTTGCTGTAAAAACTGCTGTACCAATTGTAATTTTCATTTTACTTGTTGAATTAGTATTAGTATTTTCATTTCCATTCTCATTGTTTTGCGGTAACGTTTCATTGTCCTTGCTGCAGCCTGCATTACAAAAACAAAAAACGAAAACAACAGCCATAACGGTTAGAAAAGATTTCAGTTTCATACGATATGTTTAAGGTTAAACATTTTTAATGAATTTTGCAGGAATCCCGCCCACGATAGTATTATCGGGAACATCTTTGGAAACTACGGCCCCTGCGGCGACAACGGCATTCTCTCCAATGGTAACGCCGGGCAAAATCGTTGCATTGGCACCAATCCATGCATTTTTTTTAATGTGGATAGGTTTTCCAATGAGTCCTTTTCTTTGCTCCGGATCTAAGGGATGGCTTTCGGTAATAAGGCTGACTTTCGGGCCAATTAAAACATCGTCTTCAATGGTAATACCGCCCAAGGCCAAAAGAGTACAGTCAAAATTGATAAATACGTTTTTGCCGATCGAAATGTGTTTTCCGTAGTTGATGTAAAGGGGTGTAAAAACGGTTACATCCTGAACTTTTGAATCTAAAATTATGCTCAGTATCTGTGCA
>Ga0157370_10003939_pt1 | contig 17281 bp, 19 predicted proteins | sample C35metaG_FD_113463 | JGI IMG/M metagenome (GOLD analysis project Ga0157370, IMG submission 113463) | Corn rhizosphere microbial communities from Kellogg Biological Station, Michigan, USA - C3-5 metaG | ecosystem: Host-associated > Plants > Roots > Rhizosphere > Soil | place: USA: Michigan...
GCCGAATTACTCCTTGAAGCTGACGGCCGGGCTGTAGAAGCTCGCTTCGCTCGCGACGGTTGTAACCCAGCCGCAGCTCAACTCTAGCGTCATGCGGAAAACAAGATGACGGAGACCATGGCATGAGTGCCTACGCGACAGTCCTGTGGTTCTACGCCGTGATGGCATCCCTTGTGTTAGGCGCCAGCGTGTACGAATGCGTGGTCGTACATCCCGCGTGGAGCCGAAAGCCGCCCGAGTCCTTTGTCGGCTTCATGGGCTCACCTGTCAGTCGGATGAACCTTCCGGCGTTCTGGGTACCGATGGCCCCGCTCTATGCGCTCAGCGCCATCGCTGCCCTGGCCGTGGCTCTTCGGGCGGGAAGTTCAGGCGTGCCCCTCATCGTGTCTGCGGTCTGCGCGGTCTCGGGAGTCGTGTGGACCCTGATCTACTTTCGTCCGACAATCGCGCGCTTCCTCGAAACGGGGGGCGGGGACACTCCAGCCGCGCTGCTCCAGTCCGAGGCACGTCGCTGGATTCTGCTCAACTGGATCCGGCTTGCGCTGGTCGCCGTCTCTTGGTGGGGTGCGCTCAGCGCAACCGTAACACACGGGTGAACGTGCAGCGGTCGCAGCTTTGCCCAGCGCGCACTCCTTCCGCGAGGCGAGGCCCAGGGCATCCTTACCGACGAGGACGTGTTCACCGCCGTGTCGTGAAGGTTTTTCTCGACACCAATGTCCTGATCGCCGCCTTCATCGCACGCAGTCTCTGCGCGGACCTGCTTCGCTTCGTGCTGGCGGAGCATCAGTTGCTGACCGGTGCCGTGAATCTTGCCGAAGCCGAACGTGTCCTGCGGGACCGGTTCGGGGCCACGCCGGCGGAAATCGCGCTGGCCCTCGCTGTCCTTGAGGACGACATGGTGGTGCCCCGTTCCGCCGCCATTCTTTCGGTCCGCGTCCGGGAAAAGGCCGATGCCTGGGTGCTCGCTTCGGCGGTGGCGGCTGGCGCTGACCTCCGGGTGAGCGGGGACAAGCACTTGCTCACGGTGGCAACGCGAGCGCCCGTCCCCATTGTCACGTCGCGCGAGGCGTGGGAGCGCTTGCATGGACGGACAGGCGCTACATAGCGCATGCTTCGTTGCGGCGAGACGATTCACCCATGGAAGCGAGGCCCCGCCATCGCTGCGTGTCTGGCGATCAAGGTGATACAGGCGAGCACGTCGGCCGGAGAGACCACTCACCGGAGACGCTGCTTCTTCCGCTGATTACGGAGCGCGACTCTTCTACGTCTACGGAACGAGGACGGGAAGGAGTTGATCGCTAATGCGTGATGGCCCGAAGCGAGGGGGCGTAACGAAGGCTCAAGCCGGCGCCCAGTTGTGGTATGCGCCGTTCGCTCTGCTCACTGGCGCATCCATATAATTCGGCGCAGCTTGGCGCGGCATTAGCCAGCGGCCACGCGTCTCTTCTTGCGGATAGCGTTCGCCACGTCCGTTCGCTTCGCCCCTGCCGCGAACGCCGCTTTCACAATCAGGTCCAGCGACACCGTCGCATCGCCCGCCTCGAGCTTGGCGACTCGCGATTGACTCGAGTGAAGTCGATCAGCCAAGCCGTGCTGCGAGAGCTTGGCGCGTTGACGTGTCGTGCGCACGAGGTGGCCAAGCGACAGCTTCAGGTCAATGAGCGCGCTCTCTTCCGGGGTCAGGTCAAGAAATTCAGCCGTAGAGCCGACATGCCACCCGGCCGCCTCGAGCATCCGTCGCTTCTTTGCATCCATACTCAGTCTCCCTCCTGGACCGCGTAGTAGGCCGCCAGTCGCCGGCGCGCCTCGTCCAATCGTCGTTTCGGCGTCGTTCGTGTCTTCTTCCCAAACACGTCGAGAATCACGATCGCGTCGGCCGCGATGTGATAGACGATTCGCCAAGTCGTCTCGGCATCGACGATCCGCAGCTCATGACAGCGTTTCCCGATGGTGGCCAGCGGCCGCGAATGCGGCAGGCCGACGGATTCGCCAGATTGCAGCCGCCGCAGCAAGGCACCGGCCTCGACGCGAGCTGCCGGCGAGAACGGTGGCGTCTTGATTTCCCCGGCGAGCCATGCGAGCGGCTTGTCGCCCTTCTCACGGTCGGCCATCGACTGGAATATATGTCAGATGTGACATAGCCTCAAGCCCCGGGATTCGAAGCCCTCTCGCCCGCTGGCTAATGTGCGCTGCTGCAGACGGGCGATTTTGAGGATTGCACATGATGCGCATGCGCCTCTATCTGATTGGCCCGTAGCTGAGTTGAAGACTCAGTGTCCGTCCGGCAGGCCACCGGCCGGGCGACCTGTTGCCAGGCGCGTTGTCACGTGACATTCGCCGCATCGTGAGCGATATTCGCCACGGCCCGCCCGCCTCGTCCGGGCACAACCTGACCCTCACGCGCAGGAGCCCAGCATGGGACTGTTCGACGGAGTACTCGGCGGCGTTGTCGGCGCCGAAATGGCCACCGTGGTCAACGGACTGATTCAGCAGCACGGCGGCATCCAGGGCATCATCAGCCAGCTCGAGTCGCAGGGCCTCGGCAACACGGTGCGGTCATGGGTTGGCACTGGGCCGAATCAGCCGATCACGGGCGATCAGCTCCACGCGGCCATCGGCTCCGACGCAATGACGCAACTCGCGGCCAAACTCGGCATCACGCCGCAGGAGCTCTCCACCAAGCTCGCGCAAGTTCTCCCGAACGCCATCGACAAACTCACGCCGCAGGGAGTCGTGTCGCCCACGCCATAGGCCAGCCCACGTGCCATGCGCGTAACGTTCGCGGCAATCCAAACGCTTCGTGCAGCGCTTGGCGCGACTCCGGGCCCTGCGCATCCTGCATTGATGAAAACCCGGCCATACCGTGATACCGACTGGCTCGAGTGGTTGCGCCTGAGTCGAGCGCTCTTTCCTCACCACTCCGACGAGGATCTCGCAACCGGAATGCACGAGCTTCGTGCCCGGGCCGATGCCGAGGTCTTCGTCATCGAGCGCCCGGACGGCTCGCTCGCTGGCTATGTCGAGGTCGGGGCGCGTCCGTACGCCGATGGCTGCGACACGAGTCCCGTCGGGTACCTCGAGGCGTGGTATGTTGATCCCGATGTGCGACGCCAGGGCCACGGGCGCGCACTGCTCGCCGCCGCCGAAGCATGGGCGCGCGAACGCGGCTATCGCGAGATGGCCTCCGACGCGCGCCTCGACAACGTGGTGAGCCACGCCGCACACCGGCGCGCCGACTATGCGGAGGTCGATCGCGTCGTGCAGTTCCGGAAGTCCCTCGAGGTCTCCGATTCGGCAGCGCCCCCGGCATCGCCTGACAGGGGTTAGACGGAGTCTGACGTGATCTACGCGGGTCTGATCCTTGGACATGTGGGCGCAGTCCGGACCGCCGTGGCTGGCGTCGGCGTCGTCGCATTCTATACCGCTATTTTCCGTTCAGTTGTCGTGTACGGTGCGCTCCTGAAAGAACTCAACGCGAAGCTGCCGAAGGCTGAGCGGTTTGGGCTGTTTTGGTGGGGTCCATTCAAGTGGATGCGCATGTGGAGTGAGGTCCGTCGCCGGTGTTGGAGCAGTCCGAACGTGACCAGGCTACGTCATTCGTACGTTGCTATCGGCGCGTCGGCACTCGTTGTGATGGTGGCGTTGGGAGTTGGACCGGTGTTCGTTGCTTTTCTTGCTGTTTTCTATGCGGTCTGGCTTTGGTATCGGTTCCGCTCGGTTGCCTGACCTGGCGCTGCCGGGTCCGCGATGTTGATCGGATGCGGACCCTCGCCGCGAGTGTGAAGACGACAGCTATGCGAGGAGCGTGCTATGTCCCAACGGGAGGTTCGTCTCGCGGATTTTCCGGATCGTCAACTGATATTCGGCGCCGAAGGCGGTGTCGTCTACGCAGCAACGCGCGCAAGCAAGTTCTACGTCATTGTAGACGAGAGCATGTTCGCCGACTTTCTCGGCGAAGATGAGATCGGGAGCGCTGAATCGCTGATCCAGATTCATGAGTTTTCTTCAGCGAGCGAGCGTGCGGCGTTTCTATCACGACGCGGTTGGAGCGGCCCTTAGATTGGGCGCCCTTTCCCGAGCTCTGATCGTGAAGCTCCCGGTCGGGTGGCAATCAGCGGCAAGGATTTCGATCACAGCGTGCGGTCCATTCCTTTTCGGCATTTCTCGCAAGTCTCTTACTGCGCTCTGCGCGGGGCACTCATGCCATTCACCAGAGAGCTCAACCCCGGGCTGATTTCGGCACTCAACGACCTTTATGTCGAAAAGGACTCCTGGTGGCGCGCGCTGGTCGACGATAAGGAGATCTTCATCGCGATAAGGCCCGATGCGATCAATGCCTACGCCCACGGCGCATCGATTGCCAGGATCACATGGACGGGGCGCCTGTGCCTACGTGTGCACCGCAAGTTCGTCGTCATTCCAAAGACAACGAAGGGTGACGAGTACGTCGATCTCCTTGATGAGCGGCGAAGCACCACCAAACCTCTGGTCGTGGACAGCGTGAAAGCGTACACCGAGCAACTTCACTACATCAAGGCCGCTGCCGGCCGTCTCACCGGGAAAGAACGCGAGGATGAAAACACGATAGCGCTGAGGTGCAACTGTGTCCTCGACATCGAGGCAGCGTTCAACAACGAGTCAGCATCCGAACAAAGCGATGATGACACCGCCGGGGGGCGAGTCGATATCGTAGCGCTCGAGAATGGCACGCTCTCACTCACGGAAGTGAAGTTGTACGGGAATGGCGATGTTCGGAGCAGCGCGATCCCCGCCGTGTGCGGGCAACTCCAGGGCTATTACACCTGGGCGAAGGAGAACCAGACGCAGATCGTCAAGGCGTACAACAAGGTGGCAAAGTACCGCGAAGAACTGCACCTCGTGTCCGAGGCCCAACCGGTGGAGAGGCTCGACCCGACGCCGCGGCTTCTAATAGTCGGCTTCGACAGATCGCAACAGAGCAGCTTGGGCGGGATCAAGGCGCGGATCATCGAGAACCTGAATGGATGCGTTCCGGGGTTTGACAAACAGCACATTCGCACAGTGGGAAGTGCATCGAATGTCCGTGCGGCTCATCTGCAGTAGCCCTGCTCGCCGTGCAGTTCGCGTGGTTGGCGGTGGGCTCGCCTGTTTCCGCATAACCGGCGAACCTCGGTGAAGATCAGGATCCATCGCGGCGCCAGAGAGATCGGCGGCAACTGCGTCGAAGTCGAAGCCGACGATGGTTCACGAATCGTGCTCGACGTCGGAAGACCCCTCACGGCCCTTCGGGACGAACACATCCCGCTGCCCGAAATCTCCGGCATCGATGCGCCCCACGAGTCACTCCTCGGCGTCATCATATCGCACGGCCATCAGGATCACTGGGGCCTGATCGATCAGGTACCCGAGCACGTGCCGGTATATATAGGCGAGGCCACCAACCGCATTTTGAAGGAGGCCTCCTTCTTTTCCATCGGCGCGAAACTCGATCCCGCCGGTTACCTACAGGACCGGGAACCGTTCAGGCTTGGGCCATTCACGATCACGCCCTTTCTCAACGATCACAGCGCGTTCGACACGTATTCGCTGCTCATTGAAGCAGACGGCAAGCGACTGTTCTACTCCGCAGACCTGCAGGGACACGGCCGGAAGGCGCGACTCTTCGAGAAACTGCTGCGCGCGCCCCCGCAGAACGTCGACATCATGCTCATGGAAGGAACGGCGTTGAGGCCCAACGAAGTGCCCCGCGCTGGGAAGACCGAGCGTCAGCTGGAAGACGAGATAGTCGAGACGCTCGAGACGGCGCCCGGGATCGTGCTGGCGATGTATGCGGCGCAGAACATGGACCGACTGGTTACCTGGTTTCGCGCGTGCCGGCGAGCGAAGCGGTTCCTCGTCGTCGACCTCTACACCGCGAGCATCGCCAAGGCCACGGGCAACAGGAACATCCCGCAGCATGGATTCCGCGGGCTCCTCACCTATGTGCCGCAAGCCCAACGCATCCGGGTCAGGCAGTCCGGTGAGTTCGAGCGAGTCAACGCGATCAAACAGTCTCGGATCTTTCCCGAGGAATTGGCTCCGAGAGCAAAGGAGCTGGTCCTCACGTTCCGGGCGTCGATGAGTGGCGAGATCGAGCGGTCAGGATGCCTCGATGCCGCGACCGCGGTGTGGTCGATGTGGCCGGGATATCTCGAACAGCCGGGAACGAAGCGACTGCTCGAGTTCCTGCGGCGGCACGATATTCCCTTGATCGAGTTGCACGCGTCAGGGCACGCGTACATCAGCGATCTCCAGCGATTTGCTCGCGCGGTGGCGCCAAAGCGAATCGTGCCGATCCATTCCTCGGCGCCTGATCGGTTCGCGGAATTCTTCGACAACGTCCAATGCTGTCGCGACGGCGAGTGGTGGGAGTGCTAGCCACAATTTCTGACAGGTGCATCGTGACGTGGCGAGCCAGCGCGTGCACGGCACGACGGGCGCGACACCCACGGAGCGACTCGAGCGCGCTCGGTGCAAAGGAGGTGCTGCCGCTGGCGGCAGGGCCGAGGAAGGGTTCGGCGACCTACGCTCGTCTGCGACAAATGAACTGGCCATTCCGCACGCCAACGGACTCGAACGACTTGCGGGCTCGCCTCACGGCGAGCACAGTATTCGAGTGAACCAACAGCATCGCGACTGTTTCCGCTGGGAAGCGGGCCATGCCTACGATGTCGAAGCCACGGACTACCACGAGGAAGCCACGGGTGGCCATCACGGGGCGGCCCTCCAAATTGCCTGTGGAGGTCAGCATGGTAGATCGTGAATCTCGCGACCGCCTTGCCCTCGCGCTCCGACGCTTTGCGAGCGCTCGGTTGACACGGGACGAGCTGGACCGAGTCGCGTGCAGCGCCGCACGGTCGCACGCTGCGTGCTCTTCCTGCACAGCAGTGAGCCCTATGAGTGGTTGGAGCGGACGAAGTGGGACGAGTTCAGAGCGCTGCTTCTGCTCCAGGCGTGGCATCGCGGCGGCGACACCAGGGTCTGGCCATTTGTCAGTAGGGAGCAGTTGGCTCGGCTGACGGCGCGGCCGGCGTTTGGCCGGCCTCACGACGGTGCTGTCTGACACCGCAATGAAGTTGAAAAGGCCGAGCGGACGCCGCACGCTGGCCGTGCACTCCAGCGCGACTGTTCAGCGCATTCCGCGCGATGGGCGTTACTTCGATACGCTGTGATGCGTGCGCATTTGGTTCGAGTATTCGGCGCGTTGGCCGTCTCCATCTCGGTTGTCCTGGTCGCCGCCTCCTGTAGCGCCGGGTGCAAGAACCAGGTCCTGCGCGACCTCGTCGCGCCGGATGGGCGGCGCCACGCCGTGGTCTTCGCGCGCGACTGCGGTGCCACCACTGACTTCAGCACCCAGGTTTCCGTGCTACCGGCGGGGCGCGCGGCCTCCGGGCGCGGGAACGTCTTCGTCGCCGACGCCGACCACGGGCGAGCACCCGCGGGGCCGGGTGGCGGGCCGAACGTCGTGGTGCGATGGCTCGACAGCCACACGCTCGAAGTCCGCTATGATCACCGCGCGCGGGTCTTCACTCGGAGCGCGCGACACGACGACATCGACGTCCGCTTTGTCCCCGGCTCAACATAACGTGGAGCTGGATCACGACACGACTGCGTACTTTGGCATTCGCAAGATCACAGGCGAGCAGCCGCGCCAATCAATCTTCTGGCGTCGTCTTCGAGCAACCATGTAGTTCCTTGGCAACCTTCTCACGGAGCATGCATCATCTCGGCAGGCCACCGACACTGAAGTTCGGCTCCGATTAATTCCCTAACGGAAAAATTCCTTGGCGCAAATTCTTGTCCCTACGACGTCAGCCGACGATTGGAAGCGTCTTCTGGCGCGGCCAAAATTGCACTGGAAGCCCGGCTTTTCAGCCATGGCTCTTGCCCGTTCGTGGGAAGCGGCCGCCACTTCCGGGTTCCCACCGGAAGTCGCCACGGCGCTCCGCAGCGGAAAATCCGATTGGCACAACCTCCGATTGCTGATCGCAATTCCGGAGTATAAGGTCCCCCTGCCTGGCGGTTCCCGCGCGTCGCAAACCGATCTGGTCGCATTTGGACGCGCTCCCTCCGGTCTCGTCGCGATCGCAATTGAAGGCAAGGTGGATGAATCGCTCGGTCCAACGGTCGGGCAGAAGCGTGCCAAAGCCAGCGCGGGCGTCGACCAGCGGGTGCATTATCTCGAGACCTCTCTCGGCATGCGCGATCCGTGTCCAGATGGCATTCGTTATCAATTGCTGCATCGGGCAGTTTCCGCTCTCCGCATTGCGCGCGACTTCGCGGCCGGGAGCGCGGTCATGTTGGTCCAGTCGTTCAGTCTGAGTGCGAAAGGGTTCAGCGATTTCGAAGCCTTCGCCCATCTCTTCGGCGTCACACCGACGATGGGCTCGGTATTAAACACCGGCATGCGCGATGGCATCAACCTCTATATCGGTTGGTGCGTCGGCGATCAGCGCTTCAGGGCGGATGTCGTTCCGCCCGTGGTATAGCGAATGCTGCGGCAGATGGGGCGATTCAGGAGCGCGCATGCTTCGCATTCGTTCCTGTTTGACTCTCTCAGCTGAGCTCAATCATTAGACATCGACGGTCCGCGATTGTGAAGATCTCACTTGGTGCACTCTCCGTAAGGCCACGTATCGGCAACGAGCCGTTTCATCAAAGCGGCCAGAACCTCGGCTTCGATATCGCGGGGTTTTGGCGTTGGGCGGCCTCCAATCTGGCGAGCAATGTCTGGCGGGGCGTCCTTGCCGAGTATCTGGTCGCTCGCGCGCTTGGCTTGGACGTGGATGCAGTCGTTCGCACGGAATGGGACGCCTGTGATATCCGCACGCCGAATGGCTTGCGCATCGAAGTCAAGTCAGCGGCGTACGTTCAGACGTGGCACCAACGCGACCCGTCGACTGTCAGGTTCACTATTGCCATGAAACGTGGCTGGGATGCCTCAACGAACACCACTGCGCCCGCTCCTTGCCGAGATTCGGACGTGTACGTATTTGCGCTGCTCGCCCACGCGGACAAGGCCGCTCTCGATCCGTTGAACGTGGCGCAGTGGGAGTTCTTTGTTGCGTCGGCCCGAGCTCTGGACACGACGTTTGGCACGCAGAAGAGCATTGGTCTGAGCTCGCTCCATCGGCTGGCGCCGGAACCTGTCGCATTTTCCGCACTCCGGGGCGCCGTGGCCACGGCAGCCGGCGTCCGCGAAGCTGATGTCTCGTGAACGCTGAGACTGCCGAATGAATCTCGAGTTGCCGGCACCACACTTTCCCATGAGGTACGGGTTTGCGGCGTAAGCGACTGGTCCTGATAGTCGTCGCATTCGTTGTTGGCGTACCGCTGGCCGTCCTTGCCTACCCCTGGGTATACATGCTCGGTGCCGGCTCCCTGTGGGATCGAGCGGAGCGCGAGATCCATGTGATCCCCGCGGGCTACACGGGTCCCGTCGTCATCATACTGAATGACTCCGATGCCGCGTGGGCCGACGCGCGGATCGACGGTCCCGGAGGTGGCATGATGAGCGGTTCGTTGACTCTGTGGTCTATGGCAGGACGCCCCCGTGGTCGCTGGCAGCAGACGGAACGATGAACCTGACGAGTGGGCTATGCGTGCGCACTTCCCATGACGAGTGGATCGAGATTCTCTCTCGCGCGCCGGTCGAGTTCCCGAGGCTTGCTGGCTGGCGAACGCTGCACGTGGCGGGGGAGCCATGAATTGCGCCGCGCCTCGCTTGGCGCTTCCATGAACTCGCACGCACCGTCGCGTCAGGCCGCGCCACCGATGCGATCGAACACAGTGATCTGCCCCGCCAGATCGTCTCCTCGATGTTCCATCGTCAGACGTTGGCCGTCGTCCGACGTTGACCAGTAATCGCACAAATGCATCGATCGGCCGGCATGATTCACGTCGGAGTGGATAAGCAATTCGCGGCCGATCCATCGAGCACGGCACACCCACTTGGCCCCTTGAACGGTATTCGTGCTGGATTCTCCCGTCGCGCTGACCTCGAACGCGATGCGCGATGGCGGAGTCCCGGCGGTGACGATCGTCATCGCGATCCGAAGCTTCGACTCGTCATGCACGACCGACGCTGTGATTCCGTCCGGAATTGGTCCACGAAGCCTGCTCGCCGTGAGATCCGCTCGCCAGGTGCCGGAGAAGTTGGAGTGTATCGACATCGGATGCCGGGGAGGTCCACTGGCAATTTGTCGGCTCAGACCGACGGGTATGCGCGAGTCAACGTTACAGTGGAGTCTTGTCGCGTCAAGCCGCGTGACGGAAGTCGCTCCGAACCGATCATTGGGATGGCTTTCCCCTTCACTATGGACGAGGTGTAAGCGGAACCCGATGTCGTGCCGACGCCCAGCATCTGCTTCTCGATCGTTACCATCGGGATCCTGGCCGCCATTTTTTCTGGCAGTCCTGCTCGCACTAATCACACGCGTGCGGGCTGGTCATGTGAACGTCGGTCGCACAGTTTGGGAGAACTACGCCAGGCTGGGCCTGCCTGTACTGGTGATGCTCGCGGCGGCACTTGCTCTTTGCCGTTTCGCGGTGCCTCGTCGTGAAGGATCGCCGATGGACATCGCACGCTGACGAGCGCTCGCAGTTCATGACATCCGGATTGGCCCCGCGCCGCTTTCAGACCATCGGCTGCATGGCCTCGCATTGTTCGAAGCCAGTGCGCCTCCGAACAGCATGATATCAGACCCAACGCTCGTAGGCGCGGCGCCGCTCACCGTACTGGAACGCTTGCTGAGGCATCCGGCAGTCGTCGCATAGTACTCCATGCTTCACGCGCTCAGGCACCTGTGGTCCAGGAAACGTAGCGCCGTCGTTGATGCGTACCTCGCGAACCACGCTGATATGGACGCGAACCGGGTAGAATTCGCATTCTAGGCTAGCGAAGGCGCCGTGCTTTGACTTCTTCGAGCCAAATCGTCGGACGATCGGTTCGGCTAACGATCGAGCGGAAGACAGCGCGTGCTAAGTGTGCGCATTCGTTTGATTTGTTGGCTGCTGAACCTGGGCGGCAGATGACACAAGCCTCGTATCCCCCAGTTCCTTCGCTGCGTCGCGCTCGCCTGGCGTTTGTCGCCCTCGCCGTAGGCACCATCGCCGTTGGCCTGATGGTTCATCGGCATGGTACGCTGCTGTCAGCAACGCTCCGCGATGTACTCGGCGATGCGCTGTGGGCGATGATGATATGCTGGTGGATCGGCGCCGTGGTTCCCAATACGCGGGTTGCGTCACGGGCCGGGCTCGGGCTCGCAATCTGCTGGATCGTGGAGGTGAGCCAGCTGTACCACACGCCGCTGCTCGATGCCTGGCGCCGCACGACGCCCGGCCAGCTCATCCTCGGTAGCGGTTTCGACGTGCGCGATCTCGGAGCATACGCTCTTGGTATAGTTGCGGCCCTGCTACTCGAACTTTCGGTGCGTCGGCGCAATTACTGCAATCTTTGATGCGCGGCTGCGCGACAGCATGTGGACGGTGGAAGGTTCGCTGCCGCGTGACCACGTTGGCGGTGTCGCAGTCGCGGAGATCGCCAGGCGGGATGGGCGGATTCTCCGTGTCGATCACGGGAAATAGTCGCAGTATCCAGCGACTGCTCAGCAGAGCGCGCGCTGTGGCGAACGTCATCAATTGACAACCGGATTCCCGCCTACGCCCTGATCGTCTCTCCTCCACCCTCGCCCGCTGTCACCGTATCGGGCCGCGTGCTCCGCGACCGGCGGTGTCGCGCGAGCTGGTGCTGCACCACACCGTAGGAGCCGAGCACGAGGAGCGCGGCGAGCGCCTGCGCCGCGAGTCCTTCCACCGTTGGCGAGATGCCGAACCAGAGCGCCATCCACTCCGGCATGTGGTGCGCGAGCGGCGTGATGGTGGTCGTGGAGAGCCAGTGCGCCAGCTGCATCTCCTGCACCTGCTCGCCCACCATCACGAGGAGCACCGCGCCGAGCATCGCGCCCGTGGCGACCAGCATCTTCTTGTATGGGAGCCGGTGATGCGCCACGAAGGTCAGCAGGGCAACGATGGACGTGAGGGCGGCGCCCACGAGCACACCGGCCAGAACCGGCCCGCCGCCGAGTCGCAGCCGGTAGCTCTGGAGGAAGAGCACCACCTCGAATCCTTCGCGGTAGAACGACGTGAAGCCGAGCAGCGCGAGTCCCCAGAACAGCGCCGCGCGCGATCGCTGCGGCTGCTCGATCAGCGCCTTCTTCCGTCGTGTGTGGAGCGAGATCCACCCCGACCAGTAGACTTTGTGAAAGAACCAGTTCATCACCACCAGCAGCACGACGATCGCGAGGAGGCCGGTGACGGCCTGCAGGTGCAGCGCGGTGACGTTGTTGCCCAGGCTGTCGAGCACGCGCACCGCGGCGAGCCACGTGACGATGGTGGCGAGCAGCCCGGCAGCGACGCCCGCCGCGACGGGGCGGCGCATGGACGTGCTCGCGCCAACGAAACTGGCGGTCACGGCGGCCAGCACGAGGATCGACTCCAGCCCTTCGCGAAAAACCAGAATGGCGACCTCGACCACTCGCGCCGTCGCACCGTTGGCGCCGGCTCCCGTGGCCAGCGGATCGGGGAGGCCGCCCAGAGCAATCGCCTGCCAGATGATCGCGGCAAGCACGACCGCGGTGCCCAGCACGAGCGCCGTCAGCCCTATCCAGCGGCGCGCGCGGCGCCCGGGTGCCGCGGGTCGGGCGGCGGCGACAGCAACGGTCGAGAATTCGAGGTTTTGATGGACTGCGCTGGAGCCCGGCATCAGGCGTGTCGTGACGAGGATTGAAATCCGCGAGCGGGTGCAAATGACCCGCGGCCGCTCACTATGCCGATGAATATATTCGAAATTCCGGTCGCGGCGCGACCAGCGCGGAAAAATGCCGCCTCACCCCGCGCGCTGGAGATCAGCGGCCGTCGTCCCGTGATCCTGCGGCACGTTTCGGCGCCGCATCAGCATGATGGCAAACACGGCGAACCAGAGATTGTTGGCGTACTGTCCCGCGCGTTCGGCCGCTCCCATCCACGGCGTCGGATTGCCGGCGGCAACGGCCGGGACGTACTTCACTGCACTCAGGGCGAGCGCCGTCGTGATGACGATGGTTGCGATGGTGTACCACCGGAAACGTCCTGGGAACGCGACTGCCGCCAGAATAATTGCGGTGAGGAGAAACGGGTCGATCGCGAGCAGCCCGTGCATGAGGTCCGTGAAGGAAGGCTCCACGCCTCTCATGTGCATGGGGAAGAAGTTCCAGAGCACGAGCGCGTCGACCGCGTTGAGCGCCATCATGGCCGCCAGCACGCGCACCACGCGGCGGCCGCCAGCCGACATCCAGATGCCCAGCGCAAAGAGGAACATCGCCACGCTCGAGATGGAAAAGAGCAGAACGATGAAATCGCCCGTCGGAGCTCCGATCGCGAACAGCTCGCTCACGGCCTGATCGCGGTAGGTGAATCCCGGATAGCGCATGGCGGCGAGAATGTCGGCCGCCGGATAGAGCACGGCACCCGCGATGCCGCACGCCAGCAACGCGCGTCGCAGCAGCTCGGCGAAATTTAGCGCGGAGGCGACGGCCTCCGGGTGCACGTGTGTGCGAATGAATGACGTTGACATGGGCGCCTCAGCCTCGTCGTTCGCTCGACGTTGGCGTGACAAACCGTGTCTCGCAGTAGGGGAAAGGCGGATTGCATGTCGGGCAATTTCCCCGGCTATTTCGACGGGAATGGACCGCGCATCACGCTCAGGCAGGGAGAACGCGTTCGCTGGTACCTGTTCTCCTGCCACATGCCCGGCCACTTCAAGGCCGGAATGCGCACGCTGTTCGTGGTGAGGCCGGCTGGAGCTCGGCTCGGGCGCGGTGGCCCTGCGCTATGAGCCGCGCAAATAGCGATGGGCGATGCGACTCAGTGGTAGCACGCCTTCTTCTCCGCGGCGAACGACGGAAACTGATCGCCCGCGTCCTTCAGGCTGCGATCGTCGAACGCCGCGCCGAGCGTGCGCATCGCTGCGGCCGGCAGCCCCGCCATGATCGCGGCGTCCACCAGGCAGCGGCAGTAGATCTCCATCGCGGTCGCTTCGCCCGACGCGGCCGCGCCGGCGGTGTGCTCGCTGCACCCCTTCTTCATGGCCTGAGCGGGCGTGACCGCGCGCGGCGCGCGCGGATCGAAGCCAAGCTGCTTCTGCGCGTCGGCCCTGAGCTGTGAGAAGAATCCGGCGTCATCCTCGACATCGGGCGGCAGCGTCCGCCGCTCTTCCGCCAGACGCGCAATGTTCGCGTACAGGTGCGTCATCTGCGGCGACATGCAGTCGGCGGGGTCGATCTGGAAATCATCCGGAATGTCCTCCTGCTGGAATATCACGAACGTCTTCGCGTCGTCGTACGCGATGTCCACCATGTGCGGTCGAACGCGCTTGAAGAGGTTCACGACGTCGTGAAACATCTTTGGCGCATCGCCGGCAAAGGCCGATTTGAACATGTCCTTCTGGCCGTTGTATTCGTTGTAGTAGCCATACTGCAGGAGCGCCAGCGGATCGGGAACGCTCGGACAGATCGTGTTGAATGACTGGCCGAGCGACAGGATGTAGCTGCGCGTGAGTGGATCATCCGCGAGCTGGCCGAAGGTGCCGAGGTAGAGCGAGCTCAGGATGCGCGGCGCGTAGTACTCGCGGAACGTGATCGGCATCTGCGGCCATGCATAAGCGAAGCTGCTCTTGCCCGCGCTGCCCAGTGCGCGGATCGCGAAGCGCTTCGCCGCGGCGAGCGCGGCATCCTGTTTCGCTCCGCTGATCTTGACCGCGACTTCCACGGTGCCGCCGCGAAACGCGTAGAGCGCGCCAAGGCGGTTGCCGGCCCACACCCAGATCGCCGCATCCCCCGGTGAACCGAGCTCCCGCACGCGCAGCGGCAGCAGCGAGCTGTCTCTCATGACCGCGAGCCGGCGCGTGTTCACAGCCTCCCGGTCGGGCTGGTCCACCCAGACGCCGATCGTGACGAGGCGAATGCGGGACGGACTCTCCCCGTAGCCGGACTCATAGTACTTGCACAGCGTTCCCTGGGGGCTTGGCTGCGGTCCAATGAGCGGGCCGCCGACAACGGCCTCCGCTTCCGTCCTGGTAATCACGTTGCACGGGTTCCGGATCTGCGCAGCCACCGGCGCAGGAGCACTCAACACCGCCGCGGCAACGCCGCAGAACGCCAGCCGATGCACAACGCGACGCCACGTCCGCATATCGGCCTCCCTGTCCTGTTTCCCCGCCGCCGCTGGACTCATCTTCTTCGCCAGCCCGTTTGGTGAGGTCCGGCCCGCTTCAGGATCAGCAGGCACAGAAGCTATGATACGGGTGCTCCGGACGCCACGGGCCGGCAGTCGATGTCCCACGCATATGGTGCGGACTCCTCCTCCCGTGAATGCCCCGGCCTGCCCGCCCGAGGTTCCTGCGCGTGCTCCTCTGGTGAATTTCCGGGTTCGCCGTATCGTTAGCGCATGTCCGAACAGCCTCGCCTCACAACGGCCCTGAGCGACCGGTACGTGATCCAGCGCGAGCTGGGCTCGGGTGGCATGGCTGTGGTGTACCTCGCGCATGACCGCAAGCTCGAGCGCGAAGTCGCGCTCAAGGTCCTCCGCCCGGAATTGGGCGCCGTGCTCGGCGCTGAACGGTTCCTCACGGAGATCAAGATCTCGGCGCAGCTCGATCATCCGCACATTCTCACGCTCATTGATTCGGGCGACGCCGACGGCATGCTCTATTATGTGCTGCCGTACGTTCGCGGCGAGACGCTGCGCGACAAGGTCACTCGCGAACGTCAGCTCGCTATCGACGAAGCATTCGCCATCACGAAGCAGGTCGCGAGCGCCCTCGACTACGCCCACCGCCAGGGCCTCGTGCATCGCGACATCAAGCCCGAGAACATCCTGCTGCAGGAAGGCGAGGCGATGCTCACCGATTTCGGCATCGCGCTCGCGGTGAACAAGGCCGGCGGCAACCGTCTCACGCAGACCGGGCTTTCGCTCGGCACTCCGCAGTACATGAGCCCGGAGCAGGCTACGGGCGACCGCACCGTTGACGCGCGCAGCGACCTGTATTCGCTCGCCTCGGTGCTCTACGAGATGCTCGTGGGCGATCCGCCCGTGACCGGGTCGAACGCCCAGGTCATGATCGCCAAGCTCATGACCGAACGGCCCACGCATGTGCGCGTGCTGCGCGACACCGTGCCGGAAGCGGTGGACGCTGCCATCGCCAAGGCGTTGTCCAAGACGCCCGCCGATCGCTTTGCCAGCGCGGGCGACTTCGTGCGCGCGCTCGAAGCGGGCATGAAACCGGAAGCGGCGACCGTTGCGCGTCCCGCCGGAGGCGGTTCGCGCAGCAGTGCATTCAAGGTCGCAGTCGCGGCCCTGATAGTCGCCGCGGTCGCCGCGGTCGCCATTGGCGTATGGACCATGCGCGGCCGTTCGACCCCGGTCGTGGGCAGCCAGGCCTCGCTCAGCAGCAAGACACAGCTCACCGTGTCGGGCGGCATCTACTATCCGGCCATTTCTCCCGACGGCAAGCAGCTCGCCTTCGTCGAACGCCATTGCACGGGCGCCGACTGCACATACTCGATAGTCGTGCAGGACGTTGGCGGCACGACGACGCGGTCCATCCTCGACGGCGCCACGTCGATGTACGACCTGCGCTGGAGTCCCGATCGCCGCAACCTCATCATGAACGGCACGGTTGGCGGGCGACTGGCGACGTATCTGCTCTCCGCCCTCGGCGGTCCGCCCAGGTTTCTCACCTCAGGGTCTGCCGCGTTCTATGCCGATGGCGATTCGCTGCTCATTGGCTCCTCCAATGCGCAGGACTCCGTCTATTGGGTGGGTGTGGCGGGACTCGACGGCGTGGTTCACGACAGCATCGCGGTGCATGGCAACGGCCAGTTCCTTGCCAGCCTGTCGGCCATTCCGGGAACGCGCTGGATTCTCGCGCTCATCGTGCAGGCTCCCCACGGACTGTGGCAGGTGATCGACCGCGACGGCAAGGTGGCGGATCACGTCGTGAACCAGTGTACCTGCGGCGGCATTGGGACCGTGGACGCCGTGTGGCTCGATCGCGCCGGCGACGCCGCCGGTGAATCGCTGGTCCGCATCGCGATCGATCCCGCAACTGGCCATCTCTCCACGAAGCAGGACACGATGGTCACCGGGATGTTCACCAACGTCTCGGTCACCGCCGACGGCTCGCGAATGGTGATGGATCAGGGCGCACTGGACTACACCCTCTGGA
>Ga0157370_10003941_pt1 | contig 17275 bp, 14 predicted proteins | sample C35metaG_FD_113463 | JGI IMG/M metagenome (GOLD analysis project Ga0157370, IMG submission 113463) | Corn rhizosphere microbial communities from Kellogg Biological Station, Michigan, USA - C3-5 metaG | ecosystem: Host-associated > Plants > Roots > Rhizosphere > Soil | place: USA: Michigan...
CGGCCATGCCGAAGTGCTCAGGATTGAATACGATCCATCGGTGATCAGTTATGATGAACTGCTTGAAGTTTTTTGGGCTACACATGATCCTACCACATTAAACCGGCAGGGCAATGATGTGGGACCGCAATACAGGAGCGTGATTTTTTATCATAATGACGAACAAAAACAAAAAGCTGAAAAATATAAAGCCCGTCTTGACAAGAGTGGTGCGTTTGATAAACCCATCGTAACAGCGATTGAGCCATTAAAAAATTATTATCCCGCCGAAAACTATCATCAGAATTATTATATCAACCATACCTCGCAATCGTATTGCTATTTTGTAATAAAACCAAAAGTGGATAAAATCAAAAAGGTGTTTGCTGATAAGATGAAAGTTGATGATTGATAATTGATGATTGACGATTGACAATTCACAGCCATGAATTTTTACTTTTGAATTTTTACTTTTTACTTAGTTCTCTCAATCTTCGTTCTTCTAAGCTCCAGCAAATTCAAACCATTTGCTTTGAAATTTTTTATGTATGGTTGCACAAAATGAACAGCCATGTCGTACCAAAGCGGTACCACGGGCGCATCTTCAATCATCAGTTGATCGGCCTGGCGGTTTAATTGTATTCTTATCGAATCATTATTTTCCTGCAGCGATTGCTCATACAATTTATCAAAAGCCGCATTCTTATACCGCGTATAATTGGGCGGCGCCGGGTTCTTGCTGTAAAAAACACTTAAATAATTTTCCGCATCAGGGTAATCCGCAATCCAGCTTCCCCGGAAAAATAATGCTTCTGACTTTGCCGTTTCTTCGAGCAATAAACTTTTTTGAACGGTTTCCACCTGCACATTTATACCAACTTGTTTCAATTCGCTGGCGATGTAACTAGCATACTCTGCATAATTTGGAATAGTGAGCAAAGTAAAAGTTGGCAAGCCAACACCATTAGGAAAACCTGCTTCCTTCAATAGCTGAAGAGCTTTTGCAGGATCATAACGGTAACCCGTGACCGAAGATGAATCAAAAGACGGCAGCCCTTTTGGAATAAAACCATTCACCGCCGGTATGCCCATCGAGTTGCGGATGTAAGTGATCATCTTTTTTCGATCGAAACCATAATTGATAGCCTGCCTTACTTCCAAATATTTTAAGGGAGAATTTTTTACAACAGCAAGAGAAGTATCATTCAGTATGCCGAGGTATTCAATATTCAGGTACGGATGTGTATCCAAAATTATTTTTCCTTTCCACTCTTTTCTCAAATTGCCTTCCTTGGTAAGTATTTCATCTTTAAAAGATGCATCAACATCATTCATAAAATCGAGGCGGCCCTGCTCGAACTCCAAAAACTCTGTTGCCTTATCTTCAAAAAAAGAAACTTTGATTCCATCAAGATAAGGAAGGCGATTGCCCGCACTGTCTTTTTCAAAATAATTCGGATTCCTTTTCAAAATCAACGCCTGTCCTTCTTCCCATGCAACAAACTGAAAAGGCCCGGTGCCACAGGGATTTCGACGAAAATCTTTTCCATATTTTTCCACCACCTCATGCGGAACCACCGAACAATACTGCATACTCAGAATGCCCAGTATCGGATGAAACGGCGCACGTAATTTTAATTGAAAAGTAGTATCATCAATTGCAGTAAACGGATGCAATGAGTCAACACGATTATTAAATATCCATGCACCGCTGCTTGCTGTATTTTTATTTATGATGCGGTTAAAACTATACACAACATCTGATGCAGCCATCTTTCTTCCCTTATGATTCTGAAACGCATCATTATCCTGAAAGAAAACATCATTGCGCAAATGGAAAGTGTAAGTAAGTTTATCAGGAGATATATCCCAGCTTTTTGCAAGCGAAGGAATCAAATTCAAATTATCATCCGTTTGAACAAGCGTATTATAAATCTGGTGAACCGCCCAGATAATAGATTGATTTTTTGCAAACGCCGGATCCAGCGTAGCAATGCCGGATTGTTCGTTGTAATGAAAAATATTTTTATTAATCGCATGCTGCTTGCAGGAACAGTAAAAACAAAGAATTAAAAACAGTAGGAATATTTTTTTCAATAATAATTTTATAAATGGTGAAATGATTTGATTTTTTAACTCCATCTTTGTTTTGAAAAATTAAATTTAGCAAATGAAAAAGACAGTTTTGTTATTTTGTTTATCGCCTATTTTTTTTAACGCAGCAAATGCGCAAAAATATACACATGCTGATACACTTCGCGGCAGTAATGGCCCGGGGCGCAGTTGGTGGAATGCAACAAAATATGATTTGCATGTAACCTTCAACTTACAAGATAGCACCATCAGTGGTTACAATATTATTTCATTTAAAGCAATAAAGCCAGGCTCGCTGATGCAGATTGATTTGCAGCAACCGATGATAATTGATAGCATATTAATATCCAAACCAGATTTTTCAAAATTTAATAGCAACAAATGGGATCGTGCATTACCTAATGCCTGGGAAAAATTAGATTACACCGAGGATGGGAATGCATATTTTATCGATATTAAGAGCCACGCCAAAATGAGTGCAGCAGTGAACAATTTAACCATCTACTACCACGGCAAACCCCGCATTGCAAAGCGTCCGCCATGGGATGGAGGATTGATTTGGGCAAGAGATAAACAAGGCAATCCATGGATTAGTATTGCCTGCCAGGGGCTCGGCGCAAGTGTTTGGTATCCGTGCAAAGATTACCAGGGCGATGAACCCGACAGCGCTGAAATGCACATCACGGCTCCGTCTGACCTTGTTGCAGTAAGCAATGGAAGAATGAGAGATAAGATTACTAACGGTAACGGATATACGACAACGACATGGGCCGTAGTAAACCCGATAAATAATTATGATCTTATTCCTTACATTGGCAAGTATGTTCACTTTGGCGAAATCTATAAAGGATTAAAAGGTAACCTCACGATGGATTATTGGGTATTGGATTCTGATTTGGTAAAAGCAAAAAAACAATTTAAAGAAGCGCCACGAATGATGCAGGCATTTGAATATTGGTTCGGGCCATATCCTTTTTATGAAGATGGATATAAATTAGTGGAAGCGCCGCACCTGGGCATGGAGCATCAAAGTGCAGTGGCTTATGGCAATCATTTTTTGGAAGGTTATCTCGGCCACGATCTTTCAGGCACAGGTGTAGGATTGAAGTTTGATTTTATCATTGTGCACGAAAGCGGGCATGAATGGTTTGGCAATAATATTACTACAAAAGACCTTGCCGATATGTGGGTGCATGAAGGTTTTACCAACTACAGCGAAGATTTGTTTATTGAATATTGGTTTGGCAAAGCAGATGCAGAGAAATATGAAATAGGCATCCGGAAAAATATTGAAAACCAAGAACCGATTATCCCTGCTTATGGCGTAAATGCGGAAGGGCCTATTGATATGTATTACAAAGCAAGCAACATGCTTTATACCATTCGACAGGTGATTAATAATGATTCATTATTCAGGAAAATTTTATGGGGATTAAATAAAACTTTCTATCATCAAACTGTTACCAGCAGGCAAATAGAAAATTATATCAGCAAAACTTCCGGCATTGATTTTTCAAAAGTGTTTGATGAATATTTGCGCACCATAAAAATTCCAACGCTCGAATACAAGATCAGCAATGGCACTTTATCTTACGAGTGGACCAATGTAGTTCCGGGTTTTGCAATGCCGGTAAAAATTTATAATTCGCAAAACAAGTTGCAATTCATTTACCCAACCGAAAAAATAAAAAAGATGAAATGGACCAAGCCGGATTTGAAAGCAGATGAGCGTTTCTATATTTTGACAAAGGAGATGGAATGAAGATGTTGAATGGTTAAATGGTTAATCATGAATTGTCAATTTTTACTTTTGACTTTTGACTTTTTAATTCGTGTAATTCGTTTAATTCGTGTAATTAACTATAATTTAGCGACACAAATAAAAGTATGTCAGAGGTAAGGAAGCAAAGCATTATTTCAACGGTTTTTGTTTATGCAGGTTTTCTTGCGGGCTTTATCAACACGTATCTTTTTACCCGACAAGGTTCTCCATTTTCAACCGATGATTATGGATTGACACAAACATTCATTGCCGTGGGCAACCTGATGTTTGCTTTTGCCAACATGGGAATGATAAATGTGGTGTATAAATTTTATCCTTATTACAACGATAATCTTCCCAAACAAAAAAATGATTTAATCACATGGGCGTTGCTCATCAGCATTTCCGGTTTTTGCCTGGTGATTGTTGCCGGAGTTATTTTTAAAGACCTGGTGATACGGAAATTTGGCGCCAACTCTGCATTATTTGTTCAATATTATAAATGGGTTTTCCCGTTTGGGTTTTCATTGTTGCTTTTTTCTATGCTTGAAATATTTGCGTGGAACCTCCGGCGATCGGTATTCACCACATTTTTGAGAGAGCTGCTTTTTAAACTCATCACTACCCTGCTTATTTTTTTATTGAGCTTTCATGTAATTTCTTCGTTCGATACATTTATTAAGCTCTATGCTTTTTCTTATGGGTTTGTGGCGGTAACCTTATTGCTATACCTCTTATGGAAAAAAGAATTCTTTCTTTCATTTTCTATTAGCCGTGTTACAAAAAAGTTTTATAAAAAAATAATTTCACTGGCATCTTTTGTTTATGCAGGAGGCATCGTGCTGATGATTGCGCAGTTTATTGACATGCTCGTTATCATGTCTGTTGTGGGCATTGGTGCTGCCGGTATTTTTTCATTAGGCGGCGTAGTGGGCGGCCTGGTGCAGGCGCCGCAAAGAGGCGCCATTGCTGCATCTGTGCCGGTTTTGTCCAAAGCATGGAAAGATAAAGATTATGATAAGATCAATATAATCTACCAACGATCGGGCATTAATTTACTCATTGCTTCACTGGGAATTTTTTTAGTGATATGGCTCAACTACACCGATGCCGTAAACACATTTGGATTAAAACATGAATACCTTAATTCGCAATGGATTTTTTTCTGCATCGGCATTGCACGCATCATTGACCTGGGTACCGGGGTAAATTCACAAATCATCGGCACTTCTACCTTCTGGCGTTTTGATCTGATCAGTGGCATGATACTTTTTTTCCTGATCATTCCATTGAGTTATATTTTGGTAAAACATTTCGGGATTATTGGCGGAGGCATTTCCTTTATCGTTTCATTCAGTGTTTATAACCTGATCAGGATTATTTTTCTGCAGCAAAAATTTAAGATGCATCCGTTCAGTTATAAAACCGTTTATGCCATCCTCATTGCGGTGGCTACGTATTTTATTTGTTATTATTCTTTTTATTCTTTGCATGGCTTTTGGGCAATGGTGCTGAAAAGCTGCGTCTTTATTGCATTGTACGCGGGCGCTGTTATTTATTTCAATCTTTCGCCGGATGTTTTGCCTGTAATTAATACCATTAAGAAAAGAACAAAAAAAATATTGTAAGTATTATATGATGAATGAAGATGCCCTCATTGAGCGAACTATTGATTTTGTAAAATATGAATTACAAAATGCAGAAGGCGGGCACGATTGGTGGCATATTGAAAGGGTGTATAAGAACGCCATTCATATTGCACAGTCAGAAAGTGCCAACCTGTTGGTAATAAAACTTGCCGCTTTATTGCATGATATTGCTGATGCCAAATTTTATGATGGTGATGAAAACATCGGCCCAGAAAAAGCGAAACAATTTCTTGAAAGTTTGATGGTAGAAAAAGAAGTAATCAATCATGTAGTAAATATTATCCGGCATATTTCTTTTAAAGGAGGGAATTTTAAAAATGATTTTTATTCAAATGAATTAGCCATCGTACAGGATGCAGACCGGCTCGATGCTTTGGGTGCCATTGGCATTGCCCGGGCTTTTAACTATGGTGGATTTGCTAACAGGAAAATTTATGACCCCGAAGTACCCCCCGATTTGAAAATGAGTAAAGAGGCATATAAAAAAAGTACGGCACCTACTATCAATCATTTTTATGAAAAACTTTTATTATTAAAAACCAAAATGAATACAGCAACAGGAAAAAAGATAGCTGCAGAAAGGCATTTGTATATGGAAAAGTTTTTGGAAGAGTTTTATGCCGAATGGAATGGAGAAAAATAATTCAAAAAAAAAATTCCGGCGCTTACACCGGAATCATAAAAAAAATTTTATCAACAATCGTTATGATGCATAGCAGTAGGCACATCCGTGTTCCTGTGCACGGCCAACGGCCCACACGCCCGATGGAACCACCTGGATTCCCGGCAACACACCTGCCTTCCATTCATTATAAACAGCGGTGGCATCCATATTCATACTCTGCGCTGCCTCTGCACTGAGCACCATCAGCGCCATATTGCAAACACAAAACATGACTCCATGATCCTGCAATTGATTAACACCAATCTCCACTTCACCAATACCAGGCACTTTAAAATCGCCGGGCGCCGGTTGCCAAAACATATTTCGCACAGATGGCTTTTGTGTTTTTGGATCATCAACTTTAAACATCTCGCCAAACTTATATTTTTCCCAAAGCTGGTTTCCCATGGCGAATGGAATACCTTCATGCCTCAATATAACTACCAGACCTAAATCTTTTTCGGCAGCGCCGGTACTCACATTGGTGAGTTGAAAAACTTTTGGCCATGCAAATGGCATCACGCCATTGGGTTTTACCACATCAAAAACAATCCGGTGCTTACCTTTTTTATCCAATTGATTGAACCATTCATCCGCATCGCCCGGGCTTGGTTCATGGTTGTGTTGTTCAGCAGATAGTTTTAGCGGAGAAGCGAGCATCGTCATACTCAATGCAGCTGCGCCGGTAGCTACATGTTTTATAAATTCGCGGCGCTCTGTAGCCTGTTTGTTACTGGTCTGTTTCATTTTTTTAATTTTTAGTTAATAATCGTGGCTTCAGATATGAAAAGGTAAAAACTTTTTCCGGTACTTGGTGCTTTTTGTTTTAAATTTTATTACCCGCTATAACCTATTTTGCAGCTATGATTTTCGAAAACATTATAATCGGGAAGGGTTTGGTAGGGGCTGCTGCTGCAAAATATTTGCAAAAGAACAGCGGGGATGTTGCTATTATTGGACCCGATGAGCCTGATGTTATTGAAGACGCCATTGTTTTTTCCAGTCATTACGATGAAGGACGCATTCAAAGAATTATCGGGTTAGACGAGGTTTGGACTTTGCTGAATTATGAATCATCCAAACAATATAGCTATATTGAAAGTGAGTCTGGCATTAAGTTTCATAATGCCGACGGATGTCTTTACGTAAACCCAACCGGAATGGACAACTATTTGCATAATGCCAAAAAGCTGGCAGGCAAATTCTTATCTTATCAATTTTTTGAAACGGGAAAAACTATTCATCAACAATTCCCGGGCTTTAATTTTCCCGGTTCATCTGCAGGAATATTCGAGCGGGAGTTGTCAGGTTCTATCAATCCAAGGTTGTTGATAAAAGCACAATTAAAATTATTTGAAAACAACAAAGGTGTTATTATAAATGATGTAGTCCTTAAAGTAAAACATGAGAGAAATCATTTTACTGTTTATACCAATGAAAAGAAAACCTATCATTCAAAAAATGTTTTGTTGTGCCCGGGAGCATTTATTAATTTTTTTGATCTTACTGAGAAAAAATTATCACTCGATCTGAAAAGTGAAACAGTGTTGCTGGCAGAAGTTTCCGCGAAGGAAGCAGCACGGCTTTCAACATTACCTTCATTGCTATATGAAATTAATGAACCCGAATATCAAAACATTTATTTGATAAAGCCATTGAAATATCCTGATGAAAAATATTACCTGAAAATGGGCTGCAATTTAAAAGATGATATACATTTTAAAGATTTGGGAAAAATACAACATTGGTTCAAAGAAGGAAATAGCGATAAAAGCGGTGAAGTATTAAAAGAAGCGCTGATGAAAATAATGCCTTCATTGCAAGCCGTAAGGTTTACTACTGCAAGATGTATTGTAAGCTATACCCATCACCGGAAAGAATATATTGGTAAAATAGCTGAGGATGGATTGTATGTGGCATGCGGGGGAAATGGTTATACTGCCATGTGCTCGGATGCAATTGGAAAAATTGCCGCTCATGTTGTTTTGCACGGAACATTTGTTCAGGGGTTTCCAAAAGAATCTTTTATTCCTGTATTTACAAAATAAAAGAGATTGCCATAGTAACAATCTCTTTTTCGGGTACGCCTTTCCGTTAGTATTTTAATTATTTCCTGTCTTCACCCTGCTTTGCTCATCAGAGGCGCCGCCGGTGCGACGGTGTTGATTTTGTAATGGTTTACCGAAATTATACGTGAATGTAAATGAGCCGGTCCTTGTATCATGTTTCGTTTTTAGGACCACATCAATATCCTGGTAGTTCACATAGCCATTAAAATTTTGCGAAGCAAAAATATCGCGGATGCCGAGTTTAATAGATCCTTTATTTTTAAAAATATTTTTTTGTACCCCTGCATCCATCCGCCACAGTGGTTCAATGATGATCTGGCCTTCAATTCCTCTTGAACGGTAGAAGCCGCTTAATTCAGCACTCCAGCCTTTTTTAAACTTAAACTGGTTATTGATGTTTCCTAAAAATGTAAAACCCTTTACGCTGAGATACCCGCCATCCAGTGCGCCTTTATAAGTATCATGAGTAGCGTTTGTATAAATATTGGTGGTAAAAAATTTTGTTACCGGAAAGTAAGCGCTTACCGAAAGCCCGATGTCGGTTTTTGATGCAATATTTTCTTTCGTTTGAAAAGTTTTGCGCTCGCTGGTGATTTGCTTTAATACATCAGTAAACAGGTTTTTTGTTTTACTGTAATTAATAGTGGTAGTTAAAAAACCATTATAGGTATGTGATAGCTCAATGTTATCAGTAAACTGAGGTTGTAATAATGTATTCCCCACCTCGTAAGTATATTGATCCAGGAAATAATAGAACGGATTGAGGTCTTCGTAATCGGGGCGATCAATTCTTCTTCCAAAATTTACAGAGAATGTATTTTTCTTATCCGCATCATAGCTTATATATGTAGTCGGAAAAAGATTTATATAGTTTTTTGTAAAAGATGAGTCGGGTGTTGCCTGGTTGCCCAACTGGTGGCCGTGTGCATTCGTATTTTCAGCTCGCAGTCCAAGTTGGAATCCCCATTTTTTTATTTGCTTATTAAAGTTTACATAAGCCGCATTAATATTTTCTTTATAAATAAAATGATTGGTTTTTCCATAATCGGTAACATAACCGGAGGGTGTGTTATCAAAATAAAGTGCATCGTTATCGGTAGTAACATAACTGCTCTTCCATCCTGTTTCAAATTTCGCATTGTGCTTTAATGGAAAGGTGAAGTCGGTTTTAGCAGAATAAATATTTATGGTTGCGGGTAAATTTCCTTTCAGTTCATCCGGCGGCCTGTTTACGGTATAGTCGGGGTTTAAATGATTATCCTGGAAAAACTGATCGTGGGTTTGATAATACGTGAGATAATCGAGGTCAACCGTAAATTCTTTTCCTGTTGAATCGAACGAATGGCGGAAATTAAAATTAGCGCCAAAATTGTTTGATTTGCTTTTATCGGCATTGTTTGCAAAAAGAATCGAATCTATCTTTTGATCATTATCTTCTAAAAAAGTTGTATTCGTTCCAGGGTTTGAGGATGGGTTTATAAACCCGGTTAACACTACTCCGGCAGTTGTCTTTTTTGAAATATTAAAATCCATACCTGCCTTTAAATTCTGATAATCGGAAACATGATTCATAAATGAGAGCTGATCAAAAACAGTTTCAAGATTTTTAGTTACGGTATCCCTGAAATTGCGGTGAATGTGCAACTCTTCAAAACCTTTCCAATGAGAAAAGTTGTAATTAGCAAACAAGTTCACCTTTCCTCTTCTGTAATTTATATTGAAGCCTTCATTCGTTTTTGTATATCTGCCTTGCGTTACGCCGGCCGTAAGGCTTCCATTTATTCCCGCGCGTTTATTTTTCTTTGTCTTAATATTAATGATGCCTGAATTTCCTGCAGCATCATATTTTGCAGAAGGGTTCGTCATTATTTCTATCTGGTCAATTTCTGATGCCGGCATGTTCTTCAATAAATTTGCAAGCTGGTCGCCACTCAGGTAAGACGGTTTACCATCAAGCATTATCATCACTCCGGCTTTTCCTTTCAGGCTTACGTTGCCATCTTTATCAACAGTAACTCCGGGCGATTTTTCTAAAACCTCCAACGCAGTGCTGCCTGCGCTGGTGATGGAAGCATCTACATTAATTACCGTTTTATCAATTTTTCTTTCAATGAACGGCCGCCTCGTAGCAACGACGCTAACGGCTGTAAGCGTTTTTGCCTGTTCAATTAACTTTAATGTACCTGCTTTTGTTATTGAATTATCAGTTACGTGCAATACCGCAGTGTTACTTTGCAAATGCCCGGTGGAAGTTGCGATGATATAATAATCACCGGCAGGAATATTTTCAAACACAAAATTGCCTGTCTTATCAGCAAGGCTGATTTTTACAAGTGAGGAGTCTTTTGCCTTGTACAGCGAAAGTGTAGCTGCATCAATTATCTTTTGATTGCCTCCGTCCACCACTTTTCCACTAATGGTCCCGACGGACGACTGTGCATATATAAAGTTGATTATCAGTATAAAAAAAATGGTTAAGTTTATAATTTTTCTCATTTTGCTGTTATGATTATGTTTAAAATACTACATCGCAAAGCTATGTACTTTGTTTTGCATAGTACATAATAATACATGGAAGGCTATATTTCTTTATGACCGGAAATTATTCATTATACGATTGGCGAAACAGGAAGGTTACACGCGTGCAGCAAAAATTATTTTCGTATATGCATAACCGTTAGTTGTAACAAAAGTGCATAGAGTAAAATATTATTAAGAAGCAGTGGTTATTTTTTTTCTTCCAAAATAAATAATTCCAATAGTGCCCGATAAAACAAGCACCAAAGAAATTATTTCTGCCTGTGTTGGATGAATGCCAAAAATTGAATAGGTGGTGTTTACCCTGATTGTTTCAACAAGAAACCGTTCTATTCCGTTTAATAAAAGATATATGGAAAATAAAACACCCGGTGCAGTAATTTTTTTTCGTATCCCCCACAAAAAAAGAAATAACAAGGTGCAGGCAATGGTTTCATAAAACGGCGTAGGAAATACAGGCTGGGGCAAAGCCCTGCAATATTTGCCCTCGCAATTTTTCAATAAAATTCCATCTTCATTTACATTGTGCGGGTAAGTATATGCAAACAGCCATGTTGGTAAAAAAGAAGGCCCTTTAAAACTCTTATGCGGAATGGTTTCAAATGATGAAGCGATCCTGTCTGTTACAGTTATTATACCACCTGTGGAATCTTTGACTTCTCCCGATAAAAAATAAGTTGAATACTTTCGCACTTGTTCATCATACTGATCGGGTGAAGCAGCTACTACATGCCCCGGCGTGTCGCTGATATAAGCGCTGTTAAAAACGCCCCAATCGCCATCTCCTGCTACCTGGCAACCGATTCTGCCAATTGCATAAGCAATCATTAAAGCAGGTGCAGCGGCATCGGTAAGATGAAGCAGATTGATTCCTTTCCTTTTTGCAAAAACAAGAATGGCAATTGCCGCACAAATAAGTCCTCCATAAAAAGTAAGCCCGCTTGGTGAAAGTAAATTAGCAAGCGGAGCTTTGATGAAACGATCCCAGTTTTCGAGATTATCAAAAATTTTAGCACCGATAATTCCGAATATGAGTGCATAAATAACCATATCTCCTACCCTGTCGTGAGGCCAAACACGGATGGTTCTCTTTTCCGGTGTTGCCAGTTTCTGTTTGTTCTTATCCCTGAACTTGAGATATATTAATAATGCAGCAATCAAAATTCCTCCTATCCAACTTCCCTGCGAAGAAAAAATGTATTCCTGTATATCTATATTCTGAGCATGGCTTGCGGCAATTACACCAATAAGTTTATATCCAAAAATAAATCCTGCAAGTCCGTTTAAAATAAAATCAAACGTGGTGGCCGGTTTGCCCACTACTATCCCTTCTTCGCGTGGATGCAAAAGCCCGTTCTTCTCTTTTCGCTTTAGCTCCAATGTAAGGCAATAAGCAGCAGCTATAAAAGCAAGCGCCACAAAAATTCCGAAAGTGTAAAATATTTTTAAAGCATTTATTTTCCAGCCAAACCAATCGTTGATTGCGTAGTATAAATTTGGATACATCTGCCGTTTTTATTTTTAAAATGGGTTTTCTCAGGCGTTATTGAAAGATGTAAAAATAAATAACGACCAAACGGGTTAAGATTAATGACTCTTTATTATTGCGAAAACAAGGTGCAAATTTAATACGGCTACTCTTCATAACAACAAAGTTTTTAAAAACATTTGTGAAACTTTGTCGTACAATAAAAATAAAAGCGACATACTGGCTTGCGAATAACTCTTAAATGACATAAAATTCCAGGTGGTATTTTATTTGATCATACAAGGGAAATTAAAAAAAATATTATGACATACGTAAAATTTAACCACCCCGCATTAAAAACTTTCGACAGTTTTTTTGACAACCTGGTAAATGAATTCCCCACGCTGCAAAGCAATGGATTCTTTCCTCCGGTAAACATCTATGAAAAGAAGGATGCTTACGAACTGGAATTGAACGTACCGGGCAGAAGCAAGGAAGATTTTAAAATAACTGTTGACAACAATGTGCTTACCGTTTCTTTTGAAAAGAAAGAAGAAACCAAAAACGAAGACACCAAACAAATTAAGAAAGAATTTTCTTTGCAATCGTTCAAACGTTCATTTACGCTTGATGAAAAAGTGAATGCAGAAAACATTATTGCAAAGTATGAAAATGGTTTGCTGGTGGTAAGCCTTCCGAAAAAGGAAGAAGTAAAACCGGAAGTAAAACAAATTGCCGTAAACTAAATTGCCAGTCTTCGTATAGGCCTTCCCGTCAGGTGAAGGCTTTTTTATTTATAGCCCAATATCTTCAGCATGCTTTGGGCATTCTGTTCTTTGGCATGAACCCAGTCAATGATTTTCCCGTTTTTATCTTTATCCAGCACCACATATTGCGGCGAAGGAATGAGGCAATGTTTTATACCGCCGTAGCCGCTTATCTGGTCCTGGTATGCGCCGGTGTGAAAAAATCCTACATACAATGGCTCGCCGTTTTCAATCTTTGGCAAAAATACTTCGTTGATGTGTTCTTCGGAATCGTAGTAATCGTGGCTGTCGCAGGTAATGCCGCCCAGGGTTACACGCTGGTATTCGGCATCCCATTTATTTATGGGCAGCATCAGGAATTTTTCGCCAATGCCCCATGTATCGGGCAAAGTGGTGATGAAGGATGAGTCAATCATATACCATGTTTCGCGATCGTTTTGTTTTTTCTCGGCCACCACGCTAAAGATGTGCGCCATACTTTCTCCCACGGTGTAGCTGCCAAACTCCGTGAAGATGTTGGGCATGGGCACCTTACTTTTTTTGCAGGCGGTTTTTATATTACGAACAATTTCATTAATCATAAACTGGTAATTGTATTCGAAGCCCAGCGAATGTTTAATAGGAAACCCGCCGCCAATGTTTATGGAATCCAGTTCAGGGCAAATTTTTTTCAACTGGCAATACAGGTTAATGATCTTGTTCAGTTCGCTCCAGTAATAAATGTCATCTTTAATTCCTTTATTCAAAAAAATGTGCAACATCTTCAGTTCAAACTTTTGTTCATAACCTTCTATCTCATCTACGTAAAATTCAAGAATATCTTTACTGCGAATACCGAGGCGTGAAGTATAAAACGGGAAAGTGGGTTCTTCCTCTGCAGCCACTCTTATTCCGATTTTAAAGGGAACCTTCACCGATTTGCGATATGCTTTCAGTTCATTTTTGTTATCCAGAACGGGTATCACATTCTTAAACCCTGAATTGATCAGCCTTGCAATCCGACTGGTGTAAGGTTTTTGTTTAAAGCCATTACAAATAATAAAAGTATCCTTCGTGATTTTTTTTGCCTCGTATAATTTGTTTATAATTTCAATATCATACGCAAAAGATGTTTCGAGGTGCACATTATGTTTAAGCACTTCTTCCAGCACAAAAGAGAAGTGAGAGCTTTTGGTGCAATAGCAATAAAAATATTTTCCTTCGTACTTATACTTTTTAAAAGCATCCGCAAACATTTTTTTTGCCTTGTTTATCTGCATCCCTATTTTGGGCAGATAGGTAAGCTTCAGCGGGGTGCCATACTTATCAATCAATGCCTTTACATCTACATCATTGTATTGCAGGTAACCATCGTTCAGTGTAAAATCGCTTTGAGGAAAATTAAACGTTTGACTAACGAGATCGAGATATGAATTGTTCATTGAAATGGTGACAGGTTAATATAAAAGTTTTACAAATGTAAAAGTTTGGAATATTTTACAAATAAAAAACCGTGCTGTTTTTTCAGCACGGCACGAAATAGTTAAGATATTTTATTTTACCGATTGAACAAGGTTTTTAAAACTCTCCGGTTCGTTCATGGCCATATCGGCAAGAATTTTCCGGTTGAGGTCAATATTTTTTTCACCAAGTTTATGAATAAACTGGCTGTAGGTAAGCCCTTCGGCCCTTACAGCCGCGTTGATACGGGCTATCCACAATTGCCGGTATTCGCGTTTCTTTTTCTTACGGCCCACATAGCTGTAGGTCATCCCTTTTTCCATTACATTTTTGGCAACGGTATAAACGTTTTTCCTTTTGCCATAAAAACCCTTGGCTGCTTTAAGTATTTTTTTTCGTCTGGCTCTTGATGCTACTGCATTTACTGAACGTGGCATGATTTACTATTTTAGATTTTCCGATTTCTGATCTCAGATTTAAAGTCAATTAAATCTAACCATCATTTTTTTTATAATAATTAATTTTTCCCCTTCGGGGTTAGGGGCTTTTATTTCAAACGAAGCAGGCGCAGTACAAATGGCCTGTTTGCATCGCTAATCAATCCCTTCTTACGGAGGTTGCGTTTGCGCTTGGTGGTCTTTTTTGTAAGAATGTGTCGTTTGAAAGATCGCTGATAGGTAATTTCGCCGGAGCCGGTTACTTTAAAGCGCTTCTTGGCGCTGGAATTGGTCTTAACCTTTGGCATTATGCTGTCATTTAATTTTTACGCCCTCGCCGGCGCCCCGAACAGACGGAGACTTATGGAGCCATGTGGGCAATATGTTTTATAAAAAAACCCGTTTTGCAAAACATAAAAAGCCAAACGGGTTGCAAAAGTAAGGGATTTTTTTTAAAAAGGAGCGCTACCAATTGAAGAATTTGCTGCAAGCCGTGTTATTACTGCGAAGCAAAAACTTTTTTCAGTAAATCAGTAATGCGTGCAGCAGGATCGGTTCTGATTTTTTGTTCTTCCAAACCGATGTGATAAAACAATCCGTCCAAAGCCTTTTGTGTTACGTAAGCCGTAAGATCGGTATTTACAGGTTTTGGGCTAAACCTGTTATAAACGGAAAAAATATCTTTCCAATACTTCGTAGCATCCACCTTTTGTAGCGATTGAGATATGATTGGCGAAAATGAAGCGGTAAGCGCTGCGGTGGTTTTATCTTTCAGATAATTTGTTGCAGCAAGGTTTCCCCCGCGTAAAATTCCAAATGCATCTTGTATAGTCATTTGCTTTATAGCATCCAAAAAAATATTGCCCACAGATTTTGTTGCATCTTCCGCAGCACGATTCATAGAAAGAACTGCTTTGTCCACTACACTTCCGAAACCCGCATCACGCAAGGTTTTTTCCACCTTCTGTGCTTCAGGCGGCATTAATATTTTTACTGCTGCATCGCCAAAAAAGCCATTTAATACACTTAACTTCATCGCGGCGGTGTCTGTACCAAATTCCAACGCCTGCTTCAATCCCGCAACTACTTCATCATTGGTAAGTGTTCCATTGTTAATGCTGCCAAGTATATTCTTTGCGGTATCACATCCGTTCGATATAAATGATGAAATAATAACAAGGAATAAAAATTTTCTAATCTTTTGCATTGGTATTATAATTTATCCGATCGTATTGTTTTACGTAAATAAAATTTGAAACTCCGACAAGATACTTAAAAAAATAATTGTAGTTCCGCAGCGCATTTCACGAGTGCATACATTTTTTTATAAAACTATCCATAGCGCTTTGTATGGCTAATGACTAATGACTACGGACTTTTGTAATACCTTGTATTTTTTATCAACCTTCATTAGCTACCTTCGCGAAAATTTTTAAGAATCTTTATCCCGCTATAAAAAATGTACGACAAGGTATTAAGATATATTGAAAAAATAAATCAATGGCGTAAACGAAGAATCTCCAATTCAAACTTTTTAATACTTGCTGCGGCAGTAGTGGGTGTTTTTGGCGGCATTGCCTCTTCTATATTAAAAGAGCTTACTCATTTTGTAGCGAGTTTTTTACAGAGAGATGTGCATGGAGAATATAAATATTACCTCTATCTTTTTTTTCCATTAATTGGCATCATACTAACGGTAACGTATATACGAACATTTATCAGGCGCAGCAAATTTCAACATGGCATTCCACCCGTTTTATATAATATATCGCACAACTCCAGCAAACTTGATTTTCACAATATCTACAGCCAGGTTATTACCAGTGCGCTTACCGTGGGCCTTGGTGGCTCTGCAGGGCTGGAAGCTCCTGCCGTAGTAAGTGGTGCATCTATTGGTTCCAATATCGGTCGCTTCTTTGGATTAAATTACCGCGAAACATCCATGCTGTTAGCCTGTGGCGCTGCAGCCGGTATTGCAGGCGCTTTTAACAGCCCGGTAGCTGGGATGATCTTTGCAATGGAAGTGATTATGCCGGAGTTTTCCATACCTGCATTTATACCATTGCTTATTGCTTCCGCATTTTCATCCGTTGTTTCGCAGGTTATTTATCATGAGCCGCTGTTCATATTTGTTGCCAAAGGCGATTGGGCGCTGAAAGCGATTGGGTATTATCTTATATTCGGCATTATCGTTGGCATTTATTCTGTTTATTTCAGCCGGCTCAATGCATATTTATTCCGGGCATTGGGTAAAATAAAAAAAAGTTACCCCAAAGCTATAGTTGGTGGCATTACTCTTGGTATTATGATTGCGCTGATACCGGCATTGTATGGCGAAGGATATATCACGATCCAGGAACTGCTCGACGGGCATTATCAAACACTTTTAGCAAATAGTTTCTTTTCAA
>Ga0157370_10003942_pt1 | contig 17271 bp, 11 predicted proteins | sample C35metaG_FD_113463 | JGI IMG/M metagenome (GOLD analysis project Ga0157370, IMG submission 113463) | Corn rhizosphere microbial communities from Kellogg Biological Station, Michigan, USA - C3-5 metaG | ecosystem: Host-associated > Plants > Roots > Rhizosphere > Soil | place: USA: Michigan...
CTTTTAATAAGGCATGATAGGCATGAAATGTGCCCAAAACCCCTGATCCAACTATGATTAAATCATATTTATCTTTCATGTGTAAATTGTTTTGATGTATTATAGTTTTTCCTTTATTCAAGTATATAAAGGAGCTGTGTTAATTTTTATGTGTTTTTTGAATTTGCGCTTAAAGTAATTAAAGGACATTACCGTGGTTATTATCCCAACGAAGGATAACAGGTAAATACAAGTGGTAAAAAAGCTCAAGAAGGAAATATTCTTATCTCCAAAATTTTTAAAGAATAAGACCAAAACACTTCCCAAATATCCAAAAGCATCGGCTATGTAGATTAAAAATCCGGTGTTTCCGTCTATTTTATAAGTGGCAATCATTCGGTCAAAAAACAAACCGTTAAACGGAATATAGCAAATGTACATGCCAAATCCTGAGATCATCATCCACGAAAGCGGCGACAATAAATGCTTTTGAAATAAGAAAGTCGTTAAACCAATAAGCACTGAACCTATGAATAATACCAAGTGATAATTTTTAAACGCTTTGTAGTTGTTTTTCATGCTTCCTAAAAAACCTAAAATAACCAAAACCGAAATTGCTATAGGAATTTCTGAATACATATAAATGGATATACTTCCTTTATAGCCTAATGAATCCCATAATTCTCTGGCAAAATTATCTCTAAACTCCCTCATTGCCGTCAACATTGCATAGAATACAATGATGATCGTTAACGGAAAAGCAAACTGTCTGAACAACAAAGCACGTTCTTTTCTATTAAGCGGTTTTCGTTTAGATCGTAAGGCTAAATCTTCGCTGTCGGGATTTGGAATTTTCTCCAGAAATAAGGAGAATAATACCAACGGAATTATAAAAATTAAACCCGAAACAAAAGGCATCCAAAACTCGGTACAGCCCAAAACTTCCAATACAAATACACCAACAGATTTTGCTGCTCCTGAGGAAACAATAAAACTGGAACATAAAATAACGCCTAATAATTCTGTGGTTTTTCTTCCTTCGATGTACGAAAAAACAATTCCCCAGATCATTCCCAGCGGTAATCCGTTTATGAATAAAAACAGAATGTTATATGGTGCGGGAACTAACGCAAAACCCAATAAGGCCAGCTCTGAAATGGCTATAAAACTGATTAAGTATAGGATTCGTTTAGCCGATTTTAATTCGGATATTATTTTGATTCCTAAAAACTTAGAAAGTGTGTATCCTAAAACCTGTGCCAGAATCAATAAGATTTTATAGTCAATTCCCCAAAAAGACATAGTATCGAATGTTGCTACCGTAAAAGGTTTCCTGAAAGCATACATGCAGAAATAAGTTCCAAATGCGGCTATGGAGGTTTTTAATATAAAACTGAAATTAGATGCTTTTGCAGTCATTTGTTTCAAGGTTTGAGTGATAGTTGTGGTTGTAAAGTCTAGAGGAGTATAAAACCTATTGGATGCGGTTAGTTAAAAAAAATAAACTGTAAAAATAAAACGGACCAACACCCAACAGGTTAACTTATAGTTGTCTATAGATTATATTTAAGACCAAGATTGAACTTTGCTCCATAATATTCCACCTGTTTTGGTCGATTAGGAGTTTCTCCAAAATGATACATTAAAGGCTCATTTAAAACGTTGTTTACATCACTAAAAATGGTAAAATGACCGCCAATTTTATAAGAAGCAGAAAAATCTAGTGAGTTGTATTTACCATAATAAATATCGTTCATGTCGGTATTTTTTGCATTAGCATCAAAACTTATGGCGTATGCTCCTTTATGATTGAATGCGGCTCTTACGTTCAATTTTCCGGTTTCGTAAAACAATTGGATGTTGTATAATTCTTTTGCCTGATAAGGTGTTGATACTTTTCTTCCGTTAGGATTATTAGCATTTTTTCCTAATGTCATTTCAGAATTCATAAGGGTAGCATTGATCTGAGTTCCGAAATATTTTAGGAATCCCGGTAAGAAGCTGAATCTTTTTGTGATTCCAAATTCAACACCGCCAATCCATGCATTGCCTCCATTTGTAGGCGAACTGATTTCTATATCCGAAAGTCCGTTAATTGAACCCTGATACGTATCATCAAAAATTGGATCTGTAATCGATTTATAAAATACTCCCGCATTAATCAATCCTACTTCATCAAGGAAATATTCACCTAATAAATCAAAGTTCCAGGAGTAAGTTGGGTTCAAATTTGGGTTTCCTCCTGCGTATTCTCCATCAATTGTATTTAAAGATCCTGCCGGCGAAATATCTCCAAAGTTGGGTCTCGCAAAGGTTCTTGTTGAAGCAAAACGTAAGTTTAAATTCTCTATTGGAGAATATTTTACATGAAGCATAGGCAGTACTGAAGTATATGTTTTTGTGTTTTCAGCATCGACTACAACATCATTTTCTACTGTTTTTCCTGTAACTTGTGTAATGGTATTGGTAACTCTAACTCCGCCTAGAATCGTCCATTTATCATTTAATAAATACGTTGCCATTGCATAAGCCGATGAAGTGGTTTCGCCTACATTAAAGTTTCTTCCCAAACCTTTTCCTAATTCCGGAATTTGAGAATCTACAGGGTTTAATACCAGATTTCCTTGTGAAGTATTAAATAACTTCGTCATTCCGTCAGTCGATAAAACCGGACCAAAAGTGTTACCAATATTGGTTCCTGTTTCCCTGCGCATATAATCTGTTCCGCCTGGCTGATTGATTAAATCAGAACCATAATTAGATAAAAATGGTGTTGGCGATCCTGTCCAGTTGTAATATTCGTCTCTAAAAGTGGCAATACGATCTTTGTCTGTCAATTTTGCACCAAATTTCAATTTCAGGCTTTCATTAAAATTGTGCTCATAATTTACGGCCGCAATAATATTGTCACGCTCTACAATGCTGATTTTATACAATTCAAGCGTAGAGAATTTCATTTTCGCTGGATCTGTTTTGAAATTTGGATCAGAATAAAAATCAAATATCGATTTTGGGTTTTTAGGATCCAGCATTCCTCCGTCTGCTGCCCAATATGCTCTTGGACCTCCCGCTCCGCCGCTCGCTAATGGAACCGTATTTAAATATTCGGGTTTAACCCCAACTCCGGTTTGGTTGAACTGAATTAAGAAATAACTGTTGTCCTCTGCGTTTGGAATATTTCCGTATTTAAACTCATTTCTGTACGAAGCCAGACTCCAGTCTAAGTTTCCGTTTGGCAATTGGTGTTTTCCGCCTAAGTCAATGCCGACAAACTGCGTTTTTAATTCATTATGAATATCTTGCTGTTCTACAGTTAAAGTATTCGCAGCACTGCTGAATTTATCAAATCTAATACGGTGTTTGTAGTGTGTTTCTTCATCAGAAAGTCCGCCGTAAGTAGCTTTCAGGAAAATTTTGTCTCTCGATGACGGATTAAATTCCATCGCCGCATTTAAACCCGTTGTTTTTCTAACTCCGGTATAATCTCTTAATTCTAAGCGGTAAACTCCCTGATCGCCTTGTCTTCTGGCTTCGTAGTTGTCTGTAGCCCAGTTTCTGTCCCAATAAGTTCCATTGATAATATAACCGAACTTTCCGTTTCTGGTTTTATCGCCAATCGTAAGCGATCCACTGTAAATTCCTTTATCTGATTTTTGATTGTATCCGCTAAAAATACTCGCTTTAATTGTTTTTTTGGCTGGCGCTGTCTGTGTGGTAAAATTTACGCTTCCGCCAATGGCATCTCCGTCCATATCTGGCGTGATGGCTTTTGTAGCTTCTACATAAGCGATTAAATCTGATGGAAAAAAGTCAAATGCTGTGGCTCTTGAAGTTGTTTCTTCTTCGGCTGTTGGAATTCTGTTTCCGTTAATTGTTGTTGATGACCAAAAAGGCGGTAATCCTCGCACCGAAACAAAACGTCCCTCACCCTGATCGCGTTCTATAGAAACTCCAGGCATACGCTGTACCGTTTCGGCTGCATTACGGTCTGGTAATTTTCCAATACCATCGGCTGCAATTACGTTTACAATGCTCATTGATTTTTTCTGCATGTTCAGCGCTCTTGCCTCGCTGTTTCTCTGGCTCATGCCGCTTACTACTACTTCGTTTAATTCTTTTGAATTGGTTTCTAATCGAATGATCCCTAAATTCAGTTGTTGGTTTTCTTTTACTTCAACTTTTATCGTTTTTACTTCGTATCCTATATAAGAGATCTGCAATTCGAAACTTCCTGATCTTACATCTTGTATGGTAAAATAACCACTGAAATCGGTCGTTGCTTTTTGATTATTGGATAATATGATAGAAGCTCCCGGCAATGGAGATTGTGAGTCGGTAACGGTTCCTCTAATAGTTCCTTTTTGGGCCGTTATGTTTTCCGCAAAAAGCAAAAGAGATAAAATAAAAATTGCCTTGTAAATTGTTTTCATGGTTAGTTTGTTTACAAATATTAAATTTATTAAAGCAAATTAACTATGATTTTTACAAATAGTGAAAAATTTAAAATTATGGAATTGTTAAAGAAATGAAAATTAAGCAAGGTGTTTTGTTAAGGATTTGTAAAAGAAATTAGTTTAAAATTTTGTAAAAAAGCACTTTAAACCAGTATTTACAATAGAATACGCAATAATCGCATATTGACGAATGTCAGAAATCATCAAGTTTGGGTTGCTTTTTTACTTAACAATTAAAATTTGACACCATCCATTTATTTACAAATAGTAAATTTTATGAAATAAAAAATGTGAGATTTATAATTAAACGAAATGATCCGAACCTATTAACCGGATTAATCCCGATAGCTATCGGGAGGCCCTACAAAATCTATCGAGCCAATGGCTCTTTTTTACAAATTATAACTTCAACAATATATTTTATATAAATAACAATGAAAAAAATTCCGTAGGAATGAGAAATACTGTAGCAACTCCCGATAGCTATCGGGATTAATCCGTTGAATAAAATTATCATATTACATAAAGTTCCATAGGAACGATCTATTTTTATTGATGAATTGCAGATTTAGAATAACAACAATTAAATAGATAAAATTCTAAACAGCATTATCTACATAATATATATATCGCTCCTATGGAGCTTTGATACTTGTCTCATAGATTATTTTCTATAAATATTGCGCCCTTCCAGGGCTCCGGAGGAGCTTACTATTTATAGAAACTTTAAGGTTTTGCGTTGTCAAAGCCCCATAGGAGCGACATATATATTTATTGATGAATTGCATATTTATAATTAGCTGCAGCTAAATGATCAACTCATTAAATAAAAACGTTTTTAAATTTCATAAATTTGCACCCCAACATTGGAAAAATAAGTACAGTGTTTAATTTCGGCATTACAAATACATGATTATACAAGATTTAGTGGGCAGCTTTTCTATTTCAGGAAGCAATCAGGAAGAGAGTCAGGAAATAACTTATAAAGGCATTTTGAATTTGTCTTTAGACCATAATAACCGAATTACAGCGCAATGGCTTATTAACGATACCCAGCAGCAAAAAGGCCACGGTTTCTTTAAAGACAATATTCTGGTTATAAATTTCAGTTATAAAGGAGAAGAAAATAAAACCTACAAAGGCGTAGCGGTTTACCGATGTATAACCAAAGATGTACTCGAAGGTTTTTGGTCTGAAAAACACGGAAACCCACTTTATTTAGGAGCAGAACATTGTTTAAGGCTCAAAAGTACCGAAACACTGAGCTGATAAGAATAAAAAAAGACTGTAGAAAAAATATGTCGTTCCTATGGAGCTTTATATTGTAAATATTTATCCTTTGCTATAAATATTTCGCTTCTCTGAAGCTTACAAAAAAAGCTAAATCTTTCGATTTAGCTTTTTTGTTTTTAGTGCTATTTTAAATAGGCTTACTTAGCATCAAACCATAGTTTTGTAGTAAGAAGGTCTTTACCCTGAACCGCAATTGCTGCTTGATAACTAGCTCCGTTTAACGATTGCTCTGTACCCGGGTAGAAGAAACGCGAAGGTATCTTTCCGTCAAGAACGGTAGCCGGGCCTGCTGTTAATACTGGATAATCTAATCTTCTCCATTCTGTAAAAGCATCAAGACCTTGTCCGTAAAATGCAATCCATTTTTGCGTACCAATTGATTTAGCATAATTAGCTGCATCATATTTTACAGAAGCCTGATTCAGATAGTTAGAAATAGCAGTTGTATTGGTAATTCCAAATTGATTGAATGATGCCGTTATGGCGTCTTTATACAATTGCTCTGCATCTCCAGAGATATAACCGCGAGCTGCCGCTTCGGCAAGATTAAACAATGTTTCAGAATAGGAAGCAATTACTGCAGGCGAAGCCGAAGTCAGGAAGTAAGTTCCCGGTTTAGATGTTTTAGCAAAACCCTGGCTGTTAGCATCACTGTTAGATAATCCGTTTGCACCACCCACATATTTACCAACAGTTGCATCTGATGGAAGCTGTGCGTAAACCGGTAAACGCGGATCTCCTAATTCAGTTAATTTATCTACCAATGTTTTCGAAATACGATAATCGTCACGAGTTTCAAACCAAGCCGAAGCAGGGTTTTGCTGAGGCGAACTTGTATAGGTAAACTTAAAAGTATCGTTGTTACTGCTTAATACACCCGCTGCATCGCTTGTTGCATCAATTGCAGCTTGTTTTGCTAAAGCTGGTTCTTTATCAGAAATTCTCAAAGCAATACGCAAACGAAGTGAGTTTACCAGTTTCTTCCATTTTAAAATATCTCCTTTATAAGACAAGTCGCCTGTTACAGCTCCGTTTGCTGTACCTAATAAAGACTGAGCTGTTTTCAAATCTTCCAATAATCCTGTATATACTTCTTTTTGAGTATTATAAGCTGGTGTTATTTTTTGACCTGCTTCTTTATAAGGAATGCTTCCGTAAGCATCTGTCAACAATAAAAAAGTCCATGAACGCAGCGTTAAAGCAATTCCTTTGTAGTTTGAATTGGCCTGATCTGCAGGGAAATTTAGAATTGTGTTCAAATCTGTAATTAAAGTTGCATATCCTGTATTCCACAAAGAAGTGAAAGACGTATTCGAAACATCGTATCTGTCTGGCTCTGTATATTGGATTTTAGCCCAATGCTGCACAAATAATAAAGATGAATCAAAGTTGTTTGTTGATCCCCAATACAAGTCGGCTCCCTGTTTTAATGTTCCTGTTAACAGGTAAGGTGCCAATGGAGTTTCAGTTGCATTTGGATTTTTGTTAATTTCGTCCAAAGTATCACTGCATGAAGTCAATGAGACTGCAAACAGCGTTATATAGGCTAGTTTTTTTAGCATGATTCTGTGTTTTAAAATTTAATATTTAAATTAAGACTGAAATTTCTTGTCGTTGGTAAAGCTAAACTCTCCAATCCTTGCGCATTTCCAGTATTGAAAGCAGTTTCCGGATCGATGTTTGGTGCATCTTTATAAATAAAGAACAGGTTACGACCTACTGCAGTAATGCTGGCTCCTTCTAATCCTAATTTTTTAGCAAATGATTTATTGAAATTATAAGCTAATTTTATCTCTCTCATTTTTACAAAAGTCGAGCTGTAAATGTAAGCTTCACTAATGTTGTAAGAGGCTTTGTAATATTCTTGTGCACTGATTACCTGATTGTTTGGAGTTCCATCAGCAAATACTCCTTTAAAGATCATACCATCATCAAAAACTTGCGCTCCGCCTGGTGCCGCACCACTTGGCAATAAAACTTTTGTATTACCATTTACGTAATAGTTTAATCCGCCATTTTCAGCTCCACGACCCGGAAGCGTTTGGTCTAATACACCTGTATAATTACCCGTTCTGTTAGTTCCAGAGAAAAGCTCTCCTCCTACACTTGCATCAACAAGGAATGACAATTCGATGTTTTTATAAGTCAAAGTGTTCGTAAGACCCGCTAGATAATCAGGAGTATAATGTCCTAAAACTTTCTTTTGAGGATCCGCTTTTGGTAATCCGTTTGCACCCACTACAATATTTCCGTTTGCATCACGCTGATAGGCTGTTCCGTAAAGTGCGCCATAAGCCTGTCCTACAGATGCTAATACATCTACTCCACCAGAGGAACCAATTGTATAGTTCTGAATTTGTCTATCGTAGTCCAGAATTTTTACTTCACTTATATTCTTAGAATAGTTTACGCCAACATTCCATTTAAAACTTTCTGTTTGAATAGGAGTTCCGTCTAACTGAATTTCGATACCACGGTTGTTAATTTTTCCTGCATTAATTAATTGTGAATTATAACCGCTTGAAGCTGTAGTTTTTATCTCCAAAATTTGATCAAAACTGTTTGTGTTATAATACGCTGCATCAAAATGTAATCTGTTTTTCCAGAAAGAAGCCTCAAGACCCACCTCAGTAGAACGTGTAGTTTCTGGTTTTAGGTTCTCGTTAAGTTTCTTTTGAGAAGAAGTCTGGATTGGATTTCCGTCGAATGCCGTTTGGAAATTGTAAATTGTAGACAATTGGTACGGATCTGCATCGTTACCTACTTCAGACCATCCACCACGAATCTTCAAGAAATCAAGCGTATTACTTTTTAAATTGAAAGCTTCAGATAAAATTAAACTTCCGTTAAAAGATGGGTAAAAATAAGAACGGTTGTTGCTTGGTAATGTAGACGACCAGTCATTACGTGCCGTTACGTTGATGTAAGCATAGTTTTTATATCCAAATTGTGCCGAAGCATAAGCACTATATACTCTTAATCTAGATAATATATTCGATGATGTTAATGGGTCACGTGAATTTGTTAAAGTATACAAATCTGGTACAGCAAGACGAGGCGCTTTTTGATAATTGTTTGCATCGCTGTGGTTACGGATGTTGAATCCGGCAAGAGCATCTACACTAAAATCATCATTTAATTTTTTAGTATAAGTAAAAATACCCTCTGTATTTTGTTCGTTTACCGTGTAAGCATCTTCAGCATAAGATCCAAAAGGCGTTCCGTTTGTACCATACTTAATTTCGTATTTTCTACGGTCGTTATAGTAATCAACTCCTGTACGGAATTTAAAGTTAAGACCTTCAGCAAGTTTAGCATCTAAGTGAATATCTCCAATGATACGATTACGCTGCTGGCTTGTAGTATTGTAATAAGCATTCCAATACGGGTTGCTGTAGTAACTGTTGTTCCAGTTAACATTTCTGTTATTTCTAAGTTCATTGATATCTACCTGACGTCCGAACCAAAGAAACTGAAGCATTACACCTGCAGCACGGTTACCAGACGGACCACCTGGCAAAGCAGGAGCATCAGTCACGATATAGTTAGCATTTACACCAACTTTAATATTTTTAGAGATTTGATAGTTCGTGTTAATAGTAAAGTTTGTTTTGTTTACTTCACTATTAGGAACTGTTCCTTGTTGTTTTTGATTGTTTACTCCTAAACGGAAATCTGATTTTTCATCTGATTTAGCTACAGAAATACTATTATCATAAGTAAGACCTGTATTAAAGAAGTCTTTTACATTATTAGGATGAGCCACAAAAGGCACGGCCTGACCGTTAGAATAAAATTGAGGAATAAGACGACCGTCTAATCTTGGCCCCCAGCTTTCGTCAACACCATCGTTAACACCGCCTCCTTTACCATCTACAAAGCTGAACTTTCCGTTTGAACCTTGTCCGTATGAGTTTTGAAATCTAGGTAAAGTCGCAACTTGAGAGATAGTAATACCGGTATTAAAAGTTATCCCTAATCCTTTTTGATTTTTACCAGATTTAGTTGTGATAAGAACAACACCATGCGCAGCACGAGATCCGTAAAGAGCGGCCGCATTAGGTCCTTTTAATACGGTTAGCGTTTCAATATCCTGCGGATTTAAATCGGCAATTGCATTTTTAAAATCACGGGTTGCACCTCCTACGCTTCCTAACTGCGAGTTATCTACCGGAACTCCATCTACCACAAATAACGGCTGGTTGTTTCCTGCGATCGAAGTTTCTCCACGAATAATAATACGAGAAGATCCCATATCTCCCTGAGAATTCGTAATACGAACTCCGGCTAATTTACCCGAAAGACTGTTTAAAAAGTTCGTTTCTTTAGTATCGGCAATATCCTTGTTTTTAAGTGACTGCGTGGTATATCCTAAAGATTTCTTTTCTTTTGTAATACCAAGTGCAGTAACTACTACTTCTGATAATGCATTTTGTTCCTGGGTAAGACTAATTACAACCGAATTTCCATTGGCTACAACTTCTGTTCTTTTATATCCTAAAAAGCTTACTACAAGTGTATAAGGAAATTTTTGTCCGGTTTGGAAAAAGAACTTTCCATCAAAATCTGTAATAACGCCGTGCGTAGTTCCTTTAATGTTAATCGAAGCACCAATAATAGGCTCTTTTGTAGCAGCATCTATTACTGTTCCTTCTAGTTTCGACTGGATTAACGGTTTGGTTTCCTGAGCACTAACCCCTATGGAAATCAATAAAATACATAACCATGCGTATCTATTTAATTTTTTTTTCATTACTTTGTTTTAGTTTAATAAATAAGGCGAAGACAGATTTACTTTACTTTCGCTTCCCTTATAAGAGATGTACAATTTCTTTAAGCTTCGCCATTTCTGCTGGAACAGAAATGGTTTTTTTATTTATCTGCTACACATTCGTTTTTTCATTTTATTTTTCTTTTTGATTACTATTATTAAAATTGGCTTTTACAAGATTTTAATCTTAGAACTTTAAGATTGATCCTATTCAAAAAATTTGCATGATTTAGAGATTGCAGCTTTTTTAACAGCCGTTTTTCATTCCTTATAAATTTTAAAATGATCCTGCCTGTCCCAAAATGAAAAGACCAAAAACTCACAAGTCCTTTTATTTGCTGCTGCTATTTTAAATTCTACTAATTTGATAGAACAAAAGTATATTAAATATATTTAGCTGAAAAGTTTATTAGAAATTTTTGAAAAAAAAAAGTTAAATAAATTAATTACGATTTTTTAAAACACTAAAAACAAGACAGTTAATAGTTTTTAAGAATTTATTGCCGTGTAAGATTTTTTTTAGACAGAGAGAAATTAAATAGAAAAACACACCTATTTTTTACCTCATTATTAGCAGAAGAAATCAAATTATCGCCAATTTGTGACAATGAAATGATCCTTTTTTGCAAGAAAGCTGCTATTCTTTCAGTAAAAAGATCTCATAAAAATAGAGAAAAAATCAAAAGCCAGAATTCCGTATTTTTGTACAAATTCAATCCAATCTATGAAACGTTCGGGTACAGCAGATCTTCCTTTACATTATGGACATGTTCCATTATGGCTGGCCGAACGCATGTCTAAACTTGGCTTTGCGATTAGAAACCATTGCAATGGAATTTTCTACTTCAGAAGTAATCAGCAAACTAAGCAATCCTTTCTGGTTTCAGAGCTTTGGCGCTGTAATGGGAATGGATTGGCATTCTTCGGGAATAACAACCTCGGTACTTGGAGCATTAAAAAAATCTGTAAATCCACATTCAAAAGAACTCGGAATTTATATTTGCGGCGGAAAAGGCAAACATTCTATGCTTACACCGCAGGAACTTTTATTTGTGGGCGAAAAAACGGGCCTCGACGGCATCAATCTTGCCAACTGCAGCCGACTTACAGCTAAGGTTGATAATACTGCCATTCAGGACGGATTTCAACTCTATCAGCATAATTTCATAGTTGATAATAAAGGACAATGGGCTGTTATTCAGCAAGGAATGAATCCAAATTCTAAAACCGCCAGAAGATACCATTGGCATTCAAAGGATTTAAAATCTTTTGTAGAAGAACCTCATACTTTTATTTACGGCGAAAATCAAGGTACGATTTTAAACCTTACTGCTCAATCTGCAGCAAAATCAAGAGAAGGTATTTTAGAATTAGCAAAAGAATCTCCTGCTAAAATAATAAAAGAGATGCAGTATCTTTCGATGCCGGCACATCATGATGTTAGAATGGAAGATGTAAATATGAAAAGACTCGGCGCCATGCTTTGGGCTACTCATGAAAACAAGCCGGAAGATTTTGAAGAATTGTTGCTTTTAAAAGGAATGGGCCCTAGAGCTTTACAATCATTAGCATTGGTAAGCGAAGTAATTTACGGCACTCCTACCCGATTTGAAGATCCTGCACGTTTCTCATTTGCTCACGGAGGAAAAGACGGACATCCGTTTCCAGTTCCGGTAAAAATCTATGATGAAACTATTGATACTTTACAAAGAGCCATTAACCGCGCTAAAATTGGCAACAGCGATAAAATAGAGGCGATTCGTAAATTATCTGAGATTTCAAGAAAAGCAGAGGAAAGTTTTACGCCCAATTCTAACTTTAACGCACTGATTCAAAAAGAACGGGACGAATCGTACAAATACGGCGGACGAACGGTTTTTGGTGATGCTAAACCTCCCAAAAATAAACCTATAAATCCCGGTAATCAGCTGGAATTATTTTAAGATTCCGAGTGTTTTCAAATAAAAAACGTCTCAAACTTTACATTTGAGACGTCTGGATTATTTCTTTTCTTCATTATTTAACTTGTCGTCGAAATCAGGTTTTTCACCTTTAAATTTGTGCGTGTCAACATCATAATTTTCATCGTTTGTTAAAACTTCATCATGATCTTTATATTGATGTTTTCTCATATCGCTTCGATTATCAGAACCGCTTTGCTTAGCGTCATTCGGATTTTGATTATTTGTTTTCATATCCTGTAGTTTTTAAGTTTTATTAAAATTACTTAAAAACGGCTGAAAGAAGCTTATACAATCGTTTGTAAAAGTTATAAGATTTAAGCCAGTAAATTTAAAGCATCTGCCGTTCGTACTGCTTCAATCGAATTATTTACATTTAGTTTTTCGAGGATATTCTGCCTGTGTCTGTTTACGGTATTGATACTTATATTTAATTGATCTGCAATTACTTTACTGATTTCACCTTTGCTTATTAATAATAAAATTTCTTTTTCGCGTGACGTCAATAAATTAATGCAGTTTACATAGGTATCTACATAAATGCTTTCGCCTGTTTTAGTATTGATGATTTTTCCATCAATTCCGTTTACTGCCGGATGCTTTTCGAATAAATAATTATAGAGACAAACGCCCAGCCACAATCCTCCTTCTGAGCTGTTTTTAAGATAAAAGCTGCGATGCAGAATGCGTTGGTATTCCTTTTTGCTATTCAAAGTTCTGATTTTACATTTGGTAGCATAATTTAATCTTTCTTCGGGCGCAAGGGTTTTTAAGAAATTAAAAAACTCTAATTCTAAAAGATGACGTTCAAAAAGGTCTTCGGGATGAATACGCTGGTAAATATCTTCTTCCCAAATAGAATCGATTGTTAAGTATCCGGAAGTATCCATTTCAAAAAAACTCCCGAAATCGCCTGTAAAAATATAACTCTTATTATCGGCAAGATCAGATAATACGGCCACCGAGTGATCTATTTTTACATATTCTTTCATAGTATTAATAGCTTCCTCCAGCGCTTCTCTGCGTTTTTCCGGACTGTCAATAGATTCAAAAGAAAATTGGTCTTCTAACTTAGAAATAGGATTCATAACAGTAATTCTTTGATTATCTAATAGTATTGAATTACTATAGAGAGGGCTAAAAATAGAAAAAAAATCGTTTCTTCCTCAAAATGGTTATAAATAACTATTGCTGTAAAAATAACGAATCGCCTACTTTGTAAATTATTAATAAAATTCAAATTTAAGAAATCATGAAAAAAATGCACTTAGTTTTACTCTTTATAGGCATCATGGCGGTAAAAGGAAATGCTCAAAAGTTAAATTCAATGCAATGGCTTAACGAGCCGTCTGAGTGGGAAATAAAAGACAACAAACTTACTATGCAGGTTACACCTCAGTCTGATTACTGGAATAAAAGTCATTACGGATTTACATTATACGACGGGCCATTTTTGTATACCCAAAGAAGCGGCGAATTTGAAGTTGTTGTAAAAATGAGCGGCGTTTATAAAACCAGATTCGATCAGGTATGTTTAATGCTTCGAATAGACGAAAACAATTATATTAAAACGGGTGTAGAATATGTAGAAGGTGTTTATAATATTAGTACCGTACAAACCATCGATAAAAGTTCATGGAGTGTAATGGGTTTAAAAGAAAAGCCTAAAAATGTGTGGATGAAAGCCGTTCGCCGACTAGATGCTGTAGAAATTTTTTATTCTATTGATGGAATTAATTATACAATGACTAATACCGTATATTTTCCAGAACATAAAACGGTACAAGTGGGTATGATGGCCGCAAGCCCGGACGGAAAAGGATTTACAGCCACATTTGAAGATTTTAAAATTACACATCTTCCGGATCAAAGACGTTTAGAATGGCTGAAAAATAATCAATAATTTTTCTTTAGTGTAACATTTTCAATCATTTGCAGTCTATATATTATACGCCTTATTCCTTTCATTAACGAAGCCAAAACCAAAACCGAACCATGAGCACAAAATTTTTATTGTATATCATTTTAACAATTCTTGCATTTTGACAAAAAGCTTTCTGCCAGCAAAACGAGAACCGCTTAATTCATGAAAATATAAAAATTGAAACTGATGCTCTTTTTAAAAAGCTCGTAGACATTAGGAAAGATTTTCATGAAAACCCGGAATTGGCTGGCAAAGAAGTTCGTACTCAGGAAAAAATAAAACAATATTTGCTTGATCTTGGACTTGAAATCGAGACCGATATTTATGGTTATGGTGTAATTGGAATTTTAAAAGGCGGAAAAAAAGGTAAAAATATAGCCTGGCGTGCCGATATGGATGCGCTTCCAAATGATTTCGACGATAATGTTGATTTTAAATCGAAAACCAAAGGCGTTCAGCACGGCTGCGGGCATGATGTTCACATGGCAATTGCATTGGGTATAGCCGAAGTTTTGGTAAAAAACAAAAAAGACCTAAAAGGAAACGTATATTTTATTTTTCAACCAGAGGAAGAAACTTTTGTTGGAGCAAAAAATATGATTAATGCAGGCTTACTGAACAAAATACATCTTGATGAAATTTACTCATTACATGTTACGCCGCTGGCTGTTGGTCAAATAATGATCAAGCCCAATGAAGTGTATGCCTACCAAAAAAGAATACAAATTAAATTTAAGGACGAGCTTACGAAAGAACAGACAAATGAAATCACTAAAAAAATTCATGATGCTTTAGTTCGCATTGAGCCAGGAAGCAAACCTTGGGAACTTCAAAATATAATTGACCCAAAACTGGGACTTTCGAACCCTAATACCATCTTTAGAGATTACTTAATTATGGACGAGAAATTTAATATCCGTTCTAAAAATAAGGAACTGACCTTGGATGCTTACTTATACGAAACCAATTTTTCTAATTTAAAAGCCATTATTCCTAATGTTAAGCAAATTATAGAATCCGGTAATTTTAAAAATCAGCTCCTTTCTATTTCGTTTATACAGGAAAATCCAACCGTCATTAATGATAAAAAAATAACCATTAATGCCATAAAAGCACTTGACAACATTTACGGAAAAGGTACCGTAACAGCAGATTATGGTCAGATTCCTTATTTTAATGATGATTTCTCTTATTTCCAGCAAAAAATTCCCGGAGCTTATTTTTTTCTAGGAGGTTCTAATTTCGAAAAAGGAATTATTGCCATGAACCATGCTCCTAATTTTAAAGTCGATGAAGAATGTATAAAAACAGGCGTGAGAAGTTTTTCTTCATTGATTTTTGAAAGAGTTAATACAAAATAAATAGTAACACTATCCAACCGTTCCTTACAAACACAAGAATTTTATCATGAACAGCAAAGAGCTCGTATACAGTCTGACGAGAATGACGTATACATTTCATAAAAAGATTAAAATAATACGGGATAAAGACCGATTTTTAAATGCTTTAATTAAAAGCAACGGAAATCATAACGTTATAGATCTTGGTGCGCAAATTGGACTTGATGAAAATGCGACAATGGAAATTATCTCCGAACTTCTAGCCGAATTTAAAATTGAATATGCCCTAAATGGAGTTTGCGATTACAGTTTAATAAGAAGAAAAAGCCAGATCAAAAAAATCATTTAACACATAGAAACATAGGTTCTATTTCTCGCAAAGAATAAAAAGAAACATGTTTCTAACACATAGCGCTCTATGTGCATTTTAAATAAGTGAAACGTCTTTTTTAGGTATGCTAAATCTATGCTTCTATGTGTTTAAATTTATTACCCGAAACGGGTTGATTTAATCTCTTAACATTGTTTTCTTGTCATTTTCCGCAAAAAAGCCTTATCTTACAAAATCAAAAAATGCTGATTTTTCAAGACTTGGGAGAAGGCATTCGTTAAATTTTAAATTAAAATAAATGAAACAATTACTTCAGTGGACAACTATCATTCCGGCATTATCGTGGATTCTTTTCTTTAGCGGACTTATAGAAGGCAGCAGTATATTTCAGATTACAGCAAGTATTTTGCTAATTCTGAGCGTAATGTCAGCCGTACATCATTCCGAAATTATTGCAGAAAGAGTTGGCGAACCCTACGGAACCATTATTCTGGCGATATCCATAACCGTAATCGAAGTTTCGATTATTATATCCTTAATGATGTCAGATGGTCCGGAAGCCGTTTCACTTGCCAGAGATACCGTATACGCCGCCACAATGCTTATTCTTAACGGAATTATTGGTTTGTGTCTGCTAATTGGAGGATTAAAACATTACGAACAGAATTTCTCTCCTTCATCTGTAACTATTGGTTTAGTTTCACTTGTTTCTATTATCGTATTTACTTTAGTATTTCCCACTTTTACACAAAGTGTTGCAGGATCTTATTATTCCGTACCGCAGCTTATTTTTGCCTCTATTGCCTGTATTGTTATTTATTCGTCCTTTTTATTTGCACAAACCAGCAGATACCGCCAATATTTCCTGACCGTTGGTGATGATGAAAATGAGGAAGCAGTCGAACCTATAGTCATCAACAATAAAACATTCTATACCAGTCTTGTTTTCCTGCTCGTAAGTTTAGGAATCGTAGTATTATTAGCTAAAACGCTCTCTCCTACTATTGAAAGTATAATTGTAAGTTACAGTCTTCCAAAAAGTTTGGTTGGAGTTGTAATTGCCATCATTATTTTGCTGCCAGAAGCAATTGCAGCGATTATTGCAGCAAGAAAAAACAGATTACAGACCAGTTTAAATTTAGCTTTGGGTTCTGCTTTGGCAAGTATTGGTTTAACCATTCCGAGTGTTGCGGCAGTTTGTATTATGATGGACATGCC
>Ga0157370_10003945_pt1 | contig 17266 bp, 14 predicted proteins | sample C35metaG_FD_113463 | JGI IMG/M metagenome (GOLD analysis project Ga0157370, IMG submission 113463) | Corn rhizosphere microbial communities from Kellogg Biological Station, Michigan, USA - C3-5 metaG | ecosystem: Host-associated > Plants > Roots > Rhizosphere > Soil | place: USA: Michigan...
ATGGTCACCGCAGACTCCATGGCTCTTCTCCATTCTGCCACCCCTTACAGGCTGACGGGGTGCTGAAGAGCCGTCCACAGCATCAAAAGCGGACATCCCAAGAGTACGGCGCGGGGGCCGCATGAATATGCAGTGCGTCGGGCCCACACCCGCTCCTCGGAGCGCCGCATTCTTTGGAAACGGTCTCAAATAAGGCCCGTAAGACCGTCGCCATGCTTCTATAAACTGCGCGCGAGCTTCATAAGGATATGTGCGACGACGCGCTCGGCACCGTCCCGCCGCCCCGCCGCGTTCCACAACCCTGCCGCCACCAGTCCGTAAGCAATCATTCCGAACCCGCCAACCCCGAAGGTATAGGCGATTAGCGCGATGCGGTCGCGAGGTTCTTGAAGCGTGACGATGAGGATCCTCATGACCAGTCCCATCGCCAAAGCCGCGATTGCCGGCTCGATGAGATTTTGCAGCTGCTCGCGGATGCTGAGGTTGAGCAGCGATCGCACCAAAAACAGGGAGAACGCCGCCGAGACCACAAGGGACAGAAACTTGGCTCCGATGACGCCGGCAATGCCGAGCCAGAAGTAACCCAATGTGACCATTGGCAGGTAAAGCGCGAACTCAAGCCCGCTTCGCGCGGCAATACTTCCCGCCTTGTTCAGGGCGACACACAAAGATGGAAGCGTCTGGATGGGCAGTGCCGGCAGGCTGGCAAGGGCGAGAAAGGCGAGCCATTGCGAGGAGCCTTCCCACTTCGCTCCCAATAAAAGGATGACGATCGGATGCGCCAGAAGCGCCAGCGCGATGATGATGGGCGCCATGATGAGGCAGACACCTCGCGTTGCCTTCTGGTACGCCCCCACGAGCGTGTTTCGGACATGGCTGATCGCCAAAGCCGCGGCGAAGGGCCGAAGGATCGGCGTTCCAATGACCTGGAAGGGCAAGGTGGAAAGATTTCCGGCCACATAAAAGCCGCCAAGTGTCCGAGCCGATACGAAGCGGCCAAGGACCAGCTTATCAAATTGCCACAAAAGGGCGGAGAAGAGTTGATTAAGCGTGATCCAGCCCATAAAGCCGGAGAAGGAGCGCCATTCGCTCAAGCGAAAGCGTGGGACATAGGGCGCGAAGAAATAGGAACCCGCAGTGCTGACGATGGGCGAGGTCAAGGTCGCGACTGCGATTGCCCAATAGCTTCTGGTCGTAGCCGCCACCGTTACCGACGCTATGAGCGAGGCAGCCTTGCCGCCGACTTCCAGCCAGAACTGCGGCCTGGCTTCCAACCGGCGCCCGTAAAGAACCAGACGGATGCTTGCAAAGGAACGCGCCAACGGAGCGCAAGCCAGGGCCATAACGAGCCATTTCAGTCGCGGATCGGAATAGAGGTGCGCAATCGCGAACGCCACACCGGCAAGCACGCCGAATACGACCAACCCTCGAATTGAGGACAGGGTGAACCCCGTGTCCAGCAATGCGCGGGTGAGAGGGCGAGCGCGCATGAGGATTGCCCCCACTGGCACCTCGAATATGGCCTCGACGACCTGTATGAAAACCATCGCGATTGCGATAAGGCCAAAGTCGCCTGGGGTGAGGAGACGGGCGAGAACCATCAGGGAAATAAAGTCCAGCGCCTTTGCCCCGATCCGGGCGACTACGTAGGCGCCGCTTGCGGTGGCAGTGCGCTGGGAGACCGCAGAGTTAACTGACACGCCAGTCCTTGAGATTACGAGGGCTTACAAACCCCGGTGATTGCGGCCGCGCCGCTGCCAGCTGGCCGCGGTTGGCGGGTGCTGACTAACCCTCGCGCGCGGCCTCTTCATCGGGGATCCAGAGCTCGTTGTGGGAATGCACCTCCGCTTGCCCTGATACCGGCCCTGCGCGATGCCAAACATCGGCGCCAGGCGCATGCAATCCTCTGACCTGGCGTTGTGAGGCGCGGGGCGCGCGCCGGCCAAACATCGCTTTGAATCTTCTTGCGACGGGAAGCACTACGTCGATCGCTGTTGCAATGTACGCTGTTAATGGATGGGGGCGGCGGATTGGTGTTGGCTCAACAGATCCGCCCCAGAATACCTTATCATATAGTGCCATCTCGAAAGAATTCGGTGCTCGGAATTTACGGCTCCAATTTTCAAGGTCTTCGCGAGTGATTTCAGCACCCTCTGGGCTGCGCCGCCTTATCCGGTCAAGCATAACATCCAGAGGTGCTGTGAAATAATGCAATTCCACAGCGGCACCCAACTCTTGGGCTTGTCGTCTTAACACATCGCGTTGACCGCGAGCCCAAGGGCCCGATTCGAAAATAACAGTGTGCCCTAGCGCAAGAAGTTCTTTCGCGCGCGTCCACTGGAGTGTTTCGATTTGGTGGCGGGAGGCTTCATCCAAATAACGGATGCCGAGGGCGCGCATCCATTCGTCGGCATCGAAGTGAATTGCTCCGGATTGTTTGGCAACCGTTTGCGCATGAGTGGTTTTGCCAGATCCGGGCAGGCCGCAAATGATAATCAATCTGGGGCCGGGAAGGAGGACTGGTTTCATGAAACTGTCATACCGGACACCGAGGTGGAACTCACGGAGTTCCGCAAGGTTCCGGCCTGATGGATCCATGCTCTCAGATTCTTAATTAATGGGCTCTTAACGGCCGCAACTACTAACCTTTGCTAGTGCCAGGTCGGCAGTACAACCATCATTTAGCCCGGAGGGCACCGACCAAACATCGGAACCGAAATGGCCCGCTGGTGCCGGGTCAATCGTCGATCCAGTCGTGGCAAGAGCCGCTCGATGGCATCTGGCTTAGAAAGGTCCTTATGGGCGCGGCTTTCTCAGCGAGGTTCAGCCTATCCCAGCCGACTTGGAGCCATCGGACTTCAGCCAGTTCAGAGCCAGCGCCCTCCGTGAGGTGACGATCGGTAGCCGGTGATGCACGTGTTTCCGTTTTTCCGGCAGCAATCAACCCCGCCGCCAACGTAGTGTTGAACGCTCGAAAGAATTCGATCCGCAATATCGCAATCTCATGTCCGCTTTGGCCCAGAGGCGGACATTGAAGGTTTCCGGCGCGCGTGGCGGAGATCTGACGCCCTGCAACTAGTAGCCGCTGGGGGTGATCCAGATGCTTTCATTCCAGGAGCCGCCCGGCGCGATGTATTGCAGTTCGTTGTACTGGCCCTTCTGGGCCATGTTCATCGAGTCGGTAATGCCGGCCATGGGTTCGATGGCGATGAAGCCGCGGGTGCTGCGCGGCACATCGTTCGGCGCGGTCAGCGGAACGACCGGTCCGTCATAGGGGACCGGTGCGGGCGCCGGGCGCGGACCACCGCCAGCACCGCCACGGCCGCCGCCGGCCGGCGCTGCGGGAGCGGCGCCGGGAAGCGGCAGGATTTCCGAATAGAGCAGGAAGGTTTTGATCTTGGGACCGGCGGTTACCTTGATCGATGTCCGATCGCCCTTGATCACGACACTGGCGCGGCCCTCGGCATCGCGGTCAAGATCGCTGAACACCTCGTCGAAGCGCTTGTCGGTGAAACGGCTGAGCGGGACATTGTGGTGATCGCCGCCAAAGAACTGGTCGGCAGTTTCCTTCTCGCCGGTCGGCAGGTGGGCGTCGGTTTCCAGCCAGTGCGTTTCAGCGCCGAAGTCGAGCGACCAGTGATTGCGGTCGCTCTCCGGCAGGGCGAAATAGGGGTGATAGCCGATCGACACGGGCAGCGGGTCGGTACTGAGATTGTCGATCTTCGTATTCACCTCCAGCACGCCATCCTTCAACCGGATGGTCATGGTGTAGGTCTGGGCGAAGGGAAACTGCTTCATCCAGTCGGGATGACGATAGAAATCGAGTTTGCTGACGACGGTGGCGCTGTTGGCATCGGCCTTGGCGGTCATCAGCTTCCAGTCATGCGTGCCGTTCAGGAAGCCCTGCTGGGGGATGGGAGAGCGGACATTGCCCACCCCCGGATCGAAACTGTATTGCTTGCCGTGGGCATAGAAGGCCATTTCGTCCAGCCGGTTGGCGAAGGGGCCCAGGAAGGGCACGCCGTTCAGGCCTGGATTGTTGCGCAACGCGGTGGTCGAGGGGATGTTCATGCTGATCACGTTCTTGCCGTGCACCACAAACTCATAGGCGTTGCTGGTGCCGGTCAGCACGGAGACCGTCGCGTCGGTCTTGTTGTCGTGCAGTTGGACGATGTCGCCGATGGTCTTGACCGTATAGCGCCTGTCGGGAGCCTTGGTGGCTGCATCAACCGCGCCCGGAAACAGCAGGACGGAGCCCACTATCAGCCCCGCCGCCGCCTTGGCTTTTAAAAGACTTTCCATCGTCCCTCCCGATCTCCAAAAAAGGGCCGCAGCTGGAAGTTGCGGCCCTGCTCAGTATTTCGGCCAATTGAGCCCAACATGCCGCCCACTGGCAATATGAAATGTCCGCTTTGGGTCAGTGGCAGAGCCATCCATTTCGCGTCGATATGCGGCCAGCTGGATTGGATCGGGGCAGGAGCCGCTCGGCTAGTTCTTCTCAGGCGTCAGCGCGCGGCGCATCTGATAGGCGATCTCGGCGCGCTGGGCGCGGACGGTCGTGGTGGGCGCGATCTTATGCGCCCGTTACTGCTGCGAGAGCAGGGATTTGTTCATCTGGTACCTGATCTCGTCACGCTGCCCGAAGACTTTGGCGGTGGGCGTAATCTTATAAAGCGCCTTCAAATAGGCCATGTCCGTGGCGGTGAGGGCGCCGGCCGCGCGGCTGCAATCCGGCACCAGAAGATTGAGGATGGTTGGCATGTCCTGGCAACCGTCCGGCTGCCGAATCTGCGAGAGCGCCAGCATGGCGATATAGTCGGCCAGGACGGTCACGTCCCGGTTCAGCAGCTTGCTGGTATCGGCCACGATCACGGCATTTGTGATCGTGCTGCTTATCCCATCGCCCAGCCGGCCGTCGGTTGCGGCTACGGCGGTGGCGTCGGGCAGGTTCATGGTGAACATGGTCGGCGCGACAGAAGGTCCACCCCATCCAGCCTGAGGCAGCATCATCGTCAGCGTGACACCACCTTTGCGCCCGCCATCGACTTGCGCTTGTCCATGCCGATCCACCGTGGCGGTGATGTACCAGGACTGGATCGCCGAACGCATGGTCGCCAACTTCTCCGCCTCTGCACTGCTGCCGAAATATCCCAACAGGTTGGGATGCATGACACGGACATCGTCCAGCAGCGCCTGAGGCTCGGCGGTAAATATCACCTCGATATTGTTTGGGCAGCCGTCGCTCCTGTTCACGGGCGCGCCCACATTGGCGGCGATCTCTCTTATTTTTTTGACGATGGCCATTCCGACTTCCGGCCGCACGCCAAGGACCAGCGGGCACACGCCGTCTCTCCAACGCGCCAGCTTGCCGGCCGACTGTGTCGGGACGGTCAGGGCCTCCACGAACTTGCTGATAGCGGCATCCGTAGGCTTCGTGCCGGTGACGGTGACGTTTTCAGAGGCCGGCGCGGTCTTGATCGGGGCGTCCTGTGCCCTGGCATCTGCCATGCCGAAGATCAGCAAGCTTGCAATCAGAAAGCATCCCGGCTTGGCTTTCAATGGCATGTCATGGCACCGCCGCCGTTTGACGCGCCGCCGCCTGAAACGCTGCACTGCAGGTTCAGGCTGGTGCCATGGGGATCGGGAATGATCTGGGTGCCATCGGCGCTGATGTCCTGGTTGTTCTTGCGCAGCAGCGCCCACTGGCTGTTGGTCTTGCAGACCTCCGGCCCCATGAATCGCGACGCGGGCAGAGGCTGCGGCGGCCTGCAGGTGGTGACGTCGGGATCGCCGGTGCCGTCGGGCCGGGGCGAGGTGGCCCTGTCTGCGGCCAGGGCCGGAAAAACCGAGCTGGTGAGAAGAAGCGTCAAAATAAAGGCTTTGCCGGGCATGGTCATCTCCATGTCGTCTGCACTACCACCAACGTAGTAACAGTTACCACCTGCCATTGACCCTTGCAAGCGGGGGCGTTAGATTTCCGTGGTTCAGGGAGAGCGCGCATGCCGCCGCCCAAACTTGGCAAGCTTGAACTCAAGGTCATGGAAGCGCTCTGGGCGCACGGGCCGTCCTCGATCCGGGAGGTCCAGGAACGCTTCCCGGCCAAGACGCGGCCCGCCTATACGACGGTGCAGACCACCTTCAGCCGGCTGGAGGCCAAAAAGGCCGTCGGCCGGACCAAGAAGATCGGCGGCGCCTATATCTATGAGGCGCTGGTGTCCCGCGAAAATGCCCAGAGCCGGCTGATCGACGATTTCCTGGCGCTGTTCGGCGGCCGGGCACAGCCGATCATGGCGCGTTTCGTAGAAACGGGCAATCTCACATTGGAAGATGTGCGGCGCGTGGAACAGCATTTGCGCGAACTGGCCGCACAAGGCGAAAAGGAGGGCGGAAGGCGGTGATCGGCGCGATCCTGGACCACCTCTGGCAGTCCACGCTGGTTGCACTCGTGATTGGCGTTCTCACTTTCCTGTTCCGCAACAACAGCGCCAGCGTGCGTCACGATCTGTGGTTCGCAGCATCGGTGAAGTTTCTCCTTCCCTTTTCGCTTCTGGCTCTGCTCGGGCGCGCCCTGTTTCCGCATACGGTCCCCGACACGTCCATCAAGATGCTGGCGAAAGTCGAAACCGTGACCATCCCGTTCGCTTCAGGGGTGCCGGTGCTTGCGACCCCGCAGCCTTACCAGATGCCGTGGACGTTGATGGCTCTGGCAGTATGGGCGTTGGGTTTCATTGGTGTAGCTGCGTTTTGGATGGTGCAGTGGGCACGTCTCACCGCAGTGGCGCGGTCGGCAAAAGTCTCGTCTCTGCATGCGCCGGTGCCCATTCGGATCACGTCGGAGCTGTTGGAGCCGGGGCTGGTCGGCATCGTTCGCCCGGTTGTCCTACTGCCCGAAGTCATGGCGCAGCAGCTCACGAGCTGGGAAATAGACGCCATTCTGGCACACGAACTTTGCCACTGGCGCCGAAGAGATAATCTGCTGACCCTGGTCCATATGCTGGTGGAAGCCGTCTTCTGGTTTTATCCGCCGGTCTGGCTCATTGGGGGACGCCTGGTCGAGGAAAGCGAGCGTGCCTGCGATGACAGCGTACTCGATACCGGCAAGAAGCCGCTCGACTACGCAGAGACGATTCTCAAGGTTTGTCGTCTTACCTGCCGTTCGGGTCTTCCTTGCGCTTCCGGCATTTCCGGATCCGACCTCGACCGGCGTATTACGGCGATCATGGCTGGGCGCGGGGTTGAAGATGTCGATCCGAACAAGATTTTGCTGCTGGCCGGCCTAGGTTTATTTGCCGTGCTGATCCCATTCATTGCGGGCGGTTCAATCCCGGCGCCAGGGGTTCCTGTGCTGCAAAGCCTCATCCGGCCGTTCGCGGTCGAGCAACCGATCAGGCAGCCGGTCGTGGAAGGATCTGCGGGGACGCGGCCGATACGGCATCGTTCCGTTCGCAATTCTGCGCCGGTGTCTTCGCCGCCGACCGCGCTCGTTGCCGCGCCAATAATCCGGGCAGACATACCCATGATCATCCTGCCTGAAGCGCAAATAGCGGGGGAGCCGAGCCAATCAAGTACCGATGCGACCGAGGCACTTGTTTGCCGACGGGCACAGCGCCTCCCGGACTCGCAGCTGATGGGGCCTCAGACATGTCTGCCGAAGCGGACCTGGGATGAATACAAGGCGAAAGGCCTGGTACTCATGCCGGATGGCCGGACCCTGGTGGCGGCCTACAATCAAACCCGGACTCCCATTATCTGTTTGAGCATGGTGAGCACCGCATCTAACGCAACAGCCTCAATTCCGAGCTGTCATATGTAGACGCCGTTCTTATCGGCGGACAAGACGAGGTATTGAGTAAGATGCCGGCGATGGAGACCATCAACAAGATCGGCTCCTTGTTGGTTTTCCGGGCACTGTTGTCAACAATCTGTTCTGATGCGGCGATGGCAGGCGATGCGGCAACCCCCTCTTCAGCTTATCCTGCGCCCGCGTGCCTCCGGCCTGATCGAACTTCCGTCGACCGCCGCCGCAATTACACCGCAGCGCCTGACGGCAATATTGGAATGGACCGGGATGCGCTGTCCCGCAACGAGGGAGTTGCCGCCTATAATGAAGGTGCGCAGAACTATAACGCTTGCATGCTTGCCTATATCGCTGCCGCGGATATCGAAAAAAGGCGGGTTCACGACCAAGCCATTGCGAACATAGGGCAGGTTGCGGACGAGAGTAACGTCCGGATCAAATGGATCGAGGGACAAATCCAGGCCATTGTGAATGAGGCGAACAATCTCGGCGCCGGCGCCGTGGCGCAGGCGGCTGATTCTTCGCAATACCCTACACCTGATTGCAAAAAGCCGATCGAGCCAAGATCAGGCCAACATACCATCGAGCGTACGTCAAAATACGACCAGGATTATCGCGCGTATCGGACCTGCGTCTCCGGGTATATCGAAGGGGCCAAGGCCGAAATCAGGCGGCTTGGTGAACTGGCTGCGGGCAGTATGAAACGGATCGCACAAGACGCTGATATCCGGGTGGCAGCCATTACAGAAGCCGTCAACGGCGCCATAACCGAGGCAAACAAGTCTCAGCGGTCCGGGAACCGGTGAATCCAGCCGCAGAGATGGGAGCAGCCTGAACTTGGCGCGTTCGCCGGCAAGGAAGGGGCGGATTAATAAGAAAGTTGCGCGGTGCGATCCACCCGCGTTTGCCGTCAGCCGCCTTTGTCAGTCACCAGCGTCTTCTTCATCTGGTATTGCATCTCGCTGCGCTGAGCGGTCATCGAGTAGCCGCTTGGCGTGCTGTACAGCCCTTTCAGGAAGGCCAGGTCGCCGTCCGTGATCCAGCTGGGGATGGCGGTGCAGCCCTTCGCCAGCAGATTGGAAATGCTGGGCAGGTCCTGACACCTGTCCAGCGAGGCGGGCTGCGATAAAGCCATCATGGCGACATAGTCGCCCAAGGTCCCGACCTCATAGTCGAGCAGCCTGGAAGGGTCGGCCACGATCACGATGTTGAAAAATCCGCTGTTCAGGCCATCGACTGCCCTGGAGCCGGTCACGTTCATCACCTTCGCGCAGGGAAGCACGGTTTCGGCCGAAACAATTCCGGCGCCGTCACGATATGGCATCGTGTTTAACCTGGTCCCGCCAAAGCCGCAGGTTCCGTCATCAACAAACGTGCTTCCATTTATGTCCTGGCTGATCGTGCTGTACCAGGCCTGGATGGAATGGGTGACCTTGGCCAGTTCATCGGCCTCGCGTTCGTTATGCTGATAGCCAAGCAGGATCGGGTGATCCTTGCGGACATTGTCCATGAGCGTCTGCGGGTTCAGCGTGAACATCACTTCGATGTTGGGTTTGCAGGTTGGATCACCATTCACCGGCGCGCCCACCGCCGTCGCCATCTCCCTTATCCGCCGGGTGATATATTTCGCGTATTTGTCGCCCAGCCCCAGCGTCACCGGGCATACAGGTTTCGTCCAACGGGCCATCCTGCCCAGGACATAGGTCGGCTGCGCACGCGTATCGACATAACTCTCGATCGTTTCAGCCGATGGCTTGGTGGCCGTGACGGTGATGCTCTCGGGCGGCAGCGCGAAGGCAGGTGGAGGCAGTCTGGACAGGGATGATTGGCCCATCGCGATTGGCGCGCCGGCGGCCAGGCTAACGCCGGTCAGCAAAGCAAGAAGAATGTGCCGCATGGCTATCCTCCCGTCGGTGCGCGCCTGGGATCAGGGGGCAAGTCTACTACAAGTGTCAGTGTTGTGCAAATATCGGCTGAGCGAGGTCCAAAGAGGGTGTATCCTGCCGCCGCACCAGGAGGCGCGCCCATGAAGCTCCCTCTCTTATTGTCAGCCTTCTTCACCGCGTCGCTTTGCGCATCCTTGGAGGCTGCGCCAGCGGGCTTCCCAACGGGCATGCGCACCAGAACGGAACCGGCCTTGGCGTGCCTGCTCGGCTTCCAGGGGCCGGAACCGGTTGGGTCCCAGCAGAAGTGTCTGATTCATTTTTTTGAAAGAGGAACATTGGGGTCGTCATACGGGGTTGGGAGTTGGATAGGACCGATAGGCTATTGCGCGCAGAAGTACTTCCGCCAGGAGAACAATTACTGCCCGCATGGACCGCTGGAAGCGGTTGATTATCTCGGCACCAATGCCGCAGGAGCCGACGTCTATGACGTGCAGTACATGAACGCAGACGTGGTCTATGTCATCCCGCCGCCTGGTCCTGATGGAAAGTCGGGCCAGTACTGGATCAAACAAGGCCCGCCGGGATCGATCATCCCTTCCTCGCTGGTGCGTGTGACCTCGCGGGACAAGGTGGCGCTGTATCGCAGGCCGTCGTCCTGGTGACGCGCGAGAGCGTTTAGGCCGAAATGTCGAGCTGCGTGCCGAGGCCAGGCGGCGGCGGGGGCTTGGCAACCCGCGTCACGGATGCGCTGGCGCCGGATGAAGCCGTATCGGTCTGCTTGACCGTCGGATCGTCCTTGGCATCGATGCCGTATGGCCCCGATTTGGGATGGGCCGGGTCTATGTGCTTCTTGGCGTAGTCCACATCCGTGCAGTTCTTGCAGCGGAAACCGTTCACCATGACCGGGGTGGGATAGTCGGTGCTGATCGCCATGGCGCCAGATTAGCCCACCCGCGCTTACTGTGCTGTTAAGCGTTGGAGCTCGCAAGCCATTGACGGGATGGGCTTTAACTTCGCATTTGCCGTGTTGGCTTAGCTTTTCTTGGCGAGCCCAGCGAGCCTAGAAAAGCTTGCCCCTCGGGAGCACAGCGAGCGAGGCGCGCGTCTCGCGTCCATACGCTGTCGCTACGGACCGCTGGACCTGCTCGTGCGCTATCGCGCACCCTCACTCACCGTCCAGAAAGTCCGCGTGCCTGACGCGCCGGTTGGGCTTGGTGCGGTCACGGTCCTTCTGGTTCTGGCGCAGGTCGGCCACCAGATTATCGCCATCCGGATAATGGAAATCCTTGATCACCCAATGGCCGTCGCGCGGCGCCACATCCACCACCAGCGAGGGCGCGGCGCGGCGCCTGCCCTTGGCCACGCCATGGACCCGCACCGCATAGCCGGTGCCGGCCTTGGTCGCCTTGCCTGCTTCATACTTGTGCCAGGGGTCCTGGGCGGACAGGAACGGATCGAAATCCAACCCGACAATGTCGTTGGGCGAAGCCGCCTGGGCGTCGGCATCGGCCTTCAGCGCGCGGGCCAGGCCTATGTCCAGAAAATCCCACAGCGCCTGGGAGCGGATGGCGCGCGCCCAGCCCGAGGCGCTCATCGGCGTGTAGAGGTCGTAGAAACGTTGCACGAAATGGTCGGGCGCTTCCGCCGGTGGCGGCGCGGCCGGCGATGCGGCGGCAAACAATATGGCTGCTGCGATGAATTTCACGGTTCTTTTCGCCCCACACCGGTTTTGGGATCCGGCCGGGCGCTACGCTCCGTGTCCTGGGAGCTCAAGTCAAGATGGGGCGGAAGACGCAGTGCTCAGGAATGTCGCGCCAATTCCGCTTTTTCGGCGGGTGTGAGATCGAGCTGCGCGGCGCGGGCGAACTGCGCTTTGGCCTCGGCCGGCTTGCCGGAATAGACGAGGGCCTCGCCCCATTTCAGATGCAGCCGGCCCCAGTTGGGGACGTATTTGTTTGCCTCTTCGAATTTCGTCAGCGCCAAGTGTGACTGGTTCTTCGCCATCAGTGCCTCGCCCCAGCCTTCCAGCGGGTCAGCGAAATGCGGACCTTTCTGATTGGCGAGCTTGAATTTTGCGACGGCGCCATCCAGATCGCCGCGCCGAAGCAGAACTTCGCCCCAGGTCGAATAAATCAAGGGAATGGAGGGCGCGTCGGCAGCGGCACGGGCAAGCCACCAGTCGGCACGTCCATGCTGGCCGGCCAACTCGGCGATGCGCGCCCGCCATAACATGCATTCGTCGCTGTCGGCCGGGGTCGTGGCGATCAGCGCCTGCGCCTCGGCCAAATGGCCCAAGCGGGCCTGCGCATAAGCCTGAAGCGGTGTGAACTGCCGAAGGACCCAATCGCGCAAAGCGGGATGACGCTTCAGCTGCTCTCCGGTAGAGGCCACCGCGGCGATGGCTCGCGGCCAATTCTCTTCGGCCAGTGCCAGTTGCGCATTTTCAAGGCTTTTGGCCATTTCAAACGCATCGGCGGACAGGTTCTCGCGACCCTGGCTTGCCATCTGGGCTTTTGCTGCCTTCAGATCGTGGGCGGGAATTTCCGCACTGATCAACACGCCGGACAGATTGGCAAAGGACCCACTCCGGCCCGTGCGAATAATCTCGGCGATGGAAGGAACGGCCTCTCCATAGGCGCCGGTGAGGCCGCGCACCGAATTGGCCGCCATTTCCGCGATCACGGGCGCGCGTATATCGCCGAGTTCACGGTCATCGCCGCGCGCCAGCAGCTCCTGCTCCTGGCGATAACCAGCCAGAGTCGCCTCCAGATGGCCCAAGCTTCTTTCGGCGTTGGCGTGGTTATTGACGGCGGTGCTGTTGCTGGGGTCGAGCAGGATCGCCTGGCCATACAAGCGTTCCACCTCCGGCGTACTGATATCGCCCAGGTTGTTTTGCACGCGGGCCAGGCCCACCAGGCCCCAGGCCCGGTCGGCCGCGGCACCGCTCGCCGCCAGCCGGCGGAAGATGGCAATACCATCGGTTTCGTGCCCGTGCTGGGTAAGATAGACGGCATAACGGTAGGGCTCGGCCAGGCCAAAGACGCCTTCCGCCAGCTTCCGGATCAAGCCATCCAGATCGCTTTCCGGACCGCTCACCGTGATGCTTTGCCCGTCACTGCGGGCGGCGAGGGTGATGTTGCCCCCGCTGCGCCAGACCGCGCCACTGATATGGCTTTCATGACCCAACCAGCGGCGCAGGAAGCGATAGGCTTCGGCCACGGAAATGCCGGTATCGGGAATTTCGACCTTGATGTCGTCGCCCCAGCTGGCGGCATAGGATTTGCCGGTGCGCGAGCTGATGGTGGCCTGGTTGACTTCCGACAGCCGGTCGAGGAGCTGGCCCGCCACCACCTGGCCCGTCAGGCCGCGCTGGGCCAGGTCGGGCGGCACGGAAAAGCTTTCGATCACCAGCCCATCGGAATGGGCGGCATTCCAGACACCGGCCGCGATGAAACAGGCAAGTCCCGCCGCCACCACGGCCAGCCCGATCTCCAAGGTCAGCTTGAGCAAGCCGCTGAGATGGCGCACCCAGAGCGACCAGTGGCGCAATCCGATCTCATGCGACAGTTCTTCCGCCTGAAGCCGCGCCAGCTTTGTCTGTTCTTCCAGGAAGGTGTCGGCGCGCTGGCGGCTGGCGCCTGCAATGGCCAATGAGAGAGCGAAGGGATCGCCTGTCTGGGCGGAATCAGCCTCTATTTCCTCAGACATGGCTCATCCTCGCCAGTTCGGATTTTTCGGATGGTGCGCAGGAAGCATCCGCGCTCCTGGCTTGCGCCGCCCAGCGCCAAAGCGAGGGCGACGGGATCAACGCCCGCGCCTGGACCTTCCGGGGCGGATTGTGCCCCCGCCGTCTCTTCGGACATCCTGGCCCCCCAGCCAGATTTTCACGAATTCAGGCATATTGGCCGGGGCGCGGCAATGCGCCGTTCAGCCTGTTGAATAAGCTCAATATTCCAAAGGGGGCGAGGTGGGTGCCCGGCGGACAACGGGACCGCCGGGTCCGACCATGATATGAAGGGTTGTACTGGCGACAGCGAAGGAGGCTTCAGATGACGGCTTTCAATATCGTGCGTTTCCGCGTCAAGCCGGGGCGCGAACAGGAATTCCTGGATGCCCACAAGAAGGCGGAGCGCTTCTTTCCGGGCATGCGCCGCTTCGTCATGGTCAAGACCGGCGAGTGCGCCTATTGCGTGATGGGAGAATGGGCGTCGTTCGACAAGATCGTCGCGGCGCGGCCGAGCATGATCGGCATTCTCGACAGCTTCCGCCACACCTTGGAAGATCTGGGCGGCGGCCTTGGCGTCACCGATCCCGTCGCCGGCACGGTGGTGGTTGAAAGACGGCCGCCAGCCAAAAAAACCGCCAAAAAGAGCAAGGCGAAGAAGCCTGCCAGGAAAGCCAGCAAGAAGCCGGCGAAGAAAAAGAAAGCTAAGCGCCGGTGATGATGGCCGCGCGGCGGAGCGTTCATTCCGCGCAGCTTGCGCGGCCACACTTCTATATATGGGCATCGGCCCCATCGCCTTGTAAGGCGCCGCTGGTTCCCTCTTCACCGCTCCCGATACAAGCGTGATGGACGGGGCAGCGCCCTCGGAAAATTGCGGCGTTCGTTTCACTAGGTGAAATTCCACGCGCGATCGCCTCTCACTATGCGAAGGGGCGCGGGGAACGCCGTCATTTTTCTGTTTTCATGTGTCGCGGCGCCCGTATACGTTGCGTGCTCATCATATGATTAACGTGTCTCGAAATGTGAGACGGTCCCGGCGCAAGGTTTGCGGACAGGGGCCCGGCATCGGGACATCAAAAGGGGAACCGCATGAAATTCCGCACGCTGATGCTTGGCAGCTCGTTCGTGGCCATGAGCGCCGTCTCTGTTCTGGGCGCATCGCCCGCCGCCGCGCAGGAAGCGGCGGCAAATGTCGAGTCGGTGACGGTCACCGGCTCGCGCATCTCGATCCAGGGTTATGAAGCGCCCACGCCGGTGACGGTGATCGGCGCCGAACAGCTGGCCCGCGACGCGCACATGAACATCATGGATTCGATCATCCAGTTGCCGGCGGTCGGTCTTTCCGAAACGCCCAACAACAGTCGTCTCTCCGCCGACCTGAGCCAGGGCGACGCGGCCCTTTCCGTCGTCAATCTGCGCAACCTGGGCATCGCCCGCACCCTGGTCCTGTTTGACGGCCAGCGCGTGGTGTCGTCCAACATCTTCGGCGGCGGCGTCGACCTTTCGACCATTCCCTCTGCGCTGGTCAAGCGGGTGGATGTGGTGACGGGCGGCGCCTCGGCAGCCTATGGCTCCGATGCCGTGGCCGGTGTGGTCAACCTGGTCCTGGACAAGAACTTCTCCGGCGTGAAGGCCAATATCGAAGGCGGTGACAGCACCACGGTGCGCCACCGCCAGATCAAGATGGAGTTCACGGCGGGCGCCGACATTCTCGGGGGCAGGGGACACCTGATCATCAGCGGCGACCATACCTGGAGCAACGATCCGGTCTTCGACAACCAGGCCGACTGGTGGGACAGCAATGCCATCGTCCAGAACCCCGCCGCGACGACCTCGAATGGCCTTCCCTGGTACATTCACGTCCGCAACACCGGCCAGGCGCAGTACACCCAAGGCGGCCTGATCCGCGGCAACACCGCCGGCGGCGTCGGCAGTTCGATCACGCCCAATTCGCTGATCGGAACCCAGTTCCTCAACAACGGCATGGCGGCGCCCTTCAATTTCGGCACCGTGGACGGCACCCATCCCAATGTCTGCTATGCGGGCTGCTCCAACAGCGCCAAGAACGTGCCGGGCAACACCATCCTTTTGGCCGTGCCCTATCACACGACCACCCTGTTCGGGTATGCGAGCTACAACCTGACGCCCGACATCAAGGCCTCCATCCAGGTGAACTATGGTTCGCTGGCCGAGCAGAGCACAGGCGGCACGCGCACTTCGACCAACACCATCTTTGCCGACAACGCCTTCCTGCCGGCCAGCATCGCCACCCAGTTCGGCACTCTGTCCAACGGCTACAATGCGGCGACGGGCGCAAGCGGCACGGCGGCCCAGCCTGCCCAGACCCTCACCATCGGCACGATCAACACCAACAATCTGGATCTGTCCAAGCCGATGGACCTGACATCGGTCTGCAATACCGTCGGCGTGCCCTGCCTCAAACTCAACCGCACCCTGACGCGCGGCGTCTTCACCCTGGAAGGGACCTTGGGCGGCGACTGGTCGTGGGAAGCCTATGCCCAGCACAGCCAGGTGCGTGAGCGCCAGACGGCGGCCCAGGACTCCTTTGGCCCGCACTACAACTTCGCCATCGATGCCATCAAGGTGACGGCGGCCAACCGCGGCACCTCCAACCTGCCGATCGGCAGCATCCAGTGCCGTGCTGTGGTCCAGGGCAATCCTGCCGCCGCCGGCTGCGTGCCACTCAATACCTTCGGCAATGGCACCGCCTCCGACGGGGCCATTCTTTACGTCAATCCCGGCAAGGACCCGAGCTCCGGCATCCTGAATACCGAACTGGTTATTCTCAACCAGGACGTGTTCGCGGGCTCGATGCAGGGCACGCTGCCCTGGGAGCTGCCGGCCGGCAAGGTCGCCGTGGCGTTCGGCGGCGAATACCGCCACGAACAGGCGAGCCAGTCGCAGATCCAGGCCATCAATCTCACCAGTCCCTACGCGGCCGGTAACTTCAGGCCCTATTCCGGCCAGTACAGCGTCGAGGAAGGCTTCCTGGAAATCGACGCGCCGCTGCTGAAGAACAATATCGTCCAGGACCTCAGCCTGAACGCCGCGGGCCGCATCACCAACTATTCGACGAGCGGCCTGGTCGAGACCTGGAAGCTGGGTATCACCAGCCAGATCGACGACAATATCCGGTTCCGCGCCACCTGGTCCTTGGACATCCGCGCACCGCTGATTTCGGACCTGTTCTCGCCCGGTGTCGTCGGCATCGCCCAGGTGCAGTACCCGGTGGGCTCACCCAGCTATCAGGTGCTAGGTGCACAGGGCGGCAACCCCGCGCTGCAGCCGGAAAAGGCGGTCACCACCTCGTTGGGCGTAGTGCTCACGCCCCAGTTCATTCCCGGCCTCTCGGTGGCGCCGGACTGGTACACGAAAAACATCCACAGCGGTATCTACACCACGGATATTCAGACCATCATCACCCGCTGCCTGCAGGGCGAACAGATCTATTGCCAGTTCCTGGTCTTCAGCCCCACCCAGAATGGCGGCCTGAAGCCCTATCAGGTCAACCAGATCCCGGCGAACGCGGCCGGCATCAAGACGTCGGGTCTGGATCTGCAGGCCAATTATGTGATGGACCTGTTTGAGGGTAGCCTGGCCTGGGCGCTGGTCGGCAACTACACCAACGAACTGACGCAGAACGCGGTCGGTATCACCTATGACAGCGCCGGCGCGCTGGGCAGCCCGATCTCCTATGCTGCGAGCGGTCTGCCCAAGACGCACGCCACGGCATCGGTGACCTATACCCAGGGCCCCTGGTCTGGAACCGTCCAAACCCGCTTCTGGGGCGGCGCCGTCCTGACCAACGGCGTTCAGAACTTGCCGCCCAACGTCACC
>Ga0157370_10003948_pt1 | contig 17263 bp, 20 predicted proteins | sample C35metaG_FD_113463 | JGI IMG/M metagenome (GOLD analysis project Ga0157370, IMG submission 113463) | Corn rhizosphere microbial communities from Kellogg Biological Station, Michigan, USA - C3-5 metaG | ecosystem: Host-associated > Plants > Roots > Rhizosphere > Soil | place: USA: Michigan...
ACCTGCTTTCTTTGCGAGAAGTTAGCGTAATCTTAACCGAATATGGGCGTGTTTTGCCAAAAAAGAAAGGACCTGCTTTTTCGGCAAGTCCTTTCCGATCAATCAGTAGCGGGGGGAGGATTCGAACCTCCGACCTCCGGGTTATGAGCGGGTTCCGCTCGAAAACCGTAACTGTCGTGACTACTCGCACCTACAGCGACCGGAAGGCTTTACGTCCTTCCGCCTGTGCATCACATGTTATACCTGAAACACGAGTTTTTCCGCTGGTGATGTACAGGTTGATGTACATTTTTTCAGCCCCACCAAGGGCAAATCGTGCAACGTCCGGGCAGACGCCCTAGCGCTTGGTGGGTCCTCAAATTTCGTAGTCGTGGTCGATCAGTTCCGCTCGCCTCTGACGATAGAGAGCGGCACAGTCCGGGGGACGTAGATCCCAACGTTGGCCGAGAAGTCGCATCAAAGCGTAAGCCGCAGAAAAGCCGACGACAAGAATCGAAACCTGGAGAGCAGCACTCGCACGGCCGCCGGAGCGGAAGAGAATACGGCCGGCGATATAAAGCAGGAGCATCGCGAAGAGGACGCGAAGGACCATTGGGTTAATCTTACCCGAGTTTACGAGTTTTGCTCCGAAGTAGGCACCGGCGGCAAATCCGATGGCCAGGAGCGCTGCGAATCGCCAGTCGATGTTTCCCGCTCTCCAATATGACAGGACCGCGAAGACGCCGATGGGCGGCAGCAGCATTGCCAAGCTCGTGCCGTTTGCCTTCGCTTGAGAGAACCCGAAGCCGATCATCAGGATCGGGATGACGAGCACACCGCCGCCAATGCCGACCATGCCGCTGAACACGCCGATCAAGGTGCCGGCGAGCAGGACGAGAAAGAACGTTGCGATCGACATAAAACGCTTCCGATGGCCGTTCTGGAACTACACGCCGCTCTTGAGGTAGGACCACCCTGCCTCCTGCTTCCGTACCACCTCCGCCACTCCGGCATCCACCGGCGTCGCGAAAGGCAAAAGGTCGGCCTTCGTGACGCTCATCTTTCGCATGGAGTTCTCACAAGCGGCGAAGACGACGCCACTCTCGGCGAGTTTCTTCATGCGATCGGAAAGTGCGACGTTCTTGGCCAGCATCATGTTCAATCCGGTATTGTGGGCAACGATTTCGATCTCGGTGTCAGCGGCCCCAAACACCTTTCGGAGATTGTCGGCGTAATTTAATGCGGCAGTCCATTGGTCGACGCCGTCCCGCGTGACCTCGATGACCACGCGATGTTTGGTTTCGGTCTTTGCCTTGCCACCGTCCCCCTTTGCCGCCGAGACGGACAGGAACAAGGCGGCGACGAGTCCACAGAACGTGATGGCCAGCACCGACAACGACCGTGCCTTCGTCATGAGAATTCCTCTGTGCTTGAATTGTTTTCAACCCTTTTGGACGTCGGACCTGGACCCGACGGGATAGGGTGAGCCATGAGAGCCATCTGAAACCACCGCGTCTTGGCTGAAGACGAGTGGTGCCAAATCAGCCGCCACAGCACGGCCCTCCCGGCTTGGCGAAACGACCGGGTGCCGCTTGAAGTAATCCTTCAGAGCAGCGTGAAGCATCGTTGGAAGCATTTTGGCGTCGTGCGTGCCTTTATGGCGACACACCACGTCGATGGGTTCGCCCTCCCGCTCGCATCCGGCGATTGTGTAGTGGCCGTCATCTCGGATTTCCTTGCCGTTCACCTGTACTGACTTGAGACGCTGGCCGGCAGCGGCGTTCGCGTCGTATGTCATCGTCATTCCTGATGCCCGTGGCCCCCAGCCGCCGGACAGCTTCATGGGAACCTTGGAGTAGACGAGTTCCAACTCCTTCTCCAGGTATTCCTTCAGCTCCTTTCCCGTCACCCATCCCGCCTTCATGCGGGTGTCCATGGGCAACATGCTCCACAGGTCGGCCTCGGTAATGTTGCCCGCCAGCACCGGCACGCCAAAGCGGAACCCGTTGGACAGTCCAATGTCGGCCCTCGCCACCTCCCGCACGGCGTCAGTGATGAGATCGTCGGCGTTGGTCTCCAGTACGTCGTACCGAAACAACGGCGTCTGCGTGCGGCCCACCACCTCGTTCATCCGCTGGCGGTGTGGGCGAAGGGCATCGTCAACCAGTTTCTTCACCTGCGGGTCCTCGGCGTAATCCGCTTCCCGTATCGGAACCATTTGCCACGTGTGACTGGCGACGCCTCCGGCAGGCTTCAGCACAAGGTCCAGCCGTCCAAGGAATGAGCCGAAGCAACCCGGTTCCACGATGATCACGTGCCCCTCCATAATCGGATTCACGGTCCGCTCGTGCGTGTGGCCTGAGAGGATGACGTCGAGCTCGGGAATCTCGCGGGCGAGGTTGCGGGCTATCGTCAAACCCGTGTGCATTACTGCCACCACAAGGTCCGGCTTGTCCTTGGTCCGCAGTTCCTGAACGAACTGCCGCAGGCCATCGATCCGGGTCGTATCCATCCCGTCAAATTCCACCGGCGGCTGCCGCTGGCTCGCGAGTATGTCGGTGACGCCGACAACGGCGATCCGAACGCCTTTGCGTTCAATGATCAACGAAGGCTTAAAGAGTCGCTCGCCGGTCTTCTTGTCGTGAAAGTTGAAGCAGGTGACGGGCGACTTAAGCCGGCTCATCGTTTCCTTAAAACGCTTCGGCCCGTAGGCGGGCTCCCAGTTTCCGGGAACAAACGCATCTGCCCCGAGGGCGTTTAGCGGCTCAAGAATAACTTCGCCCTCGGACCACGCCGCGGGCCCGGAGCCTTGGAACTCGTCACCGCCGTCCAAGAGGAAGCACGCACCCGTCGCGGTCGAACGTTGCCGCTCGATCGCAGTCTTGAGGCGAGCGAACCCGCCCATCATCTGAAACTCGGGCACCTCACCGGGCAAGTATTCGGGGTGCGTTTCCAGTGTGGCGTGGGTGTCGGTCAGGTGCAGAAGCGTGAGTCTCTTCGGGCCGGAGGGCTCGGTCTGTGCGAAGAGGTCTGAAGAGCCAAATGCCGAGCCGGCCGCACCGGCGATCACGCCTGCCATGAAATCTCTCCGCGATAAACTCATGTCGAGGTCCTCGAACTTAATTTCGCCGCTTCAGACACAGTGACGGGGACGGCGTTGCTCAAGTGCTGGGCTTGAGGAACTCCAGCATGTCGCCTTTTGACATATACGACCCGGTCCGGAGGACCTGCCCGTTTGCACTCAGAATCAAGACGGCGGGAATCCCACGAACCCCGTACCGCTGGGCTATCTCGGCACCCTGCGAGTCATCCACATCCACCAAGAGCGGAACGTATCCGACATTTACCGCACGCGTCACCGCAGCGTCGGGCCATACTTCGTGCTTCATCACCTGACAGGGCGGACACCACGACGCCGAAAAATCGGCGAGGATCGGTTTGCCGGTCCTGGCCGAGTCGGCCACCGCCGCGTCGAACGAGGATCGCCATTCGACAGAAGATACCGGCGCTTTCACGTCGGCAAACCTGTAAAATAAGCCCTTGACCATCGGCCATTGCACGTATGCGATGCCGATGACCAACGACGCCCACAACAAAAGGCCCCAGCGGCCTTGAAGCGGGCAGCAACTCCGCAACCCGCACGCCGTCGGAGGGGTTTTGGAAGGTAATGGAATGCCTTGGTTTGCTTTTTCACTCATGACATCACTCCTGCATTGACGAAGTCGGACGATCGCTTTGATTCAGTCATTTGACGGTCGGCAGTCCCGCAGCTTTCCACGCGGTCATACCCCCAAGCACGTTGGCGACGTTCTGATAGCCTTGGCTTTGGAGGAACGACGCGGCGATGGACCCTCGGTAACCGGTTCCGCAGATTACTGTGACAGGTCGATCCTTCGGCACGTCGCCGTAGCGATCCTTCAGGACGCCGCCGTGGATGTGCAATGCACCGTCGATGTGCCCACCGTCCCACTCAGTCCCGGTCCGCACGTCGAGGACAAAAGGTCGCTGCCTGGCATCGGCCTTCAGCCGGTCGTTCAGTTCCTGAACGCTTACTGTTTCCAACTTCGAGATCGGGAAACCGTTGTTCTCCCACGCGTCCATCCCGTCCTCCATGTATCCCTCGATCTGGTCGAGGCCGACGCGGAGCAGGTGGGTGACAACCTCGGGCATCTCGGCGGGGCTGCCGGGGATGATGACGAGGTGCTTGTCGTACGGGAGCACCCACCCGGCCCATGACGGAAGGTTCTGGCCGAGAGGGATGTTGATCGAGCCGGGTACGTGAGCGGCGGCGAACGCCTCCTTGGTCCGCACGTCCACGACCATGCACCGCTCGCACAGTCGTTGATTAATCTCCTTCGCGGTGAATCGCTTTTGGCCGGGGAACTGGTTTCCCAAGATCGCCGGACCTTTCGAGTTTACCTGCTTCATCCGTCGGAAGTACGGCGGTGCCAATGGCATGTCCTTTAGCAGGGCTTGGGTCCACTGCAATTCCGCCTTCGGCTGCAGGGCCGCGTTAAATCGGCGCTCGTAGCCGAGGGTCGACGAGCGGCGAGACCCGATGGCCTTTCCGCACAGCGAGCCGGGGCCGTGGCCGGGAAAGATCTCCGTGAAGTCGGGGACGGCTTTAAGCCGCGTGAACACGCTGTCGAACAACTCATGGGCCAACTGTCTTTGCTGCTCAGAGCCGAGGAGGTCCGGTCGGCCCACGTCGCCGACGAACACGAAGTCGCCGGTGAACAGCATCCACGGCGTGTCATCGCTCCGCGTGTCGTCGTACAAGGCCCAGGTCACGTGTTCCGGTGTATGGCCCGGCGTGTGGATTGCCTTGAGTCGTACGCTGCCAAGCGACACTTCATCACCGTCGTGCACCACTACGTCCGCGTATGGGGGCGTCCACTCCGCTCCACCCATCCCAGACACCACGACCTTTGCCTCGCCACCGAGGCGGGCCTTCAGTTCCGCCGACCCGCTCACGAAATCGGCGTGGACGTGCGTTTCGAGAATATGAGTGATGTGCAGGCCCTCCTCCTTGGCGATGCGGACGAACTCGTCCACGTCGCGTGTCGGGTCGATCACCGCGACTTGCTTCGCCTTTTCATCTCCGACAAGGTAGGACGCGATGGCGAGGCCTGGAATGAAACGTTGATGGAAGAACATTCCGCACTCCTTGGCACAACGAGACTAGCGGTCGCAGGTGTAACGTGCGGGATCGCCCGCGATTTGATTCCACGGCATTTTGGCCAGCAGCAGCCCCATCCCGCACCAGTCGCTCACGCCCGCGAAGACGAGGCCCACGCCGACGAACGCCGCCAAGCCGTAAAAGGCTGGATGAACCGACCATCCGAGCACAACGCCGAGCACGACGAGCGAGCCGGCCACTATGCGAACCTGGCGTTCGAGCGAGAGGGTTTTTCTCGCTCCTCGGACGACCGGCAGTCCCGCCTCCTCCCATGCGGTGGTGCCGCCCGCTACGCTGAACACGTTGTCGAACCCGGCGGCGGCGAACGCCTCGCACGCCTTCGCCGCCCGTGATCCAGACCGACACATGACGTAAAGCGGAGCGTCCGCCGGGCCAGAACGTGACGCGAGTACCGCCTTCGGGTCGAGGCGGTCCAGGGGTATCAGACATGCCTGTTCGGCATGCACCTCGGCATATTCGGCCGGGGTGCGGACATCGATGATCTGCGGGTGCTCGCCGCCCTTGGCGGCGATAAACAGTTGCTGCGGCGATACGGTTTTTATGTTCACGTCAGCGTCCTCGAAACTCGTGCCTTGCGGGTCACACGTCATTTCCCCTCCCGGACGGAGGCGATGTCGGGTGGGGCAAGCTTTAACGCGGCATGCTCCTGTTGCAGGTGTCGCACGACACCGTCGCAAACGACGCCGCACATTTCGAACACCGATTCGTCCCTCACCCGATAGATTGCCTGCGTGCCGGCACGCCGTGACTCGACCAGGCCCACCTGTTTCAGCAGGAGGAGGTGCTTTGAGACGCTCGCCTGGCCCATCGCCAGGTGCTCGGAAAGTTCGGTCACGTTGCACTCGCCCTCCCGGAGCCGCAGCAACAGGCGGATGCGGTTCTCGTCGGCGATCGCCCGCAACCTCTCAACGACCTTCGGAATCAACTCGGTTCGTAGCATATATTCCTTTATTCCAAATGTGGAATACATGAGAGTGTAGGGATGCTTCTTTCACACGTCAACCGGCGGACGCCTTATCGTTGGCTTCTCGTTCGCCCATTCCCCCAAGAGGTCTCATCCGCTCTAATCAACCCGCCAGCGTTGCCTCGGCGGTCAGCTTGTGCGATGGCCGCGATGCACGGCCGATATTCCATGTCGAAGGATAACCGTCAGGAACGCGATTCGAACTCCATCCCGACGGACGCCGCGCGGCCGCGGAATTCAGACCACTTGGCGAACGAGCGGACGTTCCTGGCTTGGATCAGGACGAGCATCTCCGTCGTCGGCCTTGGTTTCGTCGTCGCGAAGTTCAGCGTCTGGCTCAGGGAACTCGCATCGCGCTTCGGAAACGCTACGACGGAGCACCACGTCAGTCTCTCTCTCCCACTCGGCGTGGCGATGATGAGCATGGGCGGCGTGCTTTCCCTGATGGCGTCATGGCGATATCGACGGGTAAGGCGGGCGATCGAACTGGGTCACCCGGCCGCCGATGAACGTACGGTGATGATTGTCACGCTGATGGTCGTCGGCATGTCGGCCGCGTTGGTCGTGTACATGCTTGTTTCGCGGCAATGAGCCGCTCCCCACGCGACGCAGACCATCGAAACTCGTGGCCCGTGGCGTCGGATTTCTGGTCGGAAATTCGACCTCCGGGGTAGTACCGAGACTTCAGCGTCGAGCGGGCGTTTTCAACGCCGCATTGAGGATTCCCGTTCCCACGAACGCCACGCCTGTACATTAAATGTGCGATATGCACGAGAGAGCCCGGAGGTCGGTGAATCCCGATTTCAACGTTAAAACCCCGATGTGGTCGGCGTGAAATTCGAACGTGAAACACTGCAGGCCAGCCGTAAATGGCTGGCCTGCATAATCTTAAGTAGCGGGGGGAGGATTCGAACCTCCGACCTCCGGGTTATGAGCGTAATCCACTCAAAACCGTAAGCTCCAGATGCCGCCGTTATTTACAGCAACAGCAGTGGTTTACGTCCACCGCTCGCGATGCTCCATGGTACGCATATTTGCCATGTTTTTCAATTCGTATGGGGCAGGAAATGGGGCAGCATTCTGCGCCAATTTGCGGGGACGTGCTCGACGAAGGAATCGAGAAATCTCGCTGTGTTGCCCCGGCGCAGAGGCAAATCGGTAGCTCTGGAAGTTGAGGGATGCAGTTAGGCACCCCTGCGCTGTCGGAAACTGCTGATGTTGGCGGCGCGCGTTATGCAAACGCAATCGTGCCGGCGGCGCTGATCGAACTTCTGGCCGGACGCCGGTCCGACTAGAAGGTCAAATTGGAATCGTGGCTCAAGAACCGGCTCGCCCCCGGCTGTGAAGCGAACCAGTTCGGCAACCACCATCGCTGCGCTCATAGTGGCAACGAACGGGACCGAAGGCTGGAAATGCTCCGGAAGCGAATCATCTGAAATCTGTTTCGCTACGGCTTCACGAATTACCGAGCAAATCGGACGCCCAAGCTGTTCGCGCAGGAACTGGCGCCGCTCTGGCGGCGAACTGTCGACGTCTTCAACGGTCACCAAGCTATCCGGATCGTGGATGCGCCGGTGCGAGAGCCCCGTAGCACGCGCGGCAATTACGTCGGCAGATGCCGGCGGGTGTCGGAACAGACACCGGAGGCAGGCGACGTCCGGACCCCAAGGGTGAGTGCTAACCTGGCATTCGAACTGTCCGATGGCGCCGTCAATGACAACATCCGGCCAGATGCCCTGCGCATCGTGACGCGCGTCGATGTTATCCAAAGCGTTGACGACAATGCGCGGGTATGGCAGGTCCCCGAGCCGCTTCGTGTATTCCGAAATTGTTTCACGAAATCCCTTCGCGGCAACGGATCCAGCCAAGAGTGCCTCAGCGAACAGCGCCTTGGCCTTCGCTTGCTCCACCTCAATCGGTCCGATGAGGAAGCACGTGCCCAGGTTTTCGGGACCGAAGCATTGAGGGTCGATAATGTCAACACGGCCGGCGAGTGGAAGCTCTCGGAGCAGGTGAATGATTCCATTACCAATGGCACCCGCGCCGAATAATGCCAGATCGATCTCGATGCGCGCTGGAAGCGGCGGGCCGGGATCATCGCCGCCAGTGATGTACGCCCATAGTGAGAATACTGTCGCGGGGAGCAATGGTCCGCGCCGCTCCTTGAGCCGGATGAGACGCTTGAAGACCTCGGACACGCCGAGCGAAGCGGCCGCAAGAGCGCCAGCGGGATTCCACTCGTCGTACCGACCTATCAAGTTTTCGCCGGTAGACGAGACGCGCGCTAGCCATCCATGCGAATTGATCACCGTCCATGGCACATCTGCACGTGCGATTCGTCCTATTGACAGTACGGCGTCGTAATTGGAGTAATCACCGTCAACAGGCAGAAACTGAACCGCGGGCCCAAAAGCCGCATATTCAGCTACCTTCCGGCTCTCGGTCGCAAGAGACATGCAACTCGCCGGAAGTGCGACGGTCAGATTCGGACAAATCCTCACGAGCAGCCGCAGAGCAGACAACAAACACTCGCGCCCGTTGGGCATCTCTAGTACGTCCGCTTCTCCGGTTAACATCACCCGCTTGTTCACGAATCGACCGGCGTCCGGCGCCAGGTCGCCGAGTGCCTGTGCGGTTGCGACGGGTCTGCTCATCGCCAAGTCCTGAGTCATTTGCTTACCCTTTCCCCACCGTCAGGACCGGCACCTCTGACACATCCGAGACGTGGACCCGTTGAATGATTTCGTTCGTCGGGAATCGCCGGTAACCGCTTCCCGCTACGAAGACGTGAACACCGCAGTCAGTGATTGTCGTGCTGTTGCGAAGCGCAAAGTCCGGCGCAACGACCGACAGGTAATCGGGTACCATGATCCCGTACCGGCGATCGGTGTTTGAAAGGTTCGTGCCGAATTCCAGGCCGTGCGAGTGAATCTGGCCCACAAGCATGAGGCCCAGTTCAATCGCAACGTCGGTCACGTCGTTTAGAAGGTCGGCGCTGATCTGAAGCAAATCTCGCCTCTTAATCACGCCAGGGCCGCGCAGGACGACCACATGACTGACGGCTGCCGACCCGCCCTCACGTTTCCCGAGCCACAGGGCAACCCCTTCACGACCGAGTCGACCATCAATCGCCATTTCGCGCATCGACGCATCCAAAGCGGCGCGCGGCAGTAGCCATGATTCGACAGGTGGGTAAAAACTCATCCCGAGTACCTCCCGCTAAATCGTTCGTCGAGTTCCTGCTGAAGGATGCGTAAGACCTTGAGCAGTGGATTGCCGCGCGAATCCCAGCGATAGCGCGGATCATTTCGCCATTCCGGGTGGAGGGCAAACCCCTCGCTACAATAGCTCACGCACGCATCGAGACTGTTCGGTCGGAATCCGGGCACCAGCGGCCACGCCTTAGGCAAATCCAGCCGCCCGGTCGCCGGATCACGGAATTTCAGCGAAGGCGGATCGTCCGGATAGCGCGGCCAAAGTAATCTTGCTTGAAAGATCTCCTCGGACTTGGTCGCCGGCGACATCTTCGCCCAGACCTCCAGAGGCGCCGCCAGCTCAAGCACCCAACGCTTGAAGTCTTCGGTCGTCAGCACTTCAGCGAAGTCGTCGCGCAGGTTCAGCGCCGACAGCTCATCACTCATAGACTTTATCCTTGGGTGATCTGCTGGCTGAGCTTCAACTGCAAGACGTTCTGCTGGCCGGCCAACTGCCCGACCGTGGCGCTCAGGTTTTCGAGAGGGTCCTTTTTGTCGTAGAGAGTGTATGTGACCGTGTTCCCCTCCTGATTGGTGCCCTCGGTCAAGTCAAACGCGTGGAGGGAGGCAGTCTTGACGTCACCGACAGTTGCGGAGCGAGCAAAGCCCTGCTCGAAAGGCTTCCCGGCCGCCATGTAATGCACAGTCACGCGAACTTCATCTTCCGGCTTCATGTTTACTCCTTGCGAATTTGCCGACTAAACAGCGGGTACTTGACGCCTTGGCGCACGGGTTGCCCGAGGCGCTGCAGGGGCAACCCACCCGCGAATTTCTCGCCGAGCGAGGTCATCATTTGCTAATGATACGATGCTTGCTCAGAATGTCAAGCACATGATTAGCAAGCTTGCTGTCGTTAGCAGCCGTGGTATTCTTGAGCTTGATGCAGCCCGCTTTACTTCACGGAGGATCGGATCATGGCTGAAGAGCGAAAACAACCGCCGCAGCCGTCGGCCCCGCAACAGCAGTCCCTCGCCGAGTACCTCACGTATGTACGGGGGATGAAGCGCATGACATTGCGCGAGGTCGAGGAGGCGAGCAACGGTGAGATCTCCAACGCCTACTTAAGCCAGTTAGAAAAAGGTCATATCAGCAAACCCTCGCCGAACATCCTTCACGCGCTCTCGGAGGTGTATGGTATTTCGTACGAGCGTCTCATGGAAAAGGCCGGATACATCGTGGCCGCTTCCGGAGCTGATAGGAGAACTGGAACGACAAAGCACGGTCGTGCAGCGACGTTTGCGGCTGAGAATTTGACGACCGAAGAAGAAGAGGAACTGCTGAAGTATCTGGCGTTCCTTCGCTCACAGTCCAAAGGGAGGAAAAAGTGAAGCCGGATGATTGCTCGCTCGATCCCGATGATTACGCGGCGATTCGGAAGCATGCCAAACTCGTGCTGGAAGGGGCCGGCGCGCTCGGTCGCTTTCCCACGCCAGTCAATGACGTGATGGAGCACGCCAAAGTGGTCGTCGCCGAAAAAGAGGAGCTGGACGCCGGTTTCGTCGAAAAAATGAGGCGTAAGGCAGCCGGCGCGCTGAAGCGGGCGATCAGCAAAATACGCGGCGTGCTGGACGTGATCGGCCGAATTGCCTACATCGACCAAACGCTATACGTCGTCAAGCAGACGTTCCTTAAGCTTCACGAAACAGCTCACGCCGTGCTTCCGCACCAGCGTAAGCTGTATGCGCTGGTCGAGGATTGTGAGAAAACAATTGCGCCCGACGTCAGCGAGCAATTCGACCGCGAGGCAAACGTGTTCGCGGCGGAGGTCCTTTTCCAATTGGACAGCTTTATTGATGAGGTTCGCGACGAATTCTTCGGAATCCTCGTGCCCGTCCGCGCTAGCAAAAGGTACGGCGCTTCGATCTATGCGTCCGTGCGACAATACGTGTGCAAGCACCATCGCGCATGTTGCGTGCTGGTGATTAACCCACCTGTTTTGATCGAGGGTCACGGCTTTGTTGCGGAGCTTCGGCGCGTCGTCACATCCCCGAGTTTCGACGAAACATTTGGCCAGCTTAGCTGGCCTAGGCAGTTCACGCCCGGCGATGATGTCGGTGCGATGATTCCCGTCAACGGGCGCAAGATGTCACGCCCGCGAACGCTGGTTCTCGTTGATGCGAATGGCTTTCGGCATGAATGTGTCGCCGAATCGTTCACCCAGGGAAAGCAGGTCTTTGTTCTCATTCACGCGGTCGCAACCCTTACGCGCACCACGGTGATCTTAGCGTGAACGGGTGTCCGGCCATGCGACGCGCCGCGTTTGGTTGGTCGTGGTCCGCCGTATGCCGCTACGCGGTCCATCCTCGCGTACCCTTCCATTTATGCGCAAACGCGAGGCGTCCGCCTGCCGCCACTAACGGCTGCTCCACAAGGTGATTGATGTCCGCGACTACTTCAGGCAGGTCGGGCAGATTCTGATCAGACTGTCGGCGCCGAAAAGCTGCCCACTGCATCTGCTTGGCGGAATCCATTGCAAAAGCGACGCTCAAGCCCACTGGCAGCGCGGGTGGGAGCGGTGTGCCGCGGCGCCCGAACGTCGCCGTGATCGCGGCCGTCAGCACCGAGCCATCAAACTCGAAGCGATCGGCCAAGTACCGCAGGTCGTAGTAGTCCTTGAACCGCGTGTTGAGCATCCCGAGCTTCGCGATAGCCTCCAGTTTTTCAGCCACGACGGTCTCGCGCGGATAGACGCGCAAGTGTGGCGCCGGCTGATTTGGCAACAACGTCGGATAGTTCGATTCCGGCGAAGCGGGTGTAATGGCGTCACCAAACCCCACATCCGCCTGCACGCGGATGACCGCGCCGCCGAGCGATGCGGTGAAACGCACGCGGACGCCGCCGTATTCGTCGGTCGTGCGGATCTCCTCTGCTTGAACCGTGTTCGCCGCAAAGGTGATCCCGTCGTCCTCGACGGACGTTTCGCAGAGTTCACGGAACACGGTGGCGATCCGTTCGGGCGAGCGGTCGCCGAAACCCAACAGGTCCACGTCCTGAGTTGGGCGATGCGGCGATCCCTCCCAAATCACGAAGAGCATCGCCCCCTTGAGCACGAAGTTCTCGCGATGCCGCGAGCGACTCAATCGATACAACAGCCGTTCGATGGCGTAACGGATCAGCAATTGGTTGTAGTCCACGTCCGACGCCTTCGACAGGTTCAAAAGACGCTGGCGAACCGAAGCGGCGACATTACGCGGGGGATTTTTCATGTCGGTCGTTGGTCTGGCGTGTTCAGGTGTGGGCGATGGTGTCGAGGTAGGGCCGCATGACGTTGGTGACCCGGCAGACCTTGGCATACTGCCAGAGCTGGTCGGCGGTCGCCGCGCGTTTGCCCCAGGCGTCGCGGAGCGATTCAATGGCAACGTCGATGCCGATCTTGTTGCGGTACTTGAAGCAGTCGGCGACGGTCTTGGCAGCCGAGTAGATTTTGACATCCACGCCGTCGATATGATGGTGTTCCACGCCTTCGCGGAACGCCGGCCCTGAGAACCGGGCGATGCGAACCGGCGGATGGTCGATTCGCGGTTTCCGGCTCGCCGGCGTGATCGCCAGCCAAACTTCCCACGGGTTCTGTGTCGTCAGCCCGTGAAAGCGCAGCGCCGACAGGAGACAAACCACGCCGGCCGGTACTCGGGCGCAGACTTCGGCCAGCGACCGATGCTCGCTGGCGGCAGCATCCGCGAGCGTATAGAGTCCGCGGCCGGATCGCAGTAGCACCCCTTCGGCGACCAGTCGGGCCAGGTGTCGCCGGGGAATCGCGAGCGGCCGAAGGTCGCGGGCGCGGAGCAGACCCTTGCGCCGGGCGAGCTTTACGATTTGCCGCTCGGCGCCGGTGCCATTCTGCGTCTTGGTCAGTGTGGCTGTTCGCATAGCTGTACCATCCGTCTGTATTTATCGTCATCTACAGGCACATTGTACAGAAGAATTTTACTCCCTGCCACCGCCCGTAAATCACCCCAGTAAGTTCATGCCCCTCCCCCGCAAGGGACCATGTTTGCCCATTAACTTCAAGTTTACCATTTGGTATCTTGCATACCATCGCATTTGGCCTAAAATCCCTCGTTATGGCCAACCCCCGTTCAAACCGCGGAGCGTCGAAGCAGGAGCCCAAACCCAAAACGGTCCAGCGGACCTACCGCTTCGACACAAAGCTATTTGAGGCGTTTGAGGACGACTGCGCGACGCATCTGGCGAACCCCAAGCGAGTGATTGAGGCGTTGATCCTGCACTGGCTGGACGCGAGCCGCGACGAACGCGCGGCGATGGCGCACAAGCACCGCGAGCGCATCGGTTCCGCACGGGACGAAGAATAGGCGCTCTCACGCGGTAAAAACTGCTGTGAGACATTCGCATCGTTAACTTCCGCCCCGCCTCAACGTTGCGACCATGCCGAAACCACGGCATCGGCGAACACTTACGCACGCGACCATGCGGCCACTCTCCCTTTCATTTTCGCTGCCCGACTGTCTCGCGTAAAAACTCGTTCAATCCCACCCAAACAGACGGCGAACATTTTTCCTTGACTTCCTCGTTAGGCGTGTGTACGGTATTGACCATACCAACCATGACATCGTGATTGATCAAGTGATCCGATGAGTTGTGGGCCAACAAGGAGTCAAATCATGAACAGTCGATTCTGCGGTTGCTATCGACGCTCGGTTGTCGCCCCTGCCGTGGCGGGCGTGCTGACACTTCTGAGCCTTTCTCGTCCCACTTTGGCCGCGGCGGTCGGCGGCGGCGGCGCGGCCTTGCCGTGGGAAGGCCCGCTGAACCAAGTGCTGGCGAGCTTCACCGGCCCCGTCGCCAAGGCGCTGTGCATCCTCGCGATCGTGGTGCTTGGCTTCGGCTTCGCGTTCAGCGAGGGCGGAGGGCTGCGGCGCATCCTGGGCCTGCTGCTCGGCGTGTCCATCGCGGTCACGGCCACCAGCTTCGGTGTGACGTTCTTCGGCTTCGACGGCGGCGCAGGTTGGTAAGACCATGACTCGACCCGAAGAGATCGAAGGCTACGAAGTGCCGCTCCATGTGGCGTTGACCCAACCGATCCTCATGGGCGGCGCGCCTCGGACGTTCGCAATCCTCAACGGAACTCTCGCTTTGGTCATCGGCATGGGTTTGCACCTGTGGTGGTTGGGATTTCCTGCCGGAGCGGCGCTGCACGCGACGGCGGTGTTGATGACCAAGCGCGATCCGCATTGGTTTGACATCTTCCGTCGCCATGTCCGTCAGCCGGTCTATTTGGATTCCTGACCCAATTTGTTTCTGAGGGAGAGACGTTCATGTGGAACCTCGGCGAATATCGCAAACAACCTCAGCGATTGGCTGACCACCTGCCGTGGGCAACCCTCATCGCCCCCGGCGTGGTGCTGAACAAGGATGGCAGTTTTCAGAAGTCGATCGCGTTCCGTGGCCCGGACCTGGACAGCTCCACGCCCTATGAACTGGTCGCCGCCCGCGCCCGGATGAATAACGTGCTGCGTCGCCTCGGTTCCCATTGGTGCGTTCATGTTGAGGCGTCCCGGCGGCTGGCTCATGTCTATCCCGCCAGCGACTTTCCAAACCCGGTCGCGGCGCTGGTCGATCAGGAGCGCCGGGATTCATTCACCGCCGATGCCGTTCATTTTGAAAGCCAGTGCTTCATCACGTTCACGTATCTCCCGCCAGCCGAAGGCATGACGCGGCTGAGCGACCTATTCATCGAGCGACCGAGTAACGCCGATGGAGGGCGAGTCTCGTACCGCGCGCACTTCGATCATTTCCTGGGCCAAGTCGAACAAATCGTCAACCTGATGTCTTCGTTCATGCCGGAAGTCCATCCGCTGGATGATGGCGAGACCCTGACCTATTTGCATTCGTGCGTCTCGGATCGGCGGCTGAACGTCTCAGTGCCGGACGTGCCGTTCTACCTGGATGAAATGATTACCGACCGGCCGCTGGCCGGCGGATTGTCACCTCGCCTCGGTCGGCTGTTCCTCAAAACGGTGTCCGTCCGTGCCTACGTCAATCGCACCCTTCCTTGCCTGCTCGACCGTCTGAACGAACTTCCCATCGAGTACCGCTGGATCGGCCGCTACCTGCCGATGGACAAGGCCGACGCCACGCGCCACCTGAACAAGCTGCGGCGGCAGTGGTTCGCCAAGCGCAAAGGGATGATGACACTGCTGAAAGAGGCGATCACCAAACAGGAATCCAAGCTGGAAGATTCCGACAGCTTGAACAAAGCCGAAGATGTGGACGATGCCTTGCAGGAGCTTGGCGGCGACCACTGCTCCTTCGGCGACTTCACGCTGACCGTCACGGTTTGGGATGAGAACGAGCAAACGGCAACGGAGAAGGCGCGGGCGGTGCAACAGGTTGTCGATGGCATCGGCCTCGTTTCCGAAATCGAGGATTTCAATGCCGTACAGGCATGGATGGGAAGCCTGCCCGGTCAAGCCTATGCCGACGTGCGCCGGCCGCTCGTGTCGTCTTTGAACGTCTGCGACCTGGTGCCCCTCAGCGCCGTTTGGTCCGGCCCGGCGCGGTGCGCCCACCTAAACGGTCCTCCGCTTCTGGTCACGCGCACCAAGGGATCAACGCCGTTCCGCTTATCGCTCCATCAAGGGGACGTTGGGCACACGATCGTTGCCGGTCCCACCGGCGCCGGTAAGTCAACGCTCTTGAATCTCTTGGCCTGCCAATGGCTGCGCTATCCCGGTGCTCGCGTTTATATCTTCGACAAGGGCGCAAGCTGCCGCGCGATGACGCTGGCGATGGGCGGCGACTTCTACGACCTCGGTGGCGAAGGCGAGGAGATTTGTTTTCAACCGCTGGCGGGCATCGACGACGAATCGGAGCTCGCATGGGCGCAGGATTGGGTGGCTGACCTGCTCCACCGGGAAAAAGCCGAAGTCACGCCGACGACGAAACAAGAGCTTTGGTCCGCGCTGTCCAACTTGGCATCCATGCCACGGCCGCAGCGCACGCTCAGCACGCTCCTGGGCCTCGTTCAAGATGCGGATGTGCGTCAGGCGATGCGTAGTTACACGCTCGACGGTCCGCACGGTCGCTTGCTCGACGCAAATCAGGACACCTTGGCTGACAGCGACGGCGAGCGCGGCGCCCGCTGGCAAGCGTTCGAGATGGAACACCTGATGCACTCGCGCAGCGCGCTGCTGCCGGTGCTCACGTACTTGTTTGGGCGGCTGGAAAAAGGATTCGACGGCTCGCCGACGCTGATGATTCTCGATGAGGCGTGGCTGTACCTGACCGAATCGCTGTTCGCCGCGAAGATCCGCGAATGGCTCAAGGTGCTGCGGAAGAAGAACGTGGCCGTCATATTCGCCACGCAAAGCTTGTCGGACATAGCCGACAGCGCCATCGCGCCGGCGATTATTGAGAACTGCCCGACGCGCATCTTTCTGCCCAACGGCAATGCGCTCGAGGAGCGGACGCGGAAGGTTTACGAATCGTTCGGGCTGAACGAGCGGCAACTGCAAATCCTCCAGCAGTCGATTCCGAAGCGCGACTACTACTACCAGAGCCGCGAAGGCAACCGGCTCTTTGAATTGGGCCTGGGGGAATTGGCGCTGGCGTTGTGCGCTGCCGGTGCGCCGCAGGATCAGGCGCGAATCACCAAAGTTCTCCGTGAATACGGCCGGCAACAGTTTGCCGCTGCTTATCTCTCAGAACGGGACCTCGGTCATTGGCGCGACCACCTCAACACATTCAACGATGAAAGGATTAGCCATGAACAAAGTGAATTCAACAATTCGGAAGCCGAACCGATTTCGGCGTAAGACGGCGACGATCTTGGCCCTTGCCGCCGGCGGCGCGCTCGTCTTTGGGCCGGTCCGCCGCGCCGCGGCGTGCTGGTACGACCCGATCATCTTC
>Ga0157370_10003949_pt1 | contig 17262 bp, 17 predicted proteins | sample C35metaG_FD_113463 | JGI IMG/M metagenome (GOLD analysis project Ga0157370, IMG submission 113463) | Corn rhizosphere microbial communities from Kellogg Biological Station, Michigan, USA - C3-5 metaG | ecosystem: Host-associated > Plants > Roots > Rhizosphere > Soil | place: USA: Michigan...
CCTGATCGCCGCCTGCCGTCGCGAACCGGTAGCCGAGTTCCCAGGATTGGACGACGTTGTATCCGCCCGCGTCCTGCCCCCCGGCTGGCCCCACCGGCTGGTCCTTCGTCGGCGCCACGGTCTCCTGGCCGAACGCGAGAACCGGCGCCAGCATGATGATCAGCTTCAGTTTTTTCAAAGCGCCATCCTCATCTCAGAAAGCCCTCATCGCAGGAACAGCGGGTCGCTGTTGGATCCGTGAATGCGCACGTGGCACATGGTGCAGCGCTGATACCGCGGATCCAGCAGATTGTGAGAATTGGAAGTCGCGATCACACCCGAGTTCTCGCGCCCGAACGTGCCCGCGCCGTTATGGCAGGAAAGGCACAGCGTGAAAACCACCGGCCGCCGCAGCAAGCGGGTGTTCGTCGAACCATGCGAGAAATGGCAGGCCGTGCAGCCTTCCACGCGCACGCTGGCATGTTCGAAAACAAAAGGTCCGCGTTTATCGACATGGCAGCGCAGACATGGCTGTTCGGTGTCGAAGGCCGGTTTCGGCATGTCGTTCTCAGCGCCCATTCGCCACGTCGCCGCGAAAGAGCCGTGCGGATTGTGGCAATCCGAGCAGTTCATCGCGCCTTCATTCACACGATGATGTGACGGCTCTTCGAATTGCCCGCGCACGCCCTGGTGGCAGGAATAACAAAGCTCGGTCTGCCGTCGCGCGAGAAGAAATTTCGGCGTCGTCGAATGGTGAATCGAGTGGCAGTTGGTGCACACCACATCTGCCCGCGTGTGCTCGGACGCCCGAATATTCGCGCGAGGCATATCCTTCGCGTGGCACTCGAGACACGCGGCCTGAACCGCGGCGGCGTCGAGATGCGAAAATCGGCGCGCAATCGGCTTCACTCCGCCCGATTCCACGTGCTCCGCTCCCGGTCCGTGGCAGCCTTCGCAACCTGTTTTATCCGGCGGCTCCTTGCGTGAAGCAACCGATTTGAAGTGAGGATTTCGGAAAAAAGTTTCGGAAACTTCCGGGTGGCACGTAGCGCAAACCTGGTTTCCGGCGAACCCGCTGCTCGCGGGCGCCGCGAATAACGCGGATGCGAAAAATGCGAAAAAAAGAAATCGTCCGCAGCGCAATCGCGTAAGCATTCTCAGAAAGTCAGGACACCATAAATGAGCAGCACGGAACCGAGTTCCACTGTAAACAAGTTTCGAGTCCCACCAATGGAGCCTATGGCATCTATTCATATCCGAAATCGGTCGTTTGGCAGCCTGTCCCATTTCCTGGCAGCCATCGCTGTGACCGCTATTCCATCACTTTTATTCGGCTATGCCGAAGGGCCGCTTCCAGGCCACGCGGGCGTTCCAAACGAGATGACCTGTACCCAGTGTCATTCCGGCCCCGGAGGATCCGGGAGCGTGGCGGCCAGTGGATTTCCGACAAGCATGACATACACGCCAGGCGCGGCCCAAACGCTCACCGTCACTGTCAGCGATCCGACGCAGCGCCGCTGGGGATTCCAGTTGACGGCGCGCGTGCACGATAACCCGCAGACCCAGGCCGGAACCTTCACGCCCTCGGACGGCAACACTCAACTATCCTGCGGTGCTCCGCCGTTCAGCGGTAATACCCTGGCGAATTCGACCGTGGGCAATGGCTGCGCCACACAAACCAACGCGCCCTTGCAGTACATCGAACACACCCTCACCGGCACCCGCCTCGGACAAACCGGTTCGGCCACGTTCACCTTCACGTGGACTCCGCCCTCGACCACCGTCGGCCCGATCGATATCTATGTGGCCGGCAATGCGGCCAACGGAAACAGCGCGCCTTCGGGCGACAACATTTACACCGCCAGTTACACGCTCGCTCCGGCGCCCTCCGGCCCACCTTCCATATCATCGGGCGGCATCGTCAACGCGGCCGGATTTCAGTCGTCGATCGCGTCCGGCTCCTGGGTCGCGATCACCGGCGCGAACCTGTGCGGTACGACGCGCACATGGAATGCGGGCGACTTCTCCAACAACGGGCAGACCGAGCCACAGAAGCTGGAAGACGTGACGGTAACGATGGGTGGTCTCCCCGCATTCGTCTATTATGTGAGCGCGACCCAGATCAACGTCCAGGCGCCAACACTGCCGCCAGGCCCGGTGAACGTAATGGTCAGCAACGCGAATGGAACAAGTCAGTCGGTAACCGCCAACGTCGCGGCGGTATCTCCCGCGTTCTTCCTCTGGAACGGAAAATACGCGGTGGCCACCAGGCCTGACTTCACGTACGTGGGGCCGCCGGGATTGTTTCCCTCAATCACGACCACGCCTGCGAAGCCGGGGGATACTGTCATCCTGTGGGGTACCGGCTTCGGCGCGACCACGCCGGCAGTCCCGCCAGGCACGCTGACGCCATCGATCCTCGCAACAGTGAACGACCAGGTCACGGTCACCGTGGGCGGACTCTCCGCAGAGTACAAAGGTGGCGCGTTGACGCCGGGAAATGCCGGTCTTTACCAGATCGCGATCACAATACCTGCGAACGCACCGAACGGAGATCTGCCGGTCCTCGCATCAATCGACGGCGTACAAACACCAACGGGCGTTTCGATCAACGTGCAGCAGTAAGGTGCACGTTCAATCAATGCGCAGCAGTAAGCTGCACGTTCAATCAATGCGCAGCAGTAAAGGCAGTCAGCGCTTCGGTCGGAAAATTCTTTCCGAAACAGACGAGACAAGGCCCCGCGGAAGCAAGCGCTGAATCTCCATTCCCATCAGATTGCCGAGGCCGCAGACGACGATGTGCTTACCTTTCCTGAGGCCCTCGAGACCAAGGCGGGCGACTTCGTCCGCCTTTTGCCGTTGCAGTGGCACGTCCGTCGGCTCGCCGGCAATCTGATGAAATTCCGACTCCGTGTTGCCGGGGCACAGGGCGCAGACGCGAACACCTGATTTTCCAACTTCTTCCGCCAGACCCTCGGCGAATAAAAGATCGAATCCCTTGGTCGCCGCGTAAACCGAGTGGTAAGGCACGGACTGAAACGCCGCCGTAGACGAAACGATAAGGATGTCTCCCGACCTTCGCTCGATCATCCCCGGCAAATACAGGTGCGTAAGCGCCACCACTGCGGCGCAGTTCACCTGAATCATGGCGAGCAGCCGGGCGTGATCGGCCGCGCGGAATTCACCGAATAAACCGAAGCCGGCATTGTTCACGAGAAGCGACGGGTGAATGCCGCTCGCTTCCGTTCGCTTGTAAATCTCATTCGGAGCGCCGGGCTCGATGAGATCGGCCGCCAGCGTTTCCACTTCAATGCCGCGCTGCATCCGAAGCCAGTCGGCGATTTCGTTCAGGCGATCGAGCCGCCGCGCGGTGAGGAAGAGATTGGCTCCCTCGGCGGCGAGCTGCTCGGCGAGCGCGCGTCCAATACCTGCGCTTGCGCCGGTGACAAGGGCCCAGTGGCCGCGCCAGCGTTCCGTCAATGCCCACTCCGGCGCGTCAGATTCTCGAACAAAAAAAGCCCGCTTTTGCCGCCCACTGCAAAATCCGGATCGCCGTCGCCATCCAGATCCGCCACTGGTATCTGCATTCCGCCGCCGGTCCTCCCGCCGTAATCCACCACGTGCTTCACCCATTCGATATTGCCCTTCGGATCCGGTGGCAGATATTCGTACCAGTAGACGCCGAGCGGCTCACGCTCGCCGGGATCGCGCCCATTATGCGCCATGAAGCGCTTGCCCGTAATGAGATCCGGGCGGCCATCGCCATTCAGGTCCGCGATGGTCATGGCGTGCGCTTGCGACCAGCTGTCGTCGATCACGTGTTTCTTCCACTGCCCGTTGCCGAGGTTCTCCACCCAGAAAACGCCGTAATCGTGGGCAGCGGAGGTCACAAGATCAGGCCGCCCGTCTTTATTGATGTCCTCCACGTAAATGAACCCCGTACCCCCGAGATCCCATTCGCCGTGGAACTTCCAGTCGCCTGAATGCGGATCGGCAGGCGCTTCGAACCAGCCCCTGGGCGTGAGGATATCGGCGCGGCCGTCGTGGTTCACGTCTCCGGCGCCGATTCCGTGTCCGTAAGAACGTGGGCTCACCACGTGCCGGACGAAACCCTTGTTCTTCAGCTCATACCAGGCAAGCGGCGCATCGGCGTTGCCGAATTCGGGAAGGATCTCGGTCTTGCGGCCGTCGTTGTTGAGATCCACCGCGAAACAGAACTCGACATTGTGCCCTGTCTCGAATTCATGACGCTTCCAGTCGCCTCCCGCGCGACCCGGATTTTCATCCCACCACAGGCTTTTCGAAAACCAGCCGCAACTGACGATATCGGGATATCCATCGCCATTCACATCGATGGGTAAGTCGCTGAAATCGTCGATGTAGTTATTCGTGAACAGCATTTGCCGGAAGTGATGCCGGGTCCAGCGCGGAGCCTCATACCAGTTTTCGCCGGAGACGATATCGAGCTTGCCGTCGTGGTTCACATCGGCGAACGCAGCGGGCTCGTTCTGGCCGAGATCGAGCGCGTGCTTCGCAAACGGAACGTCGTCGTCCGGGCGCGTCGCCGTCCAGGCAACCGCCGCGAAGGCGAAAGCGGCAGGGATGGTGAACCAGAGGAGGAAGCGGCGAGGCGGAAACGACATCCGAGAGCGATTGTAACGCCACTATCGCCGCGGCTTTCCCAAACGGGCGCGCCGGGCCCGCCCGTTTGCGTTCACGCGGGCGGTGTTGCCCGATGTCGCCTCTTTTCATCGCCGCGCCAGCGTGGGTTGCAGGCAGCGGTTCCAACCATGCTAAGTCTCAGGGTGGTGACCATTCGCAACAACGTGGCGACAGGCTCTCAGCCCGTCCGAACTCATCAAAGCCGGGCGGAGCTCAACCTGGCTCGACCCGCACGACCGACGGAAGCGAGCCGTCACCCAGACCGGCCGTTACGCACGGAAAATACAAATCAAACCCAATTTCGCCGTCCGCGCCCGCTCGCCCCGCCGCGTCCTGCCCGGCGAAGCCACCGGCGCACCCCAACCGGCTGCCGCAACCTGTATTACAAATCAAGCCCAATTCCCCGTCCGCACCCGGCTCACCCCCGCGCTCGACCGAACGAACCCACCGGCGCGCCCAACTGGCTGCTGCAACCCGCATTACAAATCAAACCCAATTCGCCGTCCGCACCGGCTCACCCCGCCGCGCTCGACCGAACGAACCCACCGGCGCACCCCAAACCGGCCGCTGCAACCTGTATTACAAATCAAACCCAATTCGCCGTCCGCACCCGGCTCACTCCCGCGCTCGACCGAACGAACCTACCGGCGCACCCCAACTGGCTGCTGCAACCTGCATTACAAATCAAACCCAATTCGCCGTTCGCACCCGGCTCACCCCCGCGCTCGACCGAACGAACCCATCAGCGCACCTCAAACCGGCTGCTGCACCCCGTATTACAAATCAAACCCAATTCCCCGTCCGCACCGGCTCACCCCGCGCGCTCGACCGAACGAACCCATCAGCGCACCCCAATCGGCTGGTGCAACCCGAATTGCAAATCAAACCCAATTCAGCGCCCGCCCACCGTCGCGACCACGAAAACCTGCATGGGAGCCGCTGCCTGGCCACTCGAAAAAACGAACCCACTGCGGCGACCGGCTAAAGAAAACAAAGGCATTGCTTCCCGCCGTCAGAGCATTTCGGAAGAACCACCACAGGCCCACCGGCGCCCTTTCCCACAGACCGCCATGCCCACCTTTATTTCCGGGGCAATTGCGCAATCCGATCGAGGAGCTCGGTCATTTGCAGATTGAGCGAAGCATCTCCACCGTATCTGGCCTCGTTATACAGCCGGGTAAAGCGGATCACATCATTATTTACTCCCGCGGGCAGGCCACAGGCGAACTCCCCGGGAGTGAACCACGCCGGCTTCTGGTACCCGCGGCGGGCCAGCAGGTCGAGCATGCGCTCATAAAGTACCCGTGCATCGGAGGGCGCGCCACCGGTCCGCGTGATGCGGCGCAACTCCCGCCATCGGGTGAAATCGCGCCGGAACCGCGGGCCGAAAACCGCAAGCAGCACGATTACGACGCCCAGAACCAGACCTCGCGCAGCCCACGCCAGCGCCCTGCGAACATCGCGGCCGGTCCACGGTCCGGACCCCAATTGCCCGGCCTGCGCCCAGGCGTGCAACAGATTCTCGAACCGGTTTGCCAGTTCCGCCTGATGAAGAAAGTCATACGACACAACCCACTGCTGCCATTTGCTGTCGGCCGCGTCGAGGTACATGCCGAGCCGCGCGAAAAGCCCGCGATGGCTCGACATATCCGGCGGCGTAGGGTCGAAGGTTCGCCAGCCCTCGCCCTCGATCCACGCCTCCACCCAGGCGTGCGCGTCCGATGCGCGAATCACGAACATCCCGGAAACGTCGTTGAAATATCCGCTCTGAAAGCCGGTGGCGACGCGCGAGGGAACGCCAAGGGTTCGCAGCATCACCGCCATCGCCGAAGCGAAATACTCGCAATAGCCGGCCTTGCGCACGAAAAGGAAATTCGCGAGCGGATCCCGCGTGGGCAGATGCGGCGTGTCGAGCGTGTAGCGGAATTCCGACCGAAGGTGCGCCTGAATCCGCTGCGCCTGAATCTGGTCCGAACCCGCCCCCGCCCAGTCTCGGGCAAGCGCGCGAATACGGTCGTCCATCCGCGGCAATCTCAGATAACGGTCCCGATCGTAGGGCGAAAGGCCGTAATCGAGCGGTGGCCCGGAATGCGCCGCGACTTCGTAGCTGAGGCGTTCGCCGGGTTGGGTTATCACGCGAAAAGAGTTCTCTGGAGTTCGCGTAATGCGTTGCGCGTCCAGATTCAGATACTCTGGAATACCCGCGATAAACAGGGTGCCGGATCCGGCATCCGCGAGGTCGACCCGGTACTTGAAGCGCGAGCCATCGCGTCGCGACCGCTCCCACCGGTCCGCGACCGCGACTATTCCTGTCACCCGGCGCTGCGGTTGCCCTGGGGTGAACGGCTCCGTCCAGCGCCTGCCATCGAAGAAGCTGAGCGCGCTCCCGCGCCACTTCAGATTCGGCGGCATGGAATCATACGGCCGGACGCGCATCACCGGCCGATCGTCTTTCACGATCTCGCCGAACCGGCCCAGATCGATCCGATCGGCGAAACCGGTGATTCCCTGGGAAGAAGAAGGAAACCAGAGCGCGGCGGCGCGAGCGGTTCTGGGAATCAGAAGGAACAGCCCGCCGGTGAGCACGAGCGTGAGCGCCGCGGCGACGCAGGTGAGAATGGCGAGCCGCCCCGCGAAACGAACCCCCGCGCGAGGCGTGCCTTCTTCGAAGCGCGCCAGGCTGCCTCGGATTTCGGAACTGGTGAACGCCGCGATAGCGAAGAAAACGAACAGCGCGAGCCATATAAAGAAGTACGCCCGGAACGAAAGCAGCGCCGCGGTCAGCAACTCGAGGAACGCGATGATGCCGACGTATCCGTAATCTCGATCGCTTTCCGCCGTGACGATCTTGAGCAGCGCGATAAAACAGACGCCATGCACGGTCGCGGTGAAGGGGTCCCGCGAAATGACAAAGACGTCGAGAGCATAGAGGCCGATATATCCGGCGGCAATACTGGCAATGATTCCGCCCGAAAACCGCAGCCGCACCCAACCCATCACCATGGCCGCGCGAAGACAAAGGCCGGCGCATACCAGTATGAACGTGGGCGCATCCACGTGACCGGAGCCGGCGAGCGCGATAAAGCCCGAGGCCACGAGCCCGATCATCGAGAACTGAAAAAAGATCTCGATAAAACCCGTTCGGCGGGCCTCTGGCGCCCGAATGGGGCGCGAAGAGGTGGAAGCAGGCACAATTTCAGTTTATCGGGAAAAATCAGGCGGCCTGGTGATGCGCCTGAAACCGGTAAAACTTGTGACGGCAGGCGCGGCAGCGGAACGGGGCGATGCCCAGAAGCCGGAGGCACTCTTCAAAAAGGTTGGCGCGGTTGGCGCGGCGGATGTGCCGGCCCATGCACCGCGGACAATACAGCGACGGATATTCGATGGCATTCACGCGGGACGGTTCGTCCACAATCACCGTGCCATCAGCGGAATCTGGTACCGCCGCAGTTTCCAGCGCCGGGGCGCCGGCGAGTTGACCCGGGGCAGAAAGGCGAGCCAGCATCGCGGATTGCCGGGCGCTGATGTTTTCGAGCGTTTGCAGCCGGTTTTCGATCTGATCGGCGAGGGCGCGTGCGTTTTCCTGCGCGATATGTTCCGTGACGCGCTGAAAATTCCTCAGTAATTCCAGCTCGAATTGCTGGAACTGACGTCCGACCTGCTGCTCAATGAGAGAACGGACGCCGAACTCCTGATGAGCTTCGGGCAACGGAACCGCATCGGGGTTCACTCTTCTTTGGCGCGACACGAGTCCTGCTGTAGGGGATTGTATACCGGGAGCGCAGCACTTTCAAAAAGTCGTACCGGAAAGGAACGTGAAGATCCTGGTGGAAAAAGTTGTTTTTCGAACTGATTCGGTTCGCCTGGTTCGGCAGTCAGTCAGCAACGATGAGTTCGCCGGGGAGAATCGGGCGCGTGCGCGGCAGCAGTCCCGCCGCGGCGCAGGCGCCGAGCGCCGTGAGCGCGCCGGCATAGGCGGCAAGCTTCACCACGTCCGCCGAATGGGTGCGCGGCAAAATTTTCCAGAGCACCAGCAGCAGGCTCTGGGCGAGGGTGACGGCCCAGACCGTTCCGTAGAAATAGCGCCTTTCCGTGCCTTCGCCTTTGGTGGACGGGCGCACGCGGGGCATGATTCCGCCAAGCCCCAGAAGGAGAACAGTCAGATACACGGGAAAGTAGGCGTACTGGTAAATCTGCTTCAGGTACCAGGTATGAGTTACCACTGCTCCAATGAGACCGGAGAGGTTCAGGAGCGCAAAGGTAATTGCATCGCTCCATGCAAACGAATAACAGATTCGCCGATACCAGGGGTTCGGTCGATCTTCGGTAAACCGGAGGATGTAAGGCCGGGGCTCGACGCCAGGCAACTGGCCCTTCATGGCGGCGGCGCCGGTGCCAAGCAGAACGGCCACCAGCCACACCAGATTCCATCCGCTGGGACCTTTCGCGAAAAGATCGAAGGTGAGCGGACCGGGCGCGAGGAAGAAGACCCAGATCCAGATGGGCCAGTGGAGGACCCTGTAATAGCGTTTATTGCGCTCCCGAATTTTTTTCTGGTGCGCGTATTCGACCTTCAGCGCCAGCGGCATGAATGAAACGTGTTCCTCAGGCGAGTTTAGCGCCGCCGAACTGCTGTCCGCGTTTTTCACGGCCCAGCGCGGTCACGATCAGCGCGCCCGTAAAAACGGTCGCGGCAGTGAGCGCCATCGCCGTCGCATAGGACATGCCTTCGGCGAAGGCCGCCTGAATGTAAACGATGGATCCCGAGATCAGGACGCCGCACTGGTAGCCGAAGCCGGGCAGAAATCCGCGCACGGAATCCGGCGAGAGCTCAGAAAGGTGCGCGGGAATCACGCCCCAGGCGCCCTGCACCATGAACTGCATCAGAAAGGCGCCAAGGATGAGCAACGGAATGGAAGGAGCATAAGCCCAGAGAGGAGTGATCACGATGGCGAGCGCGAGAGACACGATCATGGCGTACTTGCGCCCGCGCCGGTCTGACAGGTAGCCGAAGATGATGCCGCCAATAATTGCGCCGAATGCGCCCATGGCCGAAATATCCGAGCGCATATCCGGGCCGAAATGCCAGAAGCGCTGCAGGAAAGTGGGGTACATGTCCTGCGTCCCGTGGGAGCTGAAGTTCATGAACGTCATGAGCGCGACGATAAACAGAAATAGCTTCCAGTTGGAAACAATGGCGCGGCCGAGCTGGCCCCACTCGGAATGGCGCGTCTCCTCCCAGACTGCCGATTCACGGACGCGCAGACGCACGAAAATCGCGAGCAGCGCGGGAAGACCGCCGAGCAGAAACAGGGGCCGCCAGCCCCAGGAGGTGAAGAGAAACCGGAACGCGAGCGCGGCGAGCAGATTGCCGAGCGCATAACCCTGCTGCAGGAAGCCGGAGGCCAGGCCGCGAAGTTTGGGCGGGGCCTTTTCCATGGCGAGCGATGCGCCGGCCCCCCATTCGCCACCCATGCCGATTCCAAACAGCGCCCGGAGGATGAGGAAGGTTCGATAGTCCGGCGCGAAGGCGGTGAGCACTTCGATCACAGAGTAGAAGACGAGATCGATCATCAGGGGCAACCGCCGCCCGTAGCGATCGGCCATCAGGCCGAAGATAAACGCGCCCACCGGCCGGAAAGCGAGCGTGACCGTGATGCTGAGCGCCATCTCCTTGTCGCTCGCGTGGAAATCGTGGGCGATGGCGGTGAGGCAATAGACGACCAGGAAAAAATCGAAAGCATCGAGGGTCCACCCAAGAAACCCTGCGAGAACCGCTGCGTTGCGATCCGCCGGCGCGGCGGCCTCATTGATCACTGGGACGATTGTACCGGCGGGATAATTGCGGACGCCCCGAGCTATGTCTTCGCAGCCTGGGCGAGTGCTCCAGTCACCGGCTCGAGCAACGTGAGCACGAAGGTGGCTTCGCCCTTCAAGGGAATGAACGTATAAGTTTCGAGCACACCAGTCGACGGAACTGAGTCAGGGCCAGTATGGGACGTAAGGATAGCTTCCGTCGCAAACGTCTTGCTGTCAGCAACAGCCGCAAGGCTGATCGCCGGAATCAGAACGCTGAATGAAGTCGAGCCTGTATCGGTCGTGAGTCGAGTCGTCACCGTCACTAACGTTCCGATTTCCGTGTTACGCGTACGGATTTGGGATCCTGCGAAGTGTCTGATCGGACCGCCTGGTCCGTGTGTGAGATTCAGGATTGGCTGGCCGATGAAACTGGTGGTCTCATAATCGACCCTTATTGTTCCGTCGCTGCTTTCCAAAACGTATCGATTCGGCCTGATGTTTGCCATATGTGCTTTCCTTTCGCCTGCAAGGGCAGAACAGGGCTGCTTCCCGTCCGCAACACTGTACTCTCAGCCAGCGGGCAGGTCAATCGGAATATTCGATGGCGCTTTGCAGCGTGCTTCGCAGCTATTTCTTCGACAGGCTTTCGGCGCCGGTGGCGTTGCCCTTCGGCCCGAGAGCTTTCGCGTACATGGCGGCCATGGCGTCATGAAAGGAATCGAGGCAGGCCTTTTTCATATAGAGCATGTGGCCGGCGTCGCAGTAGTAAAGGCCGACGTGGCTGCGCAGAGTGGGATCGAGCTCGAGATGGTTGACGGTGTATTCGGCCGCGAAGAAAGGCGTCGCGAGATCGTAGTAGCCGGCGCCCACCAGCACGTGCATGGCGGGGTTCTGGGTTAGGGCCTCTCGCATGTTCTCGGCCACATCCAGATAGCGGTTCTGCGAGCGCCCGTAACTCCAGGGCTGCACTTTGCTCGTAAGCACTTCATAGGGCAAGTCGCTCGAGTAATTCAGCTCGCGGCGAACGTAGTCGTTGAACATGGCGGTGTAGACGCCCTGCACGGCCGCGTAGCTGGGGTCGTATTCGGCCCGGTCACCGGCGGCATCTTCGTCAATGCCTTCGAGCCTGCCGTCATAGCGGCCGATGGTGCGGCGCTGGTCGCGCAGCAGTTCCTTGGCGAACCGGCTCATGCTGATGCGCAAATTGGCCTCTTCGATGAACTTCTGCGAAAGGCCGGTGAGGCGGGCCATTTTGGCCGCAATCTGGGAACGCTCCTGATCGCTGAGGCTGGTTCCCTTCATCAGCGCGACGGTGTACTCGCCGCCGGCGAACTGGCGAGCTTCGTTAATCGCCTTCTTGAAATCGCGGGCCAGATCGCCGCTGAGTTTCTTGTGGTACCAGGCGGTGGCGGTGTAGGTGGGGAGGAACAGGATGTAAGGAAGATCGTTGCCGGGGGCAAAGCTGATGGTTTGGAAATTCAGAACGGACGAGAGGAGGGTAATCCCGTTGAGAAAAATTCCGTTCTGCAGAAGCACCTGAGACAGACCCGCCGCGCGCGTGGTGCCGTAGCTTTCGCCCGCGAGAAACTTCGGCGCGGACCATCGCTGGTAGCGAGTGAGATAAAGCCGGATGAATTCGGCGACGGACTGCAGGTCGCCGTGGACACTGTGAAACTGATCGGGATCTTCGCCGGGCGCGTGGCGGCTGAAGCCCGTCGTTACCGGGTCGATGAAAACAACGTCGCTGAGGGAGAGGATGGTCGATTCGTTATCAACAAGGGTATAGGGCGGCGCCGGCTGCTGCCCTTCCGGGTTCGCCATCGAGACGCGCTTCGGGCCGAGGGCGCCCATATGGAGCCAGACAGAAGAGGAGCCCGGGCCGCCGTTGAAGGCGAAGGTGAGCGGCCATGCCGGGTTGTTTTTCTGGTCGTTGCGCGTATAAGCGACAAAGAACATGCTGGCCAGCGGTCGCTGGTCTTCGCGCTTAATCACCAGCGTGCCGGCCGTCGCCGTATAAGAAATCGACTGGCCGTGCACGTTGATCGTGTGTTCGGTGGTGACGACGTGATCGACGGGCTCAGGCGCCGGAAATCCGCGTCTGTTCGAAGAGGAGGCTTCGGGAGCAGGAGATGGGGAAGTCGTTATCGAGTCCGGCGGCTGGGTTGCGGCGCGCCCGCGCCCGGAAGGCTCAGGGGTGCGCTGCGCGGGAGTACCCGCGGGCGCCGGCGGGGTTCCACCCGGCTGTGGGGCCTGGGCCGGAGCTTGAGTCGGATGTTGAGCAAATACCAGCGGCGCGGCGGCGAGTAAGAAGAACGCGACCCTCATGCGTTCATGGTAAACGGCGCGTTACTTCAGGTACTTGTCGAGATCGGGATTGATGCGGCGCTGGATTTCCGGATTGTCGACATTGGCTTTGGTGACGAGAGCGGGGGTGATGTCCTGAATGCGCCCGGGTGTACCGCCTTTGAGTTTCGTGACGGCGGCGACGAAGGATTTAAACCCCATCTGGAACGGGTCCTGCACGACGACCGAATCGATGGTTCCGTCCTTCAGTCCTTCGAGAATCTGGGGGCTGAAATCGAATCCGACGAGCTTTACTCCGGTCCGGCCCTTGAGCGCGCGCAACGCGCCGACTGTGCTCGATTCGTTGCTCGCGAACATGCCTTTGAGATCCGGGGCAGCGGTGAGCATGTTTTCGGAGACTTTCAGGGACTGCGCGAAATCGGCCATTCCGTATTGCTTGTCGGCGATTTTGATGCCGGGCGCAATGGAGGCGATTTTGTCTTCGAAGCCTTTCTCGCGCGCCATGGTGGAGGCGCTGCCGGGTTCGACGGCGACTTCGGCGATCCTGCCGTTGCCGCCGAGGATATCGGCGACGCGCGTGGCGGCGAGTTGGCCGGCGGCGTAATTGTCGGTGGCGACCTGGGCGACGAACTGGTCCGTATCGACAGGGGAATCGAAGATGATGACGGGAACGCCCGCGGAGGAGGCGCGATTGACGATGTTGACCAGCACCTTGCGATCGATGGGCGCGAGGCAGATGGCGTCGAGATGCTGGTTGATCATCGAATCGACGATCTGAATCTGCCCTTCGAAATCGGTTTCGGATGCAGGGCCGTTCCAGACGACTCCAAAGCCCGCGTTTTCGCGCGACGCGGCGACCGCGCCGGCGTGGACGGATTGCCAGAAGAGATGCGTGCGGCCCTTGGGGATGAAGCCGATGCGGCGCTCGTTGGCCCGATTGCAGGCGGCGAGGGAGAGGGCGAGCGCGGCGAGCGCGAAAAGGGCGGCGGATTTTTGCATTCGAAGTTTGAAATCCTATCAGGCGGCGGAAAGCGCGGCGAGTTCGGCGAGATCGAGTTTGCCGGTGTAGATGGCCATGCCAACAGCCGAATGGATGCGCAGGCGCTCGAGCGCGCGGATGTCATCGAGGGTCGTGATGCCGCCGGCCGCGGTGATCTCGAGATTTGTGGCAGCGCGGAGGCGAGCGAACCAATCGAGATCGGTACCTTGCATCATGCCTTCCTTATCGACATAGGTGCAGAGGAAACCGGAGCACCAGGGCTCAAGTTCACCGATGACCTCTTCGGCGGTGAAGCTGGTGGATTCGCGCCAGCCTTTCACGACGATATGGCCGCCCTTCGAATCGAGCGCGATGACGATGCGCTCGCGGCCAAGCGCGGACGCGAGGTCGTTGAGAAAAGAGTGATTCGGTCCTTCGGCCGTGAAGGCCGAAGTGCCGACGATGACGCGGTAAGCGCCCTGATCGAGGAGAGCTTTTCCGCGTTCGACGGTGCGAACTCCGCCGCCCGCGCGAATGGTGGCGCTCGAGGCGAGCATGGAGACAAGGGAATCGTTCGCGCCTTTGCCGATCGCGGCATCGAGATCGATGACCTGGATCTGCGGGAAGGCGGCGAAGCGCTCGAGCATTTCTTCGGCCCTGTCAACTTCGAGGGCCTTGTCACGGCCCTGCACAAGCTGGACGACTTTGCCGTCCATGAGATCAATACAGGGGATGATCAATGCGTTTTCCTCACGGGAATACCTTCGCGGTCGAGATGTTCCTTCAAATCGTCCACGGTGTACGTGCCGTAATGAAAGATCGACGCGGCGAGCGCGGCATCGGCTTCGCCTTCCGTGAGGACGCGGATGAAATGTTCGGGCTTTCCCGCCCCGCCCGAGGCGATGATCGGGATACGCGTGGCGCGAGAGATGGCGCGCGTAAGTTCGCAGTCAAAGCCGGTCTGGACGCCGTCAGTGTCCATGGAAGTAAGAAGGATTTCGCCGGCGCCGAGTTCTTCGCCTCTGGCAGCCCACGCGATGGCATCCATACCTTCATCATCTCGCCCGCCCCGCGTGTAGACGCGCCAGGAGCCGGGGCCGTGGCGGCGCGCATCGATGGCGAGCACGACCGCCTGGGCGCCGAATTCGCGGCTGAGTTCGGAAATGAGTTCGGGACGGCGGACGGCGGCGGTATTGACCGAGACTTTGTCGGCGCCGGACATCAGGATAGTGCGGGCGTCGGCTACGGAACGAATGCCGCCGCCCACCGCGAGCGGGATGAAAATCTTGCGTGCCGTGCGGGCAACGACATCGGCCATGATGGCGCGGGCGTCGCTCGATGCCGTGATGTCGAGGAAGACCAGTTCGTCGGCGCCCTGCTGGTTGTAGCGGTCGGCGAGTTCGACGGGATCGCCGGCGTCGCGCAGATTGACGAAATTGACGCCTTTGACGACGCGGCCGGCGGTGACATCGAGACAGGGAATGATTCTTCGGGCGAGCATCAGAGGTTTACGAAATTGCGGACAATGGCGAGCCCGGCCGGGCCCGATTTTTCAGGGTGGCACTGCACGCCGAAGACGTTGCCGGATTCGAGGATGGCGGTGTAAGGCACGCCATAGGTGCACGTGGCCGCAGTTTGGGGCACGACCGGAACGTAGTAGCTGTGGGCGAAATAGACGAACGGATGCTCGGGCAGGCCCGCGAGCAGACGCGATGTGCGAACCGGTTCGAGATCGTTCCAGCCCATGTGGGGAACGCGCGCGGAGTGGTCAAAGCGGCGGACTTCGCCAGGGAAAATGGCGAGGCCACGCTCGTCCGGCGCTTCGTCGCTGCGTTCGAACAGGCCCTGCAGGCCGAGGCAGATGCCGAGAAACGGAACACCGGCTTGGATGCGATCCGTAAGGACGCCGCGCAGGTTCAGATCGTCGAGAGCGCGCAGCATCTGGCCGAAATGGCCGACGCCGGGAAGGATGATCTTCGGAGCGCGCTCGAGCCCGGCGGGTTCGCGCACGAGTTCATAGTTTGCGCCGATCTCATCAAGCGTGTTCTGGACCGAGCGGAGATTGCCTGCGCCGTAATCGATGATTGCGATCACAGCAGGCCTTTGGTGGAGGGAAGCTGGTCTTTAAGCTGCGGGTCCACGGAGCAGGCGTAGCGCATGGCGCGGGCCCAGCATTTGAAAATGGCTTCGAGCTTGTGGTGATTGGAGCGGCCGTAGAGCACTTTCGCGTGCAGGTTGGCGCCCGCGTGATGGACGAAGCCGCCGAAGAAATCTTCCACGAGTTCGGATTGCAGATCGCCGACGAGCCGGACTTTCACGCGGTCCTTATAGACGAGCGCGGGGCGGCCGCCGAGATCGACAGCAACGACGGCGAGGGTTTCATCCATCGGCAACACGAAGTAGCCGGCGCGGTTGATGCCCTTGCGGTTGCCGAGAGCCTGGGAGAAGAGCTGGCCGATAACGATGCCAACGTCTTCGACGGTATGGTGCTGATCGACATCCAGATCGCCTTTCGCCACGATTTTCAGATCGAAGGCGCCATGCTTTGTGAAAAGCTCCAGCATGTGATCGAGGAAGCGGATGCCGGTGGAGATTTCGTAGCGGCCTCGGCCTTCAATGCGGAGTTCGCCACCAATCCGGGTTTCTTTGGTATCGCGCTGGAGTTCAGCTGTTCTGGGCAATGGCGTCCTCCAGTGAGTTGATGTCTTCGAGCACGGCCACAGCGCCTTCCGCGCGCAGAAGGCGGACCAGTTCTTCGCGCCGGGGGCTCGCGGCGGCGGCAATGCCGATAAACGGGATTTTCGCGGCGCGCGAGGCTCGGGCATCATCGACGGTATCGCCGACGTACCAGCATTTGCCGTGCGCGACTGCCTGGCAGATTTTGTGCAGGCCTTCGGGATCGGGCTTGGTGCGCGAGACGTCGTCCGCCCCGACGATCGGATCGAACACGCCGGGCAGGAAACGATCGAGCGTGAGAAACGCTTCCGCACGCAGGCGGCCGGTGAAGATGGCGAGGTGGTGGCGCTTTGCGAGCGTGGGGAAAAGGTCGTGGTGGGCGATCCAGAGTTCGCGCAGGATCATGCCGTCGGAACCGTTGCCGAGGAAGAACTGCTGGAAGCGATCCACAACATCGTTGTATTCGACCGGGACGCCGCGCTCCTGAATGAGGCGATGCGAGAGCCTCCAGTCGTCGTTCCAGCCGCCTTGGTTTTTCCAGTCCTGGATCTCTTCGCGGGTGGGCTCAGCTCCGGTGAAGGATTTGACCGTGGCCTGAATGGCGGCGCGGTAGGATTCAGCGACATCGACGAGGACGCCGTCCATATCGAAGATGATCAGGTCCTTTTGCGAGGTTACGGCGCTCACCAGATTCGCTCCAGTTCTTCGAGGACGCGACGGGACTGGTCGCGCGTGCCGACCGTGATGCGAACGCCCCCGGGGATCTCGTAACTGCGATCGCGCACGAGAATGGCTTTCTCGCGCAGCGCGTCGCGGACTTCGAGAGCGCGCTCGCCGAAGTAGCCGAGGATGAAATTCGCGGA
>Ga0157370_10003952_pt1 | contig 17257 bp, 15 predicted proteins | sample C35metaG_FD_113463 | JGI IMG/M metagenome (GOLD analysis project Ga0157370, IMG submission 113463) | Corn rhizosphere microbial communities from Kellogg Biological Station, Michigan, USA - C3-5 metaG | ecosystem: Host-associated > Plants > Roots > Rhizosphere > Soil | place: USA: Michigan...
CTGCTTCTCTGTATAAGGGGCAGAGTCAATCCAGTTGTTGGTTGAGGTCTGCGCCTTTGAGGGAAGCGGATAAGCGTTCAGCAGTCCGATGCCGTTGGGGCTGAGTGCGACGCCGCACTTTCCGCCGCTAAAGTCATTATTAGGGCATGGCACACCCGTGAACGGGTTCACTAGTTGCACGGGAGTTTTATAGAAGATGTTCGGCGCAACAAGCAGCTCGCTGAAGTTGCCGGTCCGCATCAGCGCTGTCGGAACTTTCTGCTGAGCAAGATCGTCGTGGTTGTAGCGTGTCCATTCCTGTCCAACGAGGAAGAAGAGCTTCTTACGATCCTTATTGAAGTGACCGGGGATATAGAGGGGGCCGTTCAGGTTCCATCCAAACTGGTTGTAGTGGAAGCCTTGCCGCTTGGTGCCCGAATTATTGCGCGCCCAGGTATTTGCGTTCAGCGCGGTATTGCGGAAGTATTCAAAGACGCTGCCGTGAAAGTCGCTCGTGCCGCTCTTGGGGATCATGCGGATCTGGCCGCCCGCAGTGCGGCCATACTCCGCCGGATAGCTGGTGGTCAACACCTGAATCTGTGACGTCGAGTCTACGTCGGCCACGCCGGTGCTGGTTCCATTGGAACGGGTACGCACCATTGGGGCGCCATCGAACGTAAGCAGGCTATCCTGGCTGCGCGCGCCATTCACGTTGAGCGGGTTGTCGAGACCAAATCCGAATGCGGCCATGGAATTGCTGCGTACGACGCCCGGCTCCATCTGCGCAAGGTAGATAGGGTTGCGCCCGTTCAGTTGGATGTCCTTCACCTGCTCCTGTGTGATCAACTGGCCTACCGCGCCGCTCTCGGTCTGCACGGTATTTGCGACTGCCTCGACGTTAACCTCGGTTGTGGCAGTGCCAATCCGCATGGCGATGTCGACGCGACGGCCGATGCTGGGATCGAGATGGACATCGGTAAGATTGGTCGTCTGAAAGCCGGTTAGCTCGGCACGAATGCTGTAATTGCCCGATGGCAGGTTAGTAAAAGTGAAGTTACCGCTTTCGTTGCTGGTAAGAGAGCGCTCGGCGCTGGTTGCATTGTTGTGAACCGTAATTTTTGCGTTTGGAAGCAGTGCACCCGACGCGTCAGTAATGGTCCCCGAAAGGGAGGAAGTATCGGATTGAGCAAGAATCGGCGCCGCGCACATGAACAGGCCAATCGCGGCAAATAGCAATGTGAGACGAGCGTTAAACCACCTTTTTTTCATCCCAGCCTCCAAATTTGAATACAAAGATATCTCGTATGATTGCGCTACCACAGCGAGCACCATGTTTACGCCGGCACCCCTGTCGTGTCAATAAAAAAATATCGTTTTTGTTGTTGATATTGAAACGGAGTACTGTGAATATTGTGTTAGCCCTCTCATAAAAGTTCGTCAAAAGGTTTACGTGCGCAAGGCATCGCCAATAAAGAAAGCCACTCTAGAGGATGTCGCGCGGGTTGCAGGTGTAGGGCCCATGACCGTCTCTCGCACGATCAATGGCCATCCCTATGTCGCAGTCGATACGGCGAAAAAGGTTCACGCAGCCATACGACAATTGGGATATCGCCCCAATCGGGCAGCTCGCATTCTTACGGGAAAATCGTCGAAATCAATCGGTCTGATCGTTCCCGATCTCTCCGATACTTTTTTTTCTGTCGTCAGCCATGCCGTTCAGGATGCAGCGCGGCAAGCTGGATATCTTGTTTGGCTGGCTGCCTCCAATGGCGATTCTCTGATTGAAGAGGCGCAAGTTGAGGAGATGACAAATCATCCTGTGGATGGAATCCTGCTTGTTCCCGCCGACAGTCGCAGCAAATATCTCAAAGCAGCTGTCTCTGGAGGCACTCCTGTCGTCACTATCGATCGCTCTGCCGATTTGGCCCATTCCGATTCGGTTGAGGTGGAAAACTACGCGGGAGCACGCTTGGCGATCGAACACCTTATTTCTCACGGTCATAAACGAATCGCCTGCCTGGTAATGAACTCCCATCTGCGTCCGGTCAGGGAACGTATCGCAGGCTATGAAGAACGTATGCGCCAGGCAGAGTTGCCATTTCGAAAGGTGGTGCTATCGGATGAAGCCACCGCAAAGTCCGTCTTGACCGAGCTATTTGCTCTTGCGGACCGCCCTGATGCCTTATTCACTGCGAATAATGCCTGCACCATCTGCGTAATCAAAGCACTTCGAGCATTGAAAATCGAGGTGCCCCGCGATGTAGCTCTCGTCGGTTTCGATGACGTTGATTTTTATACGCTGCTTACCCCTCCCGTCACTACCATTCGTCAACCAGGAGCCGAGCTTGGACGGACCGCTGTACGTCTGCTTCTGCAGAAAATCAAAAGCGAATCCTCAGTTTCTGTGGTGCGAACAATTCTGCCGGTAACGCTGATTGTCCGCGAGTCATGCGGATGCAAGAAAGGTAAGGAGCGATCGATGATAGGTTGCTGAGCGTTTCGGCATATTGGGATCAGCAGCTTGAAAAGCGCCTCATCGCAACGCTTCATGGCGTTCTCTATTCCAACTCCAACGTTGCCAACAACCATCTCCGACCAGCTTTTATGCAGGAATGATTTACGAACGTCGCTTCCCACTGGCGAGCTTCAGCGGAGTGATGAGAATCTGGGCGCAGGCAAAAGCCAGCCACGCTCATAAACCAGCATACGAATTGCCCTTAAAAGTGCCCGATGCTCTGCGGCCTCGCGGGTATATTGTTCGTAAAGTTATTGATTTGTTTGGTAGCGCCAACGGGGATCGAACCCGTACTCTCAGCCTTGAAAGGGCCGCGTGTTAACCAGTTACACCATGGCGCCGTACAGAGAACGTTCGCTGCATCGACTATATTCCATTCGCGTAGTTCTAGGCGAAAGACCTTCGGAAGGAAAACAATTTGGTAGCGTTACCGGGGCTCGAACCCGGACTCTCCGCCTTGAGAGGGCGGCGTGTTAACCAGTTACACCATAACGCCAGAAGGAAGGAACTTCTCTACTGCGATGGGTTGATTATACCAGAATCTACCGACGAAATTCATGCTCTGCGATGGAGGCTTGTTTGCAATTCGCGAGTCCACTGTGAGTCAGACGACAGTTGAAACGAACGATGTACGTCGGCAGATTCCAACGGCATGAAAAGCAAGAGACCGGCTGCTACAAAACGGCTTGATTACAGACCGAGTTTTTTCACTTCATCGTTGTAGTACTTCCGATAGAGGATGTCCCACTCCTGCGAGCCTTCCATGATGATCTTGCGCTGCGAAGCGATCTTCTGGCGGGCAGCGGCATCGATCTTGGTCTCCTCAAGAAGAAGCTTCTCCAGTGCCTTACGGGCCTCCTGCCGGATCGTATTGCGATCTTCCAGGAAGTCGCACTCTGGAATTTCGGCGAGCGTATCGGCTACTGTGTGAGCGAGCTTATTAAGTTTGTCGCGGGAGATTCTCACAGCACCGCCTTATATTTGCGGGCCAGCTCGTTCTTCACTTTTTTGAACATCTCGGGGTAGCTGGCGCCCGTTTTAACCATGTCATCCTGAAATGCCTCCAGGATTACACGAACCTCGTCATTGATTCGGTCTTCCAGGGCAAGTTCTTCGATCATCGCAGCAGTGACCCGTTCTTCGAGGATGGCGGGCTTGGCCGTTTCGATCATCTTTTCGGCGATCAGATGCTTAACCGTCTGGCGCGCCAGATATCCAACGTAATCTTTAGAAAAAATCATGGACTTTAAATTGAATATACCATGCGACTATTTAACCTGGGCAGGCTGAACTACTTACATTTCGGCGCAGGCTTATGCGGACAATGTTCAGTATTAAGACACGTACCAGGTAGTCGAAGGCGCTCTACCGGGCGGCCATGCAGAAGGTGTTCCGTCACAATCTCATCTACATCTTTTATATGAACGAAGCCGTACCAAACCGCTTCTGGATAGACGACATCCACAGGCCCATGCTCGCATTGATCGAGGCAGCCCGCCTCATTGGCGCGAACGCGATGTTTTAAACCCGCCTCTTTTATGGCGTCCTTGAATGCCGATTTGATCTTTTTGCTGCCCTTTGGCAGACAACTTGGGCGCGATGCCGACTCGTCGCGCTCGTTGGTGCAGATAAAGATATGATGCTGGAATTCCGGCATGGCCCTATTTCCCTGCTCTCCTGTCTAGCAATTGATATGCGGTCCGCGTGGCTTTCTGAGACAATATGAAATCAATGCAACCTGACAATCTTATCTCGCTTAAAGACGACATGATAGCGTTCATCGCTGGACACGGCATGCGCCGTCTGAACGCCTATATCACCGAAGATATTCCCACCGTTCTGTTTGAAGAAGAAAACCCCGACGGATGGAAGGACTTCGTTGAACACGCGAAAGCGGCAGGTGCTCCCTTCGTGACCATGAGCGAAGTCGTGCTCGAAAAATCCGATATTGCAATTTTGCTTGAGCAGATGCGTAACCAGGCATTTCCAGACGATGAGTCCTCGGAGATCGAAGACGCGGAATATCTAGTCAACTACGTCGGCAAAGTCGGCTATCTTCAGCTTGGGTTTGCGCACCAGGGCGTAATGTTTGTGTTTGAGGTTGCGACCGAGTGGTATGACCGTTTTCAGGATCTCCTGGAGACTGTGTCCGAGCTTGGCGGTCTCATGTTGGACGACAGCGAAAACGACGAGTAAACCAGGATGATCTCCGCCCAGAGTGAGCTACGACGGGAATGGAAGACCAGTGCGCCTGATGCGGAAGCGGTAGCGAGGCTGACAGGTGAGATTGGGTGTCCGGAGATCGTCGCTGCGCTGCTTGTGTCTCGCGGGATCATCGATCCCGGTGCGGCACGAAAATTTTTCAATCCTTCTCTCGATGACCTTCTCGATCCCATGCAGATGCTCGGGATGCCTGCCGCTGTTTCCCGGATACAGCAGGCCGTACGAGAAGGCGAGCCGATTCTAATCTACGGCGACTACGATGTGGACGGGACAACCGCCACAGTACTGCTCAAGACAGCCATAGAGCGGACCGCCACGAAGGACCGCCCAGCCATCGTGACCTATCACGTGCCCCACCGCCTGCGCGAAGGCTATGGTATGCGGACAGGCGTACTGGAGACTGCGGCCTCTTCCGGTATTCGCCTGGTCATCAGCGTCGATACCGGGATTCGAGCCTTTGCCGCCGCGGCTGAGGCAAAAGCGCTCGGATTGGATTTAATTGTCACCGATCACCATCTCCCCGATGACGCCATTGGCGTCCCTGAAGCCCTTGCGGTCGTGAACCCCGCCCAGCAAGGGTGCCCCTATCCTTTCAAATCGCTCTGCGGCGCTGGCGTCGCGTTCAAGCTGGCCCATGCAATTCTGCTTGCGGCTGCAATAACCGAGCCGGAGCGCGCAAAGCTGCGAAATGGGTTGCTCCCCTCTTTTTTGAAACTGGTAGCCATCGCTACTATTGCCGACTCAGTTCCACTCGAAGGCGAAAACCGGGTCATCGCGGCGCTCGGCCTTCGCGAGCTTCGCAACCCGGTGCAGCCCGGCCTTCGGGCACTGATGCGGGTGGCCGAGATCCCGGCAAATCGTCCGCCCACAGCGACTGAGGTAGGCTTTCGCCTCGCCCCCCGTATCAATGCTGCGGGAAGAATGGATATTGCCAGCGACGTAGTCGAGTTGTTCTTAACCCGCGACGCAGACCGAGCCTCCGAATTGGCAGAAAAGCTTAATCGCCTGAACGACGACCGGCGGGCCACAGAGGCAAAAGCGATCGAAGTGATCGAAGCCCGGCTGGAGCCTTTGCGACGGACCAATGGCGAGTTCATGGCGGAATGTATTGTTCTGGATGACCCGGAGTGGCATCGTGGAGTTTTGGGGATTCTGGCATCGCGAGTCGTCGACAAAACTGGCCGCCCGGCCCTGGTGCTGACCCACGAAGATGGCCACGCTCACGGATCGGGACGCTCCATCGCCGGTTTTCATCTTCTGGATGCCCTGACATTTGTTCATGAGATCGACAGTCTGTTTACCCGCTTCGGCGGACACTCTCATGCGGTCGGCTTCTCTCTCCCGTCGGATCGGGTCGAAATCCTGCGCTCCAGAATGCGTGCTTATGGCGCCAGGCTATTGAGCGAATCCATGCTTGCGCCTCCGCTGGAGTGTGACTCCGAAATCTCGTTCAGCGACATTACGCCGGAGCTATTCGACTGGCTCACGCAATGTGGTCCCTTCGGCATGGAAAACCGGGAACCTGTATTCGTCTCTCGCCGAGTGACACTTCTGGCAGACATCCGTTTGATTAAGGAGAAGCATGTCTGTCTGGTGCTTCACCAGGGAAATGAATCCGTTCGTTTCACCGCGTTAGGTTGGAGTCGTGGAACAGACTGGTCAGCTCGGTGCACAGAAATGGGACTGCGAAAAGGCGCCATGGTCGATATTGCCTTCCGACTCCGAGCCAAAACCAATCCACAGTATCCCGGTCTCGAACTTGAATTGCTCGATATTCGCCTGACCTGAAGAAGCCGCATCCAGCTATGCACCCGCATGTTGCACGAAAATATCTGCTTCGTTTTCGGTGCAGAAGCGTCTTATATACTGAAAATTCATGCCGACAACCGATACAAGACGCCTGAGTCCCGCTGCGCTTCTGGGCATCCTGCTCGTTGCCGTTGTACTCGTCGTGGTCCTCGTTCGCTCCTTTACACGTGATGTAGTGGAAATTCGCGCGGCGGCTGTGAACCATCAAAACCTCGTCAGTTCCGTTCCAACCAACGGCAAGGTCGAACCCACCGAGGATTTTCGCGCCCATGCGCCAGCCCCAGGCGTAATCGCAAAAATATATGTCAAGGTGGGCCAGAAGGTAAAACCAGGGGCTCTCCTCCTCAAAATGAATGATTCCGACGCGGTCGCCCGGGTCGCTACAGCCACTTCGGCGCTTCGCACAGCGCAGGCCAATCTGCACGATCTGGAGCAGGGCGGCTCCCAGGAAGAACGCATTACGCTCTCAGGCGACATCAGCCGCGAAAAAGCTCAGCAGCAGCAGGCAGAAAAGGATGTTGCAGCTCTGAAGCAGCTTCAGCAGAAAGGGGCAGCCTCCGCCAGTGAAGTTGTCTCTGCAGAGCAGCGCCTGAAAGCGGCTACGGATGCTCTACAGAATACTGAGATGCGGAGCACCCAGCGTTATAGCACTCCTGATCGCGCCCGTGCCGAGGCGCAACTCGCCGATGCGCGCGCCGATCTGGCCGCAGCCCAAAAAGGCTACGCCGACGTAAACATTCACTCTCCACTCGCAGGTTCCGTCTACGCCATTCCGGTAACTCAATATGACTTCGTTCAGGCCGGCGAGGATCTGCTGGATGTCGCGGACCTCAACAAAGTCCAAATCCGCGCTTATTTCGACGAGCCGGAGATCGGAAAGCTTGCAGTGGGTCAGTCTGTCAAAATTGTGTGGGACGCAAAACCTGACCGCGTCTGGCACGGTCACGTCAGTCGCGTACCGACTACTGTCATCCCTTATGGCACCCGAAGCGTCGGCGAGTGCCTGATCGCAGTAGACGATGCCAATGGCGAGTTGCTCCCGAATACGAATGTCACCGTCACTGTAACAACGCAGCAGCGGTTCAATGTCCTCAGCATTCCCCGCGAGGCGCTGCATACTGAAGGTCCCCGTGATTTCGTCTACCGAGTCGTCGGCAACAAACTCGTAGTTACTCCAGTGCAGGTGGGAGTTTTGAATCTCACTCGGGTAGAGATCACCGGCGGCCTTACCGAAAAGGACACAGTTGCTCTGGGCGCAGCGAATAGTAACCGCGATCTTTCCAACGGCCTCAGAGTTAAAGTCGTCGAATAATTATGTCTCTTAGACTCAGCCTGATCTGCACCCGCATGGTGCTCGTTTTAGTTCTCTTTTCCGGAGTGCGCCTGCTCGCAGATAGCTCCCAGGCAAACACGCTCCTGCAGCAAGGTCGCGTGGACGAAGCACGAAGTGTTCTGCAGGCGCTGCTCGCGGCTCAACCAAACGACGCCCAGGCTCATCAACTTCTCTGCCGTGTCTATTACGCCCAGGATATGGCCGATGCAGCCATTCACGAGTGCGAACTTGCCGCCTCCAACGACCCCGGCGGTAGCGATACACAGATGTGGCTAGGGCGTGCTTACGGAATGAAAGCATCGCGCGCAAATCCACTCATTGCCTTCAGTCTTGCCCGGAAAGTACGCTACGCCTTCGAGCGGGCAGTGCAGCTTGACCCTGGAAACATCAAGGCAATGAACGATCTTGGCGAATTCTATGTGGAGGCTCCGGCCATCGTCGGTGGAGGTCTCGACAAGGGTCGTGCGCTCGCTAACCGTATGCAGTCCCGGTTTCCATCGCAGGCACATCGCCTATTGGCCTTAATCGCCGATCAAGCCAAAGATGCATCCACCGCCGAGGAAGAGTGCAAAAAGGCTGCTCTCGCCGGAAAAACTCCTGCAGCCTATGTCGATCTCGGTCAGTTCTATCAGCGCCACAATCAGCCCGACCAGGCCCTCCAGGCACTTCGGTCTGCAATTGACGCCGACAGCCGAAAGGATGCTTCTCTTGTCGATGCCGCAAGCATTCTGATTGCGATGAACCGCTCGCCTGATCTCGCAGAGAATTTGCTGCGTCAATATCTTTCATCTGCCGCAAAATCGGACGACGCTCCAGCGTTCAAGGTCTACATCCAACTCGGCGACCTTCTCGCGCATCATGGCGATGCTCCACAAGCAAATCGCCAATATGTGGCTGCGCGTGGCCTCGCTTCTCACTTCGAAACCTCTCATAAGCCGATGCAGGGATCCTAAGGGAAAGAGGGATACGATGGTATACAGCTCATCTCGAAAGAACCTCTCAGGACGTATGCCCCGTCTTCTGCGCTTTGTCATTGCATTTTCTACGCTTACTATTGCGGCGCTTCCAGCCACGGCGCAGATATCCTTCACCACCGCCGTCGATCTTGCGCTTAAAAACAGTCCCAAGGTCCTGATGGCGCAGGCGGATGTCGATAAGGCCAATGCTTCCCTCTCCGAAGTGCGCGATGCATACGTCCCCAGTATCGTCGGCGGTTCTGGGCTGGGTTACTCCTACGGTTTTCCCATCGGGCAGCCCTCGGTCTTTAATTTCACCGCCCAATCCCTGGTCTTCAATTTTTCGCAGAAGAACTACACCCGGGCCTCGCGCTTTGCCATCGACGCCGCGAATCTCGCCCTCAAGAACGCTCGCCAGGCAGTCACGGAAGACGTAGCGATCACCTATGTTGCGCTCGACCACGACTCCCAGCGCCAGGCTGCGCTAAGCCAGCAAGCAGCCTACGCGGCCCGCCTCATCGAGATTATTCAGGAGCGACTCGACGCCGGCCAGAACACCCCCATCAACCTCACCAGCACTCGTCTTTCGGCAGCGCAGATCCGGCTGGCAAAACTTCGTGCCGATGACGCCGCGACCGACGATCAGGCACACTTGGCCACGCTCGTTGGCCTTCCGGCACAGGGTCTCAGCGTAGTACACGACAGCATTCCTCAATTCATCACGCCCGCGACCGATCTCTCCGGAACTGCCGCTCTGCCCAGCAATGATCCCGCAGTTTCATCGGCCTATGCCACCGCGCAATCGAAGCGGCAGATTGCGTTCGGAGACGCGCGCTACCTCTGGAGACCGCAGATCTCGTTCGCCGCTCAATACAACCGCTTCGCTAAATTCAATAACTACGACCTCTACTATTCGCATTTCCAACACAACAACTTCGGTGTAGGCATCCAGATCAACCTTCCCGTCTTCGATATGGTGCATCGGGCAAAGGCCCGCGAGTCGGCCGCGGATGCAGCCCACGCAGAGCATGAAGCAGAGATAGCCCGGAACGACTTTCTCGAAGGCCGCCAGAAACTTCTTCACGCGACAGCGGAATTATCCGCGCAAGCCGAGGTCGCCAGCCTCGATCAGCAACTCGCGCAACAACAACTGGATGTGTTACAGGTCCAACTGAGCGCGGGCAGCGGAAATCTATCCGGTCCACAGATGACCCCGAAAGATGAGCAGACGGCGCGAATTGCCGAACGGGAGAAGTTTCTCACCGTGCTTGACTCCAGTTTCGAGATGCGCAAAGCAGAGATTCAACTGCTGCGGCAGACCGGTCAGCTTGTGGATTGGGTCAAATCGGCAGTTAACTCTCAGCCCTCAGCCACACTCAAGCCGGAATAAATTCCTATGTAGTTGATCTGTAAAGAGCGAACCACCGGCGCAACCTGCGAAAAATCGGCATAACATCTTATCGAAATGGTAAACTTGGACTATTATCATGCCCCTCAAAACACTGTTTCTGAACCCGCCCTCCTTCGAGAAGTTTGACGGTGGAGCCAGCTCCCGCTGGCCTGCTACCCGCGAGATCGAGTCCTACTGGTATCCCGTTTGGCTTACCTATCCCGCCGGCATGCTCGAGGGATCCCGCCTGCTCGATGCTCCTCCTCACCACATCAAGTGGCAGGAAGTGGTCGAGATTCTGAAGGACTACGAGTTCCTCGTGCTCTTCACCAGCACCATGGGCTGGGAGGGCGACCAGAAGATGGCCGAGGTCATCAAGCAGACTTATCCCTCTATTAAGATTGCCTTCGTCGGCCCGCCGGTCACCACCTCGCCGGACAAGGCACTCAACGAGTGCCCTGCCATCGACTTCATCTGCCGCCGCGAGTTCGACTTTTCCGTCGTCGAATACGCCAACGGCAAGCCTCTCAACGAAATCCTCGGCGTCAGCTACAAGGATAGAGAGACCGGCAAGATTCTCCACAATCCCGACCGCCCGCAGGTCACTCCCGAACAGCTCGACGAGATGCCCTGGGCAACCGAGATTTACCACCGCGATCTCGATGTCACCAAGTACAACGTCCCATTTCTGCTGCATCCCTACATCGCGCTCTACTCTACCCGTGGCTGCCCGGCGCAATGCACTTTCTGCCTCTGGCCCCAGACTCTCTCCGGCCACGCATGGCGCAAGCGGTCAACCGACGATGTAGCCGCCGAGATGAAGCAGGCCAAGGAACTCTTCCCCCACGTCAAAGAGTTCTTTTTCGACGACGACACCTTTAACATCCAGAAGGCACGCACCATTGAGTTATGCGAGAAGCTGAAGCCTCTCGGCATCACCTGGTCCTGCACCTCGCGCGTCACGACCGACTACGACACTCTCAAAGCGATGAAGGAAGCGGGATGCCGCCTTCTTATCGTCGGCTACGAATCCGGCGATCCCCAGATTCTCAAGAACATCAAGAAGGGCGCGACCGTGCAACGTGCGCTCGACTTCACCCGCGATTGCCACAAGCTCGGCCTCGTTATCCACGGCGATTTCATCCTCGGTCTGCCCGGCGAAACCAGGGAGTCTATCCGCAATACCATCGAGTTCGCAAAACAGCTCGACTGCGAGACCATCCAGGTCTCCATCGCGCATGCCTTCCCCGGCACCGAGTTCTTCGACTTCGCCAAAGAGAATGGCTTCATCACCAACGAAGCCATGAGCGACGACGGCGGTCACCAGATGGCCCACATCGAATACCCCGGCCTGCCGGTCGAGTACGTCATGGAGATGGTCCACAAGTTTTATGACGAGTACTATTTCCGCCCCAAGGCCGCCTTCCGCGTTGTTTGGCAGGCGATCGTCAATCGCGATGTTCCGCGCCTCTACGACGAAGCCAAATCGTTCATGAAGCTTCGCTCACAGCGCAATAAAGCCGTCCGCGAAGTCAAAAAGGCCAATGCCGCTAAAGCGCAGGAATCTGTCGAAATAGGTGCATAACGAACTTCTGTCCGGGCGGTCGGCATCCCCGATGCTGACCGCCTTTTTCTTGGAAATTTTCCCTATGCGATTCTGGCCGCTGCCGTCCTGAACCTATGAAGCACGCCCTCTCTCCACAGCGTTATCTCATCCTGTTGGCTGTCATGCTCACCGCTTCGGTCGGCGACACCCTGCTGTCGCACGGCATGACCCAGGTTGGGCCGGTTTCGCTGCATCATCTGGGCACGCTTTTTATAGCACTGAAAAATCCCTGGGTCATCTGCGGCATTTTTATGCTGCTCGGATTTTTCGCCAGCTATCTCACTGCCCTCAGTTGGGCCGACCTGACCTTTGTCCTCCCTTCCACCGCATTCGGCTATGTTGTCGTCGCGCTGCTCTCGCGTTTCTGGCTGCACGAGCACATCTCGCTCTACCGCTGGCTCGGGATTATCCTCATCGTCTGCGGAGTCGGATTCGTGGCAAATGGACCGTCACTTACAGAGCACCATTCCTCCGCGGGCGACACCCAATGACTGCGCCTTCTCCTCCCACGGGCACCTTCGAAACCTGGGCTACCATCGTCACGGTCGCCCTAACCGCCATCGCGGGTGACGTGCTGACAGCTGGAGCCATGCGCCGCATTGGAGACCTCGATGACATTCGCGCCCACTCCGGCCTGGCAGGCGCAATCAAAGCAGTTGTCAGCAGCAGAATGTTCCTGCTTGGTGTGTTCTCGATGGCGCTCAGCTTTTTTTCGCTGCTCTTCACGCTCAGCAAGGTCGATGTTTCCCTTGCAGCTCCAGCAAGTGCCTCCCTTACTTTTATCGGAAACGCCGCTGCCGCAAAGATCTTTCTGCACGAAAATGTAGACCGTCGCCGCTGGCTCGCCGCTCTGTTCGTGTGTGTCGGCGTGGTCCTGCTCTCCAGATAGGCGGCCATGCTTCGCTGTTCTAAACGATTAATGCCCCAAATTGAGACCGAACTTAGGCTCGCCTTTGGTGCCATTTATCTTGACGGGGATCACAGCTCCCGCTCCGTCCTTGCTGAAGAAAGGATTCAGTGGGGTCAGTAGCCACGACTTCCACCTGGATGCCACCATCTGCGACAGTTTCGCTTTGGTTTTCACGTGGCCCTGAAAATCGAATTGGCTCCCATCGAGCGAATACACTCCCTTCAGCATCACCGAAGCTCCCGGTAGGGTATAGTCCAATCTGCTGAACTGCAGCCGTCCATTTTCCATAACGAACTGGCCCTGCATTTGGGACCGCACATCCACCGCACCCGGTTTCGCCAGCTTCGGATCGCCCTGCGCGCGCAGGCTCAGCATATCGACCTTGTCCTCCACCTTGGGGTTGGTGAAGTGAATCTTCGTCAGCGTAAATCCGCCCTTCAGTGACAGCTTCTTTGAAACGCTCTCCTTCCCCGGACGAATATGGATCCTCGCCTTCACCTGAACCCGGCCTGTCATCACCACCGGTTCCGTCTTCACTGCAAGCTGCAAAAAATCCTCAATCCGCCCATTCGGCACATTTGTGTCCAGGTCGATGATGTGGCCCTTCCCCTTCACATTGACCACTGCCCCGCTGCACGAAAACTCCGACTCGCCCAGCTTCGCCTCAACCGGATTCAGATAGGTATCCCCGCTCGTCCCATCCACAATGGCACGGAAGTTCGTATGAAGCGGCATGCCATGATTCGCCGTATCCAGGGAAAAGTCCGGAGTATCGGTCGTCCCGTCCACCTCGATCCGGTTCAACTGTCCCTTGAAGTCACCCACAGAAGAGAGCATCCCGCCAATTCCGTTGATCGTGCCCAGGTCCGCATGGTCGAACGTGTAGTGCCCCGTTACCGAGGAGTCTCCAGGACTTTCGGTATTCCACGGTCCAAACGTTCCTATCGCGTGGATGTCTCCGTGTGGGACCGCGTTCACCAGCGTCGCATCGTACTTCCAAGGGTTGCTGCCCCCCACATTGTGCATCACAATACGCTTCAACTCGAAATCCTTCGGATCCTTATTCGGCTTGGCCGTCCCGATCACGAGCCTCGAATCATCAAAGACGAGCTGGTCGACCACAATTTTTATCTTCCCCATCTTCCTCTTCGGACCGTTTTGTCCCTGCTGCCGCATCTCACGCGGAGGAATATTGATCGCCATTCCGCTCACATTTACGGTTCCCACGTGCATCGGCTTCAAAAAAAGCCCTGTCCAGGCTGCGTGAAAGGAAAAATGTCCAAGCGAGATCAGCGGCTTCGTCGCACCTGCCGCTACGACGTCATCCGGCGGAAATATCCGTAACCCGTCGCCTGAAACTTCTAATCCATGCAGCACCGATACATGGAACTGATCCAGCTCCACCCGGCTCTTGAAATTTGTACCTAACGTTTCGACGACGCGCCCCTTCAAAATAGGCTCTGCGCGATGCATCAATATCTCGCCAATCACCGCCAGAACAATGATCGCCAGCAAAACAGAGACAGCGATCCACCCCCACAATCCGCGCCTGTGCTTTTTCTTCCCGCGATCGTCCACGCAGTTCTCTTTCTCAGAAAGAATCGCCATCTTTTCCTTCAGATGCACAAAACTGTGCCCAGGTCGGGAGACCTTATCTCCGGATGGCACGTATCCTATCGCTGGAGTTTCTCCACGATTCTCAACAGACGATTTTTGTAGACATTTCTCCCCGCACCACCGCATACTTGAGCCTCCAAAACCCGTGAGGACAAGGGAATGACTCCCGACAGATCCAAACCCGGAATCAAAAAACTCAAGCACGTCGTCGTTCTCATGATGGAGAACCGTTCCTTCGATCACATGCTCGGTGGACTCAAAGCGGACCATCCTGAAATTGACGGTCTCACCGGAAATGAGAGCAATCCAGACACAACTGGCGCCCAGGTTCCCGTCCTCCCCCAGGCCGAATACCAAAGCCAGCTCGATCCCGATCCCAATCATCACTTCGCCGCCGTCAATCTCCAGATCTTCGGAGATCCGACCCAAGGCCCACCGCTTCCTCCCACCATGCAGGGCTTCGTGCGCAGCTACTACAACCAGCAGCAGAACGTCGGCCATTCCCACAAAATTCTCTACTACTTCACGCCCGACAAGCTTCCCGTCCTCAAGACCCTGGCAACCGAGTTTGCCGTCTTCAATCGCTGGTTTGCCTCGATTCCCGGCCCGACCATCTGCAACCGGGCCTTCGCCCATTACGGAACCTCCTTTGGCCAGGTCAGCATGAATCTCTTCTACGTCGGCAAGCAGTACAAGAGCATCTACGAACGACTGCTTGCGGCCAACCACACAGTCAAGCTCTTCTACTACGACCAGGCAAGCTCGACCATGGAGGTCGTCAATCTCCTGCAAAACCAGCCGAGCCTATTCGGTACTTTTAACGACTTTCTCCGTGCTTGTGACCAGAACGCCTTGCCCGACTACTGTTTCGTCGAGCCCAACTACACTGACCACGACGCCCCTGATGGCAGCGGCGAAGCCATCGCCAACGACCAGCATCCAGACCACGATGTCCGCGCCGGCGAGCAGTTCATCGCCACCGTCTACAACAAGATTCGCAACATCCCCAAACTTTGGCCCAACACTGCCATTCTCATCGTCTACGACGAACACGGCGGAATCTACGACCATGTTCCCCCTCCCGCTTGCACTCCCGACGGCTTCGTAGCCCAACCCGCCGATACAGGCACCCTCGACGCCTTCCACTTCGACCGCCTCGGCGTCCGCGTTCCTGCCGTGCTTATCTCGCCCTGGGTGCAGAAAGGTTCCGTCATCAACGACACCTTCGAACACGCCTCCATTCCTGCTACCATCACCGACTTCTTTCTCGGCGCCTACGACGCCCGCTCTCCCCGCGAGAAAGCCGCCAGTACCTTCCTCGATCGCCTTTCGCTTGATACCATGCGCAGCGACGACGACTGCCCCAGCTTCCAGCTCGAATAAGAAGGAGCCGCACAATGGCAACGATTCGCGTTCCGGCCCCACCACCTGAAGCCTTCCGGAAAGACCGTCCTATCTCCGATCTGGTTAAGTCGCAGATCAAGCACTTCCAGCACCTCGAACATAAGTTGCAACTCCCCCTGTCCAGACCCTTCTCCCCCCGCGATCTCACAACAGAGGCTGGCGCATCTCAGTACATCGCCGAAGTCACCGCCGCACTCTGTGGCCGCACCCCTGTTCCGGTTCCCGTGCGGGCCGCTCCAGCCTCAAGGCCCGACTCCACGCCGGCCGCAAGATCAGCACGCAAACCAGCCAAAGCCACTCGCCAGTCACAGGGGCTGGCCATCGCCGCCTCCGCTGGAAAAAAGCGCCACACCAAAAAACACGCCGCGAAACACTCGAAGAAGAAATCATGACCGCAACCATGCGCTCACTGCTCCTTGCTGTTCTCGCCCTCGCCGCCCTGCCCTCGCTCGCGCAGTCCGGCAACGAAAGCCGCATCCACTCCGACTTCCGCCGCGAAGCCGAAGAGCTACAGTCCTGCAAGACCTTCCAATTCGGCAGTCTCGCCAGTTGCGCCCAAACCCTTGTCACCGGCCAGCCCATGCACATCGCCATCGGCAGCCTGGCTCCGCAAAACGGAGTCGCCGCAGGGCTCGCTTTCGTGGAGCATAAAAACTACGCTAACGAATGGCGCCTCAACTGGAACCTCGATGCCGTCGCTACCGGCAATGGCTCCTGGCGCGCCGGCGCATACATGAAGGCTTATCGTCAGCCCGGCGGCAAAATCATCGTCGTCTCCGGAGCCTCCAAGAACTCCAGCCCACTCTATCGGACCGCACCTCTCTTCAACCTCTACGCCGAAACCACCTCGCTCAATCGAATCTATTTCTACGGCCTTGGCCCCAATACCCTTCCTTCAGACCGCAGCGTCTTTGGCCTCACCCAGACCATCACTGGAGCCAGCGCCATCCTCCCGCTCGCAGGTAAAACCGGCATCTCGTTCATAGGAGAACTCAACGGCCGCATTCCCCAACTGCGCGGCAACAACGGAGAGTCCAGCCCCTCCATCCAGACCCTCTACACCGAATCCAGCGCCCCAGGCCTCACCCGCCAACCCGCCTTCCTTCAGGCTGGCGAAGGCATCCGCATCCGCCCGTCGCTCTTTCGTGACTCACTGCGGCTCAATTACCTTCTTCAGTTCCAACAGTTCGTCGCTATTTCCGACTCGCACTACTCCTTCCGCCGCTGGACCGCTGACTTCGGCCACGAGTTCCCTCTCTATCGCAATGTCCGCCTCACGGCGCCACGCGACCAGAATGGCCCTGACAGTTGCTCCACCAGTTCCACAACCGGTTGCCCCCACGTCTCGCTAACGCAAAATCTTGAAGGCTCTATCGGTGTCCGCCTGCTTATGACTGGCTCCATCGCCAATGCCGGGAATGTCGTACCCTTTTACTTCGATCCCACCATCGGCGGCTCCGACCTCAACGGCCAGCCCATCCTCGCCAGCTACCCTGACTACCGCTTCCGCGCCCC
>Ga0157370_10003954_pt1 | contig 17255 bp, 19 predicted proteins | sample C35metaG_FD_113463 | JGI IMG/M metagenome (GOLD analysis project Ga0157370, IMG submission 113463) | Corn rhizosphere microbial communities from Kellogg Biological Station, Michigan, USA - C3-5 metaG | ecosystem: Host-associated > Plants > Roots > Rhizosphere > Soil | place: USA: Michigan...
CCAAGTCGGGGCGTAGCGCAGCCTGGTAGCGCATCACACTGGGGGTGTGGAGGTCGCTGGTTCGAATCCAGTCGCCCCGACCATCATTGCGATAGGCAGTCCGGGGGACTGCCGCTATCGCAACGATCATTCCCTTCATTTTGAAAGCAGTTTGCGGTCAATGTCTCACCCACCCATAATGATGAGCATGGTCCAGGCCGCCCCCGCTGGGGCGACCAACGGGACAGCGGCGCTGTTGTTTCAGATCTTTCCCTTCATCCTGGTCTTCGGCATCTTCTATGTCCTGTGGATCAGGCCGCAGCAGCGCAAGGTGAAGGAGCACCAGGCGTCGATCATGGCGGTCAAGAAGGGGGATGAAGTGGTAACCGGCGGTGGAATCCGCGGCCGCGTCACCAAGGTCAGCGACGATGAAGCCGAGGTCGAGATTGCCCAGGGCGTCAAGATCAAGGTGATCAAGTCGACCATCAGCCAGGTGCTGAGTCCGACCGGCAAGCCGGCCAACGATTAGAGGACTGCAAGAGTGCTCGAATTTCCCCGATGGAAGGTCTGGCTGATTGCGATCGTAATCGCGATTGGTGTCATTCTGTCGATCCCGAGCCTGATCGCCGGCACGGCGGTCGGAGGCGGGTGGCCCAAGTGGATGCCGCAGTACAAGATCAGCCTGGGGCTCGACCTCGCCGGCGGCAGCCATCTCCTCCTCGAGGCCGATGCACAAGATGCGCAGAAGCAGCGCCTCCAGGCGATGGAAGACGAGGTGAACACCGAGCTTCGGCGTGATCCGCAGATCGCGATTGGCGATATTTCAACGGCGGGCGGGCGGCTTTCGTTCATGGTCCGTGACCCGCGCCAAGTGGACGCCGCGGTCGACCGGATGCGCAACCTGACCAAGCCGCTGGCGCTGACCGGCATCCGCGACTGGGACGTGCAGGTCGTTGATTCGACACGGATCGTGATGACTCCGACGGCGAGCGGGTCGGCGCAGGCGCTCAAGGATGCGATGGGCGTCGCGCGCGACGTCGTTCGTCGCCGGATCGACCCATCGGGCACCAAGGAAATCACCGTCGTCACCGAGGGCGGCAACCGGATTCTGGTCGAGGTGCCGGGGGTCGAGGATCCGGAGGCCCTCAAAAGGCTGATCGGCCAAACCGCTCGGCTCGAGTTCAAGCTGGTCGACTTGTCCGCCAACCAGCAGGATGTGCAGCAGGGCCGGGCGCCCGCGGGCAGCCAGGTGCTGCCAATGGCCGACGGCAGCGGCTTCATGGCCGTCAAGCGCCGGGTGATGGTCTCAGGCGACCAGCTGACCGACGCCAAGCAGAGCTTTGACCAGGATGGCCGGCCCGACATCGACATCACCTTCAACACCGCCGGCGCGAAGCGGTTTGCGCGAGCAACGCAGGAGAATGTGAACAAGCCGTTCGCGATCATTCTCGACGACAAGATTCTGTCGGCCCCCAACATCCAGGAGCCGATCCTCGGCGGCCGCGCGAACATCACCGGCAGCTTTACCGTCCAGAGCGCGCACGACCTCGCGGTCAGCCTTGCCTCGGGCAAGCTGCCGGTGAAATTGAATGTGATCGAGGAGCGGACCGTCAGCGCCGAGCTCGGCCAGGATTCGATTCACAAGGGGGTCATCGCGTCGGTCATCTCGGTCGCGCTGGTGATCGTCTTCATGCTGGTCACCTACGGACGGTTCGGAGTCTATGCGAACATCGCGCTGGTCGTGAACGCGTTCCTGATCCTTGGTATCATGGCGATGTTCAACGCCACCCTGACTCTGCCCGGAATCGCAGGTTTCATCCTCACCATCGGCGCCGCGGTCGATGCCAACGTTCTGATCAACGAGCGAATACGAGAGGAAATCCGGCGCGGGCGGCGACTGCTCGACGCGGTCGAGACCGGCTATCACGAAGCGTTCCGGGCGATTTTCGACGCTAACGTCACGCACGTCATCTCGGCGGCGATAATGGCTTATTTCGGTTCGGGACCGGTTCGCGGGTTCGCCGTCGTCCTGCTGATCGGCGTCGTCACTTCGGTGTTCACCGCGGTTTATTTCACCCGCATGCTGGTCGCGCTGTGGATCCGGCGCACGCGTCCCCGCGAACTGCATATTTAAGGTTCAGAGCGACATGAAGCTCCTCAAACTGGTCCCCGACCACACGAACATCGACTTCATGCGCTGGCGCAACCTCGCGCTGTTGCTATCGCTGATCGCTACCGTCGCCTCGGTGGCGTTCACCATCTACCGCGGCCTGAACCTCGGGATCGACTTTGTCGGCGGCGAAGTGGTTCGGGCCGAGTTCGTCCAGCCGGTGCACATCGACGATTTGCGCACGCGCGTCGATCGCCTCGGCGTCGGCGAAGCCAGTATCCAGGCGCTCGGCAACGATCGGACGTACCAGATCCGCCTGCCCAAGCCGCCTGGCCCTGAGACTGCATCGAACGCGATGGTCAGCAAGCTTCGGACGATGATTCCGCAGCAATATGCGGGCGCCCGCGTCGATGCCGGCGACTCGGTCTCAGGCAAGGTCAGCGAAGAGCTTGCCAAGGACAGCGCGATGGCGATCGGGTTCGCAATGATCGGGATCGCCATCTACATCTGGTTCCGGTTCGAATGGCAGTTCGGAGTCGGCGCCCTTCTGACACTCGCTCACGACATTGCGATGACGCTCGGCTTTTTCGCGTTCACGCGATTGCCAGTCGACCTCAATGTCGTCGCCGCCTTCCTGACCATCATCGGCTATTCGCTCAACGACACGGTCGTCATCTACGACCGAATCCGCGAGAATTTGAGGAAGTACCGCAAGATGGCGATCTTGCCTTTGCTAAACCTCTCGCTCAACGAGACGCTCGCGCGCACCGTTGTCACCTCGCTGACCGTACTCATCGCGCTTGGAGTCCTGATGCTGATCGGTCCGGAGGTGATCTTTGGCCTTGCCATCGCGATCTTCCTTGGAGTGGTGATCGGCACCTATTCCTCCATCTATATCTCCTCGCCCGTCCTGGTGTGGCTCGGGGTCCAGCCCGACAGCTTCCTCAGGACCGAGGACAAGGAAGGCGCCGAGGCGCAAACTGCCTGATATTTCATTCAGCGAAGGCCAAGCTTTCGCCGTCCATGCCTTGCTTGGCCTGTCGAAAAGGCCACGCTAATGAGGTCTCCATGCTGAAGTTTTCCCGCCCGCTTATGCTTTTCGCCGCCGCCGCGGTCCTGCCGTTGGCGGGCTGCGCGCACAAGAAGACGGGGCTGGATACGGCCTATGTCGCCCGCGACGTGAGCTCGCTCTACAACGCCGCCAAGGATTCGATGGACCATGGCGACTACGACACGGCGGCCAAGCTGTTCGACGAAGTCGAGCGCCAGCATCCCTATTCGATATGGGCGCGGCGGGCTCAGCTGATGAGCGCCTTCAACTATTATCTTGCCCAAAAATACACCGACGCGATCAGCTCGGCGCAACGCTTCCTGACGATCCATCCGGGCAATGCGCAAGCCCCTTATGCTCAATATCTCATCGCCATGAGCTATTATCAGCAGATCGATGAGGTGACGCGCGATCAGACCGATACGCAGCAGGCCTCGGACGCGTTTGGCGAGCTGATCCGGCGCTATCCGGACAGCCGCTACGCCGCCGACGCCCGCCTGAAGATGGACCTCATCAAGGACCATCTCGCCGGCAAGGAAATGGAGATTGGCCGCTTTTACCAGCGAGAAGGCCAATGGCTCGCCGCCACCTACCGCTTCCGCACCGTCGTTGATCAATATCAGACGACGTCGCAGACACCCGAGGCGCTGGAACGGCTGGTCGAATGCTACCTCGCGCTCGGCATTCCCTCAGAGGCGCAAAAGGCTGCCGCGGTGCTCGGGCGCAACTACCCGCAAACCAATTGGTACAGGCAGGCGCTGCGGCTGATGGGGCGTGACCGGCAGCTGACCCAGCGGCGGACGGCCTCGCGGAAGTGATCTTCCGGCGAGTGACCCTCACATGCTGAGGCAGCTCGCAATCCACAATGTCGTGCTTGTCGAGCGGCTCGAGCTCGAATTTGAGTCCGGGCTCGGCGTGCTCACGGGCGAGACTGGGGCGGGCAAGTCGATCCTGCTCGACGCACTCGGCTTGGCGCTGGGCGCTCGGGCGGAGACGGGACTCGTCCGTTCCGGAGAGGATTCGGCGTCGGTGTCCGCCGAAATCGAGCTCGCGCCCGACCATCCGGCGATCGCATTGCTGGAGGAGCAGGGAATCGCGACCCAAGAGGGGGAGGGGCTGATCCTGCGCCGGACCCTTAAGAGTGACGGCGGCAGCCGCTCGTTCGCAGGCGGAACGAGCGTTCCTGCCGGCCTGCTGCGCGATCTTGGCGGACTGGCGGTCGAGATCCACGGACAGCATGACGATCGCGGCCTCCTCAACCCGAAAGGACATCGCGCGCTGCTGGACTCGTTCGGCAAGCTCGACACAGCGTCAGTCGAGCGCTTCTGGGGCGATGTCACTCGGCTCGAAAAAGAGCTGATGGAGGCCCGGGCGACTGCCGTGAATGCCGAGCGTGATCGCGAATGGCTCGCCCATTCGTCAGCCGAGATTGAGGCGCTCGGGCCTGAAGAGGGTGAGGAGACGCGGCTTGCCGAAGAGCGTTCGGCAATGCAGGCCGGGCTCAAGGCCGGGGAATCGCTGACCGGCCTCGACGAACTGCTCAGCGGGTCCGAAGGTGCGCTGGCCCAGCTGAGGCAAGTTGCCCGGCGGATCGAGCGTGGCGCGGCGGATCATCCCTTGCTGGCAGAAGCGCTCTTGGCGCTCGACCGCGCACTGATCGAGGCCGGCGAAGCCGAGGACCGAATCGCCCGCGCCGCCGACGCAATGGCGTTCGATCCCGAGCGTCTGGAGCGCGTGGAGGCGCGCCTGTTCGACATCCGCGGCCTCGCCCGAAAGCACCGGGTCGAAGCCGATCGGCTCGCCGCCCTCGGCGCGCAGATGCGCGAGCAGCTCGCAGCGATCGAGGCAGGCGGCGAGCGCATCGCCGAGCTCGATCGCAAGCTGGTTGCAGCGCGTGAGGCCTATGGCGCGGCGGCCGACACGCTGAGCAGCCAACGCCGCGCGGCGGCGCTCCTTCTCGACGCAGCGGTTGCCGCGGAGCTTGCGCCGTTGAAGCTCGATGCTGCCCGCTTCCGAACCGCTATTGTTGAAAGAGAGCCGGGCCCCTCGGGGACTGACCGAATCGAGTTCGAAGTCTCGACCAATCCGGGTGCCCCGTTCGGCCCTCTGACGCGGATTGCATCGGGCGGCGAGCTGTCGCGCTTCATCCTTGCGCTCAAGGTTGCGCTTGCCGAAGCGGGAAGCGCGGCGACGATGATCTTCGATGAGGTCGACCGCGGCGTCGGCGGAGCGGTCGCAAGCGCGATCGGCGAGCGGCTAGCGCGCCTTGCCGAGCAGAGCCAGGTGCTGGTCGTCACCCACTCGCCGCAGGTCGCGGCCCGGGCGGCGCACCATTACCGGATCGAGAAGAGCCACGGACCCGAGGGTACCCGAACCAGCGTCCGCAAGCTCAGTTCGGAGGAACGCCGCGAGGAAATCGCCCGAATGCTGTCCGGCGCGTCGGTGACCGAGGAGGCCCGCGCCCAGGCATCGCGCCTGCTGGACGCCGCGTGACCAGCTATGTCGCGCTGCTTCGGGGTGTGAACCTGGTCGGCAAGAGCAGGCTCAAAATGAGCGACCTCAAGGAGATTGCAGGAAAATTGGGCCTGCGGTCAGTCCGCACCTACATAGCGAGCGGCAACCTCTTGTTTTTGAGCGGCGAACCCGAGGAGAAGCTGCGGCGGTTGCTCGAAAGGGAGGTGCAGGCGCACATCAGGAAGGATGTGCGGGTAATGCTTCGGACCGCGGCCGAGATGGAAGCGGCCGTCAACGCGAATCCATTTGGCAATGCGCCAGGCAATCTTGTCCAGGCGTTCTTCATGAACGAAGCTCCGCCCGCCGACCTCCTCGCGACCGTCCGCGGGCAAGCCGAGGACGAGCGAATTGCAGCCGGCGCTCGAGAGGTCTTTGTCGCTTACGGCGAAAGGGGTATCGGCAAGTCGCGCCTCAGGATCCCGGTGGCGGAAGCTGGGACCGCGCGCAACATGAACACGGTCGCCAAGCTGGCCGCACTGGTAAGGGAGAATTCATGAGTAAGCATCGCGCGATCCCGCACAGTTTCGAAAGCGAGAACCTGGAAAGCGTGTTCGTCGGCAGGCGCGACGGCGAGGCGCGGCCAACGGTGGTCCTGATCCCGACGGTGATGGGCGTTACCGACCTCGAGATTGGTTTCGGGCGTCAGCTGGTCGAGCTTGGCTATAATGCGCTCGTCGCGGATCTGTTCGGCAAGGAGTTTCGCGGAGCCCAGCGCGACACGATGTTCGGCGAGATGAACCGGTTGAGGGCCGATCGCGCCGCGCTCCGCCGGCGAATGCTCCACCTGCTCGAGCTCGCCGAAGGGCTGGAGGAAGTCTCGAGCAAGCAGATCGTCGTCGCCGGTTATTGCTTTGGCGGCCAATGCGCGCTCGACCTCGCGCGGAGCGGCGCCGATTTTGCAGCGGCGGTCAGCTTCCACGGACTGTTCGATCCGCCGGGGCTCCCGGCCGAGAAGATCAAGGCGAAGGTCGTCGCCTTCCACGGCTGGGATGATCCGATGGTGCCGCCCGAAAAGCTTGTCGCGCTCGGTAACGAGCTGACCGAGGCCGGCGCCGACTGGCAGATCCATGCCTACGGCCATGTCGGCCACGGCTTCACCAATCCGCGCGCGAGCGATCTCCAGATCGACGGGGTCGCGTATAACGCGCTCGCCGCGGAGCGCAGCTGGACCAGCTTCATCAACCTGCTCGAGGAATTATTTGGCTGAGGCGCTGACCCAAGCCGCGGCCGCCAACCGCCTGATGCGGCTGGCGAAGGACATTGCCCGGCATGACAAGCTCTACCACGACCAGGACGCGCCGGAGATTTCCGACGCGGAATATGACGCGCTGGTTCGCGAGAACCGCGAGCTCGAGGAGCGCTTCCCGCAACTGGTGCGGGCGGATTCGCCATCGAAGCGACTTGGAGCAGCGCCGACCAGCGCGCTCGCCAAGGTACCGCACGCGCGCCCGATGCTCAGCCTGGACAATGCTTTCTCGGCCGAAGAAGTCGAGGAATTCGTCGCCAGAGTGAAGCGGTTCCTGAACCTCGAGGCGGATTCGTTCGTCGCCTTTACGGCCGAGCCCAAGATCGACGGGCTGAGCTGTTCCTTGCGGTTCGAGAATGGCGAGCTGGTGCTCGGCGCAACCCGCGGCGATGGGACGGTCGGCGAGGATGTCACGGCGAATGTGCGGATCATCGCCGACGTGCCGCAGCGGATCGACGGCGCTCCTGCTGTGCTCGAAGTGCGCGGCGAAGTCTATATGTCCAAGGCGGACTTCGAGGCGCTGAACGGTCGGCAGAAAGCGATCGGCGGAAAGCTCTTCGCCAACCCGCGCAATGCTTCAGCGGGATCGCTTAGGCAGAAGGACCCGAGCATTACCGCGGCTCGGCCGCTGCGCTTCCTCGCTCACGGCTGGGGCGAACTTAGCGAACCGCTCGGGCAGACCCAGCTCGACGCCATGAAGCGAATCGAGAGCTTTGGGGTTCCGGTCACCGATCTGCTCGTCCGCTGCGACAGCGTCGAACGGATGCTCGCCCATTATCGGGCCATCGAAAAAGCGCGCGCCGACCTTCCTTTCGACATCGACGGGGTGGTCTACAAGGTCGACCGGCTCGACTATCAGGAGCGCCTGGGCCAGGTCGCCCGCGCACCGCGCTGGGGCCTCGCTCACAAGTTCCCCGCAGAGAAAGCCGAAACCACGCTCGAGGCGATCGACATCCAGGTCGGCCGCACTGGCAAGCTGACGCCGGTCGGCCGCCTCAAGCCCGTCGGAGTTGGCGGCGTCATCGTTGCCAATGTAACGCTCCACAACCGCGACGAGATCGAGCGCCTCGGCTTACGCATTGGCGATCGGGTGCGTATCCAGCGCGCCGGCGACGTGATCCCGCAGGTGGTCGAGAACCTCACCCGCGACGAACCGCGGCTCGCCTACGACTTTCCCGACCATTGCCCCGAATGCGGCAGCGAGGCGGTCGCGCAAGAGGGCGAGGTCGACGTCCGCTGCACCGGCGGCCTCATTTGTCCAGCGCAGCGATTCGAGCGGCTTCGCCATTTCGTCAGCCGCGGCGCGCTCGACATCGAGGGACTGGGCGAGAAAAGCATCGCGGAGTTCATCGACTTGGGCTGGCTGAATTCGCCCGCCGATATCTTCCGCCTGCACAATCACCGCGACTCGCTTCTCGGCCGCGAGGGGTGGAAGGAGAAATCGGTCGACAATCTCCTCGCCGCGATCGCGGCCAGGCGCCGGCCCGACGGGCCGCGCTTTCTTTTCGGCCTTGGTATCCGCTATGTCGGAATCGTCACCGCGAAGGACCTTCTGAAATGCTTCGGTACGGTCCAGGAGCTTCGGCGCGTGGCGCTTTGCGAAGGGGGTGAGGAGGAGTTGTCGTCGGTCCAGGGGGTCGGCCCCGTTGTAGCCGAGGCGCTCCACGATTTCTTTCACGAGAAGCATAACCAGGAGGTTGTCGACGACCTTTTGTCCGAGGTCTCCCCGCAGCCGTTCGTGAGCGACTCGAGGCAGACCGAGTGGACCGGCAAGACCATCGTCTTCACCGGCAGTCTTGAAACGATGAGCCGCGACGAAGCCAAGGCGCAGGCGGAACGGCTCGGCGCCCGCGCCGCTGGCTCGGTCAGCGCGAAAACCGATCTCGTCGTTGCTGGTCCCGGCGCCGGCTCCAAGCTCAAGAAAGCGGAAGAACTCAAAATCCGCGTGATCGGCGAAGAAGAATGGGCGCAGATCGTCGCCGACGCCTAGGTCCGACTCGCCTTGTTCTTGCGGGCAATCGCAAAGATGATCACTGCGAACGCGACCAGGCGGAACAGATAGATCGGCGCGCGCTCCTCGGTCGGAATGTCAGCCAGCGAGGCGAGGCTCTGGCCGACCCCCAGCAAGGCGAACGCCACGGCAAATGACAGCAGCAGCGGATCGCGCGTCCTGCGCCAGAAGCGCAGAAAGAACAGCCCGCAGACGAAGAAGCCGAACGCGACCGCGCCGGAGAGGAAATCATAGCCTGTCACCGCCTCATTCCTCCCCTACTTCCCAGACAAAGCCCCAGATCAACGAGACGACCGCAGCGAGCGCAAGGAGCAGGCGCGGCAATCTTAAATCGACTTCGGTCGGCCAGACCACGAGATCGAGCACCAAAGCCAGGTTGTTCAGCGCCAGGAACAAGAAGCAAATCGAGCTCAACAGGAGCAAGCGGGTGCCGTTCCGACGATAGCTTCGGCCGAGCATCCAGGCACAGGCGACGCTCGTCAGGAAACAGAGCACGTAAACGACGGTGGGGAAAAGCTCACTCATCGCTGTCCCTCCGAAACCTGAAGGCGTTGGCAAATGCGGTTGCGCTGCTCGTGCCTGCCGAGACGATGGTCCGCCGAACCATGTTCGGACGCTTGCGATAGAGATATTCGACGCGGTTCATGCACTCGTCCATGTCCTGGTTCGCGGGACAATATAGCGCGCCCTCGTGATCGATGGAGGCGAGCCCGGCGGCGACCAGCGCCTCCAGCGCCTTGCTGACGACGAGGTCGCTCGCGCGAAGGACCGCAACCAGTTGTTCACGAGTCCACGGGCGCCGCTCACGCCTCAGGGCAAGCAGCAGCTCCAGCGCCCAGACGGACGGGAAGCTCGCTGCGATAAATCGCAGGACATCTTCGTCGGAGTTACTCACTGGCTCCGTTTTCGAGGCGGCGCGACGCTTGAACCGCCCTAGCGACCAGCGGCGCCCGATTGCAAGGACGGGCCGGCGATTCGCGTTGAGGAGCCCGACTGAAGGCAGATTCTGAGGCGGGCGGAGGGTCGGCTAATGAGTGGGCTACGCCCGGTTAGGAAGGCTCTAATCCTCTAATCCTGGCGCTTTCGTCGAGCTCGATTGATGGAATGACTTGAACCCTTGTTCGACTGCCTCGCGCTCAGCCTGGGAAGCGCCTGGGTTGTCCGCTTGTCGGTCCCGGAACGCCGCAGGGCGGGCAATCGATTACTGACGAAGCACCAGCACCGGCCATTCGCCCGAGCTGCGGCCGGTCAAGTTGAGCCCGACCTTTTCGTAAGCTGCGATCACCGCATCCGCCTGGGTGTCGAGCAGACCGGCCAGAATCACTGACCCGCCCGGCGTGAGTGCCTTCGCGAAATCGGACGCCATTTCGATCAACGGCCCGGCAAGAATGTTGGCAATGATGAGGTCGAACGGGGTTCGCGCGGCGAGCAGCGGCGAGTCCATCCCGTCGGCGACGGCCAGCACGAGCTCGCCCGGCTTATGCCCGAGCTTCACACCATTGATCAGGGCATTATCGCGAGCAACGTCGATCGCTTGGCCGTCGATGTCCGTGGCGATGCATTTTGCCCCCGGCCACAGCGCCAGCGCGGCGAAGGCGAGAAGGCCGGTGCCGGTACCAATATCGGTGATATTGCCGAACTGAGCGCCCTCGCGCTCCAGCTTATCCAGAGCCTCGAGGCAGCCGCTAGTCGTCGCGTGCTGCCCGGTGCCGAAGGCCAAGCTGGCGTCAATCTCGAACGGAATCGAGCCGGCCGGATGGCTGCGATAGGTCGGCGTATGGACGAAGAAGCGGCCGGCCCGGATCGGTTGAAGTCCGGCCTGGCTCATCGTCACCCAGTCGGCTTCGCCGAGCTGCTCGACCTGCGGCTGCCCGCTTCCGAGGCTCATCAAAAGCACCATCTCATCCGCGGTCGGGGGTCGCTCGAAATAAGCGTGGATAAGCCATTCGTCGGGCTTGGCGCCGTCCGGCTCGTCGGCAACCAGCACCGGCGGCTGATCGCCCAAGCCGGGCAGCTCGCCCAGGTCGCCGATCGCCTCACCCTGCGCTCGGCTGCAGGGGATCGTTACCCGGAAGCTCACGGTTCTGCAGGCGCGTGCGCCGCTTCCTTCGCGAGCCGGTCGTCGAGATTGCGCGTCGCCTGCGCCGCATAGGCCTTGCACGCACCGTCATCGAACAGCGGCTGGCCCAGCGCGAGGCGCTTTGGCAGGTCGCTCGCGGCGGGGTGAGGCGTCAACAGGATCTCGCACGGGCTCGCTGCGATTTTGGCGATCGAGCCGCGAAAGGCAGTGACATAGGCCGGGTGATCGCTGAACTTGTAATTGGGCGCGCTGACCGGGGTCAGGCTGTCCGCATAAACGATCGTCCGGCACACCCCGCCGTCGCAACTCACCCAGCGCCAGCTAAGCGAGCCCGAGGTGTGGCCGGGCGTCGCCATCGCTGTCAGCATCAGGTCGCCGAGCCGGACTTCTTCGCCGTCGCGAACGACAAGGCCGACGCTTGCCCTCGGCACTGGCTTGGTTATTCCAGCCTGCGGATCGTCGGCATTGGCGACGCCGCTTTCGAACACCTTGGCGGCGGGAGCGGAAGCGGCGATCGTCGCGCCGCTCATCCGCTGCAGCTTGGCGATCCCGCCGATATGATCCGGGTGCTCGTGGCTGTTGAGGATGAACTTGATATCCTGCATCCGGTAGCCGAGCGAGCGGACATTGGCTGCGATCAGGTCCGCCGCGGCTTCGGGGCCACCGTCGATCAGGATGTCGCCCTGATCACCGACGATCAGGATCGACGAGATGCCGCAGGTGCCAACGAGATAGGTGTTGGCGTGGATCCGGACCGGCGGCGCTGGCTTGGTCCAGTCGTCCGAGCCTTTGCACTGAGCGACCCACAAAGGGCCGGCTGTTTCGATCGGCGCTTTCGGGGGCTCAATCACTTTGGGCGGCTTGCCCAGCGGGATCGAAATCTGAGCGGCGGCGAGGAGCGGGATAAGCAGGCTAGCGAACATAGCTGGCCCCGTTGACGTCGACGATCGTTCCGGTCGCGGAGGCGGGCGCATCGATTGCAAGCCAGCGGATCACTTCCGCGACCTCGTCCGTCGAAGCGACGCGGCCGAGCGGGATGTCGGCGACGATCTGCGCTCCGCCGCGCCCGTGGAGATAGTCGGCGGTCATCTCCGAGACGGTGAAGCCCGGCGCCACCGCGAAGCAGATTATTCCGTCGGCCGCATAGCCACGGGCGATGGTCCGAGTCATTCCGACGATCGCCGCCTTCGATGCCGCATAGTTCCAGTGCCGGGGTGAATCGCCCCGGAACGCCGCGCGGCTTGCGACATTGATGATCCGCCCTTCACCGCCGCGGTCGAGGAAGTGCGAAACCGCAAGCCGGCTGAGGTCGGCCGGCGCCTGAAGGTTGATGCTTAAGGTCCGCTGCCATGCCGAATGCCACTCTTCGTCGGGTGCGTTGTCGGCCACTCCTTCGTAAACGCCGGCATTGTTGACCAGCACGTCGATCGTTCCGTTGAGCTCGTCGAGCGCGGTGTCCCAGATGTTGCGCGGGGCGGCGGGGTCGGTGAGATCGCCAGCGATCAACGCGTCGCTACCTTTGGTCGAATGGCCGACGACCTGATGGCCGGTCTTCTTGAGCAGCGCGTAAGCGGCGGCGCCGATGCCGCGGCTGGCGCCGGTGATCAGGATGTTCATGGGATCCTCTTATCCTCCCCAACATTTGCTGTGGAGGGGGCGCACGAAGTTCGGTCAGGCATTTAAACTTGCGCCGAGCAAAGTCCACTCGACCATTCACTCTTTGGGGGAATGGTCCCTTTCCCCTCGAAATCCAGGGAAGGATGGGGTCAGGCCGCTATGCCGTTGACGAACGCCTTGGCCGTGGAGGTGAAGCTGGCGATTTGCTCGGCGAAGCGGCCGAAGCCCTGCTCGACCTGGTCGATGTCCTTGGCGACGTTCTCGGTGTCGCTGCGGATCGCGGCGATGGTCGAGCTCATCGAATCAGCGGCAAGCGCGGTCTCGTCGACCGCTGCGGTGATCATCGTCACGGTCTGCGCCTGGAGCTCCATCGCTTCGCGGATGCGGTCGGCGGAAGTCTGGACTTCCTCCACCGTGCCCTGGATCGAGCCGTTCGCCTCGACCGTCTGCTTGGTCGCCTGCTGGATGGCGGTGATCTTGGCGGTGATGTCGTCGGTCGCTCGAGCGGTCTGCGAAGCGAGGCTCTTCACTTCCTGAGCGACGACCGCAAAGCCGCGGCCCGCATCGCCGGCACGCGCCGCCTCGATCGTGGCGTTGAGCGCAAGCAGGTTCGTCTGGCCAGCGATGTCGCGAATGAGGCTCAGAATCGATTCGATAGCTTCGACGTGCGCGGAAAGCGCCTGGCTGACCTTCACGGCCTGGCTCGCCTGGTCGCCGGCGCGGGTCGCAACGTCGGCTGCAACCTCGACCTCCGAGCGGGCATCCTCGATCGCCCGGATCAGGCCGGCCGCGGTCTGTGCGGCTTCGCGCATGGCGACGGCGGACTGCTCGGCGGCAGCCGCAACTTCGCTGGTCTTGCCGAGCATTCCGCGCGCCGATGCGGCGGTCGAACGGGTGCGTTCGCTCAAGGCCTTCGACTGATCCGTGCTGGCGCGGACCAGTTCGGAGACGCGGCGCTCGAAATCGTCGTTCCCGCGGTCGCGGCTGTCGGCGGCGTCGATTGCTTCGAGTAGCGAGACCTGAGCGAGAATGATGTCGGTCTCGATCGTGGTCAGTCGCTGGAACGCGGCGACGCAGGCCTGGAGCGCGTCGATGTCATCGGCGAAGCGATCGAACATTCCGGCGATCACCCGGGTCTTCAACTGGTCGCGAGCAGCGATAAAGCGTGGAACAGAGGTCTTGTCGCGGAAGATCCGGCGGCCGTATTCGGCGATATTCTGGATCCAGTTGGAATCGACCCTGCCCGCATAATGAGCCTTGACGATTTTGGCCGCCTCGGCGCCGAACTGATCGCGAACCTCGGCCTCGATCATGTCGCCGGCTTTCTCGCGCAGCAGCTGGAGGTCGCGGTCGAGAGTGCCGTCGCCATTGTAGGACTCGAGCCGCTCCTTCACCTGCTTGTCGGTCAGGTGCTGCAGCTGTCCGGTCTCGCCAGTCATTCTTCCGCTCTCCGTGATGTTCTTCGGCCGTTCGGAAGTCGCTCTTGCGCCGATATTGGTTAAGGCGGGGTTAGGGAGAGATCGGCTTCGCTCGAAACTTGCCTCATCGCGGACCGCGCCCTAAGCGGCGGCACCATGGCAAGCGTCCGACCCCGACCGCTCTCCCCTCATCTGACGATCTGGCGGTGGGGACCGCATATGATCGTCTCGATTCTCCACCGGGCGACCGGGATTGCGCTGAGCTTTGCAGGCCTCGGTATCCTCACTTGGTGGCTGTTCGCGATCGGCGAGGGCACGGATGGGTATGCAAGCTTCGCCAAGGTGGCCCAGAGCCCGATCGGAATCATCGTCCTCATTGGTGTGACCTGGAGCTTCTTCCAGCATTTGCTTTCGGGGATTCGCCATCTGACCATGGACACCGGCATGGCGTTCGAGCTCGGAGTGAACAGGATCTTTGCGATCCTGACGATCGTCGGTTCGGTGCTCCTGACAGCGGCGCTCTGGATCTATTTGCTTGGAGTGACGAAATGAGCTTGGGCGACAGCGCGACCCCGATCGGCAAGGCTCGCGGCATCGGCTCCGCCCACGAAGGGGGCGTTCACTGGATTACGGAGCGGGTGACGAGCATTGCTCTGCTCCTCCTTGGCGTTTGGCTGATCGCCTCGCTGCTGCTGCTTCCCAAACTTGACCAGCGAACGCTCGTCGAATGGCTGCATGCGCCGAGCGGATTCATTCCCATGGCGCTATTGGTAATCGTCGGCTTTCGTCACTCACTCGACGGCGTGAAGGTCAGTGTCGACGACTATGTCCATGAGGAAGGGAGCCGCTTCGCCATTAACATCTTCCTCCTCTTCCTCGCGGTCGCGGTCGGCGCAATCGCGCTATTTGCACTCGCCCGAATTGCATTTGGAGCCATCGGGTGAGCGCTTATCCCATCGTCGACCATACTTATGATGTTGTCGTCGTCGGCGCCGGCGGCTCCGGCCTTCGCGCGGCCATGGGTGCAGCCGAGCACGGGCTGAAGACCGCCTGCGTCACCAAGGTCTTCCCGACGCGAAGTCACACCGTTGCGGCGCAGGGTGGAATTGCAGCGAGCCTTGGCAACATGGGCCCCGATCACTGGCAGTGGCACATGTACGATACCGTCAAGGGTTCCGACTGGCTCGGCGACCAGGACGCGATCGAATATATGTGCCGTGAGGCGCCCGCTGCGGTCATCGAGCTGGAGCACATGGGCCTGCCGTTCAGCCGCACCGAGGAAGGCCTCATCTACCAGCGCGCGTTCGGGGGAATGACCCAGGACTTCGGCAACGGGCCGCCGGCGCAGCGCACCTGTGCGGCCGCCGACCGCACCGGCCACGCGATGCTTCACACGCTTTACTCGCAGAGCCTGAAGCACGACGCCGACTTCTTCATCGAATATTTCGCGCTCGACCTGATCATGGAGGACGGCGCGTGCCGCGGCCTCGTCGCGCTGAATCTCGACGATGGTTCGATCCACCGCTTCCGCGCCCAGGCCGTGGTGATCGCGACCGGCGGTTACGGGCGCATCTATCTCTCGTGCACCGGCGCCCACACCCAGACCGGGGACGGCAATGCGATGGTCCTCCGGGCCGGTTTGCCGCTTCAGGACATGGAGTTCGTCCAATTCCATCCGACCGGCGTCTATGGCGTCGGCGTGTTGATCACCGAAGGCGCTCGCGGGGAGGGTGGCTATCTGACCAACAGCGAGGGCGAGCGCTTCATGGAGCGCTATGCTCCCCATGCAAAGGATCTCGCCAGCCGCGACGTAGTGTCCCGCTCAATGGCAATGGAAATTCGTGAAGGTCGGGGCGTCGGCGAGCACAAGGACCATATCTTCCTTCACCTCGACCATCTCGATCCGAAGGTCCTGCACGAACGCCTGCCGGGGATCACCGAGACCGCAAAGACGTTCGCGGGTGTCGATCTGACCCGCGAGCCGGTGCCGGTGATCCCGACGGTTCACTACAATATGGGCGGCATTCCGACGAACTATCATGGTGAAGTCGTGACGCTGAAGGACGGCAATCCTGATTGCGTGGTGCCGGGCCTTTTCGCGGTTGGTGAAGCAGCCTGCGTCAGCGTTCACGGCGCCAACCGCCTCGGCTCCAACAGCCTCATCGACCTCGTCGTCTTCGGCCGCGCAGCTGGGATTCGGCTCGGCGAGGTGGTGAAGAAGAACGCGCTTCACGAACCTTTGCCCAAGGATGCCGCCGAGCTCGCGCTCACCAGGCTCGACACGTTCCGTCATGCCGAAGGCGGCAGCTCGACCGCCGAGATCCGGCTCGAGATGCAACGCACGATGCAGTCGGACTGCGGGGTGTTTCGCACCGATCGCACGCTCGACGAGGGAGTCGCCAAGATCGACAAGGTCTATCATCGGATGGGCGACGTTCGCGTCACCGATCGAAGCCTCATCTGGAACAGCGACCTCGTCGAAACGCTTGAGCTCGACAATCTCCTCGCCGAGGCGGTGGTGACGATGCATTGCGCCGACAACCGCAAGGAAAGCCGCGGCGCTCACATGCAGGAGGATTATCCCAAGCGCGACGACAAGGACTGGATGAAGCACACCGTCGCCTGGTTCGAGGGCTGGGGCGGCAAGGGCGGCGAGGTCAGGATAGACTATCGCCCGGTGCACGATTTCACGCTGACCGACGACGTCGAGACTATCCCGCCCAAGGCGCGGGTCTACTAATCTCGGCGCTTCTCCGGCTGCTCGACCCGCAACACCCTGATCGGTCGCTCCTTGCCTTCGATGTCGGGCCAGTTGATGCAGGCGCCTTCCGAGAGGCCGTAAAGCGCCGCGCCCATCGGTGTCAGGATCGAGATTCGTCCTTCGACGATGTTCGCGTGCCCGGGCAGGACCAGCTGCACCTTGCGAACTTGGCGCGAACGTTCGTCGATGAAGGCCACTTGCGAATTCAGCCGGATGTGGCCCTCGGGCATCGCATCGGCATCGTGCAATTCCGCCCGCTCGATTTCCTCGAGCAGCATGGCGGCGACAACGGGATGCTGATGCTCGGCGCGAAGCGCGAGTGTAGCGACGAGATCGGACTCGGACGCAAGCAGATGAATGGGCGGACGCTTTCCGCCCGTTTGGGAAGCAATCATTCTTAAGAACTCCTTTGGAAACGGCTTTGTGAATCAGGGGTCGCGCTAGGCGAGCATCTCCCAGATCAGCCAG
>Ga0157370_10003955_pt1 | contig 17248 bp, 17 predicted proteins | sample C35metaG_FD_113463 | JGI IMG/M metagenome (GOLD analysis project Ga0157370, IMG submission 113463) | Corn rhizosphere microbial communities from Kellogg Biological Station, Michigan, USA - C3-5 metaG | ecosystem: Host-associated > Plants > Roots > Rhizosphere > Soil | place: USA: Michigan...
AATGTAATTACGCGTAATTAACTTCTGAATAACACCTTATTTTGGCGCTCTCCCTCAGGGAAGGGCGCTTTTAATATGGCCTTGTAAGTTAGTAAGCGCTTACTGGGTGAGAGCAGGAAATCATTCCACCTTTAGTACATCCGGGTGCTTTTCTGTGGCCGCCTCGTGGAAGATGTCGCCGAGGTAAGTGACTATCTCATGCTCTTCTATAAAGTCAGGAATAGCGACCTGATGATTAAGTGAGTACTTCCTCTCTGGCAGCGTCACGTTGAAAACCTGCCAGCGACCGTCGATTTTCTTGACGCCCAGCAGGCGGCCGAACACGTTGTAAATCATCATCGGGACACTCCTTCGTTACATTCTTCATTAATAGTCGTTTTAGGCGTAAGTATAAGCTGCTGTCTGGTTCACCCTTACTAGCAGAGTGCCAGTACAAAATTGCTATAAGCCATACTTTTTCGTTGTTAGACAAGGCGAAAACCCGACCTTACTCTTTGTCACGTTTTGTAAAATTTAATGCAAATACCTTGATGAGGAACGTCTTTTGGCAAAGTCTCTGCACGATTCTAAAACCCGCGGCCTGCCGCGCTTTACGCCACTGAAGCTGGCAGTGCTCTGTGGCTCTCTTTTATTCTCCTCTCTGTCTGTTGCTGACGAGCAGCTAAAAGAAGGCATTACGCCTGCCACCGATGCCAGCCAGATCCCCGCTGCGGCTAAGTTACGCAAAGATACCGTGATTGCGGGTATCTCTGAACCTCAGGGTATTTTTAACCCTTACTTCTTCGTCAACGGTTGGGACGAAAACGTCACTAACGTGATTTTTGCCCGACTGATCGATTTAAACAGCCACGGCGAATCTGTCCCAGGTTTAGCTGAAAGCTGGACCGTATCCCCCGATGGCAAAACCTACACCATCAAGCTTCATCCTAACCTGACTTTCAGCGACGGATCGCCGTTAACCGCTGAAGACGTGGCGTTCACGCTGACCGTACTTTATGACCCGAAATATGATGGCGACACCGACATTTCATTAGCCCATATCGTCGGCGGTGATGACTACAAAGCCGGTAAAGCAGATAGCGTATCTGGCCTGAAGGTGATCGACCCGCAGACCCTGCAAGTGACCACCACAGAGGCGGGCGCCACGACGCTGCAAAAAATCGGCGGCCCGGTTCTGTCAAAAGCCTATTACGGCAAAGGCTATTCCCGCGGCAATCTCGATGAATTGAGAACCTTGCACGGCAAGCCGCTAGGCAATGGCCCGTATGTTTACGAAAAATACATTCCGGGGCAGGAGATCCGTTTCCACGCCAACACCCATTACTATAAAGGCGTGCCGCCAACGCCGCGCTTTATTTATCGCGTGACCAACCCGTCGACTAACTTCCAGCTGTTCCAGACCGGTGACACTGACTACGACGCCTTTACTTCGCGGCCAGACGATATCGAGCAGCTCAAGCTACTGGGCTTCGCCAACATCAACCTTTATGGTTCCAGCGATTACAGCAAGATTGAGTTCAACTTCCGCCGCCCGGCCCTGCAAGATGTCAAAGTCCGTCAGGCGCTGATCTACGGTCTTGATCGCCAAAAATTGGTCGACGTGGTCTATCAGGGCTACGGTACCGTAGCCAATGAGCCGATCTCGCCAATCTCTTGGGCTTACAACGCCGAGGGCGTGAATCAATACAAATACGACGCGGCCCAGGCTAAGAAACTGCTGGACGAAGCAGGTTGGAAAGTTGGCTCTGACGGCATCCGTGAGAAAGATGGCAAGCGCCTTGAACTGACGCTGCTGGTCAGCAAGAAAGTGCTGAACGACGCGCTGATCCCGATTGCCAAAGAGAACTACCGCCAGATTGGCGTGCTGCTCAAACCACAGGTATTGGACTTTAACGCGCTGATGTCCCAACGCAAGGCGGGCAACTACGATCTGGCCTCCTTTAGCACCAGTACGTTGAACGATCCGCACGACGGCGTGTGGGATTTCTACAGCAAAGAAGCCGCCACTCAGGGTGGGTACAACAACCCGCAGGTGGATGAACTGATTCATCAGGCCAATGCTGAACTGGACATTGAAAAACGTAAGCCGATTTACCATAAGTTGTATCAGGTGCTGGCCAACGATCCGCCAGTCATTCTGTTGGCAAACCGTAAAATTCTCTCGGCCAGTAGCGCACGGGTCACAGGCTTCAAACCGGATATCTATAACGGTCTGACGGGAAGCCTGCCAGATGTGAAAGTGGTTAAATAATCAGAAATAACGCCACTGCCGGTCTTTGATCGGCAGTGGCAATGAGAACGTCATGAGAAATTTCATTCTGCGGCGATTGCTGCAAACCATCCCGATGCTGTTCCTCGCCTCGCTGTTGATCTTCATGCTGTTTGCGTTAACTCCCGGCGATTTCATTGATGGCAACGTGACGCTGACCGCGCAACGTGCCGCCGAACTCAAAGCGCTTTACGGCCTCGATCAGCCGGTGTTTACCCGCTATTTCCGCTGGCTGGGCCAGCTGCTACAGGGCAACCTCGGCTTTTCGCTGCAATATCAAATTCCCGTCAGCCAGCTGCTCAATCAATATATCTGGAACTCCTTCCTGCTGGCCGGGATCTCCATGGTGCTCTATTGGGGCATCGCGCTGGCAGTGGGCATCGTTTCGGCGTTGAAACCTTATTCGCTGTTTGATCACGTGGTCAGCGTGGTGATCTTCGCCGCCATGTCTTTCCCCACCTTCTTCCTCTGTTTGCTGCTCATCAAATGGTTTGCCGTGGACCTACATTGGTTGCCGGTTGGCGGCATGACCAATACCGGCAGCGATGCGACAGGGTGGCCCTGGGTGATGCAGGTTGCGGCGCACCTGATCCTGCCGGTGCTCGCGTTGGTCATGCTGCAAGCAGGAAGCCTGACACGCTATTTCCGCGCCAGCATGCTGGATGTCATTCGGATGGACTTCATCCGTACCGCCCGCGCTAAAGGGCTGCGAGAAAGAACGGTTATCTTCAAGCATGCCCTACGCAACGCGCTGTTGCCGCTCATTACCTTGATGGGCTTTGAGCTGCCGGGGCTCTTTTCTGGCGCGATCATCACCGAGAAGGTTTTTAACTGGCCGGGAGCCGGGCATATCAATATCGACTCACTGGCCGCCCGCGATTACCCGGTATTAATGGGATTCACGCTGTTTTTGGCGGTGCTCACCATCCTTGGCAACCTGATCGCTGACGTGCTTTATGCCTGGGCTGATCCACGTATTCGGGTGAAGTCATAATGTTAATTTCTCTGTTCTCCAGCCAGCGTCGGCTGCGTAAGGCGCAAATCCCCGCGCTGGCGCAGGCCACGCCTTCACCACTGCATCAGGCGTGGAAGGCATTACGCAGCAATCCGCTGGCAATGTTTAGCCTCATTCTGCTGACGGTTATGGCGCTGTGGTGCGTGTTTGGCCCGATGTTTTCCCCGTGGCGCGATGAAGCCACTGACGCCCTGATGATCAACAAAGCCCCTAATGCCCAGCACTGGCTGGGGACCGACTTTTTGGGCCGCGATATTTATACCCGCCTGCTACTGGCCGGGCGCATTTCGCTGGTTATCGGCCTGCTGACCATGCTGCTCTCGGTGACGCTGGGCTATCTGCTCGGGGCGCTTTCCGGCTATGTCAGCGGGTTGACCGATAAAATCGTCATGCGCCTTGCCGACCTAATGATGACCATTCCCACTTTGCCTTTGCTGTTGGTAATGGGCGCGATGCTGTCCGAGCTGGATTTCTCGCCGGACTCGCGCATCTATATGGTGATCGTGATGCTGAGCCTGATCGAATGCCCGAAGCTGGCGCGTCTGGTGCGCGGGCAGATCCTCTCATTGCGCGAGCGCGAGTTTATGCTGGCGACGCAGGTGCTGGGGCTCTCGTCTCGCCGCCGCGTGTTCCGCCACTTACTCCCGAACACGGTACCGATTCTTGTAGTAATGGCCACCATGGCCGTTGCCAACGCCATTTTGATGGAGTCCGCGCTGAGCTACCTCGGCTTAGGCGTGGTGCCGCCGATGGCCTCCTGGGGCAACATGATGGATGCTGCCAACAGCCTGATCGACTTCCAGCGCCGTCCGTGGCTGTGGATGCCGCCGGGCATTGCCATCTTCCTCACCGTGATTGCGATTAACGTGCTGGGCGACGGGCTGCGTGACGCCTTAGACCCAAAAATGAAGCGGGGTTAACGCCATGACGCAACCTTTAGTCAGTTTTAACAACCTCTCGCTGTCATTTTCCAGCGAGCAGGGGAGAGTGCGCGCGGTACAAGGCGTGAGTTTCGACGTGATGCCCGGCCAGACGGTCGGCGTGGTCGGTGAGTCCGGCTGCGGTAAAAGCGTCACCGCCATGTCCTTGATGGGCTTACTGCCGCCGCAGTCGGCGCGCATCGACTCCGGCGAGATCTGGTTCGAGGGCACCAATCTGCTGACCCTGCGGCCTTCCCGCATGGCGGATCTGCGCGGTAACGAGCTGGCGATGATTTTCCAGGAGCCAATGAGCGCTCTGAACCCGGTGCTGACCATCGGCGAGCAGCTGGTCGAACCCTTGATTCGCCATCTCGGGGATAAACCAAAAGCCGCATGGGCTAAGGCTACGGCTTTGCTGACGGAAGTCGGCTTAGCCCGCGCCGCAAGCCTGATGGAAAGCTACCCGCACCAACTCTCTGGCGGCATGCTGCAACGCGTGATGATTGCCATGGCGCTGAGCTGCAAGCCTAAGTTGCTGATTGCCGACGAGCCGACCACCGCGCTGGATGTCACCGTGCAGGCGCAGATCCTCACCTTGCTACGCGAACAGGCCCAGCGCCAGCACATGGCGCTAATGCTCATTACCCACGACCTCGGCGTGATCGCCCAAATGGCTGACCACGTGGTGGTGATGTACGCCGGGAAAATCGTCGAGCAGGGGCCGACCGCCGACGTGCTGCGCAACCCGCTGCACCCTTACACGCAGGGGCTGATTGCCTCAAGGCCGGTGCCCGGCGAACGCCGCCGCCGCTTATATTCCATCCCCGGTCAGGTGCCGAGCCTTACCGCGCTGCCGCCATATTGCGCATTTACCGAGCGCTGTGCCAAAGCCACCGAGCATTGCCGTCAGGGCATTCCGGCTTTGGTGGGGGAGACCCGTCAGGCCGCCTGTTTCTATAGTGGTTTGCCCGCCAGCGGGCTTGCCACCGCGTCGCCATTAGAGGTACAGCCGTGAAGACAGAATATTTGGTCGAAGTGAAAAACCTGAAAAAGCATTTTCCAATCCAAAATGGCGTGTTCGGGCAGGTGACCGGCCAGCTTCGCGCGGTGGATGGTGTGAGTTTCAACATCCGCAAAGGCTCTATCTTTGGGTTGGTGGGGGAGTCGGGGAGTGGCAAAACCACCGTCGGCAGAACCCTGCTCGGCTTATATGAGAAGACGGCGGGCAGCGTGAAGTTTCGCGGCGAAGACCTCTCGGCACTGAAGCCCAAACAGCTGAAAGCCCTGCGGCCAAAAATCCAGCTGGTATTTCAGGATCCCTATAGCTCGCTGAACCCGCGAATTCGCGTGGGTGATGCCATCGGCGAAGCGATGCTTGAGCACAAGCTGTGCGCGCCGGGCGAGCTGCGCAGCAAAGTGCTGGAGGTGATGAAGATTTGCGGCTTATCCGAGCTGCACTACAACCGTTTCCCACACGAGTTTTCCGGCGGGCAGCGTCAGCGCATTGGTATCGCCCGGGCGCTTATCCTGCAACCAGACTTTATCATTGCCGATGAACCTATTTCGGCGCTGGACGTGTCGATTCAGGCGCAAATCATCAATCTTTTTTCGGATTTGCGCGATGACCACGGCGTCACTTTCCTGTTTATCTCCCACGACCTTGGGGTGGTGGAGCACCTGTGTGATGACGTGGCGGTGATGTATCTCGGGCAGATTGTCGAAACGGCCGATCGCGACACCCTGTTCCGCCAGCCGCTGCATCCTTACACTCAGGCTCTGCTGGCTGCGGTGCCGAGTTTAGAGCCCGGCAGCGTGCCGGTGGCGATGGCCAAAGGTGAGATCCCTGATCCGTCGCAGCCGCCGTCAGGCTGTCGCTTCAACACGCGCTGCCCGCTAGCCACCGAGCGTTGTCGCCAGGAAGTGCCCCTGCTGCGCGCCATTGGCGAAGCGGGGCATCGAGTGGCCTGTCACTTAGTGTGAATCTTGGGATGCGATAATCTCAGGATTTTGTGATTCTGAGATTTTACCGCCTCTTACCACCAGCATATAAGTCAGGGTAAATGACAGCACCAGCGCGATAGTCACCCCCATCAGGATGTAGATAAAGTAAGGGCCGATGTAGGCCGGCAGGCTGAAAATGCTCGACAGGATATAGCCATACAGCCGCACGCCGAAGAAAGCGATGAAGGCCGAGGCAATCGAACTGCTGATGGTGGTAGCGATAAAGGCTTTCTTATAGCGGGTCAGCACGCCAAACAGCGCTGGCTCGGTAATTCCCAGTAAGCCAGAGACGGCGGCCGAAACCACCAGCGTTTTCTCCTCGCGAGTTTTCACGTGGAAGTAGATGGCGAAGGTCGAACCGGCAATCGCCATGTTGGCCATGAACATCATTGGCATCAACATATCCCAGCCCTGATCGGTGAAGTTCTGCAAGGCAATCGGCGTCATGGCATGGTGCATGCCGGTCAAAATTGCCACCGGTCGGATGGCACCCACAATAAAGCCCGCGAACACCGACGAGACGTCAAACAGCCCCTGAATGAAGAATGCCAGCAGCTTGCCGAGGTAAATACCCGCCGGGCCAATCACGGACAGCGACACCAGCGCGGCGATAAACAGCGTCAGCGTTGGGGTGAACACGGTTTTCAGCACGTCCGGCATAAACCTGTCTACCCAGCGGTGAATATAGCTGAGCGCCAGAACCGAGAAAATCACCGGGATCACGCTGGCCGAGTAGTTAAACACCGAGACCGGGATGACATCCATAAAGTAAATCGCGCTGGCCGCGCCGGGCGCGTGGTTGGCCAGCGCCTTGGCGGCGTCGATAAGTGTCGGATACATCAAGCAGGCAGCTACCGCCGCCGCTAAATATTCATTAGTTTTAAAGATTTTTGCGGCAGAGACCGCGAGGAAGAAGGGCAGGAAGTAAAACACGCCGCTGGCGACCAGGTCGATCACCATCACGGTGTCGCTCTTGGCGGAAATCACTTTCAGCGCGATAAGCCCGGCAAGCAGGCCTTTGATCATCCCCGCGCCCGCGATGGCCGGAACGATGGGGCCAAAAACGCCCGAGACGGTATCCATAAACAGCGACACCAACCCTTTTCGCGCCTTCGGTTTGTCCGTCTTTTCCAGCGTCACCGGCTTGAGGTGGCTAACAATTTCCTCATACCACTCATTCACTTTCGGGCCGATGATAATTTGCACCTGTTCACTTTGGCTTTGCGCGCCTAATACGCCGGGCAGGGCTTTAATTTCCTGCCACGCCACTTTATTTTCGTCAATAAGATCGAAACGCAGGCGAGTCATGCAGTGCCAGACTTTATTAATATTTTCTGGCCCACCCACAAGCTGGATAATTTTCTGCATTGCTTCTGTTTTTGCCATAAAAACCCCACTGCGAACAGTTATTATTATGAAGTCGAAAATAATGACGTGAATAGCATGGAATACTAATGTTCCACGTCGACAAAAACAAACCAATAAAACATGATGCAACTCACAAAACCACCCTGCAAGGCGGTGGTTTGTGGGGGTTATAGCTAATTGGTATGGTTTTTACTGGTCTTCGATGCTGAATGCCAAACCATTTAAAATGAATTAAATTTAAGGTTTACAACAGGGTTTAAAATAGGGTGAAATTGATGAAATCAGATTATTTCCATCCATCATGGTTACTCGATAAATAGCTTTTTAAGAGCAGTTTTATGTGAGCCACCGAGGAATAAATTATGCAGCCCACCCTTATTACTAATATTGAATGTCAGATAACTCGCCCCGATCGCCATAATCTGGTGGTGGTGACCATTGAGACAGATAAAGGCATTCGCGGATTGGGTTGCGCGACCTTCCAGCAGCGCCCGCTAGCGGTAAAACTGATGGTGGATGAGTACCTTAAGCCGCTGCTGATTGGCCGCGACGCCAACCATATTGAAGACCTATGGCAGATGATGATGGTCAACGCTTACTGGCGCAACGGCCCGGTGATGAACAACGCCGTGGCGGGAATTGATATGGCGCTGTGGGATATTAAAAGCCAACTGGCGGATATGCCCCTTTATCAGCTGTTCGGTGGCAAATCCAAAGACGCCATCACCGCCTACAGCCACGCGGCCAGTGACACGCTGGAAGGATTGTATTCTGAAGTTGATCGCCTGCTGGCTGAAGGCTATCGCCATATTCGCTGCCAGTTGGGGTTTTACGGCGGCAACGCGCAGGATTTCCACAGTACCAAAAATCCGACCGAGGGCGCGTATTACGATCAAGATCAGTACATGGACAACACGCTGGCGATGTTCAAAGCGCTGCGCGAGAAATACGGCAATCGCTTCCATATCTTGCACGACGTCCACGAGCGCTTATTCCCGCAGCAGGCTTTGCAGTTCGCCAAACAGGTGGAAGCCTTCCGCCCGTACTTCATCGAAGATATCCTACCGCCGCACCAAAACGAATGGCTGGAGCAGATCCGCAATCAAACGGCCGTGCCGCTGGCGACCGGTGAGTTGTTCAACAACCCGGCCGAGTGGAAAGATTTGGTGATCAACCGCCGTATTGATTTTATCCGCTGCCACGTTTCACAAATTGGCGGTATCACGCCAGCACTAAAACTGGGGAGCTTCTGCCAGAGCTTTGGCGTGCGCCTTGCCTGGCATTGCCCGCCGGACATGACGCCGATCGGCGCGGCGGTGAATACCCATCTGAACATTCACCTGCACAACGCGGCGATTCAGGAGTTCGTGGCCTATCCCGCTAACACCCAGCGCGTGTTCCCGGACGCAGTGAAACCCGAAGGTGGCTACTTCTATCCGATTGAAAAGGCGGGGATTGGCGTCGGCTTCGATGCTAAAGCCGCAGAGGAATTCCCGGTGGTCTATCGCCCACATGAATGGACCCAAAGCCGTTTGCCGAATGGCGCAATTCATACGCCATAAGGAAGGGCGGTTAAAGGCGAAAGTGAGGGTCAAAAGGCGGGAGGTTCAAGCCTGATGACTCTTCCTGCTGAAGCTATGGTTGATGGGCGATGGGCAATAATGATTCGGGTGATGTTCCGCGCACTCTTCGATCCACTGTTTATCAGCTGACGACGTAAATCCGGCGATATTTTCCGCAATTGAACCAGCTGCGACTCTATTGCTTCCCGGGTCTTAATGCTGAAATTGCCACCGTGGGTAACTTTGCTAAAATCGATCTGATAGAGGCGATCTCCCTTTTTAACCACATCACCGACCTTTACAAAACGGTCTGAAATAAACCCTTGCTGAGTCGCGAAAATGTTCACTGAGCGAGGTTCACTGGTTATCACACCAAAGACGTTTATACGGCGGGTGTAGTTGCAGAGGGTTAACGCTGCAATGAAGATCGTTAAAAAGAGAAGTGACAATCCTAAAACTAGCCAAGCTGGGGCAGAGGGGGTTAATAATGCTTTACCTACCCACTTAGTCTGCTGGTGTTCTATCGATTCCTTTCGAAAAGAGAGCTTCATTTAGTGGTCTATTCTGGTTTTACAAAGAAATAGGTTAATGTTTTGAATACTATCCACCTTATTCCTATAAAGGAGGATGCGCTTAAAAACGCATCTGCAATGCTATTTCTATTGGACACAATATTTAAGTTTGATGCGTAGGCTAAAATAATACTCAGTGTTAAGGCGAAGATATTCGCTGCGGCGTGTATCCACTTACTGCAGGTCATCATTAGATTCCATTCTAAGTGTTAACGAAAACCGCGCCCTTAGACGCGATTGTTCAGGCTGGAGTGAATAATATGGCTATCGACGGCATTGCCCATTCACACTATTGCTATTATTATTGCCGCCAAATGCACCTTGATTGCGGCCCCCACTTGAGCCATTTCTAGAGCAAGAGACGGCAGTCGATAAACTAGCTAATGCAGCGGCTGCCGCTATTCCAGGAGGGCCTCCTGGTATACCTGCCATTGCTCCAAGAATACCATTTACGCCTGCTTGATTGGTGCAGGTGTCAGGTGCTCCGCGACTATTTTTATTTCGATCTGAGCGATAATCACCGGTATTACCGCCGAGGCCACCAGATATGTATTCCACTAATGAATTGTCAATAACTTTCATAAACGGCTCCTTGTTTATGGAAGTTGAATATTTAAATAATAATATATTTCTTATCGTGATCTAGATCTCATTATTAAACCTATCGTTTAATTTTTTATTCAATTTTTAGTTAATTAAATTAGTCGGTCTATTATAAACATCACTTTTCAATATGTTGTGTTGCTTTTTTTGATTTTATTTTATTTGAGATTTTTGTAATAAACCCTATTAGGAAATATGTTTTTCATGAATTCATCAAGCTTCCTGCCAAACAATAATATATAAATTTCTGTTTTACAAAACAGCCTTATGATCATTAAATTCCTACCAAACACCTTCAATCATGTCTTAGGAACCCTGTGCGATGATAATGATAAAGCGGAAAGAAAGTATCAATGAGGTAGATTGGCAGGCGTTGGTCGAGCTGATTGATACCGCTGGTCTAGGTCTACGTGAGTCGGGCGATTTAGAAAATGCCTTTCGCCACAGCGCTTTCTGCTGGTTCGGCTATGAACAGGGCAAGCTTATTGCAGTGGCGAGAGCGATCAGTGATATGACCTGGTGCAGCTATCTTTCCGACGTAGCGGTGGTACCTCATCAGCAAGGCAAAGGTTATGGTCGGCAGCTCATGGAGGCGGTGCGAGAAGAGTTGCTGCCCTTCGGCAAGATCTTCATCTATGCCGCGCCGGATAAAATAGGTTTTTACCAGAGTCTCGACTTTGAATTACTGTCGACCGGCATGGTCTGCGCCAAAAGGGAGACCTTAGAAAAAATGCAAAAGCAGGGCTATATTAGGTCTGCCTAAAGGCCAAATTATCCTGATTGAAGGGGATGACATAGGTGCAGGAATAATCGATATCGACAATATCGCTGAACGCATACACCTGGCCGTCGCGCAGAATTCCACGATTAAGGATATGCATCGCTGGCGCGCCTTTCTTACAGCCGAGCAGCTCGGCCTGCACTTTATTAACTATCACGGCGTCGTAATGGGTGAGGGAGTGGGAAATCTGATAGCCCTTGCCCAACACATATTGTTGAATAGAACTCTCAATCACCCTCTGGTTTAAATCGGTAAACAGGCTGAAGGGCATTCTGGCCTGTTCAATCTGCACGTTGTGCTGATTCACCGCGCGCAGCCGGGTAAAAGCCCAAATAAAGTCATCCGCCGTCAGGCCAAAAATCTGCTGCTCTTCCTTGTCCGGGCGGCGTTTGTGCAGATTAAGCATGCGAAAGCTAATTTCAGCGAATTTCTTCTCGGTGATGGAGTTGTAAACCAACGGATTACTACTGATGCCGGGATTAATAAAAATCCCTGAACCCTGAACCACCCGCACCGCGCCGATATCCACCAGCTTCTCCAGCGCCTTGCGGATGGTGAAGCGAGATGCGCCGTACTCCTCGGCCAACTGGCGTTCGGGGGGAAGCTTGGTCGGGCGTTGATCTTCCGGCAGGGCGCTGCGTTGGTAAATTTTACTCAGCAAGTCCTGAGCAATAAATTCCTTCTTTTTCATCAACAACGCCCCGATTTAATCATTCTATTTCGCCAACTTTATCATTAAACAGAGCTTATTTAGCATCATGATGCTGGGTGAAGAGTGCCAGCAGGCTGTGCGGCGCGTCCTCCCCAAAGCACAATTCTAGATTTCGCGCGGCTTCTTCTGCCGCTGCCGCGCTGCGCGGGAAGAGTTCCTTTTCATAGGCGTCCAGCGCCGCTTCTATATCGCCGAGGTGCGCGACGATGGCTTTTGCCAGTTCAGCACCGTCGAACATGGCCAGATTGGCGCCTTCACCGGCGAAGGGCGACATCAGGTGCGCCGCGTCGCCGAGCAGCGTCACGCCTGGAACCCGTTGCCACTGATGATCCACAGGCAGCACGGAAATGGCACGTACCACGGCGTCTTTTTCGCTGTCGGTGATAAGTGCAGTAAGCTCCGGTGCCCAGTCGGCGAACTCGGCGGCCACCTGCGCCTTAGCGCTCAGCGGAACGGAAAAATCAACAGTTGCTAGCCAAGCCTCAGGCTGTCTCAGGGCCGCGTAGGCATGCAGCGTGCCATTACCTTCACAGTGCGCCAGAATGCCCCGGTTTGGTTCGAGAGCAAACAGAGTTCCGCCGCCCACGGCTGCCGCGCTGGCCGGGTGATCTATATTGGCATTGTGCAGGTAGGTTTCAATGAAGGTCACTCCGGCATAGCTTGGCTTGGCGGGGGAGAGAAGAGGGCGGACCTTCGACCATGCGCCGTCAGCACCCACCAGAATATCCGTCACCAACGTCGAGTCATTGGCGAAGGTCAGCTGATGCTGCCCAGAGCCTAGCGGCGTTACTGACGTGACTTTATGCCCCCAGCGGATCATGCCCTCAGGCAGTGAATCCAGCAGTAACTTACGCAAATCGCCGCGATGCACTTCTGGCCTGCCACCATCGCCATCGTCCGGCTCATCAAGCAGCACCTTGCCGTGTTTATTCAGCACCCGCGATGCCTGAGCGCCGGGCTGGATAATTGCCTGAAACTGCTCGAAAAGCCCCGCAGCCTGAAGCGCAAGCTGGCCATTATAGTCGTGAACATCCAGCAAACCGCCCTGCGAACGCGCATCGGCAGAGGCTTCGGCTTCAAAAACGGTGGCGTTAATGCTGTGCAGATGAAGAACCCGGGCCAGCATTAAGCCTCCCAGACCTGCGCCCACGATGGCGATTGATTGGTTCATTCTGGGTCCTTTAGCACTTTAAAAAGATAAAATAGGGTCAGATTCAACGCTAAAGATGCCAGAAGGGTTCCCAAGAACTCAAATAAAAAGTTCTCTCTTAGATAAGGAGGGCTATTAAGCAGATCTAAGATGCCCTTGGCTTCAAAACTCTGGCTTTTAACTACATTCCATTGGCACCAACATTAGTTACAACATACTCATACGTGGAAGGATTTCCTGTAAGTGCAACCTGTAAGTTTAGCGGCTGAAATAGCGCCAGAGCCCCTCTGGAGCAAGCTTTAGCAGGGCGGATGTGGTGGCAAGGCGTGGGCAGTGTCTTAGCGAATAATCAGCTAAATAATTACGTAATGATCATTACGTAATTTATTGACGCTTGACCCTTAATGCCGTTTCATAGCCGCGATATCCAGCTTCTCTCTACTTAAAATCTTCGGGATCTTTTATGACTGAGTGCACTTCCCTGGACGTCCAACCTAACGCTTCTGCATTTAAACGATGGTTAAGTGTTATCTCGCTCGCCTTCGGCACCTTTGTTTTGATTAACACTGAATTCTTGCCGATAGGCTTACTGACCCCCACTGCGCATTCGCTGAATGTTAGCGAAGGTAGAACAGGGCTGGCGGTGATGCTGCCGGGGCTGGCAGCCGCAGCCTCGGCGCTCCTGTTGATACTGTTTTCCCGCCAGCTGAATCGCCGCACTCTGCTGTTGTTCTTGTCTGCGCTGGTGATTTTTTCTAACGCGGCGGCGATGCTCGCGCCCTCTTTTGGGGTTTTGCTGATCGGTCGTATCATTTTGGGTGTGGCCGTCGGGGGATTTTGGTCCTTTGCCATTCCCGCGGGTCGCCGCCTAGTGCCGGAAGAACAGGGAGCAAGAGCCACTTCGCTGATTTCGGCCGGCGTGGCGGTGGGGACTGTCGCCGGGCTGCATGCTGGTGCTCTCGACGGGGAATTCCTGCCCGTCCACCTCGCCAGTACAAAGGGCTGTTAAGGCCGCGCGCTTTGAAACCGAATGCGCTCTCAGAGGCCGCATAGAGCTGGGAATGGTCGACGGCGATGTGCCGAAAACTGCCGATCCCGCCGCCTTAGCCAGCTTCTTCAGCACCCTGCTGAATGGCATGTCGATCAAAGCCAAAGAGGGCGCGTCGAAAGAGGCCATGATGGCGCTGGTCGACAATGCTATGCGCGTTTGGCCCGAGTAAACTGCTGCTCAGTGATAGTGCTTCCCCACTGATCGCCTTGCCACTCTTTCGCCAGTTCAAAGCCAAAGGACTCATATAAACGCCTAGCGGCGGTGAGTTTGTTGAATGTCCAGAGCTGTACCGCCGAGAAACCTTGTTCATCGCAGAATTGCATCGCGGCGGCAATCAACTTTCTACCCGCGCCGCTGCCGCGACAGCCGTCATCAAGGATGAACCAGCGCAGGTGGGCATCGCCATTCGCCAGATCTTCACCATCAATCGCCACCGAGCCGACAATGCGTCCATTTTGCATCGCCAGCCAAATCTGATTGCCCGGCTTATCCAGACGTCCGGCAAAATCCGCCAGACCCGCCGCCACTTTGGCTTCAAAAAAGCTGCCGAAATTATGTTCTCTGGCGTAATAACTGCCGTGCATTTCAGTGATGCGGCCAATCATTCCGGGCTGGTAGCCACAAATGACTTTTACCTGATCTTTGCTTTCCGGCTCGCTCTCTTGGCGACAGGCTTTTAGCGCCTCGGCATAAAATCTCAACCCTTGTGAGACGGTCTGCTGCTGGTGGGGATTCATCTTTTGCAGGGCGGCGATCACCTGTTGGCTTCCGTAACTATTGATTTTTTCGACGGTTTTCCTGCCCTGCGCCGTCAGGGCAAGCTGCTTGATCCTCGCGTCGTCGGTAGATGGCGTTTCTTCCAGCTCACCGGTGCTCACCAGCTTAGTCAGCATGCGGCTGACGCTCGACTTCTCAAGCCCTAAAATCTGCACCAGTTGCGCCGCCGTCATCGAGCCATGGTTTTCCACTTCGAGCAGGGTATGGACCACCGACGGAGAGTATTGGGTGGCGGCCAGCGTGTTATGCATAAAACCCAACTCTCGCACCATTTTGCGGGAAGCGACGCGGATTTCTTCAACTATTTGGAGGGCTGAACTCATGGAAATCGATCTCTGAAATATGGTTGTATTATACAACCATATAGTAAGGGAGTCGTCAATATCGTTTGGGATTGTCTCACCTAAAGGCTATTGCAAATCGCACTCGGCGAATTTGAAAATCTTTTACCGTGCAATTTTTTACAATCCAGCTCCTTTTACCAGCGCCATACTCAGGTTTGCAGCTAAAAATCATGAATAAAAACCAGAGGAACATCGCATGACGCGCATTTTAAGCCGGACTCAACCTGAACTTATCACCTGTGAAAGCCCAATCTTGCGCACCGGCGAAGATGAAAAAGGGCGCTATTTTGTGGTCGAGCAGACGGTTTTTTATCCTCAGGGCGGCGGGCAGATGTCGGATCACGGCAGTGTGACCCAGCATGGCCAAAGCCATTTGGTGCGCCAGGCGCTGAATCATGGCGGGGAAGTGCACCATTACTTGGTAGATCCCCAAGTCAGTCTCGACATCGGTCAGCTCGCGACCTTAACTATTGACGCTGAGTTCCGCCGCATGGCGTCGCTGGCCCATACGGCAGGGCATTTAATTGCCCACGTGGTGGAAACTCTGATGCCCTCTTTGGTGCCAGCTAAGGGCCACCACTTTTTGCCGGGTGCCTATGTGGAATTCACTGGAAACAGTACCTTAGCCGCCGATCAGCTGCTGGAGCAGGTGCGCAGCAAGGTGGCGGAGGCAATTGAGCAGGATTTGCCGGTTACCATTGAAAGTATGCCTTTGGATGAAATCGCCCGCCTGCGGCCTGAGCTGGCGGGGTCTATTCCGCAAAACGAAGAGATGCGCATTGTGCGTCTGGGCGACTATGTGCCGGTAGCCTGTGGTGGCACACATGCCGCCACCACCCAGGCATTACGGGGGTTGGAACTGCGAAAAATCAAAGCTAAAGAGCGGATTAAAATCAGTTACGAATTTGCCTGAACACCCGTGCGGCTTGGCTTTTAGGCGTCTTTTAGTGGCTGGTGGTGAGTGTTTCTAATGCGGCTCAGGCTAACAATAATCGCCAGACCCGTGGCTATCACCGCCACCCACAAACTGAAATGAATCGCCTGAGCTTCGTGCGCCGCGTCACTCAGTGAAATCGACAAAATCACGCCTACCAGTGCCGTTCCCAGACACTGCCCGAAGGTGCGCATAATCGCCAACACGCCAGAGGCGTAGCCACTGTTTTCGCGCGAGGCGTTGGCCAGCATTTCGCGGTTATTGGGGCTTTGGAAGCAGCCAAACCCGATGCCACATATCAGACTGCGCAAACAGATATCCCACATCGCCGCCTGTTCTGGCAGCAAAGAGAGCAGAATCAGTCCCAGCGCAAATATCCCCAGCCCAATGGTTGAAATTACCGCTGGCGAATGGCGGTCGGCCAGCCTCCCGGCGTGCGGCGCGGCGAGGATAATGCCAATCGGCCACGGGGTGAAAAGCAGGGCCGAGGTAAAGGCGCTATAGCCATAAACGTTTTGGAACAGAAACGGCAGGGCGACGAAGGTGATGCCCTGACTGACAAAAGACGCCAACGAGGTAAGCGCCGCCAGAGAAAAGCGCGATGAGGCGAACATGCCAAGAGGCAGCAGCGGCTTGGGCGCGCGGCGCTGACGCCAGACAAAGGCTATCCCGGCCACAATGGCGGTCACGGCGTAGGCCACCGCGTCCAGCAGGCTCTGAGTTGAAAAATGGCCGTTGTCCGCATGGGAAAAGCTATTCGCGGCCATGATCAGCGCGCCGAGCGTGATGGCAGACAGCGCCCCTCCGGCGACATCAAAGGGTTGGCGAACCGTGCTGGTTTTGCCCGGCACCACGCGCAAAGCCAGAAGCAGCGCCACGACGCCCAGTGGGATATTAATCGCAAACAGCCATTGCCAGCTTAGCGCGGCGAGAATGGTGCCGCCGAGCATCGGTGCAACGGCCGTACTGGCGGCGATCAACAGGGCATTCGCGCCCAGCACTCTTCCCAACAGGCGATTAGGGAACACGGTGCGCAAAATGGCCGGGCCGATACTCAAGGTGGCGGCGCCGCCAATCCCCTGTAGCAGCCGCATAGCGATCAGCATGTCCAGCGAGGAAGAGAACACGCAGCCCACCGACGCCAGCGTGAACAGGATCAGGCCGCCGCTGAACAGGGCGCGAAAGCCAA
>Ga0157370_10003956_pt1 | contig 17245 bp, 16 predicted proteins | sample C35metaG_FD_113463 | JGI IMG/M metagenome (GOLD analysis project Ga0157370, IMG submission 113463) | Corn rhizosphere microbial communities from Kellogg Biological Station, Michigan, USA - C3-5 metaG | ecosystem: Host-associated > Plants > Roots > Rhizosphere > Soil | place: USA: Michigan...
GGCGTAACCGTGCTGCGGCCCCCACGCGAGGACCTTGAGCACGAGCAGGTCGAGCGTTCCTTGCAGCAGTCCGAGCTCGTCGGCCATGATGCGCGTCTCCCCGGAGCATCTCTGGCGAAGGTATCAGTGGGCGGGGAGCGCGTCAAGCGGGGCGGGTGGGCCCGCGGTCCGAGCGGCGTTGATGCGTTGGCATCACGCGAATGATGCCTTAGCATCGTCCGCCGGTTGCTGAGCGAGCTCGGACGAGCCGGCGACCTCACGACTGACGCACATCTCGCCGCCATGGCGATCGAGAATGGCGCGGACCTCTGTTCGACGGACTCGGACTTCAGGCGCTTTCGCGCTCTGCGCTGGCGGAACCCGCTCACGGATTAGGCTGGCGCCCCTGGTCGCGCGTGCGCGTCATCCGCTCGGCACGCGGCAACGATCCAGTGTGCCGTGCGCGCGATCTATCCCGCGCGACGAATCTCGAAGCAACACCGGGCGCGATCCGTCCGGTCGCAGCATTCGGTGACGGGCACGCCGACCACCGCCGCCACCAGCTCCTCGACCGCGTGGCAGACCTTGGGCTGCACGAGCACCGCGCTCGATAGCGGGCAGGCGAACCCGCGCACGACGTACGCGTCGCGCGTGCGCTCGATCTCCACCTCCGACCCCAGCGCCTCGAGCAGCGCGGCGGCGGCTCGAACGCGCGCGTCGAGCTGCTTCGCGGTCGCCGGCGCCGCTGCGCCAGCAGCGGCGCCGTTCGCCAGCGCGAGACGCCGGCCGACGTCGCGGAACAGATCGTCGAGCGCCGCCGGCGCCAGTCGGTCGCCGAGGGCCGTCAGCAGCTCGCGCAGCACGGGAGCGTAAGCCGAGGACAAGAGGGGCTCGGAGTCCGCCGCGATCTCGTACAGCGTCGCCGGCTTGCCGACCCCGCCTCCGCGACGCATGCCCGCCGCGCGAACGATCTCCGCGCGCTCCAACGCCTGCACGTGGGCTCGAACGGCGTTGTGCGTGACGTCGAGGTCCGCCGCGAGCTCGTCGACGCTGTGCGGCCGGCGCCGGAGCAATGCGATGATGCGGCCTCGTGCGCGGCCTCCGACCGACGTCTCCCACCAACGCATGACTGCCTCCGCGAGCTCGCGCCCTTTCTCTCCCCCTCTGACGATGAGGACGCTGCGCCAAAAAAGCAAGAAAAAGTGGGACTTTCTGGCCGAGCTTGTCAGCATGAGCCGATCGCGCGCTGGCGTGGAAAGGCGACGGGCGGGTTAATAACACAAGAAAAAACTTGACAAATGAATGGTTGTCTCATACGATGGTCCCATTCGCGCCGTGCCGACGAACCGCAAACAGGAGTTGCCCATGGAGCCCAGCGATCGCGCACAATCTCCCATCGAGCCTGCGCCTCGTCAGCGCCGGAGCGCGCTCGGCGTCGCGGCCTTGATCGCCGTCGGCACCGCCGTCGCGCTCGGGTTCCTCGCCTGCGACAAGTCGTCGACCGAGCCCACGCGCGATGTCGTCGATCCGACGCTCGCCGCCCAGGGCAAGATCATCTTTCGCTACGAGACGTTCGGCGACGAGACCTTCTGGACCGACACCCTTCGCATGCACGAGGTGATCGCCGCCGCCGTCGACCCCATGACCGCGCTGTCGGTCGGACTCAAGGTCGACACGGATTCGCTGCCCGCGGCCGTGGTGCAGGGAATCCAGAACGGAACGATCAGCCTCACCAGCCCGGCCACCACGGTCGCCCTGCTCAAGCTCAACGCGGTGGTCGGCGTCCGCGGCACGGTGACAAGCGTGAACGGGAAGGACGTCCTCACGCGCGTCGGTATCACCTGCGCCCTCTGCCACTCCACGGTCGACAACTCGTTCGCCCCCGGCATCGGCAAGCGCCTGGACGGATGGCCGAATCACGACCTCAACCCGGGCGCGATCATCGCCCTCTCGCCTGCGTTGACCGCGGCGCAGAAGGCCGTCTACAACTCGTGGGGCAAGGGAAAGTACGACGCGCGATTCAACTTCGACGGCAAGAACAATCCGTCCGTCATCCCGCCCGCCTACGGCCTCCTCGGCGTACACAGCGTGACGTATACCGGCGACGGATCAGAGATCGCGTATTGGAATCGCTACGTCGCGGTGACGCAGATGCACGGCCACGGATCGTTCACCGAACCGCGCGCGACGCCGCCCGACAACGTACAAAATCCGCCCGACGTGGTGTCGCCGCTGCTGCCTGCTTTGCAGGCGTACCAGCTCAGTCTCGCGACGCCCGCTCCGCCCGCGGGCAGCTTCGACGCCACGGCCGCCGCGCGCGGCAAAGTGGTGTTCAACGGCGCAGGCCAGTGCGCGACATGCCACACCGGCGCGCTGCTCACCGACGCCAACAGCCGCCTCCACTCGCCGAGCGAAGTGGTGAGCGAGCCCGAGCCGAACAACGGCCCGAGCCTCGCGTCACGAAGCGCGACCAAGTTGTACCGCACGACGCCGCTGCGCGGCCTGTGGCAGCACGCGCCGTACTTCCACAACGGCATCGCCCCCACGCTCGAGGCGGTGGTCGATCTCTACAACACGCGAAAAGGACTCAACCTCACGGCGCAGCAGAAGGCCGATCTCGTTCAATACCTGAAGTCCCTGTGACCGGAGTGACGCGTGTCACGCGTGTCACGCGAAGCATGCCGCCGGCCAGCGTGCCGGCGATCACCAGGAGTGGAGTGACGACTCGATACCAGACGGGCACGCCGGTGCCAAGCGCGCCGGCTGCCACGTTCGCGCTCGCCATCAGGACGCCCAGCGCGAACGCACTCACCAGCGGCGCCGTGGAGTCGAGCCACGCCGCGATGTACCCGCCCGGTATGGTGGTCACGAGAGCCAAGATCGGCGCGCCCACCAGCAGCAGAAGCCGGCTGTTCCACGGGAGGTAGTGTGAGACGGAGGCGGAGATGCCGACTGCTCTCGCCACGCTGATGGCGACGGCGGCGATGAGGCCGCCGAGCATCAGCAGCATGGTGTACGAGCTGAGCGCCACGCCGACCACGTGCGTCACGCCGCGCCACCGTTTGCCGCGCAACCAGTCGCGAACCAGATGCGGCGCCGTGCGGATGGCCTCGCGATGATACCAGCGTCGCGCGCTGCGAGCGCCGTCGCGATCGACGCGGAGCGCGAACTCTTCGGCGAGGTCGCCGATCAATGCGTCGCGGAACGACGCGCCGGCGCCGAGTCCCGCGAGGAGGGATTCGGTGACGTGTGGTGGCGTGGTCATGCGGTCTCCGGTCGAAGTGTGGTGCCGACGCCCGCCCAGACGGACGCGGCGACGCGCTCGGCGTCGCGGAGCGCGCGCTGGCCCGCGGACGTGACCCTGAAGTGCCGTCGCGATCGTCCGCCGCGCACCGGAAGCGGCGCGCTGGCGCGCGACGAGATGAGCCCCTTGTCCTCGAGGCGTTGGAGCGTGGTGTAGACGGCGCCCACCGAATAGTCGTGTCGCGTGCGGGCCGACACGTCGCGGCGAACGGCGAGGCCGTATGCGTCGTCCCCCAATCGCGCCACGGCAATGAGCACGGTGAGCTCGAGCTTTCCGATCGTCGAAGCGGTCATGACTCTGGAAGTGTGGACGTTTTTGTCCTGCAGAACTACTGCAGAACTTCTGCAGAACTACTCAACGCAGAGACGCGGAGACGCAGAGGAACTGCCGTAGAAGACAGACCAACTCCAATCGAGCACCAAGGGAAAGGCGAAATTGGGGTCAGACTCCAATTGCGCGCTCAGTTTGGCGAACTAGAGTCTGACCCCAATTAGGGCTCTGACCCCAATTAAGTCTGGCGAACTAGAGTCTGACCCCAATTAAGGCTCGGGTTCCTCTGCGTCTCCGCGACTCCGCGTTGAGGTAGTTCAGCAGTTCAAGCAGTTCAGTAGGTTTCCGCACACACTCTAGTTTGTAGAACAAATCACCCCCGCGCAAGGGAGGCGTTCTGGGCAGAACGGCCCTGGCGGACACGTCCGGCCGCGTCGCCCAAGATTAGAGCGTTCTAATAGTTGACAGGCCATCTCCTTCGTCGTACCGTGCTCGGGTCATCGCCGGCCGGATCCCCAATGACGGCTCACGCTCGATCGCCTCGCGTGCCCCTTCGATGTCGACGACCACATTCACAGCGAAACCGCTGATTCGTCTCTGGACAGACACCGACGCGCCGCCCGCCGGCCGCCGGCCACTCGTCTACTCCATCGACCGGACGCTGGGCGTGATCTTCATCGACCTCCTCACGATCGACGACGCGCCAGCCCTCGTGCTCGCCCTTCAGCGCCTTCGTCTCGATCCGTCGTTCGATCGTGCCCTCAATGCCTGCATCGATTGCCGGTACCTGAGCCGCGCGCCGGATGCGGACGACATTCACGCCATCGCCGCGCTGTGGCCGCGCGGCGCGACGCGCAGCCTCACCGGGCGCTGCGCGATCGTCGCGAGCTCGCCGTGGGTGCTCAGCGGCGCGCGGACGTTTGCCGCTCTGGCCGGCGGTGGCGCCGACCGCATCCGCGTGTTCGGGGCGTGCGCCGAGGCGCTCGTCTGGCTCGGGCTGGGCCGCCAACAGCCGGCCTGACCGGCGTCCGAGCGGGGTCAGACCCTATCGACGGACGAATCGCGGGCTAGCTTAATCGGCCTTCCCGGTCGTCGTCGCCATCACCAACTCGGTTCATGACCTCCATTGCCATCCGCCGCGCGAGCGCGGCACTCGGTGCGCTCGTCACACTGCTCGCCGCGGGACGCGGCGCGACCGCGCAAGCCCGGTCCGGAGCGCCGCCGATCCGGCACGTCTTCGTGATCGTCCTCGAGAACACGGGCTTCGATTCCACCTTCCGCGCGGCGTCGCCGGCCCCGTACCTCGCCGACACGCTGCGCAAAGCGGGCGCGCTGCTGCGGCAGTATCACGGAATAGGCCACTTCAGCCTCGACAACTACATCGCGATGATCGCCGGCATTGCGCCCACACGCGAGACGCAGCTCGACTGCTCGCGCTATCTCGATTTCGTCGAGACGGGAAGGGCGCCCGACGGCCAACCCATCGGCGCCGGCTGCGTCTATCCGTCGCACGTGTCGACGGTCGCCAACCAGCTCGACGCGAAGGGGCTGACGTGGAAGGCCTACATGGAGGACATGGGCCGCGACTCGACGCGCGAGCGCGCGACCTGCGGCCATCCCGTCCTCGGCTCGATCGACTCGACGCAGCGCGCCACCGCGCTCGACCAGTACGCGACGAAGCACAATCCGTTCATGTACTTTCACGCCGTGATCGACACTCCGTCGTGCGACCGCAACGTCATCGCGCTGCCGGCGCTCGAGCATGCGCTGCGTTCCGTGGAGGAGACGCCGAACTTCTCCTTCATCTCGCCGAGTCTCTGTCACGACGGACACGATCGCCCGTGCGTGAGCGGTGAGCCGGGCGGCCTCGAGTCGGCGAACACCTTCCTCGAGCATTGGGTTCCGCTCATCACGAGCTCTCCGGCGTTCCGCGCCGACGGGCTGCTGATCATCACCTTCGACGAGGCGCTGACGATCGACGCCACCGCCTGCTGCGGCGAGCCGTCGGGCCCGAACGTGCTCAACCCCGGCGTGAACGGTCCGGGCGGAGGTCGCGTCGGCGCGGTGCTGCTGTCGCCGTTCATCAAGGGCGGCACCGTCTCGAACGTGCCGTACAATCACTACTCGCTGCTCAGGAGCGTCGAGGACATTTTCGGCCTCGACCACCTGGGCTACGCGGGACAGAAGGGGCTGGCGAGCTTCGGCCGCGACGTGTTCACGCAGAAGATGCGCTGATCGCGGGCGTCGATCCGGGACAGTGCCGGCGCCGGCAATGCACACCCCCGAAGTGAGTGTCTGCGTCCCCACCTACAACGGCGCCGCCTTCCTCGGCTCCACGCTCGAGAGCATCGCCGCGCAGACCTTCGAGGATTTCGAGGTGCTGATCGTCGACGACCAGTCCACGGACGCGACGATCGCCGTGGCCGAGTCGTACGCGGCGTCCGACGCGCGCGCCCGCGTGATCCGCAACGCCGAGCGCGCGGGATCGAGCGCGCGCAACGCGAACCAATGTCTTCGCCACGCGCGCGGCAGATGGATCAAGTTTCTCTTTCAGGACGACCTGATGGCGCCGTCTTGTCTCGCCCGCATGCTCGACGCGGGCCGGCAGCGAGGACAGCTCGTCATGGCCTGGCACGATTTCGTCTTCGAGCCCGACGTCGACGAGACCGTTCGCCGCTTCTACGAGTCGCCCCTTTCGCTCGCGACGACGTTGCCCGGCACCGCCGCCTCGGCCGACGCGGTGTGCGACGCGGTGCTGAGCCACTGGGGCGTCAATTTCATCGGACCGACGAGCGCGAGCCTGATCCACCGCGACTGTGTCGCGCGGCATGGTTCGTTCCACTCCGAGATCCGCGACTTTCCAGATCTCGAATACTGGATCCGCGTGGGGAATCGGGACGGCCTGGCGATCGTCCCCGAGCGCCTCGTCACCTTTCGCGTGCACGGCAGCTCGATCAGCGCCCGCATCCGCGACGAACGCCGCGCTCATCCCGCGCTCCCGCTCGACCCGCTGCGCCTCCTGCTCGCCTTCGCCCGCGCGCCCGAGTACGCCAACCTCCGCCACCGCGCCCTCCGCCGCGACCCGCCGGTCGACCCCGAGCAGCTGCTCCGATCGCTCGCCTTCGAGACGCGCTGGCTCGCCGCGGACGTCCGCTACCGCCGGCGCACTGCCGCTCTCGTCGAGCAATGGGAGGCGTTCTGTAGTCAACACCCCGAGATGCACGCCCTCCTCCGCGACATCGACGCATCGATGTCTCGGTGGGCGAAGGCGAAGCGCTGGGTGAAGGGGAAGCTGTAGACCGTGGAACGAGGTGGCGGGCTCGGCTCCTCGTTTCGTCAGGGGAAGCGTTGCCGCGGAATCCGCGGAATCGACGGAAACAGCCACGGAATGACTCCGAGGCCGGTCGGCCTCCGACGACCGGGCGGGCTTCGGTGATTTTGAGGATGCGCCGAATCGCGCGGACACGGCCGAGGAGAAAAGCAGACCGCTCGTCTGGGAATGCCGTGCGTCGAGCGGACCTCACCTCGCGCGCAGAGAACGTTGCCCGCGCAAGTAAAAAGACAAAGCTGTTGCTGTAGGCTGCTGTTGGTTGCTGTTATCTGCCCGTACCACTCGTCCCAGCCGTTCCCGCCGGCTCAGCCCTGATCCGCGTCATCCGCGCACTCCGCGCTTCAGTTTTGTTCTAGCCTTGCCGGCCGGGCCCACACTCGATCGCCGCACGATCTGCGCGTTCTCGTGCGTTTTCGCGTGTTTTCCTGTTCTCTCATGTTCCAACCCGATTCGGCGCGATTCGGCTTGGAACAAAATGGAATAAAAGAACCCGCAAGAACTCGCAAAAACGCGCAAACGCGCCAGCAGTTGGAACGGTGTGGGGCCGCCGCCGGTCACGCCGATTCAATGGCGAGTCGCTTCTGATCAACCGACGATCCATCCATCATTCAAGAGTCCGCGACGATACGAGCGATTCGGGCGGCGAGCCACGGGGCGACGGAGTATTTGGCCGTGTCGACCGAGATGTAGCCGTGGTCGATCGTCATGTTGAACTTGTCGCGCTGGTGGAGGGTGCTCGTGCGGTCGGCGAGAGAGCCTTGGCCGATGGCGTACACCCATCCGCCGCGTACCTCGAGCGTGTCGCGGGGGAGGCCGGCCGCGGCGGGGAAGAAGGTCGAGAGCGCGTCGAGCGTTCCGTGCAGCACGCGCGCTGATCGCTCGGGCGTCAACGTCGCCGCGCGGCGCGGCGGCTCGATCTCGGTCCCTTCCGCCAGAAGACCGCAGTTGTACCACGACAGGTAGACGCGTCCGTCTCGATAGCGCTTGACGTCGCCGAACGGGCCGGTGCAGAGCACGGCGCTCTCGAGCGCGGTGTCGGCGGCGTGGCCGAAGACGCCGGCGCGGAAGCGGTGCGACCATGGTGCCGGCGGCGCGATGCCGAGCGTCGCGTCGACCGCGGGGCGGCCTTCCCAAAGCGCGTTCACGACGACGTCGAATTCCGCGAGCGCGCCCGCGTTCGCGCCGCCGGTCACGACGTCGAGGCGGCCGTCGTCGCGGCGGCGGACTCCGGTGATCCACGTGCCGAGGTGCAGCTCGATCTTGGGCTCGTCGACAATCACCTGGCGGAGCAGGTCGGCGATGGCGACGGTCGACACCGAACGTTCCGGCACGCGGAATCCGGCGACGACGTCGTCCGACGCCGCCGCGGCGGCCAGCGCCGACGACGACAGCCGATGCACCGGCGCGGTGACGTCGGTCAGATAGCGCGACGTCCTGTGCCGAGCCGCGGCGTGACGCAGCAGCGCGGTCATGCGGTCCGCGTACGCGGCGTAGGTATGGACGTCGACCACCGAATCGCGGTGCACGAGGAAGACGTCGTCCTCGGTCGAGAGTCCGTCGACGCTCCGCCCGATCAGTTGGGCTACGAGATCGGCGAAGGCGAGCCCGCCCGGTATCAGCCGCGTCGCCGTGTTGAGCGTCTGGTCGCCGGCGTAGAGAAACCCGAGATGGATCTTCCCCTCGTTCCAGCGGCTCGCGCCCTCGAGCACGTCCGCCGCTCCTTCGACGAGCGTCACCCGCCGGCCACGACGCGCGAGCTCGAGCGCCGTACACGCGCCGAGCATTCCGCCGCCGAGCACCGCGATCCGCCGCTGCGTCACGTCAGGCTTCGCGCCGTCCGACTCAGCGCGACGAATTCGCTCCAATCGCTCACGTACTCGACGTCCTCGTAGTGTGCGTCGGCGAGCACGAGACACACCGCCTCCGCCGCGAAGTCACGCAGGCGGACCCAGGTCATCGGCGGCAAATAGAGTCCGCGGTGCGGGTCGTTCATCACGTACGCCGCCGACTCCGATCCGTCCGACACCTCGACGTTGAACGCACCGGCCAGCGCGACGATCACCTGGTGCGTCGTCCGATGCGCATGCCCGCCGCGCTCTCCGCGCATGTCATGCATGAAGAAGAGACGCCGAAGCTCGAACGGAAGGTCGCGTCCCGATTCGATCGACGTGAGCACGCCACGGTCGTCGGAAACGTGAGGGAGATCGATCCAGCGCACTTCGCGAAGAGTCATACTCACGGACGATTACACTCGGGCCGACGTCCCGTTCACCGTCCCCCCAATCGCTGCTCGAGCTCCTCTCGTTTCCCCCTGCTGACCCTGAGCCTCGTCCCATCCTTGAGTTGTACCTCGTAGTCTCCCCCGCCTCCCCTCAACAACGTCTCGACCCGGTCCAATTGCACGATCGCCGACCGGTGCACCCGCATGAACCGCGCGGGATCCAATCGATCCTCCAGCGTCTGCATCGCCTCGCGGATGACGTGCCGCCGTCCCCCAACGACCAACTCGGCGTACGGGCCGCTCGCGGCGATGTAGTCGATCTCGCTCACCGGAACGAACCGCACCTTGCCCTTCGACTCGACCGCCACGCGATCCAGGTACCGAGGCTTGGCTTTCGGCTCCGCAACCAGCTCGGCGCCGAGCAACGTGCGCAGGCGCTCGTGCAGGCGCCCCGTCTCCTCGAGCTCGATCAAGCGGCGCGCGCGGCGAAACGCCTGCTCGAACCGCTCGTCGTCGAACGGCTTGACGAGGTAGTCGAGCGCCGCGAGGTCGAACGCCTGCAACGCGTGCTGGTCGTACGCCGTGACGAAGATCGTCGCCGGCATTGCCTCGGGTCCGATCGTGCGCGCCACCTCGAGCCCCGTCTTCCCCGGCATCTGTACGTCGAGAAAGAGCAGATCCGGACGCAGCGCCCGAATCGCGTCGATGGCGGCCGTGCCGGTATCGGCGGTGCCGGCGATCTCGACGTCCGGCTCGTGCGCGAGCAAGTCTTCGATGCGTTGGCGGGCCAGCGGCTCGTCGTCGACGACGAGCACGCGGATCGGGCGTGCCGTCATGCCGTGGCGCGCTGCGTGTGGTACGGCAGCTCGACGGAAGCGATCGCTCCGCCCTCGCCGGGCGCGGCCGATCCGTTGGCGGCGCGCAGGGCGAACCGTTGGTTCGTGCCGTACAGTTGCTCGAGTCGCGCGATGGTGTTTTTGATCCCGACTCCGCCCGACGCAGTTGGCGCGACGGGGCCGGGGCCGTTGTCCCGCACCTCGAGGTGCAGCACGTCGCCCTCGCGACCTGCGCTCACCGTGACGCGTCCCGCGCCGTCGACCGCGCCGGCGCCGTGCTTGAGCGCGTTCTCGACCAGCGGTTGCAGCACGAGGTTCGGCACGAGCGCGTCGCGGACGTCGTCGGCGACGTCCATCGTGACGGTGAGCCGTCCCTGGAAGCGCACTTCCATGATGTCCAGGTAGCGGCGCAGCAGGTCGAGCTCGCGGTCCAGCGGGATCTCCTGCTCGTTCGTCTCGTCGAGCGTGTGTCGCAGGAGCTCGCTGAGCCGCGCGATCATCCGGCGCACGCCGCGCGGATCGCGTTCGACGAGCGTCGACACGGCGTTGAGCGTGTTGAAGAGGAAGTGCGGGTTGAGCTGTGTGCGCAACGCATCCAGCCGCGCGGCGGCGAGCTGGGCCTCGAGGCGCGCCGCGCGCGATTGGAGGCGCGTCGTCTCTTCCAGCCGCGCCTGGTAGCGCAGGAAGTAATCACGCGCCAGCGCGGCGCCGAGCACCGCGAGGTAGACCATGAAGTCGTCGAGAAACTCGAAGCGGATGATGTTGGTGAACAGTCCGCGCGGCGGCCGCCCGGGGGGCAGGGGAAACATGTGGGCGCGAATCTGCGCCAGCATCGTGTCGACGACGATCGCGACGAGCACGCCGACGCCGATGAAGAGCAGCAGCCGCGGCGCGCGCTGCGACGACGAGATCGTGAACCGGTGCGCCAGCCACACGATCGGCACGGTGAGCAGCGCCCAGATCGCGTATTCGATGAACGACAGCGTCAGTATGCCGTGCGCGACGCCGGGAGGCAGCTCGGGTACGCGCGGGTCGATCAGCCGGCCGGCGACGTTCAGCGTGGCGAAGAAGAGCCAGAACACGATGATCGCCGCGAGCTCGGCAGGCCGCAACGGCACGCGCTGCGACCGCGAGTCATAGTGCGCCTCGTGCATTTCAGAACGTCCAGGTGCCGTTGGTGACATGATCACAACCGAGGGGGACAGGGCCACGTCTAATCAGTGTATACCCGGTGTGTGAAGGAGGTGCGCACCGATCCCACGATGAGGCCCACATGAGCAAGATCAAAATTACCGCCGTCGCGAGCGCCGTGTTCCTGCTCGGCGGCTCAACTTGGTTCTACAAGCGCGCCGACGGCAAGGAAGCGCCGGCCTACAAGACCGCGGCAATCTCGCGCGCGTCACTCAAGTCAACGGTCACCGCCACGGGATCGCTGAACGCCGTGCGCACCGTGCAGGTCGGCACGCAAGTCTCGGGACAGGTCTCGCAGATCTACGCCGACTTCAACGACCATGTGAAGAAAGGACAACTGCTCGCCCGCATCGACCCCCGGCTCCAGGAGCAGGCGGTGCAGGATGCGCAGGCGCAGCTCGAGCGCGCCCAGGCGACGCTGACGCAGGCGCAGGCCGAGTACGATCGGAACAAGAAGCTCCTCGACGCGAAGGTCATCACCCCGAGCGAGTTCGGCACCGTGCAGTCCAACTTCTCCGTGCAGCAGGCGACGGTGAAGTCGGCCAACATCGCCCTCGAGCGTGCGCGCCAGAATCTCGCGTACACCTCGATCTTCGCGCCGATCGACGGCGTGATCGTCGAGCGCAACGTCGACGTCGGCCAGACGGTCGCCGCGAGCCTGTCGGCGCCGCAGCTCTTTCTGATCGCGAACGATTTGTCCGAGATGCAGATCCTGGCGTCGGTCGACGAAAGCGACATCGGCCTGATCAAGAACGGCCAGCCCGTGCAGTTTACCGTGCAGTCGTACCCGAATCAGACGTTCTCCGGCACCGTCCAGCAGGTGCGTCTCCAGTCGACGATGCAGGACAACGTCGTGAATTACACGGTGGTGATCGCGGTCAAGAACCAAACCGGCAAGCTGCTCCCCGGCATGACGGCGACCGTCCAATTCCAGACCGGATCCGCCGACAACGTCCTCACCGTCGCCAACGCCGCTCTCCGCTTCCGGCCAACTGAAGCGATGCTCGCCGAGGCCGGTTTCGGTCCACAGTCCGGTACGCCCCGCGACTCGACCGCTGGTCACGCGCGAGTCGCCGCGACCGGTGCATCAGGTGCCGCATCCGGTGCCGCCGGCGGCGGCCGCGGCGGCCGTGGCGGCCAGGCGCACGCGCACACCGGATCGGGCTCGTTCGCGATTCTGTGGACGCTCGACTCGGCCGGCAAGGTGAAGCCGATCCGCGTACGAACGGGACTCACCGACGGACAAAAGACCGAAGTCCAGAGCCCGGCCCTCGTCGAAGGAACACAAGTCATCGTGGGTGCCGCCGCCTCCGGCGCCGGTGCCGCCACGGTGCCCGCGGCGAGCCCATTCCAGGCTCAGCGCCGGGGTGGCCGAGGATTCTGAGGATTCTGATGAAGGAACGCAGCAGCACGAACGCACCGACGTCTCAAACCGACGGCTCGCAACGCACTATGTCAAAGACAGTCATCCACACCTCGAACGTCAAAAAGGTCTACACCATGGGCACGAACAAGGTGTTCGCCCTCCGTGGCGTCGACCTCACCGTCACGGCGGGCGAGATGATCGCCGTCATGGGCTCGTCCGGGTCCGGCAAATCGACCTTGATGAACATCCTCGGCTGCCTCGACGTCCCGACCGAGGGGAGCTACGAGCTGGACGGCATTCGCGTCGACGGGTTGAATCGCAACCAGCTCGCCGATCTGAGAAATCAGAAGCTGGGATTCATATTCCAGGGCTTCAATCTGCTGTCGCGCACCAGCGCGCTCGACAACGTCGAGCTGCCGCTGTTGTACGACCGCAGCGGGCGGAAGATGGACACACGGGCGCTCGCTACCGCGTCGCTTCAGAGGGTGGGCCTCGGCGACCGGCTGGACCACCAGCCGAGCGAGCTGTCCGGTGGCCAGCAGCAGCGCGTCGCCATCGCGCGCGCGCTCGTCACGCAGCCGACCCTGCTGCTCGCCGATGAGCCGACGGGCAACCTCGACAGCCACATGACCGTCGAAGTGATGGCGCTCTTTCAGGAGCTCAACGAGCAGGGCATCACCGTGCTGATCGTGACGCACGAGCCCGACGTCGCCCGCTACGCCAAGCGCATCGTCGAGGTGCGCGACGGACGCATCCTGCGAGATCATCCGGTTGCCGATCGGCGCCGCGCTGCCGACGATCTCGCAACGTTGAATGCCGCCGGTCCGGAGCCGGACGCCGCGGCGATCGAGGAGGCAGCATGAAGCAGTCGACCCTGCTCAAAGTCGCGTCGCAGAGCATCCTCAAGAACAAGATGCGGACGCTGCTCACGATGCTCGGCATCGTGATCGGCGTGGGCGCGGTGATCGTCATGGTCGCCGTCGGCAACGGCGCGCAGATGATGATCAAGAGCCAGATCAGCAGCCTCGGCACCAACCTGATCATCGTCACGCCCGGCTCCGGCCAAATCGGCGGCGCGAGTCAGGGCGCGGGCACGTTCAACCGGCTCACCGTCGACGATGCGGAGAAGCTCAAGAACGAAGGCACGCTGCTGTCCGCGGTGTCGCCCGTCGTGTCGACGCGCACGCAGGTGATCGGCGGCCAGGGCAACTGGCGCACGACCATCAACGGCGTATCGACCGACTATCTGACGATTCGCGATTGGACGGTCTCTTCGGGCACGTTCTTCGACGACGCCGATGCCAAAGTCGGCCGCAAGATCGCGGTGCTTGGCGCGACCGTCGCGACGAATCTGTTCCCGGGCGTCGATCCGGTGGGCGCGCAGATCCAGATCGGCCACGTTCCGTTCACGGTCATGGGCGTGCTCGCGGCCAAGGGCCAAAGCGCGGGCGGCCAGGATCAGGACGACGTCATCCTCGTTCCGTACCTCACCGCGCAGAATCGTCTGAGCGGACGGGTGCGCCTCGGCGAGATTCTCGCCAGCGCGGCCAACGCCGACGACATCGTCCCGGCGCAGGAGGAGATCGCGGGCATCATGCGCGAGTCGCATCGCCTGCAGGGCGCCGAGGACGACTTCACCGTCCGCAACCAGACGGAGATCGCCGAGGCGGCGACGAGCACGACGAAGGTGATGTCCGGCCTGCTCGCCGCGATCGCGTCGATATCGCTGCTGGTCGGCGGCATCGGCATCATGAACATCATGCTCGTCTCGGTCACCGAGCGCACACGCGAGATCGGCATCCGCATGGCCATCGGCGCGCGCGGCTCGGACGTGCTGACGCAATTTCTCGTCGAGAGCGTGGTGATGAGCGTGCTCGGTGGGCTCGTGGGGCTCGCCGCCGGCTACGGCGGCGCCGCGCTGCTCGGCCACATCACGGGCTGGACGACGTCCACGCCGGCCTCCGCCGTGGCGATCGCCGTCGGCTTCTCGGCGGCGGTGGGCGTGTTCTTCGGCTTCTACCCGGCGCGCAAGGCGGCGGGGCTGAATCCGATCCAGGCGCTGCGGTACGAGTGAGGGCTAGGCGGGAACGGAGTGAGGCCGCTTCGCTGTGAGGCTGCTCGCTGCGCTCGCGGGTGAGTCCGCTTCGCTCCGCTCGCTGGAGTGACCGGAAGCAACGTCACGCGGTTCCAAGTCACTCCAGCGAGGGCGCAGCCCGATGCGGCCTCACCATCGGCGCGAAGCGCCGACGAGCCTCACAGCGAAGCGGCCTCACCGCAAGGCAGTTACAAACCCTAAAGGAGTACCCGTGCTACTACATCATATAACGACAGCAGTCATATTCGCCGCAACCGCCGCCACCGTCGCCAGTGCCCAACAGACCGTCACCTTCGACGACGCGCTGCGGCTCGCGCTCAGCCAGAACATCGCGGTCAAGCAGGCCGAGAATTCGGCGACGCTCAGCAGCGCGGCGGTGGAGCAGCAGAAGATGCAGGCGCTGCCCAACCTGAGCCTCAACCTCAACGGATCGAACAACGTCGGGCGGAACTTCAGCCAGTCCGAGGGTCGCGTCATCGACCAACAGTCGCAGTCGCTGAGCACCGGCATCTCGTCGGGTGTGACGCTGTTCGACGGCTCCAAGAACGCCTCGCTGGTGCACGCGGCGAACGCCACCGAAGACGCGAGCGAGAGTGATCTGACCCGCGCCAAGCAGACGGCCGTGTTCACCGTCGCCACGAATTTCGTCTCGTTGATCAACACGCAGGAACAGCTCAAGGTGCAGCAGGAGAACCTGGCCTCGCTCGAGGCGCAGGAGCGGCAGATCCAGGCGTTCGTCGACGCCGGCACGCGGCCGATCTCCGACCTGTATCAGCAGCAGGCGTCCGTCGCCGCGGCCAAGGCGCAGGTCACCGCGGCGAACCGCGCCGTCGAGCTGGCCAAGGTCGATCTCATTCAAACGTTGCAGCTCGACGCGGCGAAGACGTACCGGTTCGTGCCGCCGGCGGTGAGCGCCAACCCGGTGGCCAAGCAGTACTCGCTCGACAGCCTGATTGCGCGGGCGTACGTGAACCGCGCCGATCTCGACGCCGAACAGGCGCGGGTGAGCGCGGCCGCGCAGAACGTGAAGGCCGCGGGTGCGTCGCGGCTGCCGACCATCTCGCTCAGCGCCGCGTACAGCACGGCGTACAACAGCGCGACTCAACTCGCGCTGACCAACCAGCTCGACCAGCGTCGCGGCGGCTCGGTCGGCATCGGCATCTCGATCCCGATCTTCGACCGCGGCAACACGAGCCTCGCCACGCAGCGCGCCGAGATCGAGCAGGAGAACGCCCGGCTGTCGCTGTCGAACCAGAAGCAGACGATCGCCCTCGAGGTGCGACGCGCCTATCTCGACCAGCAGTCGGCGATCGAGCAGCTCGCGGCGGCGACGGCCCAATTGACCGCGGCTCAGAGGGCGGTCGAGGCCACGCAAGCCCGCTACCAGGCCGGCGCGGCGACGCTCGTCGAAGTCACGCAAGCCCGCGCGCAGCAAGTGCAGGCCGCGAGCGCCCTCGCCACGGCGCGGAACAATCTCGTGCTGCAGCAAGCGGTGATGTCGTACTACACCGGCGAGATGAATCCCGCGAGCGTCAAATTAGAGAGCTGAAGGCGGAGCGCCTATCGCACCTCGACCGCCACGAGGATTCTCGCTCGAAGAGGATCCTTACTGAAGAAGAGCGACCGCCACGACGGCCAGCAGCGCGAGCCCGAGGAACAGCACCGTGCGAGCCTGGCTCACCGTCTGCCTGGGCGTGCCGCGCGGCGGGGTCTTGAAGCCGAGGGCGAGCGGCGGGCCGCGGACCTCGCCGCTACGCCGGACGTCTTCGATCCGCGCGTTGTCGGCGTAGATCTCTGCGACGATGACCGGGACCGGCGAATGTCCCCCGGTCAAAATCTTCTTGATGTTCGCGCGGTAGCGGAGATCCCTGTCGAGATAGCGCGCCAGCGACCGCGCCTCGGCTTCGGGAACGTGGCCGATGTCGTACCCGCTCACCAGTCGGACCAGGATCGCGTTCCGGCTGTGCGGATTGTCCAGGTCGCGGACGAGGACCACCTCGTCACCGTTGAATGCGTAGCGCGCGATCACGGTCGAACGCCCCTCCTGCCGCGTGTCGGCCACGAGAAACTCGTACGTGGCGAGCGGCAGGTCGGGATCGGCGTCGGCGACCACGCGCGGCTGCGATCGCGGTGTGTGCCGCGCCTCGGGAGGCAACACGCGCTCGATGGCGATCTGCAACTCGACCCGATCCGCATCGGAGATCGCGCCGACGGTGAGGACACGCTTGACCTTCTCGGTCACCAGCGCGCGTGCCGGGAGCTCGACCTCGCGATGTCGCCGAGACCATTCCCTGAGCGCATCGATCTCGTGGTCGAGCAGCCGTCCGTCTTCGGTGATGGTGCTGCACAACTCGATCAGCTCAATGCCAGCGTCGCTCGCCTGCTGCTTCGCAGAGAGCGAGACGCGGTGAGGTGCAGTCATGGTGTTGCAGGCTCCTCGGAGTTGGACACGGGGCAGCAAGGCAGGAAGAAGCGGCGTCAGCAGCAGCGCGAATATACGTAAGGAGAGGAAAGAAGAATAGGGGAAGCGCCGCAGGCGCGTCGCGCCGCAGGCGCGACGGTTGGACGGCGCGAGGTGCCGAACGGCGCGGAGTGCCAGACGGCGCGAGGTGCCAGACGGCGCGAGGTGCCGAACGGCGCGAGGTGCCGAAC
>Ga0157370_10003957_pt1 | contig 17245 bp, 15 predicted proteins | sample C35metaG_FD_113463 | JGI IMG/M metagenome (GOLD analysis project Ga0157370, IMG submission 113463) | Corn rhizosphere microbial communities from Kellogg Biological Station, Michigan, USA - C3-5 metaG | ecosystem: Host-associated > Plants > Roots > Rhizosphere > Soil | place: USA: Michigan...
GAAACGCTTGCTTCGACCCTCACTGCGACATCAGGACGGGTACCGTCATGCTGTCGAGAATCGTTCGCGTCACACCGCCAAGCATGATCTCGCGAATCCGCGAATGGCCGTACGCGCCCATGATCAGCATGTCGGCATCCAGATCGGCCAGCTGCGAAAGCAGAAGCTCGGCTACCTCATCCGGAGTGCACGCCAACTGGCGCAGGCTCGCCTCGATGCCGTGTACCTGCAGGTAGTCCGCGAGCCTGGCTTGCGAGCGTAATGGTTCCTCGTTGAGGCGCGCACGACTGCCAAGCGAGAGTACCGTCACGCGTTTCGCGGACGCAAGGAGCGGCAGCGCGTCGCGAACGGCCCGGGCTGCCTCGCGCCCGCCATCCCAGGCGACGGCGATTCGTTCGCCGATCGTCGAAGTCGCTGGAGCGTAAGGTACGAATACCACCGGCGCACCGTTGGCCAGCACCGCCTCCTCGGCAAGACGCCGCTCGAAGCCGGCCCCACCGTTGTTCCCGTTCCCCTGCGAAAGAACCGATAAATCGGCACAGCGCATCTCGGCAATCGCCCGCTCGATCGGCTCGCCTTCCAGGATGCGCGTTTCGCCTCCACGCACCTGCGCCCTTTGCAGCGCATCCTGAAGCGCGGACTCGACGCGATTGCGCATCTCGCTTTGTGAGGGGCGCATTTCGATCTCTGGCGGGACAAGTCCGGGTAAGGCGACAGGGGCCGGCAGTGCGAGCGGGAAATACATCCCCGCGAGGTCGGCTTCGAAGCGCCGGGCAATTGCAGTCGCGACACGAAGGCGATGCTCGGTCGCGGCTGTCTCGTCGACGTGAACCAAAATCGATTTGATCGTCATGATGAACCTCCTCGTCCCCGGATGTTCGGCCGAAAGGTCGCTTGGGCGCTTGACTCAGGTCATGGAAGCGCATGGCGCGATGCGGCGGCTGCGTGATCGCCCATTGGCCACCGGCGCAGGAATTTGACGCCAATCAACGTGGACCGGGGAAATCCACGGTGCAATATCGTGGCCGGATTCGCCGGTCCCACACGGGAGGTTCAGATGTTCAAGTGCATCCTGGTCGCGCTCGACGGCAGCCCAACTTCGAACGCGGGCCTGAAATACGGCGTGCAACTGGCGAGCGATCAGCGGGCGCAGCTCGTCGGTGTGCATGTTATCGACGACGCCGCGATCACCGTCAATTTCGAGGGTGGCTATGTGCCGGCCGCGTATATGGACAAGCTCGAGGAGTCCCTTCGGCGTAACGCCGCGGCCATCCTCACCAAGGCGCAGACCGTTGCGAAGACGGCGGGCGTCGAAATGAAGTCCGTGATGTCCGAATCGCGCGGACGGACAATTGCCGACGCGATACTTGCCGAGGCACGCAAGGCGAAAGCGGACGTTCTCGTCATCGGCACCCACGGTCGCCGCGGAATCTCGCGGATTCTCATGGGCAGCGATGCCGAAGCGGTGCTGCGCGAGGCGCGCATCCCGGTGCTGCTCGTAAGAAGCCCCGAAGGCGACCGTCGCGGCAGGGCAACAGCGGATCGCAAATCACGCGACTCCGGCAAGAGCCGCCGAGCGCGCGCGAGCAAGCGAGTGGTTTCGCCCGCGACGGTGGTTTGAGCGGCGCTCCGTCATATCGCCGCTGGGCCGTACACGGTGTCTCAGCTCTCCAGCAATCCGTGGCGCATCGCATAGCGGAAAAGCTCGGCGTTGTTTTCGACGCCGATCTTCTGCATGAGCCGGGCCTTGTGGGTGCTGACCGTTTTGACGGAGAGATTGAGCGATTCCGCGATCTCGGAAACCGTATTGCCCGAAACGAGTGACCGCAGCACCTGGAATTCGCGGTCGGAAAGCACGGAATGCGGAGCGGTTTCGGCCTCCGGCATCGCGCCGAGCGCCAGCTGCTCGGCGACCTCGGCCGCGATATACGCACCTCCCGCGGCGATCTTGCGCAGCGCCGTGGCGAGCTCTCGCGATGCGCTGTCCTTGGTCAGGTAGCCGGATGCGCCGGCGCGTATCGCGCGAACGGCGTACTCGTGCTGCTCGTGCATGCTGAGCATAAGGATCCGCGCTCGCGGACGCTCGGCGCGCATTTGCTTGACGAGTTCGATGCCGCTACGGCCCGGCATCGAAACGTCGAGAACCGCGACATCGAAGTCGACCCGTCGCGCCAGCTGTATCGCCTGCGTCGAATCAGCGGCGTCACCCACGACCTCGAAATCGCCGGCAGCCTCGAGCAGTTGTCGCAATCCTTCACGGACGATCGTGTGGTCGTCGGCGATGAGCACGCGAATCATACGGATGCGCCTGTTGCGGCGGCGGCCACAGGAAGGTGTACCTCCACCCGCGTTCCGAGTCCCGGTGCGCTCGTCACGTGCGCCTCGCCACCAAGCAGAAAAGCTCGCTCGCGTACGCCGAGAAGCCCATACGAGTCGGCTTTGCGCGGCGCATCGGTCGCGAAGCCGACGCCATCGTCGCTGATTTTCACATCGACCTTCTCGTCGTCGATGGCGACCGTGACGTCCACTCGCGTCGCTCTTGCGTGCTTGCCAATGTTCGTCAGCGACTCCTGCACGATGCGAAACACCGCGGATGCGTGAGCAACGGGCAGGTCGAGATCCTCGTCAGGCAACGTGAGCTCGCACTGAACCTTATGCTGACGGCGGAATTCCCCGACGAGCGACCGGAGCGCGGCGGCTAGCCCCAGATCATCGAGGAGGAGCGGGCGCAAATCGGCGGCAATGCGGCGCATGGCCGCGATCGTTGCATCGATCTGCCCCTCCATTCGATCGAGGCGCTTGGCAAGGACGCCATCCGGCGCTGGAGCGCTCGTGCGGATCAGCGTGATGTCCATCTTGAGCGCAGACATCGACTGTGCGAGTTCGTCGTGCAGCTCGCGCGCGATCCGCTTTTGCTCGTGCTCGCGCGCCGAGATCGCAGCGCTTGCGAGCTGGCGCAGTTCCTCCTTCGATCGGGCGAGCGATTCGAGCGTCCGGATGCGCTCGCTCACGTCACGCAGGATCACCGTGTAGAACTTCGCGGTTCCCTCGGTGAGCTGCGAGATCGACGCGTCGATCGGGAACTCCTCGCCGTTGCGGCGCAATCCGGTGACGACACGAGCGCCACCCATCCGACGCGATGTCACGCCGGTGGTAGCGAACTGTTCGATATGTCGCGCATGGGCGCTCCGGAAGCGATCGGGTATGAACCAGGAAAGCGGCCCACCCATTGCCTGATCCTGCGGACAGCCGAACATTTTCTCGGCAGCAGCGTTGAAGAGAACGATCTTCTGTTGGTCGTCGACCGTAATGATGCCGTCCATCGCCGAATCCAGAATCGCGCGCAGGCGGCCTTCACTGCGCGAAAGGAGATCTTCCGAACGCATGCGCAGCGTGGCATCGCGCAGGACGATGGTAAGGAGCTTGCGGCCGTTTTCTTCGTGCTGCGAGATCGAAGCCTCGATCGGGAACTGCTCGCCGTTCGCGCGCAGGCCCGTGAGCGCGTTCAGTCCGCCCATTCGGCGCGATGTCACGCCGGTCTTCCCGAATTCCGATACGTAGGCACGATGCGCGGCATGGAAGCGCTCGGGGATCAGCATGTCGACCGGCTGCCCCAACACCGCGCGACGCGGCCAGCGGAATGCCGCTTCCGCTGCGGCGTTGAACAACACGATCCGCTGATCTTCGTCGATCGAGATGATCGGATCCATCGCCGATTCGAAAAAGCCGCTCGCCCGGGCCTGCATGCTTTGCAATGCGCGTCGCAGCGACTCCCGTGAATAGTTGTCGCGGTAAAGCACGAACGCCACTACCGCGATCACCGGAAGGGCAACGATCAGCATCGCGCGCACGGACTCCGGCGCTCTCGCGTTGGCGAGCCACGCGAGGAGCCCGAACACGAGCATGACGAGAACCAGCCACGCGATCTTCAGCATGGGGTTGTGCCGTGTCCAGCGGGTCGGACTCGCCTCCCCGGAGGACTCGCCCCCACCGGCTTCGTGGGTTGGTACGGCCGCGGGAGCGCGGCCTCGGTCGCCTGGTGGACTGTCTTGCAAGGCACGCTCCTTCACGTGCGGCGGTCGCGATGGTCATCCTCTTCCCGCCACCGGCATAGGCGGCGCGATTCGCCCCATCCGGCCCAATCCGGAAATTATACGACGCTGCAAACCTGTGCTTCCGAACGGGACCGGCTTGGATCACCAGCGATGAGCGGTCTTTCTGCGCACGAGGCGCCGCGCACGTGGCAATCAGTTCCAAGTGCTTTCGCACTCTCGCGGAACGCAACGCCACGTCGCGCGAAACGCCTGGTACGAAATCAAGGCAACGTTCCACGAACGAAGCGGTGATCTCTATACTTCCTTCGTCGTGCTCGGACAGGACGTGTAACCTGCGCTTGATGTATTTGGGCTGGTGATTGCAATGACAAGGAACATGTCTGTCGTGCTTTACGTCGTGGTGTTGATAATCGTTGTCGTTGGCGTCGATCTACTGTTTTTCAAAAATCGATTCTGGGAACGATTGATTGTGAACATCGGCATTGTCTTGGTGTTCGCTGCCTTCTATTTGAGATTCTTGAAGAACCAGTAACCTAACGACCTCGATCGACGTCGAAGAGGAGCCGCCCCCGAAAGGCGCCGCAGGTCACAGGTCTCGACCTGTCCACGATCCAGCGTCAATAGTCATATAGGTGATGGCGTTTGCGGCTCGTCTGGACGATTGGTTAGCGCTCTGCCGACGCCAGCGCACGAAACAACGCGGCATAGGCGCGTGACGGTGCGCGCCAGCTGACGTCCGTGTGCATCCCGCGCTTTTGCATTCGTCGCCACTGGACGGGATCTCGCCACAGGTCGCAGGTTCGGTCGATCGCGCATTCGAGCATTTCGCTCGACACGGGTGCGAACTGCACACCCGTGCCAGCTCCGCCGGCAAGCGCCATCTCGTTCGCGTCGACGACGGTATCAGCGAGACCGCCGACACGCCCAACAACCGGCACGACACCGTAGCGCAGACTGATCAACTGCGTGAGTCCGCACGGCTCGAAGCGCGACGGCATGAGCAGCACATCAGCAGCGCCCTGCATCCGATGTGCGGTGGATTCGTCGAAGCAGATCTCCACTGCTACCCGGCCCGGGTTCGCTTCGGCGGCCCCTTTGAATTGCTGCTCGAGCTCCGTGTCGCCGGTACCGAGGACGGCGAGCTGGGCGCCGCGACGAACCAGCACTGGCAAGGCCTCCAGAACGAGGTCGGATCCCTTTTGTGCAGTGAGTCGGCTGACGACGATGAATAGCGGCGCACCGACGTCGACATCTAGTCCGAGGTGCCTTTGCAGCCACGCCTTGTTTTGCCGTCGCGCCTCCAGCGTATTGGCGTCATAGCGCGCGAAAAGATAAGGATCGTTGGCGGGATCCCACACGACCTCGTCAATGCCATTGCGAATTCCGAGCAGCACGCCGGATCGCTTCCGGAGTAGCCCGTCGAGGCCCATGCCCCCTTCGGGCGTCCGAATCTCTGCCGCATACGTCGGTGATACCGTCGTGACGTTATCGGCAAAGGCGATGCCCGCCTTCAGGTAACCAATGTCGCCGTAATACTCGAGCCCGTCGATCGCGAATGCCTCGTTGGGGAGTCCGAGCGACGCAAAGACCGATGCCGGAAACAAGCCCTGGAATGCGAGATTGTGAATCGTCATCACGCTCCGCGGTCTTCGCCCGGCCATGAAATGGAGGTATGCAGGTACGAGTCCAGCCTGCCAGTCGTGCGCATGCACGATTTGCGGCTGGAAATCGTCAACGCCATCGCACGCGAGCGTCGCGGCGACCCGCGCGAGCGCGGCGAAGCGTTTTTCATTGTCAGCCCATGGCTTGCCGTCGGGCGCGACATACGGATTCCCGGGGCGATCGAACAAGTGCGGCGCATCGAGCACGAACATTCGCGTCTGCGCAATTCGCGCAGCAAGAACTTGCGCCGGTCCTCCGTGCAGCATCGCAAATTGGCGTACGACGGTGTGGTTATCGACCGCGCGCAGCACCTCCGGGTAGCCGGGCACGAGGGTACGAACATCGATTCCCTCGGCTGCAAGGGCCGCCGGTAACGCCCCCACGACATCGGCGAGGCCGCCCGTCTTCACGAGCGGATAGGCCTCGGAAGCGACAGCGAGTACGGAGACGCTCAAGAACACATCAAAGAGCAAGGCGATCGATCATCGGCTGGGTGACGAGCGTCACACCGCCTGCGGTACGGCGGAAACGCGCGGCATCACGCCCGGGGTCTTCGCCGACGACGAGATCGTCCGGAATGCGAACGCCGCGATCGACGATCGCGCGAGAAAGACGCGAGCGCTTGCCGAGCTCGACGTAGGGCAGCACGACGCTGTCCTCGACGCGCGCCTGCGAATACATGCGCGTGCCCGTCGACAGCAGCGAGCGGCGCACCTGTCCGCCCGAAATGATGCAGCCCCCGCAAACGAGCGAGCTGTCCGCGCTACCTTCGCGCCCATCCTCGTCCTGCACGAGCTTCGCGGGCGGCGTGATTTCGCTATACGTCCATATGGGCCAATCGCGGTCGTACAGATCGAGCTCCGGCATTACGCCCGTCAGGTCGATGTTCGCCGACCAGTACGCGTCGAGCGTGCCGACATCGCGCCAGTATGCGGCGCCTTCGGCTCTCGAGCGCACGCAGGACTTGGCGAACCTGTGAGCGTACGCGCGGCCGTTGGCGACGAGCCAGGGAATGACGTCGTGGCCGAAGTCACGCGTCGAGTTCGGATCGGCGGCGTCGCGTCGAAGCTGGTCATTCAACGGCTGGCGCCCGAACGCATAAATGCCCATGCTTGCCAGGGCGTAGCCCGGCCGGTCGGGCACCTCCGGCGGTTGTGCCGGCTTTTCGGCGAAAGCGACGATCCGGCCATGTGCGTCGACGTGCATTACACCGAACGAACTCGCCTCTTCGATCGGCACCTCGATGCACGCGACCGTCACGTCCGCATTGCGCTCGACGTGCTCGACGAGCATCGGCTCGTAGTCCATCTTGTAGACATGGTCGCCTGCCAGCACCAGCAGATAGTCCGGGCCATAGCTGTCGATGATGTCGATGTTCTGATAGAGAGCGTCCGCGGTTCCCGCGTACCACTTCTCCGAGACGCGCTGACTGGCCGGCAGGATGTCGAAGCTCTCGTTGCGAAAGGGGTGCAGAAAATTCCAGCCGCGCTGCAGATGCCGGATCAGGCTGTGCGCCTTGTACTGTGTTGCTACCGCAATACGGCGAATGCCTGAATTGATCGCATTCGAAAGTGCGAAATCGACAATCCGCGAGCTACCGGCGAAAAACACTGCGGGCTTCGCACGAGTTGCAGTGAGCTCCATCAGACGGCTTCCCCGTCCGCCGGCGAGCACGTAGGCCATCGTCGAGCGGGACAACGGCCTCCTGATGCCTTCTCGATTCATCGTTGACCCGTCGTTTCATCCCAAACCAGAGGCCGCCCCAACGACTTCGCGATCTTGTCCTGCACGGCGAAAATGTGGTCGAAGCGAGCGAGCTGGCGCACTTCTCATTTGATGTTTACGTTGACGCTTTGCGCCGCCTTCCTGTACTTGGCTATGTCGTTTTCGAGAAAGCGCTGGTAGTCATGAGGACTTTCGCTTATCCAAGGTTCGAATCCAACACCTACCAGCCGCTTTGCGATCTCCGGCTCTTTCATGATCTTGCCGACTTCCGTGAACAAGCGCGAAACGACGGTCGCAGGTGTCCCGGCGGGAGCAAGCATGCCGATCCAGTTATCGACGCTGAACCCCTTCAGGCCGAGTTCGGCAAGCGTCGGCACGCCGGGCAGCGCAGCCGATCGTCGTCCATCGGTCAAAGCCAGAAATTTCACCTTGCCCGCCTTTTCATAGGTCATCAGGGGAGGGGCGCCAAGGAACCCGAGCATGACATCCCCGGAAACCAGGCCTACGTCGGCTGTCCCGCCACCCTGATACGGGACATGGGTCATCTTCACACCGGTTTCTGCCTCGAACATTGCGCCCGCCATGTGCCCGACGCTGCCGACACCGGCGGTGGCGAAATTCAATTGGCCCGGTTCCTTCTTCGCCAGGGCGATCAGGCTTTGCAGCGAACTTGCAGATAGCGCAGAGTTCGTCACCAGGACGGTGGGCTGGGAAGCGAGCAGAGTCACCGGTGCGAAGTCCTTCAGATCGTAGGACAGATCCTTGCCCCGCAGTGCCGGGTTGATCGCGAACGCGACGTTCGTCAGGAGCAGCGTATAACCATCGGCCGGTGCGTGTGCAACCATCTGCGTGCCGATGATGGACGCTGCTCCGGCCTTGGCTTCGACGATGACGGATTGATGTAGCGCCTTCCCCAGTTCCGGTGCCAGGATTCGAGCGAGGATATCGGTGCTTCCGCCAGGCGAAAATGGAACGATCAGTCGTATCGGCTTGGAGGGATAGTCGTCCGCGTGAGCGGCAGTTTCTGTCAAAGCCAATATCGCAATTGCAAGACCCAGCGAACGCGCGATTCGCCGAAGCCAGCGACTTCCGTGGTTCATTTCAATCCTCGTGGCGTTCGCAATGCTCGTTTGGCGAACGCGGACGATGCCGGGAACGCTGATACCGGTCCCGTGTCTGGGTTCGCCGATCTAATGATATTCACTGGCCCTCAATAACTCGTGGGCCAGTTCGCGAGCAAATGCCGCCCCACGCCGTTGTTGAGCCTCGGCATATGGACGTCGAGCATTTCTTTTAGGTACGCTCGGGTCTCGCGCGGATCGATCACTTCCCTCACTCCGAAAACGGCGGCCAGGTCGTACGCCGACCCGTTCCGCGCCATGTCTTTCAACAATTCCCGGTAGCGCTCTGGATCATCTTCCTCCTTGACGCCGTGCACTACCGATACCGCAGTCCGCGGGTTCATGAAGCTGACTTCCGCGCCCCACCAGGCGGCAATCTCATCCGCTGTCGCGGCCCCGCCCATATTGATGAATCCGCGTCCATAACTCTTGCGCAGGATGATGCTGAACTTGGGGACAGTCACTTGCAGCAGCGCATTCATCCAGTTGATGACGCGCCCGACGATCCCGCGCCTCTCGGCCTCGGGACCGACGAGAAAGCCCGGTTGATCCTGGAGGAAGACAATGGGTACGTTGTAGGAGTCGCATAGCACGATGAAGTCAGTTATCTTGACGCATGCGTCGACGTCGATCGCACCTCCCTTGAACATCGGGTTGTTCGCGACGATGCCGATCGACTGACCATCGAGCCGTGCGAAGCATGTCGTCGCGCTTCGGCCGAATCGGTCCTTGATTTCGAACATGCTGTTAGGGTCCGCGATCGAGCGAATGACCTTGCGAACATCGTAGACTTGCGACGGCGATTCCGGGATGAGATCGAGTACGTTCTTGATGGGCTCGTCGGCTCCCTCGGGAACGGCGGCGACCGGCGGGCGTTCGTTGCGGTTGGTCGGCAAATAGCTGAGGAAGGCCTTGATCGCATCCAACGCTTGCTGATCCGTGTCGACGACCATGTCCGCGAATCCCGAGTGCTCGGCGAGCACCTGCCAACCGCCCAGGTCTTCCGGCGTGATTTCGCGACCGATCGCCATCGACACGACGCGAGGGCTGGCTACTGCCATCACGGAACCTTTCCGCATCACACAGAAATCCGAGCAGCAGGCATGCCAGCTCGCTGAGCCATAGGCGTTGCCGAGAATTGCCGCTGCCCAGGGCGCCTCTCGGGTCCTGAAGAAGCGATCGGACTCGACCGTGAGACCCATGCCTTCGCCCATGATGTCCGGCATGCGAACACCCGTGGATTCGCTCAGAAAGACGATTGGAAAACCGCGTCTGCGGCCCGTGTCCTTGATATGGCTCATCTTCCGGTTGTTCGTGAAGCTTGAAGACGAGCCCTTGACGGTGAAGTCGTACCCGACGACGCCTACACGGCGACCAGCGATCTTGCCAAAGCCCGTGACCTTGCCATCGGTCGGCGTCGACTCCCGCATCTCGGGAATATAGGAAACGCCGAAGAGTCCGGTCTCCCGAAAGGTATTCGGATCAAGGAGGTAATCGATCCGTTCGCGAACGTTCAGTAACCCAGCGCTCCTGATCTTGCCGAGCTTCTCGGTGCCGCCCATGGCTTTGGCCTGCGCCGTACGCCGTTCGTGCTCGGCTATGTTGGTTTCGAATTTCATGCGCAGGTCTCTCGTCGAATTCTCGAAATGGAAAGACAGCTGATCGAGTTTTGGTGACCGTGACTCGCCATTGCCGTGTAATCAGTCGCGCCCACTGCACCTAAGTCAGCTGCCCCAGGAACGCACGAGTCCGCTCCTGCTTCGGATCGTCGAAGAACTCTTCCGGCGGTGCCGCCTCGACGATCTCGCCGCGGTCCATGAAGATCACGCGGTCGGCGACGCTGCGCGCGAAATTCATTTCGTGCGTCACGACGAGCATTGTCATTCCCTCACTGGCGAGGTCGATCATCGTATCGAGCACTTCCTTGACCATCTCGGGGTCGAGGGCCGACGTCGGCTCGTCGAACAGCATGACCTTCGGATTCATGCATAGCGCGCGAGCGATTGCCACCCGCTGCTGCTGACCGCCGGAAAGCTGCGCCGGATACTTGTCCGCCTGCTCGGGAATGTGGACGCGCTCGAGGTAACGCTGCGCCGTTGCCTTCGCCTCCTTGCGGCTCACGTGACGGACCTTCATCGGCGCCAGCATGCAGTTCTCCAGCACCGTCATGTGCGGGAACAGATTGAACTGCTGGAACACCATGCCGACTTCGTGCCGGATCGCGTCGATGTTCCTGCCGGACAACTCGATTCCGTCGACGAAGATGCGCCCCTTCTGGATCACCTCGAGCTGATTGATGCAGCGGATCAGCGTCGACTTGCCGGAGCCCGAGGGTCCGCAGATGACGAAGCGCTGACCGCTGACGACCGTGAGATCGATGTCCTTGAGCGCCTGGAAGGTGCCATACCATTTGTCGACACCTTCCATCCTGACGGCGATATCGGCCGTGCCATCCACCGTCGCTGCATCCACGTTACCAGGCCGGGTGATCATCGCGCAGATTCGTGTCGGTCGAATTACTTCTTCTTGAGCACGGCCGGCATGGGTTCGTGGAGCCACTTCTCGTTGATCTTGTCGAGCTCTCCGTTGCCCTTGACTTTGTCGATGAATTGATTGATGCGGGCAAGCAGCTGCTTTTCGCCCGGCTTGACGGCGATGCCTTGCACCTGGCTCGAGAGCTCGAACTTCTTGTTGTACTTGCCCGGGGCGAGCTTCTCGATCGTCAGATAGCAGACGTTCGAGCAGCCTACCAGTGGCACCTGGCCCGAGATCAATGCCTGCAGCGCCGCGGCATCCGAATCGAAGCGCCTGATGGTCGCGGATTTCGGCGCCACCTTGGTGACGGCCGTGTCCTGCGTCGATGCGCGCGCGACCGCAATCGTCTTGCCTGCAAGGTCTTCGGGCTTCGCGACCTTCTCGTCGTCCTTGCCGTAAACAGCGATGGTGATCGCGGCATAGGGCTCGGAGAAGTCGACGCTCTTGGCCCGCTCGGGTGTGATACCGAGCGACGCGACGAGCACGTCGACCTGGCCGCTCAGCAGATAGGGAATCCGGTTCGGTCCGGTGACCGGGACCAGTTGCAGCTTGAGTCCCATATCCTTGCCAAGCAGTTTCGCCACATCGGCGTCATAGCCGTCGGGCTGGTTCTGCTCGTTCATCAGCCCATACGGCGGGAAGTCGACGAGCATTCCAACCTTGATCGTGCCGCGCGACTTGATGTCCTGCAGCGCGTCGGCGTAGGCGGTCGTGGTCACCGCGAGCATCAGCCCGAGTCCGGCCAGGATGGCCAAGGTCTTCTTGAATGCGTTCATGTTTTGCTCCTTCTTGTTGAGGCCGGACGCTTGTCCGGCGTAGTCCGTCAACGCTTGGTTGCGCGCGCAAGTCCTCGCTCCATCCGTCCCGCCACCAGCGACAGCGGCCAGCACATGATGAAATAGATGGCCGCGACGACACCGTAGACAAGGAACGGGCGGAACGTCACGCTGGTGATGATCTGTCCCTCCCGCGCGAGTTCGACAAAGCCGATGATCGAGGTCAGCGACGTTTCCTTGAGCAGTTGCACGAGAAAGCCGACCGTCGGCGGCACGGCGACGCGCGCGGCCTGCGGCAGCACGACATAGCGCATGCGCGCGAAGTAGTGCAGGCCCAGCGCCGTCGATGCCTCGGTCTGGCCCCGCGGCACCGCCTCGATGGAGCCGCGCCATATCTCCCCGAGATAAGCACTGGCATGCGCGGTCAGCGCAATCATGGCCGCGATCAGCGGGTTGACGGTAAAGCCGAAAATCGCCATGCCGAAATAGGCGAGGAACAACTGCATGAGCAGCGGCGTGCCCTGGAAGACGCGGATGAAGACGATCGTCACGCTGCGCGCGATGCGGCTGTCCGCGGTGCGCAGCAGGGCAACGATCAGGCCGCCGATGCCGCCACCCACGAAGGCGATGATCGCGAGAACGATCGTCCAGCGCGCCGCGAAGGCGAGGAGTTCGAACTCGTTCCATCCGAATTGCCGCATCGTCCGCTCCCCGTTCAGCGGCCCAGCGGATAGCGGAAGGCCATCCGCTGGATCGCAGCGAACAAAGCGGAAAGGATCGTGGATATGACGAGGTACATCGCGGTGACGACGATATACGTCTCGAAGCTCGCGAAGGTTTCCGAATTCACGTCGTTGCCCGCAGCAGCAAGATCGGTCGCCGAGATCACCGAAACGACGCTCGAGGTCAGCAGCAGGAAGATGAACTGACTGGTGAGCGCCGGATAGACGGCCCTGAGCGCCGGCTTGAGGATGACGTAGCGGAAAATCTGCACGCGCTTGAGGCCGAGCGCGATCCCGGCCTCCACCTGTCCCCAGTGGATCGACTCGATGCCCGCGCGGATGATCTCGGTGCCGTATGCGCCCACGTTGATTGTGAGCGCCAGGAGCGCCGCCGGGTTCGGATTGAACGAAATACCGACCGCCGGAAGGCCGAAGTAGATGAAAAAGATCTGGACGAGGAACGGCGTGTTGCGAATCACCTCGACATAGACGCCGACGAGATAGCGCAGCGGTTTGACATGCGACGTTCTGGCCGCTGCGCAGATGACCGAGATGACGAGGCCGAGCACCATGGCACCGCACGAGAGCTCCATGGTGACGGCCGCGCCGTCGAGAAGGCGGTCGAAATTGGCGAATACCGGGGCGAACTTGAAGCTGTACACGCGCCTTCGCTGCCTCCTGCGTCGCTGCCAAGCGAACGGAAAGCCCTTTTTGCGACCGGGTCCAAGATCGATCTAACGCATTTCGCGTGCAGCGTCAACGACGCCTGCGACGCAGCAGAGCGTCGCAGGCGCGGTGGCCGTCGCGCATCAACCAGCAGCTGCTCGATGGCGAATCGAGCCTCGTCCTGCTTTTGGAGAGGCTAAGCCGCTGCCGCCCGTTCACCGCCGATCAGGCGGTTCCGGTCGAGACGCTCGTCCACGAGGTTGACGATTTCGTCCAGCGTCTCGCAATGGAGCTCGAGTTGCTGCGCGATGTGCCAGACGAGCCGGTCGACGCGCTCGATGTGCAACGCACCGCTGAATAGCGCGCGAGCCGCCGAGGAGGGCTTGCCGAGCCCCTCTGCCGCTTTGGCATATTTTCCGAAGGGAACCAAGTCCGCCGCATCGGCGCCGAGACGCCGGCAGAGAGTCGCGACCCAGTCGTAGATCTCTTCGGACTTGGTCACGTTTCCGTGTACCGCGTCCCTGATGGGAATCATCGCATCCGGCCGGATGCACCGGTAGTTGCCCGTGATCAGCATGGGCCATTTGGCGAGCGGCACGAAGATCGATTCGTGCACCTTGAGCTTCACCGGTATTTCGATTCCACCGTCGGCCGTGGCAAGGCGGGCCTGCTCGATGTCGTCCGCGAGATTGCGAAGCAACGCCGTCCCTTCCTCGCTGCCGAAGCGCGCTGCCTTGAAATTGGTTGGCAATCCAACGTGCAGGACGTTCTTCGGACGATCCGCGAGACGGAACGCCTGCGCATCGGGACTTGCGAGCGTGATCAACGCGGGATCGAAGCCTTCCCAGACGGTTGAGTCGGTAAAGCAGGCGCCCAGGTTTCCGGTCGACAACCCTGCAATGCGTTCGAGATAGGGCAGCGGCGGCATGTTCATGATCGCCAGGCTCGGCGTGCGCGATCTGGCGACGCGCCGCATCAGCTGACGAACGCCGCTCGCACCGTATTGAGGCTCCTGCATGCCGAGCACGACCAGGTCGAAGCGAGCAGGATCGACTTCGTCCGGTGTGCGCGCGAACAGCTCGCCGTTGCACTGCCTGGAGCTGACTTCGACCATCGACTCCCGGCCGCTCACCGGAAAGCGCACGAGCGTCCCTTCGCGGTTGATCAACTCGGCCGTGGACCGGGTGCAGACCAGCGTCACCCGGTGTCCGGCCATCAGCAGCTTCGTACCGAACAGGGAGCCATAAGAGGCGCCCAGAACCAGAACGTCGTATTTCGCTTTCACGACCGAGCCTCCTTGTTCCAGATTTCGCGAGGTCCGCGGGGATTGGAGCAAGTATAGGTGGCGAATGTGGTAAATTTCACTTACGAAATTTCACAGTGTCAATTTCACTTACCGATGCAATGACACTACACGCCCGCAACAGCCACTTTCTCGGCACGAAGCTGCGCGCGTTGCGCAAGCGCAACGGGCTCACGCTGGAAGAGCTGTCGGCACGCTGCATCCAGCTCGATTCGCAAAGCGCGCCGTCGGTCTCCTATCTCAGCATGATCGAGGGCGGCAAGCGCGTTCCGTCCGAGGAGGTGCTCGGCTTGCTGTCGTCCGTGTTCCAGCGCGAGGCGCGCTGGTTTCTCGACGGCACTCCGGAAGCGGAGGTTCCGGTGTCGGCAGAGCCCCTGGGGGGCGCCCCCGGCGTGCTGCTCGAGCCTGCGTTCCTGTTTTCGAAGGAACTGCTGCAAGCGGCGATCCCCGAGTTGCTGTCGCAGACGGGCACCACGGGGCGCCAGTTTGCGCATCTGCTGATCCGTTCGCATCAGGAGATGTCGCGCAACGACTTCCCGGATCTCGAGCGGACTGCGGAGAGCATCGGCGAGCGCAGGTTCCCGTTGAGCGGCGACGACCTGATGCGCATGTGCGGTCATCACGGTCTGAAATTGTGCTGGTTCGACCGCAAGCCGGTGCTTGCCCGCGACAACGATCGCGAACTGCGCAGCATGGTCCGCTCATTCTTCGAGCCGCCGCGTACCGTCTATCTGAACCGCGAATTGCAGCACGATCCTGCGCGCTTGAAGTTCGATCTCGCGTCGCATCTCGGGCACAAGGTGCTTCACGAGGGTGATGGGCTCAAGTCGGCCCACGCGACAGGTGGGGAGATGGGCGGCAGCCCGGAAGGTACGACGAGTATCGCGGCCGGCATGTCGGCGCGCGACGTGCTGCACGCATGGCGCGATTTCGAGTGCAGCTTCTTCGCCGGCGCGTTGCTTTGCCCGAAGATCCCGTTTCGCAGGTTCCTCGCGCGCCAGTCCTACCGGGTCGAGGCCGGCGAAAGCGTTGAACTCACGCCCGCGGTGGTCATGCGCCGCATGACGAACGTATCGCCGTACCCCTACTGGCATTTCTTCGACGCCTACGCGCCGGGATACCTGCGGGCCGTCTATCGTGGCAACGGCATCCCGCTTCCGTGGGGCAACATGGCGCAAGCCACCGATCCGTGTCCCAACTGGGCGGTCTTTCGCATGTTGAGTGACAACCACGCTTCGGATCGCGGCTCGCAGATCTCGGTACTGCGCGACGGCGATCGGTCGCTGCTGTATTGCTGCCACACGCGGCGCACCCCGGACATGGCCGGCAATGCGCACGTCCTGTCGGTGGGTGTGGATCTCGTGCCGGCACTGCGCTCGCACAGCGGCGATGCCGACGGCATCGTTGCCAGCATTACCGATGCATGCCTTCGTCGGCGCGGCGAGGCGCGAATCCCGCAAGATGCGGCCGAAGCGATCAGGGGCGCGGCAAGAGTTTTGAATATCGCGTGGATCGAGGATGCGCTGTCCGCGCCAGCGCGAATAATCTGTCCGCGCAGTACGCATTGCCCGCGGCTCACGCACTGTGACGGCGCCGGTGCTTCGCGCGCTCGCGAAATCACCGACGTCCGCAAGGAGATAATCAGCAAGGCCAACCGAGGGCGCTAGCGGCACCGGGCAATGCAACACGCGCCTTCCGATCAGATGAGGTAGAGGCCGCATTCGTGTAACTATTACAACGAGACCTTCGGAGGGCATCGAGAAGGAGAAACAGGGTGACATCACCGCGCATCGAGCGCGTGCACTGGCATCAGTTGCGCGTCTCGCCGAAGACGGTATGGAGCTTCGTCGAGCTCGTAGATTCCGCTGGCCAGCGCGGCGTTGGAGAAGCGACGTTGGGACAACGCGAGCCGGCGATGCGAGCCGCGCTCGAACGCTTCGAGCACGCTGTCTTGCAATGCACACCTGCCGATGTCGAGCTCGAGGCGCAGCGGTTGGCGGCTCGATCGTTGGCGGATTTTGCCGTCGTGTCGGCGCTGGATCAGGCGGTACGGGACCTCGCGGCGCAGCAGCGTGGCGTCAGCGTCGCCACCGCGTTGGGTCCGATTCTGCGCCATCGCATTCCGGTCTATGCCAACATCAACCGTGGCATTGCGTTGCGCACGGCCGAAGAATTCGCGGCCCGCGCGCGCCGCGCGATTGCCGATGGCTTTGGTGCCATCAAGATTGCACCTTTCGACGAGGTGAAGCTGTACGGCGATCCCGCGGCGAAGGTCGAATCATCGAACATCGAGCCGGGCCTCGCGCGAATCGCAGCGGTCCGCGATGCGATCGGGCCCGACGCCGAGCTGAGGATCGATTGTCACTGGCGACTCAATCGTCCCGCAGCCGACGCGGTCCTTCGCGCCGTGGAGTCACAGCGCCTCTACTGGCTCGAATGTCCTGTGCCGGAAAGACCCGAGCTTCTGGAAACCATCCGACACATTCGAAACCTCGCGAACACGAGGAGCATTCGTCTGGCGGGATGCGAGGAAATGTCGCTCGTCGCCGGATTCGTGCCGTTCCTCCAGTCGGGCTGCTACGACGTCATGATGCCGGACGTGAAGTACGTCGGTGGTTTGCGGGAGATGCTCCGCGTTGCAGACGCGCTGCGCGCGCACGGCGTGGCCTTTTCTCCGCAC
>Ga0157370_10003961_pt1 | contig 17235 bp, 13 predicted proteins | sample C35metaG_FD_113463 | JGI IMG/M metagenome (GOLD analysis project Ga0157370, IMG submission 113463) | Corn rhizosphere microbial communities from Kellogg Biological Station, Michigan, USA - C3-5 metaG | ecosystem: Host-associated > Plants > Roots > Rhizosphere > Soil | place: USA: Michigan...
CAATTTGTTAATATTAACTTTTATTCACATCAAATTAACATCTACTTAATATTAATCGTATAAGAAAACCCAATGTGGAACCACCTTTGCGGCATTGCTACCCCAAACGCCTCCGTGTATTGTGTATTCGTAATATTGTTAATCAGCACATACACCGAATAGTCTTTTTTAGCAAAGCTTAGTTTCTCATCTACAAGATTATAGGTTCCCAGATTTACTCTTTCATTGTAACGGTAAACAACCTCATTGGTAAAGTTTTTCAGGAATTTGACCTCTAATTTAGAAATAAACTGATGTTTCAGATTGTCCAGAATGTATCTTGAAACCAGACCATTTTTTTCTTCATATTTGCTGTCGATATAAGTGTATCCAATTGTATACTTTAACCAGTCTATTGGTCTGTGGCTCCATTCTGCTTCAATCCCTTTGGTTCTGATATCTCCTACATTTTCTGCAAACCAGATTTTATCATTTATATCTTTTTTCACCCAGTCAATAGAGTTGCTGGAGTTTCTTAAAAACCCGCTTACTTTGGCTAAAATTTTACGATCATGATATTGATATCCCACCTCTGATGACACAGCATTTTCAGGGCGTAAATCAGGATTTCCCTGTTCCGTTTTGCTCACATAATAAAGATCGGTAAAAGTCGGAATACGGTGTACTTTTGCGATATTACCATACACTTTATGATTAGGATTAAAGTTATACCCTACATCCAGCCCAGGATAGAAAAAGTTTCCTTCTTTTGAATAGTTTGCCCATGAAATTCCCGGAGTAATATTCAGTTTTTTATCCAGCAATGAAAAATGGTGCTCAAAGAAAACCTGAGAAACAAAACGGTTTCTGTCACCCAGATTACTGCTCGCTAAAAATTCTTTTCTAAGTTCAACTCCAATTCCGGTTGTTCCCAATCCCCACTGATAACTGGAATTCACTTCTCCGCCAACATTATTTCCGATGTGCATATTTCGGTAAAAATCTGGGTTCCATCTGTCATAAAGGTACATATCCTGACCTCTTCTCCAGTATACATTAGAATTAAGTTTTAGTTTTCCAAAAGTCTGCTGATGAGCAACACTTACAATAGATGCCTGCGTTTCCTCATACTGTTTTGTGGCAGCACTGGATGCATAAAAGCCATTCGCTCCGAATTTCTTTTCAGAAAAACCTGCCTGTACTCTTACATCTCCATTTTTGATATTCAGTTTTCCTTGATAAAATACGTTTCTGATCTCATAATCAGTATTGAACATATACCCTTCTGAAGAAGCAGAATTTGCCTGAAGAGAGTTCGTGAATTTTTCATTTCCAATCTGCGCGTTGAATCCAAGACCATAAGTACTGTAGTCTCCACCATCCGCACTGATCTTCACTTTTTTCCCGGGGCTCGTTTTAGTAATGATATTGATAACACCGGCATAAGCATTCTGTCCGAAACGTCTGGCAGCAGGTCCTTTTACGATTTCTATTCTTTCCACGTCATCCAGATCTACCGGAATATTCATATTATTATGTCCGGTTTGGGAGTCATTCATCCTGATTCCGTTCAGAAGCAGAAGAACCTGCTCAAAAGAACTTCCACGGAAACTGATATCACTCTGCACCCCATTAGCTCCTCTCCTTCTGATATCCATACCTGGCACCTGCTGAAGAATTTCATCAATACTTTTAGCCGGAGAATTTACAATCTCTTCTCGGGTGATGACACTGATGTTCTGATTGGCACTTTTATATGGTGTGGAGATAAATTTTCCCTGAAATTCAATGCTTTCAATATCCATTGTCTTTTCCTGTGCATTTACCCAAAGTAAAGATCCCAGAAAAAAAGCACTTCCTATCTTTTTGATCATAATCGTTTCCGTAGTTTTTTAAGATCCCAAAAGTAAGGGAGTTCGCCAAGACAGGCAAATGATAGTTGTCATAAAAAAAGATGCAGCGTAATGCTGCATCTGTGTGAGGGAGTAATTCTATCTTTTTCTCATTAAATGTGTAACTAGATCTCTGAATAATTTTCTCATTTCTATATTACATATTTACGGATACAATTTTAAATAATTTTAAAACATAAAACAATACTTAAATAAAAAAACGTAATGTATTTTGCAAAGTCTTGTAAAATACTGTAAAATAAACAGTAAAATAACAATAAGTCAACAAAACATACTCATTTTTACTATTTTCCTATGGAACTATTTTCATTTTTTCGTCTTATTTAACGTTTACAATAATAATTTTTAACAATAAGATAAGCATAAAATTTTCACTAAAAATTCGTAATTTTGTGGGTCTTAATTTTACGATGAAAATATTCTTTTTCAATGATAATTTTTGAGGAATATATTAAAAAGTTCAATTGATGACAGCCCCGGAATGTTCTGTGGCAAAACACCATTACTGACAGCCTGAATGCTGTACAGTCTTTTTATGAATAAACAAAATATGGCTAACACAACAGAAATAGATATAAAAAAACAGATTTTCGTTAAGAATGCACATCTTAACAATCTGAAACATATAGATGTCCTGATTCCAAAGAACAAACTGATTGTTATTACAGGAGTTTCAGGAAGCGGTAAATCATCTTTGGCCTTTGATACTATTTATGCAGAAGGACAGAGAAGATATGTTGAAAGCTTAAGTTCTTATGCACGTCAGTTTTTGGGGAAATTAGAAAAACCAAAAGTAGATGACATCAAAGGGCTTGCACCTTCTATTGCCATCCAGCAGAAAGTAATTTCTTCCAATCCGCGGTCTACTGTGGGAACTTCTACAGAGATCTATGATTATATGAAGCTTTTATTTGCAAGGATTGGTAAAACCTTTTCACCGGTTTCCGGAGAAGAAGTGAAAAAAGATTCGGTTTCTGATGTGATTGATTTTATTAAAGCCTCTAAAAAAGATACTTCTTTTCTATTGACTGCTCCTTTGGAATATGATGCAGACAATTTTAAAGAAACTTTGAATATTTTAAAACTGGCAGGTTTCACAAGACTTGAAATCAGTGGAAATGTAGCTGGTATTGAAGATCTGGAAAGCTTTGGTTTCACTCCTGAAAAAGGAATGGCAATCAACCTTGTCATTGACCGTTTCTCCTATGAAGAAGATGAAAGTTTTTTACAAAGACTTGCAGACTCTATTCAAATGGCATTTTATGAAGGACGCGGCTACTGCTCATTAAAGAACACCGATACTGAAAAAGTAAAGGAATTCTCCAATAAATTCGAACTGGACGGAATGGAGTTTCTTGAACCCAACGTTCACTTTTTCAGCTTTAACAATCCATATGGAGCATGCCCGGCATGTGAAGGATATGGAAAAGTAATCGGAATTGACGAAGATCTTGTAGTTCCTAACAAAACACTGTCTGTCTACGAAGATGCTATAGTTTGCTGGAGAGGAGAAACCATGAGCGAATGGAAAAAAGACTTCATCAAAAAAGCAGGTGACTTCCCTATTCACAAACCTTATCACCAATTAACAAAAGAACAGAAAAATTTCCTTTGGAAAGGTGACGGAAAAGGCAATTTCCCAAGCATCAACAATTTCTTCAAAATGCTTGAAGAAAATTTGTATAAAATTCAATATAGAGTAATGCTTTCGCGCTACAGAGGAAAAACCCTCTGCCCTACGTGTGAAGGATTGAGACTGCGTGAAGAAACAAGTTGGGTAAAAGTTGACGGACACAATATCCAGTCAATGATTGAACTTCCTTTGGATGAATTGGCTCCTGTAATTAATGGATTAAAGCTTTCAGATCATGACAAAGAAGTAGCGAAAAGATTAATCTACGAAATCACAACCCGTCTGGAATTCTTATTAAAGGTTGGATTAGGATATTTAACATTAAATAGAACATCCAATACCCTCTCAGGAGGAGAAAGTCAGAGAATTAATCTGGCAACCAGTTTAGGAAGTTCTTTGGTAGGTTCCATTTATATATTAGACGAACCTTCTATCGGGTTGCACTCTAAAGACACAGAAAATTTGATTGAAGTATTGAAAAATCTTCGCGACCTTGGAAATACCGTGATTGTGGTGGAACATGACGAAGATGTGATGAGAGCTGCTGACTATATTATTGATATTGGTCCTGAAGCAGGTTATCTTGGTGGTGAGCTGGTATTTGCCGGAGATTATAAAGATCTGAAAAAAGCAAACACCCTTACTTCAGAATACCTTACCGGAAGGCTTGAAATAGAAGTTCCGAAGAAAAGAAGAAAAGCAAAAGAGTGGATTCACATAAAAGGAGCACGTCAGAATAATCTTAAAAATATAGATGTAGATGTTCCTTTGGAAAGTCTGGTAGTCATTTCAGGAGTTTCAGGAAGTGGAAAATCTACTCTGATGAAAGAAATTCTTACCAATGACATTCAGATTCAGCTTGGAATGGGCGGTAAAAAAGGAGACTATGATTCTGTAGAATTCCCGAAAAAGCTGATCAAAAATATTGAATTGATTGATCAGAACCCGATTGGAAAATCATCCCGTTCAAATCCTGTAACGTATCTGAAAGCTTACGATGATATCCGTGATCTTTTTGCCAAGCAGAAAGTAGCTAAAATGATGGGTTATAAACCTAAACATTTCTCCTTCAACGTAGATGGCGGACGATGTGATGAATGTAAAGGAGAAGGAGTAATCAACGTTTCCATGCAGTTTATGGCAGATATTGAGCTTGAATGTGAGGTTTGTAAAGGAACACGATTCAAAAATGAGATCCTTGAAGTAAGATTTGATGAGAAAAATATCTCTGATATTCTTCATATGACCGTAGATGAAGCGTTGGAGTTCTTTAAAGATAATAATGAAGACAAAATTGTAACGAAACTCAGACCTTTGCAGGAAGTAGGTTTAGGCTATCTGCAGCTGGGACAAAGCTCTTCTACCCTTTCCGGTGGTGAGGCACAGCGTGTGAAACTGGCTTCATTCCTTGTAAAAGGAGTAACCACGGATAAAACGTTATTCATCTTTGACGAACCTTCCACAGGACTTCACTTCCATGATATTCAAAAATTATTGAAATCATTACAGGCGCTGATCGAACTAGGACATTCCGTGATTGTTATTGAGCATCAGCCAGACATCATCAAATGCGCTGATCATATTATTGATATAGGTCCGGAAGCCGGAAAACACGGTGGAGAAGTGGTATTTGCAGGAACACCTGAAGATCTGACTAAAAATAAAAAGTCCTATACGGCAAAATACATCAAAGAAAAATTGGAACAATAAAAAAAATCGGCTGTTTTTAAAAACAGCCGATTTTTTTATTAAGATTCTCTATCTTTATTAACCCATTACAAAAATTATTTTTATGCCCTGGAATCCTGAATTATATGATCAGTACAAAGATGTACGTTACAAACCCTTTTACGATTTAGCAGCATTAATCAAGCCTGAAAACAACATAAAAGCCATTGATTTAGGCTGTGGTACCGGAGAACAGACTTCTATTCTGGCTGAAAAACTGACAGGTTCCACATTTTTAGGAATAGATTCATCGGCAGAAATGCTTGAAAAATCTAAAAAGTTTAAGAATGATAATCTTCATTTTAAACTTCAAACCATTGAAGAAACAGCGCAGTCTGATCAGAAATGGAATCTTGTCTTCAGTAATGCAGCATTACAATGGGCTGATGATCACGAAACACTATTTCCTAAAATCATTGGATTGCTTTCACAGAACGGACAGTTAGCCATACAAATGCCGGTTCAGAAAGAAAATATCCTGAATCAGATTCTATCGGAAATGGCAGATGAAGAGCCTTATGCATCACAGTTAAATCACTTCAACCGTGATTCACCAGTGCTTTCAATGGATGCGTATGCACAGATATTATTTGATAACGGAATTGAGGATATAGAAATATTTCAGAAGGTTTATCCCATTATTGCAGATGATCATGAAGCCTTATACGCCTTTATTTCAGGAACAGCATTACTGCCTTATCTGGAACGTCTGGAAGGGGTACAAAAAGAAAATTTTATTTCTGAATTTAAATCGCGTATCGCAAAAAGATTTACAAAATATCCGGCAATCTATGCATTCAAGCGCATCCTGATGTATGGCCGTAAGAAATAAAAAGTTTTAGAAATATAAGCAGCCGTCTCAAAATTCGAATAGTTTGAATGGTGTCATTCTGACGAAGGAAGAATCTTATTACTGGCTAATGATTGAGATTCTTCATTACATTTTATTTCATTCAGAATGACATTTCTGAAACGACTGCTTCTGTTGATCAATTAAAACACTTTACTCTTTCACATTATACAAAAACGGACTTTTCCTGATATACTCGGAATCCTCAATCTGAGAAGCTAAAAATTCCGCCAGATCTACAGCACTGATCCCTTCACCTTTGCAGTCTGTGAGACTTGTTTCCGTTGGAAAATTTTCCTCAGTAAGATGAATCAGTGGTAATCTTACCAACGTCCAGTCGAGATTGCTTTCCAAAAGAAATTCATACTCTTTTTGTTTGTCAGCTGTTGTCTCAGGATAATTCTGGTACATCCAGTCTGTAGCCATTTTTACCCTTTCATTTTTATGATCGTATGTTGTATTTACACTCAGACCAGTCGTTACAATATAACGTTTGATATCGTAATGATTCATTGCATTTACAATATTTTTTGCAGCATCACTGAATATAGATTTCTCTCCTTTTGGCTGCCCCAAAGTACTTATTACAAAGTCAGCTCCTTTAATCAATGTATAGATTGCAGCTTCATCCCTTGCATCCCCTTTTACAACTTCAATTAACGGATTTTGAAGAGTAAAGTTTTCTGGATGTCTTACTAAAAGTTTGAGGGAGTATCTCTTTTCAAGAAGGTTTTGTACCAGATATTGTCCGGATTTTCCGGTTCCGCCGATTACGGCAATTTTATAGGTTTTCATAATGATTTTTTTTTAATATTAAATATCAATAATCAACAGCTGATTAAATGCTAATGACCATTGAAACAGTAAATGACAAATTGTCTTTGCCTAATGATGATATAATAGAGGTATTGGGTTCAGAAAATTGAACCTAAGATGTTCAGGGCTTAAAAAAAACACCTGATAATAGTAATATGTATTACGAGATTTTAATGAATTAAAGTTACCTATTTTTTATCATTAAAAAATTAAAAAATTTATGATTTTGACAACATTTATTAAAAGAGAAAGTTTTTAACTTTGATAACCACCTTACTATCAGTATTTTCCAAAAACAACACTTACACCAATAAAATATAATCATATGGAACCATTTACAGTAAACATTCCCGAATCGGTTATAACCGATCTTAAAAACCGTCTGCAAAATGCCCGCTGGCCGGGAGAACCTGAAAACTCTGGCTGGAACTACGGCACGAATGAAACTTATCTGAAAGAACTTGCCCGCTATTGGATCAACGATTACGACTGGAGAATGCATGAACAGCAATTGAATCAACATCCTCAGTATATCGCCCTGATAGACGGAATTTTGATTCATTTTCAATATATAAGAGGAAAAGGCTCGAATCCAAAACCGCTGATCCTTACTCATGGGTGGCCGGACAGCTATTACCGTTTTCATAAAATTATTCCTTTGCTAACAGAAGGTGAACAGAGTTTTGATCTGGTTATTCCTTCCATTCCGGGATTTGGCTTTTCTGACAAAACAGCGGTCAGCAGTGAAAGAGTTGCTGATCTTTGGAAAAAGCTGATGACTGAAGTACTTGGATATGAAAAATTTTGTGCTGCCGGAGGGGATATAGGCATGGGAGTGGTAAAAGCATTGACTTCAAAATATCCTGAAGTACTGGAAGCCGTTCATCTTACAGATGTAGGATATCCTACCGGTCAGGAAGATCCGGCAACAATGAGCGAAGATGAACAGGCATTCGCTCAGTTTGTACAGCAGTGGTGGTACAGTGAAGGGGCTTACGCCATGGTACAGTCTACAAAGCCTCAATCGTTGGCTTATGGTCTTAACGACTCTCCTATCGGACTTGCAGGCTGGATCATAAGCTTTACCAATGCAGGAGCTCCTCCGGAATTGATTGAAACTGCATTTGGCGGAAGAGATGAAATGCTTACCAATATTATGATCTACTGGGTCACTCAAACCATAGGTTCTTCAGCCAGAATGTACAAAGAAGACGCAGCTGCTTTATGGAGTGGCACACAGGTTCATCAAAAAAGCAATGTCCCTGCCGGAGTACTTGTATTTCCCCGTGAAGCTCAGTTTCCAAAAGAATGGGCCGAACGTTTTGTGAATGTGACGAGTTTTAAAAAAATGAATGAGGGCGGTCACTTTGCCGCATTGGAATTACCTCATATATTTGCAGATGAACTAAGATCATTCTTTTATTCTGCACAATAAAATAATTCATGAAGTACAATCTATCCGCCCTTATTCCATTTTCTCTTTTGATGATGAACTGTTCTATACAAAAGAAAAATACTGAAAGTAATGATTATGAAGTAAAAATGGACACTTTAACCCTATTTGATTCAAGCAGAAACCGTAAGATTCCTGTTGCTTTTTATTATCCTAAAACAAATAAAAAGATTTCTAATCAGGAAGTCATTATCTTTAATCATGGGTATGGATTTAATAAAGGCGCAGATTATTTTGTATATTCTTATTTAACGGAAAAACTGGCTTCAAAAGGTTATTTTACAGTAAGCATTCAACATGAGCTTACAACAGACAGTCCTTTACCAACAGAAGGAAATTTACAGATCGTAAGAAGACCTTTCTGGCAAAATGGTTCAGATCATATTCTGTTTGTATTGAATGAGCTTAAAAAGACAAAACCAGAACTCGATTACAAACATCTGACACTTATAGGACACTCTAATGGAGGTGATATGGCAGCATTATTCGTCAACCAGCATCCTAATCTCGTCTATAAACTGATCACTATGGATAACCGGAGAATGTTTCTGCCGAGAACATCCGTTCCTAAAGTGTATACTTTACGCTCCAATGATTATCCGGCTGATGAAGGAGTATTACCCAATGAAGAAGAACAGAGAAAGTATCAGATGACGGTACAGCCTACTCTAATTAATCATGGACACATGGACAATAAGGGAACTGATGAAGAGAAAAAAACCTTGACTAATTTTGTTTTAAAATACCTTTCTGAACAGTAATCTCAGATAAGCCTTCAAGTTATCCACAATAAATTGTGGATAACTTGTGAATTTTAACATTAAATTCATATTTCGTATTAAATTTATTACTACATTTACTATGTAATAAACATCGAAGTGGAAACTTTATTTGCTTTTCTTACTACCATTGAAATTGCAATTAAATTTGAAATAAAAATTTAAGCACAGCATTGTCGGCTGTGCTTTTTATTGTTGTCTAATTAAAAAAATGAGATGTATTTATCTACTGAATCTGCCCCTAAAGGGCAGATTCTTTTATGTATACTGCGTTTAAAACAATTATTGTTACTGTTTTTTTAATTCCTATAAATTGATGAACGCATATTCATCATACACGGTATTGATGAGCTCATCAGCATTAATGTTTCGTGAGAAAATGGGGTAATGAAAACGGTCAAGTTTATTTAAAATACGGATCAGATCCATCTTTTCCTTATGATTAAGATTTCCTGCTACAATATTGGTAGCCTGGCGAATCTTCTCCATTTGCTTTTCCAGAATCATTAATCCTCTTTCAGAAATTCGGATTAGTTTGCTTCGTTTATCTAAATCAGAATCTGTCTGTTCTATAAGTCCCTGACGCAGCAATCTTGTAATGATAAGCATACCAACCGGCTTATCATGGATATTTTTTTTGATGAGTGCCATTTTGGTCATTTCACCAAAAGCCTTTAAATTGATTAAATAGATAAAGTCTTCCTGAGTAGAAAATTCAGAATCTGATATGGCAGATTTCGAGTAGGTTTTTGCATATCGGTTAAGATGTACCAATAATGTACTTATTGCACTTTCCGGTGTTCTTCCATTTTCTTTACCCTCCCAGTAGGGCTCATCAACATTTATCACCTGTTGAATATTCTTTTCATCAGAAATCCAGGACCTAAAACCTTCAATGGTACTAGGATAAGAATCAGGATTGGCATTCGATTCAAATTGCTCAAGGAGCGTCATAAAGTCTTTAATAAGAGGAAAATTCATTTGCCGTTAAAATAGTATACAAATATACTTTATTTTATGATAATCTCCTTTATTTTTACTTTATACGGTATAACTTTTGTATTTTAAAGTGTAATTATCAACATTATGGACGAAACTAAAACAGAACCATTAGACCTGATTAATGATAAGCATTTAATAGATGAATATTTTAATTTCAAAGTAAAAACTGAATTTAATATTGACATTGATCTTAGTAACGAGTACACTACTGCACACAATATTGTTTCAAAAAAATTAATTCTGGTGCAGACATTTTCTGATACCACTATTGGAAATCCACAGTTATATCTTTTATTACGTTCTTTAATTCATAATGTCAACAGTTATCATCTGACAAAAAATCAAATGATTTCTACACTGAAAAATAAATAAAAAAAATCTCTCAACATTTGAGAGATTTTGGTTTTTGAAAAAATGGTGAGGTTTATACCTGTTCTTTTATGTGTTTTGCCACCATTTCTTCCAGGTCATCCAGATTGAAAGGTTTTGATACATAATCATCTGCCTGCGCCTCGGAAGCTAAAGCAGCGATATCGTTATTTGCCGTAACATAAATGACAGGAATATGATTAAATTCTTCACTGCTTTTAAGAAGTTTTGTAGCTTCCACTCCTCCTATTTTAGGAATCCAGTTGTCCATCAGGATAACATCAGGATGATATTCTGCTACTTTTTCCAAAATATCATGTGAAGTTTCTGAAATTTTTACATCGTAGCCATTTTCTTCAAATATGATGGTAATCACTTCTAAAATGGCAGCATCATCATCAAAAATTAAAATTTTCTTTTTGTTCATATTATTTAGGTTATTCTTATTACAATTGATTGATATAATCTGCTAAATTATCCGGTGTGATAATGAGATCATAATCAATTTCTTCTACGGCATGTTTGGGCATATATTCTACTTCTGCCGTGTCAGGATCCTGAATCCAAACCTGTCCGTTATTTTTTTTAATATAGCACAAGCCTTCTACTCCATCAGCATTGGCTCCGGATAAGAGAATTCCAATCATATGCTCTCCATAAATCTCTGCTGCCGATCTGAAGGTAACATCTATTGAAGGGCGGGAATAATTCATTTTTTCTGAGCTGTCTAATGACATATTTTTCTTATTCTCAAACAGCAGATGATAATCAGCAGGAACAATATATAAGGTATTGTTATTTATTTCAGTTTTATCTTCCACTTCTATCACTGGTATTTTAGTAAACTGCTGCAATAAAGTCCGCAAAATATCTCCGGATTGGGCTTTACGGTGAAGCACAACAACTATTGGGATTTTCAGAGTATCATCAAGATTTTTGATCATTTCAATAATGACCTGCAGGCTTCCTGCCGATCCTCCTATAACAATTAGTTCAATGTTCATCTGTGATTTCATAGCAGTACTTATTAATGATGATCAAGCTTTTTCCAGATTTTCTGATCTTCCACCTGATGATAATTCTTTTCAATGGTAGAAAACCGAAGTGTTTCTTTTGCTCCAAGAGCCAGAAAACCTAAATTTTCCAGACTGTTGTCAAAAAGCTTGAATACCCTTTCCTGCAGCTCCCTATCAAAATAAATCAGAACATTTCTGCAGATAATCAGCTGAAAGCTATTGAAAGAACTGTCTGACACCAGATTATGAGTAGATAAAATAAGTTTTTCCTGTAAGCTTTTATCAAATTTTACACTGTCATAATTGGCTGTATAGTAATCTGAAAAATCGCGTTTCCCTCCTGAAAGCATATAGTTTTCAGAATACAATTTCATCTGGTATAACGGGAAAACACCGGCTCTGGCTGTTTCAAGAACAGCAGGATTCAAATCTGTACCATAAATCAGGGATTTATCATATAAACCTGCCTCTTTCAGTAAAATAGCAATGGAATATGCTTCTTCACCTGTGGAACATCCTGCAATCCAGATTCTGATCAGCGGATAAGTACCCAATTGAGGCAGAACTTTCTCTCTCAATGCTTTAAAAAAAGAAGGATCCCGAAACATTTCTGTAACGTTTACCGTAACTTCTTCTACAAAACGTTTTAAATATTCTGCATCATTCATAATGGTATACCTAAGTTCCGCGAAACTGGTAAATCTGTCTAAAAGGCATATACGATTTACCCTTCTTTTAAACGAAGCCCTGCTATAACCGGAAAAGTCGTAGCCATACATTTCATAGACATCATTAATCAGATGTTCTACTTCTTTATCTTTTACGATACTTGGTTCCAGCATCTATGAAAGTTTTTCTATTGCCATCATTAAAAGGTCTACGTCAATTGGTTTCGAAACATAATCATTAGCTCCTACCTCAATACATTTCTGACGGTCTTCAGGCATTGCCTGTGCAGTAACCGCAACAACTGGAACATCTTTAATTTCAGGAGTGTCTCTTATAATCCTTATTGCCTCATAACCATCTATTCCAGGCATCATCATATCCATAAGCACCACTGAAAACTGAGGATCAGCCTTTAGCATATCTAAAGCTTCCTGAGCCATGGTACAGGTTTCAACTGCATATCCACGAGCCTTAAGGGTTAGTTTCAATGCGAATATATTGCGTGGATCATCATCCACAATTAAAATTTTCTTACTCATCAGAATTTTATCTGTTTAACTTTCATATAACCAAACGCGAAGCAGCGACAACAGCTGATCAATATCTACAGGTTTTGAGATATAATCTGAAGCTCCTGCTGTAATACATTTCTCGCGCTCTCCAATCATCGATTTTGCGGTTACCGCTATAATAGGCAGTCTCTTAAATGCCGGCATTTTTCTGATCTGCTTGATGGTTTCGTAGCCGTCCATTTCGGGCATCATCATATCCATTAAGATTACATCTATATCAGGATTGTGGTGAATTTGCTCAAGGGCATGCTTTCCATCCATGGCTACAATAACTTCAACTTTATATTTTTCCAGTGCTTTGGTTAAAGAAAAAATATTGCGGACGTCATCATCAGTAATCAGTACTTTTTTGCCACTCAGCACTTCAGTGAGAGATCCAAGCATTCTTCCTGTTGTATTTTCTGAAGAATTATTTTTTTCTTCCACTAAATGCAGAAACAGTCCTACTTCATCTAAAATTCTTTGGTATGAATGTGCTGTTTTTACTACAATTGAATCTGCGTACTGTTTTATTTTAAGCTCTTCTTCTTTAGATAAATGGTGTTCTGTAAAAATGATAATGGGCAGATTTTCCAGTCCTTCATGACTTTTTATTGACTCAATTACATGATAATCATTTCCTTTTGAGCTTCCAATATCCAGAATAACGCAGTCTACAAGATCAGAAGTGAGGGTTTTCACACTATCTTCCACCGTATGTTCTACAGATAAAGAGATATTAAAATTGCTCAGGAAATAAGACAATGCACTGGCATGTTTGGCATTTTCTTCAACAATCAGAACTTTTTGAGATCCTTTTTTCAAAGCTTCTTCAATCTTTCTGAACACATCGGTCATTTTATCCAGCGCTACCGGCTTATTAATAAAATCTACAGCACCTTTCATAAGACTTTCCTTTTTAAAATGAAGGACAGACATCATATGAACCGGAATATGTTTGATATAAGGATCAGCTTTCAGTTCATCCATTACTTCCCAGCCATCTTTTACAGGAAGCTGAACATCCAGTAAAATGGCATGCGGATGATACTTCTGAGCCGCTGAAAGACCATGATCTCCTCTTACTACAACCACTCCTTTATAGCTCTGTAAATGGGCATATTTCAATAAAGCTTTTGCAAAATTAATATCATCTTCAATGATCAGGATAACTTTATCTCCTTCCTGAATATTTTCCCTGTCGTCCGGTACATCTTCCGGGATTTCAAGAGTATTTAAAGGAATTACTTTTGCTTCTCCTTCATCAAGAATATTTTGGATTTCCTCCACATCTTCACGGATCACCTCTACAAGATCCTGATCTGTTTCAGAATGAGCAATTTCAGTTACAGCATGTACAGGAATGATAAAACTGAACTCACTTCCTTTGTCTACCTCACTTTTCAGAACCAGCTCTCCTCCAAGAAGTCTGGCGATTTCACGGCTTATTGACAGACCTAAACCTGTTCCCCCAAACTTTCGTTTGGTAGATCCGTCTGCCTGCTGGAATGCTTCAAAGATGATCTTTTGCTTATCTTCTGCTATTCCAATACCTGTATCTTTAACTGAGAATATAATGAAATCAGGTTTTTCAGAATGTTTTTTGATGTGTAAACCGATGCTTCCTTTTGTGGTAAATTTTAAAGCATTAGACAACAGATTTCTCAATACCTGATCAATTTTAAGACGATCACTTTCGATCACTTTATGTACATTAGCTTCGATTTCGATATTAAAGGGAAGAGATTTCTCCTGAAATACCGGATTGAAAAGACTTTTTAGATCTTTTACCACTTCTTCGATCATTACTTCCTGATACTCAAGAGTCATTTTACCGGATTCTATTTTTGCAAGATCCAGAATTTCATCGATCAGGGTTAATAAACTTGTACCGGAACTATGAATTACTTTTGCAGATTCTACTTGATCTTCATTGAGGTTTTCATCCGGGTTTTCCGTCATCAAACGAGATAAAAGAAGGATTGAATTCAGCGGAGTTCGCAATTCATGAGACATATTGGCTAAAAACTCAGATTTGTATTTGGTGCTTAATGCCAGCTCCTCTACTTTTTTCTGAATTTCATTATTACGTTCTGCAATCAAATGATTTTTCTCTTCCAGCAGCCTTGAACGCTCTTCCAGTTCTGCATTGGCCTGCATCAGTTCTTCCTGCTGTACTTTGAGCTCTTCCTCCGAAGCCTGGAGCTTCTGTGTTTGTGCTTCCAGTTCTGTATTCAGATTTTCAAGTTCAGAGTGCTGAACCTGCAATTCTTCAGACTGTGCCTGGGTTTCTTCCAGTAATTGCTGTTCTTTTTCTCTGCCTTTGGCAGCGTTCAGGGCAATTCCTATATTGACGCAGCACTCTTCAAAATAACTTATCCTGTCTTCTTCAAAATTAGAAGTTGCACCAAGCTCCAATACTCCAATAATGTGGCCGTCTGCAAAAAGTGGAAGCAAAATAATTCCGTAAATTTTTATGGTACTGCTGGCAAAAGTTACCACAAAGTCATCTTCATGAAGATTATTATAAACCTGACTTTTAGCGTTAACAAAAGCCTGACCTACCATTCCTTCTCCGGGCTCAAAAGCTTTTTTCATATTGGATTCTAATCCAAATGCTTTATTGAGTTTTAAAATACCTTCATCATACAAATACAGTGAACCATTAATGCAGTTTCCATATTCAATCAATTGTATTAAAGCTTTATGGGAAACTTCCTGAACAGTCTTATTCCCTACCAGGGATTCATTCAGCAAAGCAAGACCTTTCTGACGCCAGTCACTTTTATTAATTTTCTCAAAAGAGATTTTAAGAGATTCTGTCATATTGTTCAGAGATCCTACAAGATCTCCAAGATCATCCTGAGCATTATCCACTACTTTTTCACTGTAATCACCGTTAGCGACTCTGTTGGCAATCTTTTGAATAGCACTTACACGGCGTGTCATTTCTTCATCTTTCTGCTTAAGCATCCTTTCCAATTTATCTCTTCGGATAAGATCTGCACGCATTTTTATATAGAAAAATGTAGTTACCACTATCGCAGCAATTGCGGAAAAAAGGATAAAAATAACCGTTGTACCGGATGAGCGATTGAGATCGTTATTTTTAACTTCAACCTGACTTTCTTCATATTGTACAAAGTCACTGACAATTTTCCGGCACTGATCCATATAGGTTTTCCCTTCAGTAATCTGTTGCTGAGTCATGATAATGCCTCTTCGTCTGTTCTCAACCAAATGCTTCAGATTCTGCATTACCTGATCAACAGCTACTTTTAAACCTGCGAGTCTTTGTAATTGATTCTGATCATTTAGCCCCAAAGATTCAGCACGTATCAAAGCTTTAGGGTATTCTCTTAATCCCCGTTTATAAGGTTCAAGAAAATCTTCTCTTCCAGTAAGCTGATAACCTCTGTTTCCTGTTTCTGCATCCAGTAAAGCAACCAGCACATCTTTCACAGCTGTTACAGACCGTCTGCTTTTGGAAAGGCTTTCACGGTGTTTCATTTGATTTTGGATACTCCAGTAAGAAGCCAGTGAACTGGCTATTAAAATCAAAAGTGAAAGACCTACTCCAAATTGAAGATTTCGTATTATTTTTTTCGGCATTAAAATTAATTTAGTGGTAATGTGAAATAAAAAGTAGAGCCTTCATCTACTATACTGGAAACCCCAACGCTTCCATGGTGCTGTTTGATGATCTCAGAGCAGATAAACAATCCGATTCCCATCCCCTGAAACTGCAGTGAAGATTCTTCTACACGATAAAATTTCTTAAATACAGCATCCTGTTTAAAATCCGGGATACCAATTCCAAAGTCGGTTACATTTACTCTTACTTCTTCTGCTTCCTTATCTACAAAAGTGGTGACAATAACCTGATTATTATCGGGTGAATATTTAATGGCATTTGTCAGAAAATTGATGAGTACCTGTTCTATGCGGATTTCGTCTAAAGGAATTAAAATATCCGGTTTTGTTCCGTGGCGCTCAATTTTCACTTCACGCTGATCATGAGTTTGTAATATTGTTTCAATCGCATTACTGATCAAATTTTCCAGATTAACCGGTTTTTTATTAATTTTCAACTTGCCGTTTTCTATTTTAGAAACATCCAGCAGGTCAGTGATCAATGTATTCAGCTTTTCAATCTGCCCCTGAACTTTCATTACAAATCCTGCTTCAGAGCTTTCTTTATCGAGTTTCAACTTTCTTTCTAATAACTGAACATAGGCTTTAATACTTGTTAAAGGAGTTTTCAGTTCATGGCTGGCGATGCTTAAAAATTCGTCTTTTTCTTTTTCAACTTTTTTCTGATCATCAATATCGGTAAAAGTTCCAACCCAGTTTTTAATGTGATCTTCATCATATACCGGAGTTACTCTAAGCAAATGATAGCGGTAATTGCCCGAAACAACATTCTTTATTCTTATTTCCAGCTCAAGAGCTTTTCCTTTTTTTCTGCATCTCTCCA